>WNGN01005477.1_pt1 | contig 13144 bp, 13 predicted proteins | sample 5400561 | NCBI WGS metagenome assembly WNGN01 (sample SAMN13153379, study PRJNA577476) | soil metagenome | isolation source: 115 cm soil or saprolite under Garry oak tree replicate 2 | place: USA:California | collected 2016-06-15
CGCCCAGAGCTCTCGCCTGATCGACTTAGGGCGACGTCCCGACGAAATGGCCGCCTGAGTCGGCCGAAACTCACACCCCATTCTCAGGCTCCTTTGAACTTCGGGCGCTTAGGTGGCCCAGGGTCGAATCCGCGACCCGGAAGGGAGCCGCAGATGGAAGGGTCGAACGAGACGAGGACGACACCCGCCACCGACCGAGGAAGCACTCGCCGAAGGTGGTTCGGCGTCGCGGGCGTGGTCGTGTTCGCCACCGGGCTGATCGTCGGTGTGATCGTGGCCGGGCTCACCGGGGCCGGGGCGCAGACCGCGTCGTCGCCGAGCCCTGGGACACAGTCGTCACTCCCGTTCAAGGGGTTCGGCCACGAGGGGTTTGGCCACGACGGATTCGGCTTCGGGGCGATCCACGGCGAGTTCACCACGGTGGCACCCGGCGGCGGCTACCAGACGCTGGACTCGCAAATCGGTACGGTCTCTTCGGTCAGTTCGTCATCGATCACCGTCAAGAGCGTCGATGGATTCACGCGCACCTACGGCGTCGATGACAACACGCTGGTCAACGCCGGCAACAACGGCATCGCCGACGTGAAGACCGGTGACACGGTTCGGATCGTGGCTGTGGTCAGCGGAGGGAAGGCCAGCGCCGTGGAAGTCATCGACGGCACCAACGTCCAGAAGCTCCGCGGACGGTGGGCACCGCCCTTCCCCGGCGAGTCGAACAACTCGACGTCCTCGTCCAGCGGCTGAATCGAGTCCCCTGGCCGGCCCGACCCTCCCCGGGCCGGCCGGGCCTCGTTCAGAGATTCGCCCGATCCTCGATCTCCCAGGCATGGTCGAGCACGTGCCACGCCGAGCGGCGAAGGTAATAGCGGATCGGCCATCTCGCGCCACCGCGAGGGCCGGGTGGCGGAGTCCCGGTTCGCGGCGCCGAGGACAGGGCCTCCAGGATTCCGGTTCGGATCCGATCCTTCTCGATCGCCTTGTCGCCCTTTCGATATGTGCCGCCGATCCGGACGAGATATCCTGCGTCGGCCTGGAGGACGTGGTCCCCGATCGCAGCGAGGCTCCGTCCCCCGCCGCGCGGTCCCTTCTGCAGGCGCTTCCCGGAGGCGGCGGCCACCGCCGCGTCGAAGGCCGCCCAGCTCGCTTCGAGCACGGACCTCTGCCGGGCGAGCTCGCGGTCGTCCATGCGGCGCGAGTCGCTCGCCGAGATGATGGACGGCGCGCCGAAGTCGGTGGTCGCGTTGCCGGGGAGGCGCTCGGCAACACGGAACGCCGAGGCATCCCGTGGCAGCGTGAACGCGAGTCGCTTCCTGCGTAGCACGGCCGCGTACCTCGGCGCGTACTCGAGGAGCGCCCGCAGGGCCCCGTCCTCGTCGCGGGCGCTCCGACACCATCCCGGCCAGTCGAGCGCGGCGGCGAAGACCCGCGTGCTCCCGACCTCCAGGGCAACGCTGATCGTCACCGTCCTCCCCTGTTGTCGAGCTCGTTGACCAGATTCTTCGGCGCGACGATGCGGTAGCTCTCCTCGACCCAGTCGGTGAGAACCTGCACAGGCGGCGTCGTGTCTTTGAAGGGGATGGTCACCCATCCGCCGCGACCGAGCCCATAGCCCGTCGGCGCGGCGCCGGCCACCCCGAGCGCCTGCTCGTGCGAGTCGCGAAGCTTCACGGACATGGCCATGTTGGCTCGATCCTCGCCTACTCCGAAGAACACGAAGACCTTCTTGTTGACCTTGGCCACCGATTCGCCCCAAGGGTGATCCTCGTAGGCCTCGGGAAGCCCGAGGGCGAATCTCAGGACCTTGCGCCGCGTCGTGCGCGGATCGCTCACGTCGCGCGAGATAGACGGCGCGGCGGCGCGTCCTCGCGCTGCGGGGGAGTGCGCTGAGCTAGAGGGCGGGCGTTCAACAGAGCCTGGAGGTACGGGGAGAACGGCGGGTGGCAGTTCAGCGGATTCGCGTTCGTGCAGGTGAGGGTAACCCCCGTCGGCGGTTGCGCCGTGACCACGGATGCCGTGGAGGTCGATGCGGGCGCGGGTGAAGGGGTAGCCAAGCTCCCGAGCGTCAGTTGGAGGCTCCCCAGCATGGCCAAGCCGATGAGCGCCCCGCCGAGTCGTGATGCGAGCGTGCGCCGAGCCCTGGCAGAGGCACTGGAAGCTTGACCTTCGTCGTGCGACCGGGAACGCGAGCCCTTGGGGAAGGTCCCCGCCGGTTCGGGACAGGGCTCGGAACGGGAATGGGGGAAAGAGCCCCACAGGTTGATGAGATCGAGTGACACGCGAGCCCCGTACACGCTCGCGATCCATTCCGCGGCCGATTCCTGGCCAGGCGCCGGGAGCAGTTCGACGACCCGCGCGAACTCCGCCCGGTATCCATCGTCGTGCTCGATGATCTTTCCCGCCAGCTCCACCCTCCCGACGAGCGCCTGTGCCTGCTGTTGGGCGAGCATGACCGGCAGAGCCATCGTCTTCGCTGCATAGATCCCGCAACTACATCTCTCGAGGGGAGCTGTATGGGGCACGCCATTTGCGCGGGGGAAGAGGCACTGGGCTCTGGTCCACCGATCCGGAGCCCATGGCATGAAGTTGTTGAGAGACTTGAGGATCGGGTCCTTGGCCGGCGGGCTGAAGGCCCATGCGCGATACGCGACGAGAGAGCGGGTGCCGCCCGGCGCCTCGGTCATTTCGCGGGGACCGGCTCGGGCTCTCGTTCGGGATTCGTCGGCTCTGGAGCCGAAGGCTCGTTCGGTTCCCTCTTAGGCAGGCGCTCAGGGAGAGGCTCGGGCTCGATGTAGGTGGTTCGCCGCTCCTTGCCAATGTTCATGGTGCCTCCGGCAGCCGCCGGCAAGGAGTGTACGGCCGAATCGTGGGCTCCGGCTGCGCCCCGTCAGCGCCTGGTTTGAGAGCGCCGCATCCCCGAGCGACGGCCGCGGGAGCTGAACACCAAACGCGGCGGGGCAAGCGTCATGCCGTCGGCCGTAAACTCGTCGGCGAGCTGCAGGCGCGCGGCCATGCGGGACACGTCGCCCTGCTGCTCCGGGGTGACCAGCGTGACCCCAGCGCCCGTCGCGCCCGCGCGGGCCGTCCGGCCCACCCGGTGCACGTAGCCGTTGTCGTCGGCCGGCGGGTCGTAGTTGATGACGTGGGCGATGCCCTCCACGTCCAGCCCGCGCGCGGCGACGTCGGTGGCGATGAGGGTGGAGACCTTGCCCGCGCGGAACCTGGCCAGAGCCCGCTCGCGCTGAGACTGCGAGAGGTCCCCGTGCATCGGGGCGACGGTCAGTCCGCGCGCCTTCAGCCGCGAGGCCAGGCGATCGGCGCCCCGCTTGGTCCGGGTGAACACCAGGGCCAGCCCGGGCTCCTCGGTGAGCAGACCGATCAGCGCGTCGACCTTGTTGTGCTCGCTGACCGGGATGAACCGGTGGTCGGCCTCGTCGACGGTGACCCTCGGGGCGGCAACCTCGTGGAGCACCGCGTCGCTCGTGTATCGGCGAGCCAGCGCACCGACCGCGCCTTCCAGCGTCGCCGAGAAGAACATCGTCTGGCGCTCGGCGGGGATGCGACGGACGATCGCGGCCACCTGCGGCTCGAACCCCATGTCGAGCATGCGGTCGGCCTCGTCCAGGATCAGGATGCGAACGCCGTCCAGCTTCACCTGCCGCCGGGTGGCCAGGTCCTCCAGGCGGCCGGGCGTGGCGATCAGGATGTCGGCCCTGGTCACCGCGCGGCTTTGCTCGTGGATCGAGACGCCGCCGTACGCGGCCGCGACGCGCAGGCCCTTGGCCCGAGCACCGTCCTCGAACTCCGCCACCACCTGCGCGGCGAGCTCGCGGGTGGGGACCAGGACCAGCGCCTGGGGGTGGTCCTTGGCGCCCGCCGCCAGACACTCCACGATGGGCAGGGCGAAGGCCAGGGTCTTGCCCGAGCCGGTCCGCGACTTGGCCAGGACGTCCCGGCCGGCGATGGCATCGCCCAGGACCAGGGTCTGGATGGGGAAGGGGGTGGTGATCCCGCGGGCTTCGAGCGCGCGGACCACCGGCTCGGACACGCCGAGCGAGGGGAAGTCGTACGTTGACATGCAACGTCCTCCTGCGGCCTCAGGAGGCCGCGACGATCGGGCGAGGTCTCACTCCAACTGCGCCGAACCGTCCGATCAGGAGGAACTGCAGAAGCGAAGCCTCACGGGGCGAACTGCTGTTTGCCCGTGCCATAAGGGTACCAGACGGCATTGCCGGGAAACCCTAGGCTCTTCAGGCTGTTGACAAGCTGTCGTTCGAATCGACGTGACGGGAGGGAGTGTCCATGAAGATCGGGGTGCTGGGAACGGGGATCGTTGGCCGCACGGTGAGCACGAAGCTCGCGGAGCTTGGTCATGAGGTGATCCTGGGAACGCGAGACGTCGACGCGCTGCTTACCCGTCACGAGCAGCCCGCCTATGGGGAGTCGTTCGACGACTGGCGAGCTCGCAATCCGGATCTGCCGCTGGGCACGTTCGCCGAGTCGGCGGCTCACAGCCAGATCGTGTTCCACGCCACGGCCGGCGGCGGCTCGCTGGAGGCCTTAAACGCACCGTCCCTGTCCGTGGTGAACACCGACTCGTTGGGGGAACAGATCCAGCGGGCGTTCCCCGGGGCGAAGGTGGTCAAGACGCTGAACACGGTGAACGCGGCCGTGATGGTCGATCCAAGGGCGGTAGGGAACGGCGATCATCACGCCTTCGTCAGCGGCAACGACGCGGGGGCCAAAACCGAGGTCACCACGATCCTCCGTGACTGGTTCGGATGGCAGCACGTCATGGACCTGGGGGACATCACCACGGCACGGGGCCCGGAGATGTTGCTGGCCCTCTGGCTCCGGCTTCTCGGTGTGTTCGGTAACGGGATGTTCAACCTGAAGGTCGTGATCTAGGAGGTTCCGGTAGCCCGGGTGGCGGTGCACCCTTTACCATGTCCGGGCACTCGGACGCACATCACCGAGCAGGGGCACCCGTTGGACGCACTCACGAACACGCAGGCCTTCTCCACGCTCGCTCTGCAGATCCGCAGGGTCGTTGGCGCCGTGGTCGGCCGGCCCCTGGAGTTGGCGGCGATCCAGCAGGAGATCGCGTCCGCATCCCAGGGCAGGCTGGCGGGGATCACCGTCGAGGGCGAACCGGGGATCGGGAAGACCCGCCTCATCGTGGCCGCCTCGGAGATCGCCTCCACCCAGGGCTTCACCACGATCGCCGTGGCCGCGGACGAAGAGATCCGAGGCCCGTTCCTGCTCGCCAGGTCGATCATCGGGTCGCCCGGGGGCGCCGCTGCGGCCACGGGCTCCCCGGCCGCCGACGCGATCCAGCGCAGCCTGGATGCCCTGTTCGGCAACGACGACCCGGGCCTGGCCAGCTTGTCGCCGGACCGCATGCTGCTTCGCACCCTGGACCTCGCCGCGTTCGCGATCCGCTCCTTGGCCGAGGTCCGACCGCTCGCCCTGTTCGTCGACGACCTCCAGTGGGCGGACGACGACAGCCTCCGGCTCCTGCGGTACATCGTCCGCGCCGACGCGGCCAGCCCGATCTTCCTGATGGCGGCCATCCGGCCCGAGGAGCTCGCCTTCGTCACCGAGGCCGTGAACCTCCTCGCTGACATGGAGCGCCTCGGGATGGTCCGCCGGCTCAAGGTCAACCGCTTCACCCCGGTCGAGACCGCCGAGCTCCTGCGACAGGTCCTGGCCGGGAAGGTCGATCCCGCCGGGGCCGCCGCCATGCACGCCCAGGCCGAGGGTGTCCCGTTCATCCTCGAGGAGCTGGTCCGCGCGTACCGCGACGCCGGGATGATCCAGCAGATCGACGGGACGTGGACCCTGGCCAAGAACGCCGATCGCCTGGTCCCCTCGGCCGTCCGTACCTTGATCTCGCGCCGGGCGGCCCACGTGCCCGATGAGACGAAGGCCGCGATGGCCGAGGCGGCCGTCCTCGGCCGGCACTTCAGCCTGAAGGATCTGCAGGCCATCAGGATCCAGCTCGGAGAGGGAGCGCCGTCGCTCGACGCGCTCGACGAGGCGATGACACCCGCGGCGACCGCGGGCCTCCTGGTGCGGCACGAGCGGGACTCGGCCGCCGACTACAGCTTCGCCCACGAGCAGGTTCGGGACTTCGCCGCGGCGAGCCTCACCCCCGCCCGCCGACGGGCCATCCACGGCGCCATCGTGGCTCTGTTGATGGTGAGCGAGCCGGCTCCAGAGAGCCTTCCCCTCCTGGCCCATCACGCGAAGGCGGCCGGCGACCTGGAGGTGTGCGTCCGGTTCTCCATTCGCGCCACCCGCAACGCCCTGTCGGCCCACGCGCCCGAGGAGGTCCTCCGGGTGGTCGAGCTGTCGCTCCCGAGCGCGTCCACGCCGCAGGACCGGCTGGCGCTCCTGCAGGCACGCGACGAGGCCCTCGACATGCTTCGCCGCGCGAGCGATCGGCTCGAGGGCCTCGCCGAGCTGGCTGCCCTGGCCGAAGCGCTGGGCGACGCCCACCTCGAGATGGACGCGCAACTGCGCCGAGCCGCGGCGCTGCGCCTCTCCCAGGAGTACGCGCAGGCCGCCGAGCTGGCCCGGCGGACCCGAGTGCGGGCACGAGACCAGGGGGACGAGCCAGCTGAGCTTGCCGCGTGCCTGGAGATCGGACAGGACCTGCTGGAGATCGACCTCGGTGAGTCGTACTCGCTGCCGCAGGAGGTAGATGCGGCAGGAGCCGAGGAGGCGTATCTGCGAGCCGCCGAACTGGCGGAGGAACTCGGCGACCGGGCGAGCCGTGCAGCCGCCATCCGCGAGCTCGGCGTGATCGAGCTTGGACGGGCCCGGGCGTGGTTCGTCGAACTGATGACGGCGGGTCAGCACTTCGCGTATGCGCAGCGCATCGCCACCGGTGAGTCGCTCGACGACGTCCTGGCCAGCACCCCCGCCACCCCGCACCTGCAGGCCGCGCGCGAACGGTTCGAGCGCGCGCTCGAGATCTACGAAGCCCTGGGGGATCAACGCGGTGCCATGTCCGCCATCATCGCCCTGGCGTACGTGAGCTGGGCGCCGGACATCCACATGGGATCCGGGGCGGGACGGCACATCGAGGAGATCCGGCGCCTGGCGTCCCGCATGGACACGATGACCAAGGAGAGCGAACGGGCGCTCGCCGAGGTTCAGATGCTCTACGGCGCACACGTCTTCTCCCGGGCCAAGGTGGTCCCCGACATCGCGCTCAGCCGGGGAGAGGATGCCTACCGGAAGGCCCGGGTACTCGGCGATCGGTCGCTCGAGTTCCTGTCGGCGGGCGGCACGGCGATGACCTACCTCGACTTAGACGAGCTCGACGAGGCGCGAGCATGGCTCGACCGTGCCGCGACCGTGGCCGCGGAGGCGCCCACCCCGCATCGAGCCCGTCAGCTGGCGGCCTGGCGGGGCGTCCTCGAAGGGGCGGCGGGCAACGCCGGCGCGATGCGCTCGCACCTGGAGCGGGCGGTTCAGCTGGCCGCCGAGCAGGGGCTCCCCGCCGCTCGGTGTGAGTCGCTGGCGCTCCTCGCCCTCGAGGCCGCTCGCGCGGGAGCGGCCACGGGGGACGACGAGCTCCTCTCCGTCGCCCGCACGGCCGCGATCGACGCGAAAGCCATGATGGACCAGCTCGGCGGCCACCCACCCTGGGGAGCGCAGGCCGACGCGGCGCTGGCCCGGGTGGCCCTCGCCCGCGGCGCCACGGATGAGGCCCTCGCGGCGGCCCGGTCGGCGGTGGCGGCCCTAATGGATTCCCACCACGAGGACACCCAGCTCGACGTCCTGCTCCCGGTGGCCGAAGTGCTCACCGTCGCGGGCGACGCGAGCGACCAGCAGATGGTCCGATTCTTCCTGCCGATGACGTTGGCGATGTCTGCCCAGCGCACCGTCGACGAGGACGTCCGGGTTCGGTGGTTCCGAGGACCGATCGGCCGGGACCTGGTCCGGCTGGCGGGCTCCCTCGATGGCATGGCGCTGCGGCCGGGTGACGGCGACGGTCACCAGGGCCTGGACGAGCCCGAGACGGGATTGCTCCGGCTCCTGGCCGAGGGCCTCACGAACCGCGAGATCGCCGAGCGCCTGGGGATCGAACCGGATGCGCTCACTCGTCGACTGGTCGAGATGTTCGCGCGGATCGGCGCCTCCTCACGCGCGGAGGCGACGGCTTTCGCCTTCCGCGAGCGGCTGGTGTGAGCCCCGGATGCTGAAGGCCCGCGTTGACCGCCACCGCTGCGTGGGAGCCGGCAACTGCGTCACCATCGCTCCGACCGTCTTCGACTGGGAAGAGGGGGACATCGCAAAGGCCGCGGTGCTGGACGTGGCCACCGTGGAAGAAGAGGTGCTCCGGGCGGCCGCGCTGTCCTGCCCGACCCAGGCCATCGTGATCGAGGAGGTCGACGAGTTCCTGCCGTGGCAGCTCCGGGGCAGCGCCGCGCCCCGACGGGTGCAGAAGACGTTCATGTTCACCGACATCGTGAAGTCCACGAACCTCGTCGAGGCGCTCGGCGACGAGGCCTGGCAGGGGGTCCTTCGCTGGCACGACGAGAACCTGCGGTCGCAGTTCGCCGCGCACCGCGGAGAGGAGGTCGCCGCCACCGGGGACGGGTTCTTCGTGGCCTTCGAATCGCCGGACGAGGCGCTCGCGTGCGCGGTGGCGATCCAGCGACAGCTGGCCGAGCACCGCCAGACGGCGGGGTTCGCGCCGCCGGTCCGGATCGGCGTGCACGCCGCGGGGGCCACACAGGTGGGCAAGAACTTCTCCGGCAAGGGCGTGCACGAGGCCTCCCGCATCACGAGCCTGGCCGACGGTGGCGAGATCCTGGCCAGCCGGGACTCCGCCGCCGGGAGCAGGTTCTCGATGTCGGAACCGCGGATCGTCGACATCCGCGGGACCTCCGAGCCGATCGAGGTCGTCTCGGTGGCGTGGCGCTAGCCCGACGCGGGAACGACCTCCGGTGAACCCGACGTCGCTGACCTCGTCGGTACCCATCGGCGGCCGCCCCAGGCGAGCCGACGTCGCCGAGGTGGCGACGTTCGTGGCGTCCGACCGGGCGGCGGGCATCCGCGGGACGATGACGAACGTGACGAGCGGGCTCGTGCTCAGGTGACTTGGACCCTACCCACAAAGACGAAGGAGGCTGCATCGTGGATCTCAAGCTCGAACTCGTGCTGATCCCTGTCTCGGACGTGGACCGCGCCAAGGCCTTCTACATCGAGAAGGTCGGCTTCAACCTGGACGTCGACCATCAGGCCGCCCAAGAGTTCCGCGTCGTGCAGATGACACCGCCGGGATCGGCGTGCTCGATCACCATCGGGACGGGGATCACGGACGCAGCGCCGGGCTCCGTCCGGGGCACACACCTGGTCGTCTCCGACATCGAGGAAGCGCGCGCCGAACTCGTCGAGCGAGGGGTGGACGTCAGCGAGATCCGGCATTTCGATTCGGGGACGTGGGTACCAGGCCCGGATCCCGAGCGCCGCGACTACGGCTCGTTCGCTGACTTCAGCGACCCCGACGGCAACACCTGGGTCCTCCAGGAGCGCGGCCGAAGCGAGCTGGGGGCTTAACGATGGATCGAACCGACGATGTCGTCGCCGCGGTGTTCGCCGGGGACGAGCTAGGGTCATTGACGAATGTCGGTCAGGGGAAGACTCGCAAGGCGGCTTCGTTAGCACTCCCCGCCCGAGAGTGCTAGCATTCTAGACCTAGCTTCGCAAGGTAACCGGGTACGCAATCGCAAGGAGGAGAGCATGGGAGCAAAGCTCATCACGTTCGACGAGGAGGCCCGTCGGGCCCTGGAGAAGGGCATGGACAAGCTGGCCAACGCCGTCCGCATCACCCTCGGGCCGAAGGGCCGCAACGTCGTCCTGGAGAAGAAGTGGGGCGCCCCCACCATCACGAACGACGGGGTGTCCATCGCCAAGGAGATCGAGCTCGAAGACCCCCAGGAGAAGATCGGGGCCGAGCTGGTCAAGGAGGTTGCCAAGAAGACCGACGACGTGGCCGGTGACGGCACCACCACCGCCACCGTCCTGGCCCAGGCTATGGTCAAGGAAGGCCTGCGCAACGTCGCCGCCGGGGCCAACCCCATGGACCTCAAGCGCGGCATCGAGGCGGCAGTAGACGCCGCCGTCGAGGCCATCAAGAACCAAGCCAAGGACATCGACACCCGCGACGACATCGCGCACGTCGCCTCCATCTCCGCTGCCGATCCTGAGATCGGCGACCAGATCGCCGAGGCCATGGACAAGGTCGGCAAGGACGGCGTCATCACCGTCGAGGAGTCCCAGACCTTCGGCATGGAGCTGGACCTGGTGGAGGGTATGCGCTTCGACAAGGGCTACATCTCCCCCTACTTCGTGACCGACCCCGAGCGCATGGAGGCGGTCCTGGAGGAGCCCTACGTCCTGTTGGCCAACTCGAAGGTCTCGGCGGTGAAGGACCTGCTGCCGGTGCTCGAGAAGGTCATGCAGTCGGGCAAGTCGCTCTGCGTGATCTCCGAGGACGTCGAGGGCGAGGCACTGGCCACGCTGGTCGTCAACAAGATCCGCGGCACGTTCAAGTCGGTCGCGGTGAAGGCCCCTGGGTTCGGCGACCGCCGGAAGGCGATGCTGCAGGACATGGCCATCCTGGTCGGCGGCCAGGTCATCTCCGAGGAGGTCGGGCTCAAGCTGGAGAACACCCGGCTGGACCTCTTGGGCACCGCTCGCAAGATCGTGGTGACGAAGGACGACACGACGATCGTGGAAGGCGGCGGCAAGGAGGATGAGATCAAGGGCCGGATCAACCAGATCAAGGCCGAGATCGAGAAGACCGACTCCGACTACGACCGCGAGAAGCTCCAGGAGCGTCTTGCGAAGCTGAGCGGTGGCGTCGCGGTGATCAAGGTCGGCGCGGCCACCGAGGTCGAGCTGAAGGAGAAGAAGCACCGGATCGAGGATGCGGTCCAGTCAACGAAGGCGGCAGTCGAAGAGGGGATCGTTCCCGGCGGCGGCGTCGCGTTGCTGAACGCGCAGACCGGACTCGACAAGGTGGATCTGGAGGGCGACGAGCTGACCGGCGCCGCGATCGTGCGGCGGGCGCTCGAGGAGCCCCTCAAGCAGATCGCTCACAACGCCGGCCTGGAGGGCGGGGTCGTCGTCGAGAAGGTGCGTTCGCTCCCTGAAGGTCAGGGGCTCAACGCGGCCAACGGCCAGTACGGCGACATGATCAAGTTCGGCGTCGTCGACCCGGCGAAGGTGACGCGCTCGGCGCTGCAGAACGCAGCCTCGATCGCGGCCCTGTTCCTCACGACCGAGGCCATCGTGGCCGAGAAGCCGGAGAAGGAGAAGGTGCCGGCGGGCGGCATGCCCGGCGGCGGCGACATGGACTTCTGATCCGACCGGAAGTGGGTGGGCGGGGCCCGGGCGCGGATGCGCCCGGGCCCCGCCCGTTTCCGTCACGGAACCGCAACATCCGGCCTTGAACCGTCGGGGTCGCCGAACCGAACGACGGGGTGGAGCCCCTCTCTCCGAGCGAAGGCCCCGGGCATGCGCCCGGGGCCTTCGCGATCACCGGGCACGTATGCTCCGCCCCCGTGGAGGAGATCGAGATCGCGATCCGGTGGCGCGACGTGGACAACTACGGCCACGTCAACAACGCCGTCTACCTCACCTACCTCGAGGAAAGCCGCGATCGGTGGGTCCGCCGGACCCTCGGCGAGGACGTCGGGTTCGTGATCGTTCGCGTCGCGATCGACTTCCGTCGGGAGCTCTCGCTCGAGGACGGGTCGGTCGCGGTCGCGTGCATGGGCACCGGGTACGGAAGGTCGTCGATCCGAACGGCGGAGACGATCCGGGCCGAGGCCGGGTGGCTCGCCGCCGAGTCGGAGTCGGTGATCGTGGCCCACGATGCCGGCAGCCGGAGGTCCAGACCGATCACGGATCGAGAGCGTTCGGCGCTGGACGTGGCGATCGAAGCCGACCGGGCGTCGGTCAGGGCGTCGGGAGGATCTGGCGACCGAACGTGAAGTGCTGCCGGTACCAGCCGTCGCCGACCCACATGATCGTGACGCCGCCGGGCGTGCTGCTCGAGTCCAGCGAGTACCCGTTGCCGACGTACGTGTCGACGTGGTCGACGGTGCCGTTCCCGTCCCCGTCGTAGAACATCAGGTCCCCCGGGCGGAGGTCGCGGAAGGGGATCCTCGACGTCGTCATGGCCGCCATGTCGGCCGACGTCCGTTGGGGGAGCGCCCAGCCCGTGTACGGCCGGGGCGGGGCGACCTTCCAGCTGGTGCTGTCGTCGGCGCGCAGGAGCCACCAGGCGAACCCGGAGCAGTCGAACCCGGAACGCGGTTGCCCGCCGAGCGCGGCCGGCTCCGGCGAGGACAACCCCCATTCACCGCCCCAGACGTAGGGATAGCCGACGTAGCGGACCCCCCACTTCACGATGCGGAGCGCCCGAGGCCCGAGGTTCGGCAGCTCGACGTGCGCGTACTGGGTCAGCAGATCGCCCACGCTCCAGCTGGGCTGGGTCGTCGCACGCCAGAGCGAGTACGCAACCTGGGTCCTCGGCATCAGGTCGCTCGGCCCGACGTCCATCGCCTCGGAGCCGGTCGGAGCGTTGTAGCGGAGGTCCAAGCGCATACCCAGGAGGGTGGTGCCGAAGCCCGCCGGAAGGCGGAACGTGGTCCCTGAACGGGTGTGGAGGTGGTTGAGGGCGACGGCGGCGGGTTGGAGACCGAGGGCGAGCACGAGCGCCCGGTGGAGCATGATCATCGTGACCGGGTCGTCCGGCGCGAACGATCCATCCGGCTTCCTGGCGATCCACCCATGGCGAACGGCGACGGCGGCGTACCGGTACCAGGCGCTGGATGCGTCGAGGTCGGGGAAGACGATCGAGGGGTCGGGCGCCTCGTCGGGCGCGAACGCCCGGACGACCGAGCGGGCGAGGTACTTCCGCGTCTCGATCGCGTGCGGACGGAAGGGGTAGGTGCCGTCGGCGTTGGCGGCGAAATCCCGCATCCAGGCGTTTGTCGCGGCGACGAACCGGATGCCTTCCTTCGCCCACGCGTCCGACGCCGTCAGATCGGAGAACCGGATCGTCGGGGCAGCCGTCGCCGTCAACGTCCGCCCGCTCGGTGCGCTCGGATAGACGACC
>WNGN01002163.1_pt1 | contig 13141 bp, 14 predicted proteins | sample 5400561 | NCBI WGS metagenome assembly WNGN01 (sample SAMN13153379, study PRJNA577476) | soil metagenome | isolation source: 115 cm soil or saprolite under Garry oak tree replicate 2 | place: USA:California | collected 2016-06-15
CAGATTGGCGCGCACCGAAACGCCTTTATCCGGCGTACAATGCTCCGACCACGCAGCGGATATCGGGCGGGCAAGATGAACGTCATCAACGCGCAAAAGCTTGACATCGAGATCGGAAATGCGGCTTCGGTCTCGGGACTTCTCACCCAGCCGTCGAAAGCGCACGCTTGTTTTGTGTTTGCCCATGGGGCGGGCGCCGGAATGACCCATCCATTCATGGAGGCGATTGCGGGAGGTCTTGGCGAGCGCGGCATTGCGACGTTGCGCTATCAGTTTCCTTATATGGAAAAAGGCAGCAAGCGGCCCGACTCTCCGGCGATTGCGCAAGCCGCCGTGCGGGCCGCTGTGGCGGAAGCTGGACGGCGTTGTGCTGGATTGCGCCTCATTGCCGGGGGAAAATCGTTTGGCGGACGCATGACATCGCAGGCACAGGCGATGGCGCCGCTCGCCAGAGTCGATGGATTGGCGTTCCTCGGGTTTCCGCTGCATCCGGCGGGCAAGCCGTCCAGCGATCGGGCCAGGCACCTGTCCGATGTGAATGTCCCGATGCTGTTTTTGCAAGGCACCCGCGACAATCTTGCGGAGCTGAAATTGCTCGAGCCTGTCGTCAAGCGCCTCGGTCCGTCGGCATCGTTGCACCCTGTCGAGGCGGCCGATCATTCCTTCCATGTGCTGGTGCGTTCGGGACGGAATGACGGCGACGTCATGAACGAAATTCTGGATACGCTCGCGGACTGGATCGGCGCCATCGAGGCAAAGAGTGCGGTGCCCTAGATCTGCGCCGCGTTTGGCGGATCATGCGCTACGGCTCCGCGGTGCGGATGCCCGCGGGGCTGACCTTCATCGGGATCGGCGCCGTTTTCGTCAGCGTCTTGCCGTCGAACGTAAACGGGGTGATCTCGTTTTCCACCATGCACTGCACCAGCACGGCTTTGGAATCCTTCGACCACACGATGCCCTGGCACCAATGGCCGATTTTGGCTTCCGTCGCCGGGACGAGGTCGGTGCCGGCGATCCGATAGATCTTCAGCAATCCATAATCGTTGAAGAACGGCGAGGTTTTAGCCTTGTTCGAGCCGTTGACGACATTGACCGCCACGTAAGCGCCATCCGGCGACATCTTCAGGGCTTCGGGCGTTTGGCCGACCGAGATCGTGGTCGCGACCCGGATCGGCTTGGCGCGCATATCGATCAGGCTGATGGTATCGGCATCGCCGCCGCTCATGCCGACATTGCCGACGAGAGCCACCTCGCCGTTGCCGGTGCTGTCGATCTGGTACGGGCGCAGCGCGGAGAACAGGTCGCGCTTGGTGTACTCCACCTTGGTGCCGTCGACCGAGAGAATGGAGATGCGGTTGTCGCCATCCCGCGTCACCAGCGCCGTTGCGCCGTCGCGGGTAAACATCGCGTGGCTCGGGCCGGACTTTGCATCGCCGAGTGCGATCTTGCCGGCCGGGGTCAGTGCGTTGCCGCTGATCGTAAACACCGAGACGGTCCCCTCACTGCGGTTGGCTACCAGTGCCAGCGTCGCCGCGCGATTGATCGACACGCCGGCGGCGCCGGCGCCGGCTTGCAACGTCGCCAGAATCTTCGGTGGCGAGGATTTCAGGTCAATCACCGTCAGCTTGTCGTCAGGGATCGCCTTGGTCGGATCGGCGGGATCGACCTTCATCGCGCCGGTGACCAGCGCGAAACTTTCATCCGGCGCGATGGCGACGCTCGACGGCGGCCCGACCACGCTTGCGGGTGCCGACAATTCTGCAACGACGCGCGGCAAGGCGCCTGAAAGCTCGATGATCGAAACGGTGTCCGGCAATGGCTCCTTGCGGACTGTCGCCACCCCGTTTTCCAGGACCATCTTGCCGTCATTGGCCGAAACCGCGATCTCGGCGTAGCAGGCAGAGCCAGTGAGAGCGATGAATGATGTCGTGATGAGTGCCAGCGCGGTTTTACCGGATCGCATGCCGTCTTCTCCCGAATGATTGGACCTCTCCCGGGTCCATAGGCCGGGCAGTATTCAACGGCAGAGCGCGGTTGTCGAGCGCGCAAGTCATCGCGAGAGCCGCGGCGACATCACGCAGCCACTTCATGAAATAACAAGCTGCTTCCATCGCTTCCAGCAGGTCCCGTTATTCCCCGAGGCTCACGCTATTGTAGCGTGTGGGCCACTTCACACTTGTTTCCCGCCTGCGTTGCCATGCCGTCTGCTGGGGGTTGAATATGGTTTATGACGAATCGCCGCAGCTGCTGAGCCATCGTTGAACAGCTGAAACGGCAAAGTTCAAGGTATGAACTGAGCGGAAATCCTCGAGATAAGCGCATGCAACGGCGGACTTTCATCAGGATCGTTGGCGGCTCTGCCTTCGGTTGGCCATTCGCCCTATCGGCGCAACAGCCACCGGTTCAGGTGATCGGCAGTCAGCCTGAGTGCGCACCGCCATAGATCTTGTCGCGCAGCCGCCGCATCCCCGTCAGCCATCGCTCCGCGTTGGAGGCTTTGCGCTGCATGTATTCATGTACTTGCGGGTGGGACAGAATCAAAAAGCGTTCGGCTTCCATCGCCTCGATCACGATACGCGCCACCTCGTCAGCGACCATCACGCCATCGACCCGCGCGGCGCTCGGGCCGGGCGTGGTCATTCCCGTCTGCACCGACTGCGGGCACAGCACGGAAACGCGGATACCGCGATCGCCATATTGAATGGCGAGATGTTCGGCCAGCGCCACCGCGGCATGCTTCGTCACCCCATACGGCATCGAGTTCAGTGAAGCCAGCAGGCCCGCCGCGGATGCGGTGTTCAGCAGATAGCCGGAGCCCCGCGCCAGCATGCCGGGCACCAGCGCGCGGGCCGCGAACACGTGGCTCATGACGTGCACTCGCCAGCTCACGTCCCAGTCGGCATCGTCAGCGGTCTCCTGTCCCTTGCGCGAGAGACCCGCGTTGGAGAAGAACACGTCGACGGGCCCAAATCTTGTTTCGGCCGCCGCGATCAGCGATTGTATTTCGCTTTCCTGCGCAACGTCCGCAGGTACCGCAAGTCCGCCGATCTCGCCGGCGACGCTGGCAAGCTTATCGCGCGAGCTTTTGAGGTCGGCGACCACCACGCCGCGTGCGCCGGCTTGCGCATAGGCGCGGGCGACCGCCTCGCCAATCCCGCTCGCGGCTCCGGTGACGACACAGACCTTGTCCTTGACGTGCATGCTTGCGCATCCTGTTTTGCGATGGATGATCCGGACGATATGCAGTTCAACCGGTGTAGAGCCCTTTGTCCCGCGCCTGACGAATGGCCAGTCCCGCCAGCATGTCGAGCGTCGGGGTAGATAGTCCCGCGGCCCTGGCAAACGCCGCCGGCGCTCTCACCAGCACATCGATTTCCATCGGGCGACCATATTCGTAGTCCTGCAGGATCGAAGGCTTGTGATCGGGCGGCGGTCCGCTGCGGGTGACGCGCCGGATGTCGGGGCAGCAGCTTTGACCGACCGCGTGCGCCTCTTCGAGCAGGCGCGGCACGAATTCGCGCAGCGCGGGGTCCTGCCTGGCCCCCTTGGCGGTTTGCCCGGTGATCAGGCACAGCACCGACAGCGACATGTTGGTGATCAGCTTGGACCAGATGGCGTGCCGGATCTGTGCGGCTGGCGGCGACTGGAACGAGGCTTGCTCGAGCACGGCTCTCAGGCGTTCGATCCGCTCGGTCGGGCGGTCATCGCACTCGCCGACCAGCAGCATGTTTCGATCGGTCGAGTTGTTGACGACAATTCCGGGCTCGACGATCTCATTGGCCGAAAAGATCACGCCGCCGACGATCCTCTCCTTGGAAACGGCGGCGCGCAACCGGCCGCCGGGATCCAGAAACGCAAGGTCGGGCGGCGGCGGGTGATCGGGGGGAAGCCCGAGATCGTACCACCAGGGAATGCCGTTCTGGGCAAACACGATCGCCGTATCGTCGCTCAGCAGCGGCTGCAGTCCCGTCGCCAGACTGCTCAGCCCGGTTGCCTTCAACGTGCTGATGACCACATCCTGCGGACCCAGCGCCGCCGGGTCGTCGGACGCCTTGACGGGTGCTGAAAACTCGGCGTCCCCGACCCGAAGCGTCAGGCCTTTCGCCGTCACTGCCTCCAGATGCGGTCCGCGCATCACGCAGGAGACGTCATGTCCTGAAAGCGCGAGCCGCACCGCAAGATGGCTGCCGACGGCGCCAGCGCCGAAAACACATATTCGCATCGGGGGAGGGTCCTGTTAGGGGCGGGGCGATGATGAAGGGGCTAGTTTCCACAAGCTTGCCCTGCGGCGCAACAGGTCATGCGGTCGGAGCCACTGCCGCAAGGAAAGTGATAGATCAATGCTGGCGGGACCGGCATATTGCCCGCCTGACAATCGCCAATACCGAACAAAGGGATCGTCAATGGCCGCCAATCCAGTGTTGTGGAACCTCGATGAACGCGGCGTCGCGACGGTCACGTTGAATCGACCGGAAGTTAACAATGCCTACGATGCGGGCCTCATTCATGGCGTGCTGTCGGCAATGGATGAACTGGGCAAGAAAACTCAGCTTCGCGTCGTCGTCCTGAAAGGCAATGGCAAGCACTTTCAGGCCGGCGCCGACCTGAAATGGATCAACGCCGTGAGGCCACAATCGCCTGATGAGAACGAGGCGGTCTCAAAGGCCACATTCGAAGCGGTTCAGCGGCTCAACCGGCTGCCGGTCCCGACCGTCGCGCTGGTCCAGGGCGGCTGCTTCGGCGGCGGCACCGGTGTCATTTCCGCGTGCGACGTGGTGATCGCGGCCGACAATGCGGTGTTCTCGATCACGGAAGTTCGATGGGGGCTGACGGCTGCGATTATCATCCCGCAACTGTGCGACGCCATTGGGGTCCGGCATGTTCGCCGCTATGCGCTGACCGGAGAGCGTTTCGGCGCGCAGGAAGCGCTCCGCATCGGTCTGGTGCACGAGGTGGTGCCGCTGGCCGATCTGGAAAACGCAGGCGCAAAAGTCGTGGAGCAATTGCTGGGCAATGCCCCGGACGCTTTGGCCGAAACCAAGCGGCTTGCGATGGAAAGCTCATTTGGCGGAATGAGCGTGGAAGACGATGCCTATGCGCGCCTGGTCCGGATGCATGCGGCAAAGCGCCAGACGTCGGAAGCCTCGGAGGGTCTTGCCTCGTTCGCCGAAAAACGCGCGGCGAAGTGGGCGAGTGGCAAGGCATAGTTCTTGTGAAGCCGCTCAGCAACCCCGGCAGATGCCGCGCAGGCTTTGGTAAACCAAGTCGTCTTCCCGACGCATTTGCTGCAGCGATTCCATCGTCCTTGTGTCACCTGTGGGTTCAGGCTTGCGCTTTGCGGCCAGTGCCGCGGCCTGACGCTCGTAACATGCTTCGCGCTCGGCCTTCGCCTGGATGATCCGGCATTGCTCCACCGCTGCCAAGGCGGGAGCAGCGCCGATCAGGAGGCCAAGCAAAGCGGGGACAAGGAAATTCAACGGCGTCGGTCCTTTTCTTTTCTACTCTCAATTCCGCGGAACGGGAGCAACACCAGGCTTGCGTATCAGTCCGCGTGCTCAATGCTACAGATACTGTGCCGCCGCGATAGCTAAAATCTCCCGCCCAAGGCATGATCATCCGCTCACCATCCGGGAACCCCAACTTGCCCTCCAAGACCATCGAAGAGCCTGCGCGCCAGGTGCCGCTGTACGGCGAGTATGAAGTCGTCGTCCTCGGCGGCGGACCCGCCGGCATTGCAGCTGCGGTCGCTGCGGCGCGGGCGGGGCGACGCACGCTGCTGATCGAGCGTTACGGATTTCTCGGCGGCATGGGCACCGCGGCGGGGGTGACGAATTTCTGCGGGCTGCATGCCAATGTCCACGGCGAGATGCATCGCGTGGTGCAGGGTGTCGCGTCCGATCTTTTGGCGCGTATCGATCGTCTCGGCGGGCTCAACGCGCCGCATCTTGTCCTGGGAAAAATTCTGGCGCAGGCCTACGACACCGCGGCCTACAAGATCGCCGCCGACGATCTGCTGCTGGGCCATAAGGTCGATATTCTCTTCCATGCGCTCGGCGCCGGCGTGGTGATGCATGACGCGCGCCGCATCGGTGCGCTGATGGTCGAGACCAAGGCCGGCCGTCAGGCGGTGCTTTCGGATATTTTCATCGATTGCTCCGGGGATGGCGATCTCGCGGCCTGGGCCGGCGCGCGCTTTGAGGTCGGCGATAATGCCGGCAGCATGCTCTACCCCTCGATGATGTTCCGCCTCAACGGCATCGACCCCGAAAAAGCCGGCGACGCGTGGCGGACGATTCCAGCGCTGATGGAAAAAGCCGAAGCCGCGGGCACGCATCATTTCCCGCGCAAGGCCGCGATCGTGCGGCCGCAACGCTCCCAGATCGAATGGCGGGTCAATTTCACGCAATTGGCGCGCGAGGACGGCACCGCGATCAACGGCCTCGAGCCCGACGATCTCACGCGCGGCGAGATCGACGGTCGCCGTCAGGCGGTCAATGCCTTCAACTTCCTGCGCACGGTGCAGGGGTTCGAGAAATCCTACATCGTCGACCTGCCACCGCAGCTCGGCATCCGCGAAACCCGGCGCGTGGTCGGCGGCTACATGCTCAGCGGCGAGGACGTGCTCGGCTGCGCCTCGTTCGACGATACGATCGGCGTCAACGGCTGGCCGATGGAATCCCATGTCGCCGGCGACGTGGTCTTTACATTTCCGCCGATCCCGCAATCGCGCGGTTTCAATGAACTGCCGTATCGCATGCTGACCCCTGAAGGCATCGACAATCTGCTGGTGGCCGGGCGCTGCGCCTCGATGACTCATGACGGCCAGTCGGCGGCGCGCGTTTCCGGCGCCTGTTTTGTCATGGGGGAGGCCGCGGGCACCGCGGCGGCGCTGGCGCTGGGTGGCAACACCATCCCGCGTGACATTGCCGTGGACAAACTGCAGAACCAATTGAAACAGCAAGGGGCTTTTGTCGGGCAGGATCAGGCGATCCCCGAAGGGCTGTAATAGAAGGCGGAGGAAACTTGATGACGCAGTACACTCGCGCCCGCAAGGCGCGGCCCGGATATGCGCGGCTGGCGTTCGCGAGCCTGCTGGCGATGATGGCGCTAGCGGCATCGCCGGACGCAAGAGCCGACGAAGCGCTGAAGGCAAAAGTCGGCGTACTCCGGCTGTCGTCGTCGGCGCCGGTGTTCATCGCGCAGGACAAGGGCTATTTCCGTGCGGCGGGGCTCGATATCGAGCTGAAATTCTTCGATGCCGCGCAACCGATCGCGGTGGCGACCACGTCAGGCGATATCGATTTCGGCATCACGGCGTTCACCGCCGGGCTCTATAACCTCGCGGGCAAGGGCACGCTGAAGGTGATCGGCGGCATGAGCCGCGAGAAGGCGGGCTATCCCCTGATCGGTTATTTCGCCAGCAACAACGCTTACGCCGCCGGCCTCAAGACGCCAAAGGATCTCGCGGGAAAACGCATCGCGGTGACGCAGACAGGCTCGAGCTTTCACTATTCGCTCGGCCTGCTCGCCGACAAATACGGCTTCAAGCTCAGTGACGTCAAAGTGCTGCCGCTGCAATCGCTGTCGAACGCGGCCGCGGCGCTGAAAGGCGAGACCGTCGATGCCGCGCTGTTGCCGGTCTCGACCGCGCGGACGCTGATGGATGCGGATGGCGCGAAGCTGTTGGGGTGGGTCGGCGACGAGACGCCGTGGCAGCTTGGCGCGGTGTTTGCCTCACCCAAGACATTGGCCAACAAGCCGCTGGTGACGAAGCTTCTCGGCGCGCTGGCCCGCGCCGATCGTGAATATCACGATGTCATTCTGGCCGCCGTCGCCGGCGGCAAGGCGCCGATCGACGACACAACAAAACCGCTGTTGGAGATCATCGCGAAATACACCAACCTGCCGGTCGAGCAGGTGGTCGGCAACTGCGCCTATATCGATCCCGACGGCAAGCTCGACGTCAAGAATGTCGGCAACCAGATCACATGGTTGCAGGAACAGGGTTTCGTCGACAAGGGATTCGATGCCGACGCGATCATTGCCAAAGACTATGTGAAGGCGGATTAGCGCGAGTGTTTGAATCCGTCATTGCGAGCGCAGCGAAGCAATCCATAGCTCAGATACCGCGGCCGTGGATTGCTTCGCTCCGCTCGCAATGACGAATTTTCGGAATCACGGATCGGAAACGAGACACTAAATGATGGATCTGATCGCTGTCCACATCAGTCACCGGTTCGGCGCGCTCGAGGTGCTCGACGACGTGTCGTTCACGGTGGGGTCGGGCGAGGTGGTCGCGATCGTCGGCCCCTCGGGCTGCGGCAAGAGCACGCTGCTGTCGATCCTGGGCGGATTGTTGCAGCCGAGCGAGGGCCTGGCGGAATTGCGCGGCGCCCCGCCGCCGGACAGCCGCAACCCGCTGACCTTCGTGTTTCAGGATTTCGCGCTGCTGCCCTGGTGCACGGTCGAGGAAAATGTCGAATTCCCGCTGCTGCACACCGGCCTCGGCATGCCCGAGCGCCGCGCCGTTGTCGACGACGCCCTGCGCCGCACCAGTCTTTCGGATTTTCGCGGCACCTATCCAAAACAATTGTCGGGCGGCATGCGCCAGCGCGTCGGCATCGCCCGCGCACTCGCGGTGCGGCCCGCGATCCTGTTGATGGACGAGCCGCTGTCGGCGCTGGATTCGCAAACCCGCGAATTGCTGATGGAGGATTTCATCCGCCTGCTTGCCGATGGCTCGATGGGCGCGGTTTATGTGACGCATAATCTGGAGGAAGCGGTTCGGCTCGCCGATCGCATTGTCGTGCTGTCGCGGCGGCCCGGCCGCGTCCGCGAGGTCGTCACGATTCCGCTTACTCGAGGCGAACGCGGCGACATCGATGCGCGCGGCCAGTTGCTTGCGCTGCAAAGCGATCTGTGGTCGCTGATTCGCGAAGAGGCGATCGACGCCGAGCGTGAGGTCCAGCATGCTTGAGCGTTCACAAGCATCAACGCCTTCGCCGCAACCCGATGGCGAGATCGCGCCGCGGCCGGTAAGATTTCGCGGCGCGGGGTTCACGCCAAGAGCGGGCCGCTATGCGGGCTGGATCGCGCTCGCGCTGGTGATCGGGCTTTGGCAACTGGCCGGCAGCGCCGGCTTGGTCAATCCATTGTTCCTGCCGGCGCCATCGGCGATTGCGGTCGCGATCTACAAGCTCGCGCTCAGCGGCGCGCTTTGGCATCATCTGTCCTATTCGATCATGCGCATAGGCACCGGGTGGATTCTCGGCACGATCGCCGGCGTCATCGTCGGCTTCGCGATCGGTCTCTCAAGCCTCGCGCGCGGCGTCGGCATCACCTTCATCTCGGCGCTGTTTCCGATTCCGAAAATCGCGCTGTTGCCGCTCCTGATCCTGTGGCTCGGGATCGGCGAAGAGCCGAAGATCGCCACCATTGCGCTCGGGGTGTTCTTTTCCACCGCGATATCGGTCTATAGCGGCGTCGATGCGGTGCCGCGCAACCTGATCCGGATGGCGCAGAGTTTCAATGTGCCGTTTCATGCCATCGTGCGCCGGGTGATCTGGCCGGGCGCGCTGCCGTCGATTCTGGCCGGCTTTCGCATCACCGCTTCGGTCGCGCTGCTGCTGGTGGTGAGCGCGGAGATGATCGGCGCCGAATTCGGCATCGGCGCCTTCGTGCTGCAGGCCGGCAATCTGATGCAGACCGATCAGTTGCTGGCCGGCGTCGTCATCCTGTCGCTGTTCGGCCTCGCGGTCGGACGGCTGATCAATCTGTTGGAAACCCGCCTGCTGCACTGGCGGTAGCTGCTCCCTCCCCCCTTGCGGGGGAGGGTTGGGGAGGGGGGTAGCCACAAGCACAGTGCCTGCGGACCCCACCCCCGACCCCTGAGAGCGAGCTTCGCTCGTCTCGACCCCGCAAGGGGGAGGGGAGAAGAGACGATCCTGCTTTGCAACAAGAAAGACGTGGATCGACGGTCCGAATCACGAGCCCGGCCATGACGAAATCTGGATTACTTGCGTGGAGCTGACGCTATTTCGCGCCCGGCGTGTCGTCGCCGATGCTGGCTTTGGTCGCCAGCGCGCACTCGCCCAAAATGGTCAGAAGGCGTTGCACCGCATCCTGTCCGACCACGTACGGATTGGGCTGACCGGGCTGGCGCGCCTGCAACGTTGCCATCTTGGCGACCGAGTCGTCGAAGTTGACATGGTTCGACGGCAAGATGTCGGCATTTTCCTGTTTGAGAATGTCGCGGTATTTTTTGGTGGTGTCGCAATAGAGCTGAATGGTTCATGAAATGCCTTCGAGTGCGAGGCGGATGCGGCTGTTTGCCTCTCGTCATTGCGAGCCAACGGGTCGTGCGAATGCGCGTCTAGACGTCATTGCGAGCGCAGCGAAGCAATCCATTCTTCCTTTACGCGGCGAGATGGATTGCTTCGCTGCGCTCGCAATGACGATCCCGTCAAATCACGCGTTGCCGCGGTCTTCGCGAAACAGGTCCAGCTTCTGCTGCACCGGACGATCCGAGAAACTGAACACCACCGAATCTTCGTCGGCCTCGTGGGTGACCCACTGCCAGCTCGGCACCACGAACAGGTCGCGCGGACCCCACTCGAAAGTCTGCTCGCCGACCCGCGAACGACCCTTGCCTTCGATCGCGGCGAATACCGTGGCGTCGGTCGAACGATAGCGCGCGGTCTTGAAGCCCTTCGGCAGCAGCTGGATGAAGGTGCCGATGGTCGGCATCGCAAAATCGCCGGTCTCGGGATTGGAGAATTTCAGCTTCAACCCGTGGCAGGCGTCCCACTCGTTGCGCGTCTTGGCCTGTTCCAGCGCTTCGCGGGTGTAGCTGTAGGGATAATTGAAGATCGGCGATGTCTTCGATGTGCGCTTGCCATCGACCGGCAGCAGGTTGTGACCGTAACGGGCAAAGCTGTCGCCGGCGGGACGGGTGATCTTCTGCTGGTCTTCGTTCGATCCTTCCGCGAACGACGCATCGAAGAACTGCACCATCGGGATATCCAGCCCATCGAGCCAGAACATCGGCTCGGAAGTTTCGTTGGAATGGTCATGCCAGGTCATCGACGGCGTAATGACAAAATCGCCGGGCTCCATCGCGGTGCGCTCGCCATCGACCGCGGTATAGGCGCCCTTGCCTTCGAGCACGAAGCGCAGCGCCGACTGGCTGTGCCGGTGCGCCGGCGCGACGTCGCCGGGGACCACCATCTGCACGCCGGCAAACAGCGAGGTGGTGATTTTCGACTGGCCGCGCAGCCCGGGGTTTTCCAGCACCAGCACCCGCCGCTCGGCTTCCTTCGCCGTGATCAGCTTGCCGGCCTCGGTCATGTAATCGCGGATGGCATCGAATTTCCACAAATGCGGCCGGCAGGCGCTCCTGGGCTCCGGCGTGATCAGGTCGCCCATCACGTTCCAGAGCGCGGAGAGATTTTCGCCGTCGATCTTCTTGTAGAACGCTTCGCGTTCCGGCGTCTTCTGTACGGCTTCCATGGCAGCCTCCCGGGTTCTTGTTGCTTCAATTATTGACAGCATACTTACAAAGTGGATAGCGTCAATGCACGCCACAAGTAAAACGACGAGATTTAGGGGAGGTTCCGATGAAGCTGCACGGCTATTTCCGCAGCAGCGCGTCCTACCGGGTCAGAATAGCGTTGAACCTGAAGGGCTTGAGCGCGGACCACCTGCCGCACCATCTGCGCAAGGGCGAACAGCGCGACCCCGCCTATCTCGCGATCAATCCGCAAGGGCTGGTTCCGACGCTGCAGGACGACCAGGGCGCGATCATCACCCAGTCGCTCGCCATCATCGAATGGCTGGAGGAAACCCATCCCGAGCCGCCGCTGCTTCCGAAGGATCCGCTGCGCCGCGCCAAGGTTCGCGCCTTCGCGATGGCGCTCGCCTGCGATACCCACCCGGTGCAGAATCTCAAGGTATTGGCGCGGCTGCGGCAGGCCGGCCTGCCGGAAGAGCAGGTGACCGAATGGGCCGCATGGGCCAACCGGGAGGGTCTGTCGGCTTGCGAAACCCTGGTCGCGGATGAGCCCGGTCCGTTCTGTTTTGGCGCGGCACCGACCATGGCCGATCTCTGCCTGGTGCCGCAGCTGGCCAATGCCCGGCGCTTTGGGGTCGACCTCAACGCGTTCCCACGCCTGCTGAAAGCCGAAGCCGCGGCCAAGGACAACAAGGCGTTCGCGGACGCCGCACCGGACCGGCAGCCCGATGCCGAGTAAATCCGCAGCCGTGACGATGGATGCCGTCTACACCAAGCCGGGCTATCTGTTTCGCCGGATGCAGCAGATCGCGGTGGCGATCTTCGTGGAGGAGTGCAGGGCCTATGACCTGACGCCGGTGCAATATGCAGCCCTGGTTGCGATCCGCACCCATCCCGGCATCGACGCCACGCGCCTCTCCGCCGTGATTGCGTTCGATCGCTCGACCCTGGGCAGCGTGATCGAGCGGCTGGAGGCGAAACAGTACGTCGAGCGCAAGCCCGCGCCCGAGGACAAACGGGTAAAACTGCTGCATCTGACCAAAAAGGGCACAGCACTGCTGCGCAGCATCGTGCCGTTGGTCGATCGCGCGCAGGCGCGGATGCTGCAGCCGCTGAAGCAGGCGGACCGCAAGACGCTGCTGGCGCTGCTGACGCAGCTGGTCGATCTCAACAACGAGGCCTCGCGCGTGCCGCTGCGCGCCGAAGATGCACTCGAACATCTGGGGAAAGCGTACTGATGGGATTGGACGCGCGGCCTGTCCTGATCGCGGGCGGAGGCATTGGCGGCCTGGCCGCGGCGCTTGGGCTTGCACAAAAAGGCATCCGTTCAATCCTGCTTGAAAAGGCTTCGGCGCTGGGTGAGATCGGCGCCGGCATCCAGCTCGGACCGAACGCGTTCCATGCCTTCGATTATCTCGGCGTCGGCGAGGCGGCGCGCAGCATGGCGGTTTATGTCGATCAGCTCCGGCTGATGGACGCGCTCACAGCCGAAGAGATCACCCATGTCGACTTGCGTGAGGCCTTCCGCGCGCGCTTCGGCAATCCTTACGCGGTCGTGCATCGCGGCGATCTGCACGGCGTGTTGCTGAAAGCCTGCCGGGACCACGAGCTGATCGAGCTGCGCGTCAGCAG
>WNGN01002164.1_pt1 | contig 13139 bp, 6 predicted proteins | sample 5400561 | NCBI WGS metagenome assembly WNGN01 (sample SAMN13153379, study PRJNA577476) | soil metagenome | isolation source: 115 cm soil or saprolite under Garry oak tree replicate 2 | place: USA:California | collected 2016-06-15
GCGGTGGGCGTCCGTCAATTCCCGTCCAAGTGAAGAGGCATGATCGAAGCTGGGCGCGACGATCACGCTGGAGCGTTTCGCTGCGAGTTCGAGCGAGAACAGTAACCCCCAGTTTTCATGGTGGCGGTCCGTGTTGCCGATAAGCGCATCAAGGGTTGCATAGGTCGCGAGTTGACGCAAAATACCTACACCTTTGTCTTCCGGGAAAATCTTGCGGATCGTCGATTCAATGTTCTGCAGGGTGTGATCTGTCTGATGCTGTCGTTTGTGCTTGTCATAGCCTAGAACCTGACCCGCAAGCAATTCGTTGCCGTGCATCAAAACCTCACCAGCGTCCACATTAACGAAATTGAGGGAGGCGCATCCTCGCTTGCCTTCGTATTCAGCCAATTCCACCCGGGCAGCAGGCATTCCAACGAGCTTGGCAATCTCCGCAGCCACCTTTTCCGCCCAGTCCTCTCCGGTATTTGCCCGAGCCTCCTTGAAAAGCCAGAGCTGGTCATCCTGCCGAAACCAGAACTTCGGCTTGCTACCCAACTGTTCGACGTCGACAATCTCTTCAGAGCGGACGGACAGGATTGGATACGACATAGTTAGTACGTTTTCAGAACGATCTCTAGATAACTACCCACTCGGAGCTCAATACCTCCGCCTGCTCCAGAACCGTCTGCCTCGCCTTCTCCTGCTTGTCCGGAGGAGCCGTACTTGCGCGTCACAGCGCCTGGCGTCCTATTCGTTCCATACCGCCGCGCCCAGCGGGAGCTCGTTCAGCTCCGCCCTCGCTTCGCGCCATGAAGGATAGTGCCTACCTATCAGCGCCAGAAACTGCTCGCTATGGGTGGGCGCGATCAGATGAACCATCTCGTGGATCACCACATACTCGAGTAGGTCCTTTGGTTTCTTCACGAGTTCGGTATTGAGGCGGATGTTTCGCGTCCTATGATTGCAGCCACCCCATTTCGTCTTCATGCGCTGAAGGAAATAGCCGGCTACTTTGACGCCCAGCCTCAATTCCCATTTTCGGATCAGTTCGGGCACCGCCTTGTGCAGTAGTGATTTATGCCATTCATGCATGACTGCCTCGCGCTTCGTCCGACCCGCGCCGGGACGCACGGTAAGCGTAATGCGGCGATGCCCCAGCTTTATCGAGGGCTTTGCGTCCTCCTCCCTTACGGAGAGTAGGTAGCGCCGTCCCCAGAGATAGTGGCTCTCGCGCTCTAGGTACTGACGGCGGGACTCGCGGGCCTGGTCCCGGAATCTGTATTGCTGGTTGCGAATCCAGCCGAGCCGGGAGATGGCGTAGGCGCGCGCCACCTCTGGACGCGTGTCCTTCGGTGCGACCAGGGTCACGCGGCCGGAAGGCGGGTGGACGGACAAGTAGACGTGCTTGATGTCCTTTCGCTTCACCGCGATGACGATTTGTCCCAGCTGGATCGTCTCCGCCATCAGTAACCCGGCTGGTTCTTGACGAGTTCGAAGAGCGCGAGTGTGGCCTCGCGGTTCCGGTCGAGCAGCGGGAACAGCGCATTTAGAACCTGCGCCTCACGTGCCTGGTCGCCCTTCCAGCCGGCGGGCGCCCGCTCACGCATCACTCGGTCGATCTTCAAGGCCAATTCGGCGAGATCTCCGTAGTTGGTGTTGGGTTGAGCCGCACCGGGAACCGCGCCGCGGGCCTGAGCGAGAATCAGCGGCAGATTGTTGAAGATCACGGCCGCTTCCCTCTTGCCGTGCAGCGCGGCGGGGACACCGTCTTGGGGCTGCTTCGCCGCCAGCTTCCTTACGAGCGCCTCCGCCTTGCGCAGGAATTCCTCGTAGGCCGCCGTATCGGCCCGGCTCTGCTTGATCAGGTCGTCGAGCAGCTTCGACATCTGGTCGTAGAACCGCGGGTCGGTGAGCTGGTCACGGATGATCATCTTGCGGACGTTGTTGATGATCGTTTCGGCGATGGCGTTGCGCGAGAGCTTGCCTTTCTCGTTGAGCTTGCGGGCGATGGCGTCGTGGATGCCGGTCTCGATGATGAGCTCGGTCAGTGGCACATTTGCCAGCTCGGCCAGCTCGGTCGCTGGATCGGCCTGGATATAGGTGTTGAGAAGGTGGCGCATGTCGGCCTCGTAGGGCTTGATGTCCAGCTCCTCGCCCGAGTGCTTCTTTATGGCCGCGCGGATGTCAGCGTAGAACTCGGCCTCCTTCCGCAACGCCGCCGCTTCGGCATCCGTGTACCCTGCCGCGGTCAGATCCTGCGCGATCGCGGTGAAGGCGCGGACGAACGTGGCCGCCGCCTTGTAGAACGACACGCGCAGCGCCTCGGTTTCGTTCAGGGCGTTGGGATTCGTGGCGTCCCCGCAGAAATAGTGCAGGTACTGCTCCACCTCGCGCGGCAAGGGCACCGGTTCACACAGATATCGCAGAGCCTCGCGGGCAAGATCGAGCTGCTTCTTACCCTCGGCAAGCCAGTCCTTGAGATGGATATTGTTGTCGCCCCCGCCTCCTTGGTCGGTGTCCAACTCGTCGGAGTTATAGACCGCGATCGCCTCCTGCACCTCGCCGAACAGTTCCTTGAAATCGACGATATGGCCGTAGACCTTGTCGTCGCCGTCGAGTCGGTTGGTGCGGCAGATCGCCTGAAACAGGTTGTGATCGCGTAGCTCGTTGTCCAGGTAGATGTAGGTGCAGCTCGGCGCATCGAAACCGGTGAGCAGCTTGCTCACCACGATCACGAGCTTCATGTTCGCCGGCTCTTCGATGAACCGGCGCTTTGCCTCGTCCTCGTACAGCTTGGTGGTTTGGCCGCTTTTGAGGACGTGCTTGGTGTAGGTGTCGAACTTGTAGCGCTCGTCGCTGTTGGGCGGCTCGCGCGAGATGGCATTGTGGTTCGGCTCGTAGGAGGTGACGATGCCGCAGTAGGGACCGAAGCTTGTGTTCTGGAAGAGGCGGTAGTAGTGGCAGGCGTCGTAGATGGAGGCGGCCACCAGGATCGCCGTGCCACGGTCGTTGTTGAGCCGGGGCTGGAGAGCGAAATCCGCGATGATGTTGGCGATGATTTCGCGCTTGCGGCCCTCGGCGCTCGTCAGCTCCTCGAAGGTCGCCCAGCGCCTGCGCAGGACGGCCTTCTGGAAGTTGTTGAGGCCCTTGGTCTTCTGCTCGAACCAGGCGTCGATCGCTTTCTGCGAGGTCAGGCGCTGAGCCACGTCGCGGGCCTGGTACTTCAGGTCGAGAATGACGCCGTCGGCCACGCCCTGGTGGAACTTGTAGGTGTGGATGTAGGTGCCGAACACGTCCCGCGTCATCTTCTTGTCTTTGCGCAAGAGCGGCGTGCCCGTGAATCCGACGAAGATGGCCCCCTCCAGCCACCGCTTCATCTGCCGATTCATGTCGCCGCCCTGGGTGCGGTGGCACTCATCCACGAACACGTAGAAGCGCCCCAGCACGGGCGGCGGCGGGCCGTCCAAGTCGGCCGGGTCGAACTTGTGGACCAGCGCGCACAGGAGGCGAGGGGTGGCCGCGCCGAGCTTCTGCACGAACTCCGCCCGCGACGTGATGCGCGGGGATGGCGAATCGGCGCCGATCACCCCCGCGTTCTTCATTACACCCTCGATCTGCTTGTCCAGCTCGTCCCGGTCGGTGACAACGAGGATGCGCGCCTCGGGATCGTGCTCCAGCAGCCACTTGGCGATCAGCACCATTAGGATGCTCTTGCCGCTGCCCTGCGTGTGCCAGATGACGCCGCCCTCGCGCCTCGCGATGCGTGCCCGCGCGGCCTTGAGGCCGAAATACTGGTGCGGCCTCGGGATCTTCTTGCGGCCCGCGTCGAAGATGACGCAGTTACGGATCAGATCGAGCAGCCGCTCCTTGGCGCACAGCTGAGCGAGAGGCCGGTCGAGCAGTGCGCCCGGAACTGGCACACCGTCAGGCGGCACCTCGTCCTTCCACTCGACGAAAAACTGCTCCGGCGTACCTATGGTGCCGTAGCGCAGGCCCTGGGCATCGTTCCCTGCGAGCAGAAGCTGCACGGTGCTGAAGAAGCCCTTGTTGAAGATCTCTTCCTGATTGGTGATGAGCTGGCGCACGCCGTCGGCGATCTCCACCGAGCTGCGCTTGAGCTCGATGAGCGCGATGGCGATACCGTTGAGGTACAGCACGATGTCCGGCCGCCGCTCGTGGCCGCCCTTAAGCGTCACCTCCTCGGCGAGCGCAAAGTCGTTCCTCTCCGGATGAGCCCAATCCACCAGGTGCACCGTCTCGTGCGCCTGCCCCGCCGCGATCTGCACCGGCACGCCGTAGCGCAGGAGCTGATAGGTGCGAAGATTGGCCTGATAGAGCGTGATGCCGGTGGCATCCGCCGCCGTCTCCAGCTTCTGCAGCGCGGCCGAGATGTGAGCGTCCGAATAGCCGCGTTTCTTCAGGTCTTCCCGCAGCAGCGCCGTTTCGATCGGACGGTTGTTCTCCCGCTTGCTCCAGTCGCCGAGGTAGCGGTAGCCGAGGTACTCCGAGCTCGCCTTGTCGGTGAACAGGGCGATGACGCGGTTCTGCGTCTTGCGTTCGGAGCGGGGTTGTTCACGCATCGGCGCCCCCGGTTACTGTGGCGGGCTGGCCATGATGCCCAAAGAGGCTTCTCGACACGCTGACGAGTTCGTCGAGAGTCTCATCAATCTTGTCTCGTTCAACGATCCGCGATACGGCGCCATCCTGTTCGACAGAGTATGTGCCAAGCTTTGTCTTCAGCTGAGCAAAAACCCCACCCTGCTGACCTGATACCTTCAATTCGAATTTGCCGTTACGGTTGGTCACTTTGAGAAGTACGGCTTCCTCTCCGCGCCTCCAGACTAAATATGCTCGCGGCTCCTCCCCTTCCGAATTTACGGTGCTGTAACCCAGTTCATCGAAAGGAACCAGTTCGTTCCGATGTTTCTTATCCTCTAGGAGGCCAAGCCTGAGCTCGTAGCTGAATAGCTCCGCGTGCTCCCCGCTCATTCGTATCTTCTTCAGCAGATAAATGCAGTCGGGGGACTTCAGCCGAATCATTCTGTTCTTGCAGAACGTCACCATAGCCGGCCTTCGGACGATAAGCCGTCGCCATTCGTCCGGTGGATTGCTTTGGGCGATTGCGGCATCCAGGCAGCGCGCAACCCCGATATTCAGATCGATCTTGTCCAGCACAGTCTTTACGTGTCGCCTCTTCGCCTCCGCCGGATCATCCACCCTCATTCCGCCTCGCAGAAGACGCTTCCAGCTCGCGTCGCGGTCACTGTCGTTTAGAAAGCTAAGGTTGTAGCGCCCCTTAAAGAGCAGGTAGTCACCCACCGCTAGCAGCGCTCTCTCCCAGCGATAGTCGCCAAAGTCCGTCAAGCCATCATGCGCGAATATCGCGGAAGCCTTGGCCAAATAATCTCCAAACGCACTCCGAAATTTGGAGTCTTCCTGCGAATTCCAGTCGGCCTTGCCGGAGGGCATCCATCGGCCGAGAACACCGCAGAACTCGAACAGGAATTCGATCTGCCCCCTGAAGTAGCCGTGCCGTTCGGCCTTCAAAACGAGCTCCCGCCATTCATGGCTCCTTTGGAGTAGCTGGGCCTTCAGCTTCTCCTCTCGCATCTGCTGCTCATTGAATCCACCTACCTCGGTTTGCGGATCTGCCAGGTATTTCAAGATGTCATCGGACTCTTCGATCAGTTCGTTGATCGATCGAATGCTGCGCTTGTAGTCCTCCACTCTGTCGTACGTCGAGTTCGTCGAGAGATTCCTGACGACCCTCATCCATTCACTGAAAGGCTCTGGCGCGATAGCGCTTTCGTGCTTGAGGATGTATGCGCAATAGGCGTGGAACTGGACCAGTTCCTCATAGGTTAGCTCCGCGCTTCTGGTTATCGCCTTCTCAAAAATCCGCTGTTCGTCGAAAAAATCGGCGTTGGGGAGATGGGTTCGCAATTCCCCGCCGCCACCACTCCACCCGTCCAGCATCGCAATTAGCATTTCCAGCAGAGGGCGATCGAGACAGCCGGATTCCTTGAGTTTCAGAAACCCAAAGGGAATCCACTTGGTTCCCAGCTCCTCCAGCACTTTGTCGACGGCAGATCCGTCCGGGTCTCTGGTCACGATTGCCAGCGCCCTTATGAGATGCATGACCCTATCGTCGAAAAGCTGCGTCTGCTCGTCACGGTGACACCAGAAAAGGTCCGCCCAGTCCGTGTCAATCCGATGGCTAAAGTAATCTCTTATTGGGACCTGCTTTCCACGCAACACTCTCCTTTCATTGGAAAACACCGTGTCGAGATGCTTCTCAAACCTTGCTTTAAAGGTCTCAAACGGGGTCAAGGGTTTCCCCCTGCCATTCATCTTTATGTATAAGTCGTCCGAGAGACCAAAGCTTCGAAGATCCAGCAACTGGAATGTGATGTAGGGCTGATCTGCCTGGACCAGCCGGTCGTATAGGCCTTCCTGGCCGGCGAACTTGCCGTGGAGGGCATCGAGCATGGTCAGCACGGCCTGAATCGTGGGATCGAACATCCACGAACGGAAAAACCATGGCTGGTCCCGGATCAGATCTGAAAGAGCAGGCAAGTCCTTGGGACCGACTGCAGGCTCCCAACGTGCCAGCTCATTGAAGAATTCGCCGCTGCTAGGGCGCACGGCGTAGATAAATCTGGAAACGTCTGCGTTCACTGCGAATTCGCGAAAATCATCGAGCTTCCCGTCCTGCCATGCCAGATACCAATGCAAGAGGAAGAGCGTCGTCAGTCGCTGTTGACCGTCAAGGGGACTGAACGCCTTGCGGTCTGTCTTTTCCACGCTTCCATAGACAAAATCCAGATCGAGCGGGAGGTTCGGATCGCCTGGCGGCTTCGCAAGCGCCGCAGCGAGTGCACTTACGAATCCGGTCCTGACCTCCACCTCTGATTTCCGGCCTTGAACGTAGTCGCGCTGAACGATGGGCACCTCCACAATCGGATGCCTGTCGAACAGCTGGCGGAACGTACTTCGCGCCCCTGCGGCCGGGTGCATTTCTTGACTCACGCGATAGACCCGCCTTCATTGGTGAAAAAAGTTACGAGCGACTCCACGATGGCCCCGAAGTAGCTCTCGCCGTCCTGCTGCGACCAGAACATCATGTTGCCGATCTTGTCGCTGTAGCACTTGAGGAACAGATTCTTCGTGCAGAGAGGCACGAACGTTCCAGTACGGTCGAGCCCGAGTATTCTTCTCCGCTTCACCGGAAATACGGCGTTCTTGTAGCTCCGGTTGGTCCCTGCGTCGAGCAGCGCAAGATTGCCAATCCCATGATCCGCTTCGGCCCCCTCCGCTTCCTGAAAGTGCGTCAGGATATCCTCATAAATGGGGTCGAACTGCTGGACGTCGAACTGGCTCGCGTTCAGCAATTCGCGGGCTCTTGCCAGGAGATCTTCACTCTCGCCGGTTTCAACTAGATAGTCGCGGACCTTCTCGAGCCATTGCCGCTGCGTGTCGATCCGACCGGGCTTCCCGGACTCGACAGAACGAACATGTTCGATATCCCACCGTTCCTTCTTGAAGGTTTCAAACGGAAAGCGCAGGTTTGAATTGCGGTTCTCGAGAAGAGTCGCGATGTTGAAGAGTAGGAGGACAGCACGAATCTTCTCTGAATCCGCTCCATACTCGAGATCGCTTAAAAACGTTTGCAGGGACTCACGCAGCTGTTCGGGTGCCGGGGATTCGCTGCCGACCAATCTCCTGTAAATTCTCTGCTTTAGGGCGCGTTGAAACGCGCTTTTTGCCACGCCATTCCCCACCTCGCGGATCGCGAGCACTTCATCGCCGTTTTGGATGAGGAAACCGATGAGGTGATACAGCGTTCGATCGTGGAACCACTCCTCCAAGGTCATGAAGTACTGTTTGACCTCCAGCCACGCGGGCTCGACTCTCGCACCGGTATTGCCAAACTGACCGTTGTAGTAGTGGAAAGTAGCGTACGGATCATCAAGCTCGGTGTCGTCCTCCGCGTCTTCGCGCGCGATAAGCTGAAAGATGTATTCGATTCGCGTAGCCGGCGCATCGTCGCCTTCATGCAGGAAATACCATACCTCGTCCGACTGCAGCACCTTCTCGATATAGTCCCACTCTTGCGCGATCCTCAATTGCTGCTGGGTAACCGCGTCGCGGGGGAAGTTTCGCGACCGTAGAAAGAGCGCCCGGATCAGTTCCGCGTTCGTGAGCGGGATCTTGCCTACGTTCAGGCGAGTGAAAGCCTCGACGGGGTCGTCGGTGTCGGGAAGCTCATACCAGATCACTTTGACGTTTCTGCCGACCTCGTCGTCATTTAACAAGCTCTGAAGAAGCTTCAGCTTGTGGCTTCCATCCCGGCCGGAGAACCACTTGTTGATCACATCGTAGGCATTGCAAATGTGGTGGTAGTCGATGTTTTCGTCGCGCCGCGCAAGATCGATATTCTGTAGAAACGCCCCGCTTGTCTCGCTTCGCGTTTCGAAAGTCATCACGAACTGCGTTTTCTCTAGTGCCGCCACCAGCGGCTTCAAGCAGACCAGGAGCACGAGGATCGTGGTCAACCGCTGCTGTCCATCCACCAGCTCCCACTCGCCGCTCGTACGCTTTTTGACCACGATCGGCTGAAGACAGTAGAACGACGCTCTGTCACTGCCTTCCGATGAAGCCTGGAATTCCCAAATGTCATTGAGGAGATCCTGGACTTGCCGCTCCGTCCACCGATAGCCGCGTTGGTAGAACGGCACATAGAACCTCTCCTTCAGGAGGTCATTGACCGGTCTAAGGCATATTGCCGCGTCGCTCATACGACGCGAACCCTACCAGTCAGAAGCTCCTGCATCATCCCCTGCTTGAGCGCGCGGGTCTTGTCGCGCCGGGCTTCCAGCGCCGACAGCTCGGCGTCCATGTCTGAGAGCACGGTGGCGATGGCGGTTTGTTCTGGCATCGATGGAATTGGAAGCGTCAGCTTGGCGATGTTTGTCTTGCTGATCCCGGAAACCTTGGTGCCCACCGCGTAGAAGAGAAATTGCTCGCGAATCGCCGACGTCTGGAAACAGTAACGCCGGTACTCGTGCGCAAGCTCCTCCGTCTTCGCCTTGGCGACAATCGTGTGGAGGCCAGAGATGAACGGCCGACGAGCTTTGTTGACCACGATAACGTGCCTGCTCGTGCCCTCATCGTCCTCCGAGGCATCAACGAATACAACGTCCCCGTCCTCAAGAAGTGAATCGCGCGACACGCGATTCAACGGGATGTTTAGCTTCGGAATGTCCTGAAAGTCGGCCTTCGTATCTACGGTCGTCTTGGATGAGCCATGGATATCGCCGTAGTGCAAGTAGCAGTGGCCTTCTTCCGAAAGCTGATCGCGTGAAGCCGAATAGCCACCGCTGAACCGGAACAGCTCCCCCAACCGCTTCACCTCCCAATCCCCGTGGAAGCCGGGAAGGCGGGTCTGGCCGGTGAGGAGTTGCTGCATGGCGGCCCGCTTGAGGTCGCGTTTCTTGGCGATAAGCCGGTCCAGCCCGCCCAACAGCGCATCCACATCGCTCAATGCCGCTGCGATCGCTTGTTGTTCCGGTTCCGGAGGAAACGGAATAGCGATTTCCCGTATCAATCCGGTATTGAGGTTTGGCTGACCGTTGCCCGTAGCAACTACCTCTCGCAGACGTTTGGTTCGCGTGTTGATGTAGTGGCACACAAACGGCCTATTTCCCAATCTCTGATTGGTAATGGCTGCAATTCCGTCGTTTGCGCAGCACGTGACGCCCAGTACCTTGGCGACTCCCAGCGTCGCGCCGCTGTTCGCGACAATCAAAGTCCCGTCCGTCAAAGTGCGACTGAGCTTTGAGCCGGCTTCTGTCAGGAAACCGAGGGTTTCCTTAACAATGAGTTGGTGTTCCGGGATGTTCGTAAGGGCCGCCACCGTCAGCCATGGAATGAAATCGCCGTTGAAATAACGCGCATCGCCAGCTGGACGCGGCGAACCGCCGCGAACCACGATTCCCAAGTCGCCGAGTCGCTTGGTCTCCCACTCCTCCGGGATGGCCCCCACCTCCGTCAGCTTGTATCCGGGCCTCACTTCCATGACGCCCCCATCTTCTTCAGGTGCTCCTCCACCCGCGCGGTGAGCGTCGCCACCTCGCGATCGAGGTGAGGCAGCGGCGTGGCGTAGCGGTCAGCCAGTTCGCGGATGCGGCCGGTGAGGGTCTGGGAGACGCGGTCCAGTTCGCCCTGCACAGCGGCCGAGAGGTGCATCATCCACTTGTCGTCCACCACCAGCGTCTTGATCTCGGCCTCGGTGAGTTTGGGGTATTTGGCATCGATCTTTTTGTCTAGGTCCTCTTGCGCGGCCTTGCGCGTGGTTTTGGCGTCGGCTTGCTGTTCCAGCAGGTCAGCACAGGCTTCGAGCGCTTCCCGCTCGTCGCTGTAGGTCGGGTCCTTGCCAACTTCTTTAAGCCGCGCCTTCACCGCCTTCGCCGCAATTTTCTGCTTATCGCCCTCGCCCTCGATCACCTCCGACAGTAACCCGTCCTCACCACTGTTCTCCTCGCGCATCTCGTCGAGTTTCTGCTCGAGCGAGGCTAGTTGGTTGTCGAGCGCCTCGATGACATCGCGTTCCGCAACGAAGTACTTGGCGACGAGAATCGGCGCCGGAACAAGATCGGATTTGAAGCGCCACTTGCCCTTCAGATAGTCGTGCGGGTCCGGCCAGACGAGCTTGTTTTCCTTGTTCTTGACCTGGACGATCTCGCGGGGCTGCGCGCCCTTCACCCAGCCGTCGGCAGCGATGAGATAGCAGTCGTCCTGCATGGTCTCGGCCCAGTAGTCCATCAGGTGCTGGTAGATGTCGTAGGCGTCGAGCAGTGGTGCGGTCTTGAAGGTGTCGAGCAGGCTCTCCGCGATAGTTTCGGTGAGCGCTTTGGGGTGACCGTCCTTGTCGAAAGCGGTGAGCTGCTTGGTCGCGGCCTTGCGCCAGCCGTCGAAGAGCTTGGTGGCCGTCTGGTTGAAGGCGGTGAACTCGGTGTGGCCGAGGATGGCGGTCTTTACCTCAGGTAGCGGCAGCTTGAGCCGCCCGTAGCCGGGGCGTCCGGCGGACTCGAACAGCGCAGCGCGCACGGCGGGCAGAACTTTCCAGTAGCCGGCGAGCGCGTCCAAATCGCGTTCCGGGATGCCGCCGCGCAGGTGGCCGTCGATGTCCTGGATATCCTCCGGCTCACTAGAGTCGATGTAGCGCGGCAGGTTGAGGTTGAAGTCGTTCTTGGGGTCCGCGATCTCGTCGAACGGCACGAGGCGCGCATAGCGCGGTACGTCAACCTGGCGGTTGAAGGTATCGACGATCTTGTGGAGGTCCTGCTCGCGCAGGCGGTTCTTGGGCCCGTCCTTGATGAAGCCCTTCGAAGCGTCGATCATGAACACGCCCTTGCGGGCGGCGGCGTTTTCCTTGTCGAGCACCACGATGCAGGCGGGAATGCCGGTGCCGTAGAAGAGGTTGGCGGGCAGGCCGACGATGCCCTTGAGGATGCCGGAGCGGACGAGCTGCTGGCGGATCACGGCCTCGGCACTGCCGCGAAAGAGCACGCCGTGGGGCAGGATGCAGGCGCCTTTGGCGGTGCTCTTCATCGAGCGGATGATGTGCAGCAGGTAGGCGTAGTCGCCCTGCTTGGCGGGGGGCTCGCCCCAGGCGAAGCGCTGGAATGGATCCTTTGAAGGGGTGAGACCCGTGCTCCAGGTCTTGTCCGAGAACGGCGGATTGGCGACCACGTAGTCGTAGGTGCGAAGTTGCTCGCCGTCCTTGAACTTCGGTGCAGCGAGCGTGTTGCCCGAGAGGATGTTGGCCGTCGGGAAGTCGTGCAGGACCATGTTCATCCGGGCGAGGCCGGCGGTGGTCACGTCCTTCTCCTGCCCTTCAAGCGTAATGTGTTTGCCGGCCTCCGCAGCCACCTTCAAGAGCAGCGAGCCCGAGCCGCAGGTGGGGTCGTACGCGGTGGTGGAAGCTTTAGTGTTCTTCGGGGAGATCCCGATCACCTTGGCGATGACGCGACTCACCTCCGAGGGGGTGTAGAACTGGCCCTTGCTCTTGCCGCTCTCCGTGGCGAAGTGCCGCATCAGATACTCGTAGGCGTCGCCGAGGATGTCGTCGTGCTCGGCGCGGTTCTGCGAGAAGTCGAGCTCGGGCTTCTGGAAGATGCCGATCAGGTTGGTCAGGCGATCCACCATCGCCTGGCCCTCGCCGAGCTTGTTCGGGTCGTTGAAGTCCGGGAAGTCGCTGCGGGCGAGCCGAGCGTTGGCGTCGATCAGCGGCTGGATGACCTGGGTGTTGATCTTGTCGCCGATGTCGGGCTTGCCCTTGAGGGCGATCATGTCTTTGAAGCTCGCGCCCTTAGGGATGGTGACGGGCGGGGCGAACTCGTCGCTGTTGCCGTACTTGTCGCTGATGTACTTGATGAACAGCATGAACAGGACGTAGTCCTTGTACTGGCTCGCGTCCATGCCCCCGCGCAGCTCGTCGCACGAGGCCCAGAGGGAGGAGTAGAGGTCGGATTTCTTGATGGCCATGGGTCAGTGCATACCTTGCGCGATCGGTCTGCATCGACGGGGGCACCTTTCGCGCTCGCGAAAGAATAGCACTGTGGAAGAAGCGTGAAATTCCTTACACGACTTACCCCAAGCCGTCGCGTGCTCGCGCTTAGGCGCTGCCTCGCTGCGCTGCTCATCCGCCTGCTGCTGGAGGCGGTGGTACTCGAGCTGCTCCTAGCGAACCGACTGCTGGACTTTTTCCTGGACCAGGGCGGGTAGGCCTGGCGTTGCAGAACGATACTAGCCAGTCGACAACTTCATTCCTCGTCTGTCTTTACCATGAGTCTACTGACCCATACGAGCGGCTCGAGCGCGGCGCGAACCGCCGCCCGAAGCGTGTCGTCTCTGCGGATCTGAGCGGCGATCGACGGGCTGTAGCGGTAATAGAGCTGCACGAAGCGCCTGCCGGCTGCATTCGTCAGGAGGTATTGGTCCCGGAAGGCCCGCAATACTCTGACCTTCTCCGCCATCGGGCTGCCGAAAGCGGCAGTGGCGATGAAGCACTTGCAATTGATGCGAGTTTGATCGGTCGCCGTATTGTCGGCGAGGTTCGTGTCGAGCTCGTTCAGGCTGACGGTCGCGGTATT
>WNGN01007026.1_pt1 | contig 13139 bp, 10 predicted proteins | sample 5400561 | NCBI WGS metagenome assembly WNGN01 (sample SAMN13153379, study PRJNA577476) | soil metagenome | isolation source: 115 cm soil or saprolite under Garry oak tree replicate 2 | place: USA:California | collected 2016-06-15
AGACTGTAAGCTGTCCTGCGGCGCAACGAGTCGCCCGGCGCAAGAATCTTGAAGGATCTCGGAATTCCTACTCTCACGACTTGTCCTCGGGCCGGATCTATAACGCGAATCCGCTTGCGAACGACACCAGCTCGAAACCGAGTAACCTAATCCCGAAGCACGGATACGATTCCGTCGATCATGCCTCCATATTGTGACATTAGAACGCGAAGGTAGCATCTAATATGGAGTCGCGAGACTGTATTCAGCCATACCATAAACTCATGACGCCGATGGAAGACTCCCCCAGCGCCGCGGCCAAACTCGCTCTCTTCGAACATCCAGTACGCGAATGGTTTAGCGCCGTTTTCCCCGGACCAACAGAGGCTCGCAAATTACTCGCGTCGCGGTTCGCCCTGTGAAAACTGCCGCTGCAACTCTGCAAAAGTTCACCGAGACCGCCGAGGCCGTCGGTCGCACTTCAAAGCGCAATGAAAAGATACGTTTGATTGGCGAGCTCTTGACGTCACTTGAGCTCTCCGACGCTTCCTTGGCTGCGCAGTATCTGACCGGCCGCGCGTTTCCACAGCACGAAGAGCGCGTGGTCGGCGTGGGCGGAATGAGCCTGATGCGTGCTGTAGCGAAGGTAGTAGGCAGAGAAGGAGAAGACCTCAGCAAAACCTATCGCAAACATGGTGATCTCGGCGATATGGCGGAGGAATTGCTCCGCGAATCGCACAAACGCGGCGACCTGACGCTAAGAGACCTGGCGAAATTGTTCGATGGCCTTTCCGCGGCACGGACCCAAATTGAAAAGGACAAGCGATTGCAGAACGCGTTTCTGAGGTCCGGCGCTACGGATATCAAGTACATCGTCAAAATCATCACCGGTGACCTTCGTATCGGTTCGAAAGAAAGTCTGGTGGAAGAGGCGATCGCAAAGGCATTTGGCCGCAGCGCTGCCGCAGTACGCCGCGGCAATATGATGCTCGGCGACATTGGCGAAACGCTACGCCGGGCGGCCGAAGACCGGCTGGACTCGGCTACCGTCAGGTTGTTTCATCCCTTGGGATTCATGCTGGCCAAACCAGTAGAAACCGCCAAGGACATTTTCTCGGAGGGCCGAACCGCCCCAGTTTATATCGAGGCGAAATTCGATGGAATTCGCGCGCAAGTCCACAAAGATANNNNGGGCCAGACCGCCCCAGTTTACATCGAGCCGAAATTCGATGGAATCCGCGCGCAAGTCCACAAAGATGCTACCGGCAAGGTGAAGATCTATTCGCGAACACTCGATGAAATCAGCGAGTTTCCGGAACTTAATAGCTCACTCTCGACGCTTCTTGGCGAGTTCATTCTCGATGGCGAAATTCTGGCCTGGCGTGACTCAACACCTCTTCCATTCACTGAACTGCAGAATCGGCTAGGGCGTAAGCAGATCGATTTCTGGCTGAAGCAGGACATCCCAGTAAAATTTATTGCTTTCGATCTGCTCTTTGAAACAGGTGACTTGCTGCTGGATAGGCCGTTGTCCGAACGCAGAACCCGGTTGCAAGCGCTTTTTGCTGCCAAGGTTGACGGTGCTGATGTCGTCGAAGCCAAGCCCTGCGGAACGCCCGAACAGGTGGCAGCGGAATTTCGCGCGGCATTGGCTGCCGGGCACGAGGGAATCGTCGCGAAGTCAGTTGAATCACTCTACACGCCGGGACGTCGAGGGGGCTCTTGGGTAAAGTTGAAAGAACCTTACGCCACGCTGGACGTAGTGGTCACAGCTGCGGAGTATGGCCATGGCAAGCGGCACCATGTGCTCTCCGACGTGACCTTTGCAGTTCGCGACGGCCAGCAGTTGCGAAACATCGGAAAAGCCTATTCCGGCCTCACGGACGCCGAAATCGCGGAATACACGGAATTTTTCCTGAAACACACGCTCGAAGATCAGGGATTTCGTCGAATTGTCGAACCCCGGCTGGTGATCGAAGTCGCTTTCAATAACATACAAAGATCCAACCGGCACGAGAGTGGTTTCGCCTTGCGTTTTCCGCGGATTCTTCGCGCACGACCCGATAAGCCTGTGGCCGAAATCGACACTTTGACGCGTGTGGAAGAATTGTTCGCGAAGCAGAATGTTGCAACTGGCTCATCTCATCTAAAAAGTTGAGCGGCGAAAAACAGTTCAGCGATTAGGCGAACGCCTTTTGCCGGTTCCTCGAATTCCTCGGCGTTGCTTGATTCGTTTCGATAACAACGATTTTGCGCGTTTGAGTTCCGCCCGCCGCGATCGACTGAGCCCTTTTCCTGCTCGGTTAATGAAATATGTCAGCATCCGCATTCCCGATTGTGGACCCTTCGGCGAGACTCTTCTCGAAGCCAGTGAGGCCGCGATCTTTGGCGCACTTTCCTTGAACAGTCCTTTTGGTGGATGTGTCGAATCTGTTTTTACCGTTCTAACCCATCTCTTGTTTGCCTTGCGGGGCATCATTTCACCTCGGCCTGATAGATTGGCTAGGGCTGCCATCAGACATAGAAGCGAAGTTTACGTTCGGGCAATACGGTAGTGCATGTAAGGGACGTCAACGAACGGGAGAGCGAGTGGTGGTCAGGTTCAAGCGTCCAGCTTGAAAATTCTTTCCATGGGCAGCCATTTTTCACCGGGCTGCGCCTCGGGCAAGGCCTTCTGAAATTTCCACATGAGGTTTTCCCATTCCTGAACCTTCGGATTCTTGCGGTCTGCCTCGGACTTGCCCTCAAATGAAAAATTCTCATCGACTTCCAGGATCATGAACATTCGAGTTCCGCGAAGATAGATTTCCAGGCCATGAATGCCGGCATCCTTTATGCTTTGCGTGATCTCGGGCCAAATCTTTTCGTGGTAGCGCTTGTATTCGGCGATCAGTTTGGGATCATCCTTCAAATCTAAGGTCAGGCAATGCCGTCTGGTCATGCCAACGCGCCCCGATTGCCGACAGAAATCGGTTCCATGGCTGGCGTTGCGGTCGGTTTGTACCCCGACAATCCAAAATAAAGGATGAACACGTAGCAGAGCAGCGGCACAATAAAGGCTTTCTGAATGCTGGACGCATCCGAAATACGTCCCATGATCGCCGGGAAAAACGCTCCGCCGATAATCGCCATTACCAGAAGAGAAGAGCCGCGTTTGGTGGCCGAACCGAGATTCTTAATGCTCAACGCGAAGATCGTGGGAAACATGATGGAGTGGAAAAATCCGATGAGCACGACGGCGAAAACGGGTATGAGACCGGACGCCAACACGGCGACGCTCGCGCAAACGAGCGAGGCCGCTGCAAACAAAGATAACAATCGCGGCGCTGCAATCTTCTTCATCATCGCCGAACCGATGAACCGCCCGGCCATGAATCCGGTCTGATGCAGCAATAAATACAGCGCTGCTGTTTTCGCGGACGTTCCGTGAACGGCAAACTGTGCATAGCGAATGACAAAACTCGCCACGCCGACTTGCGCTCCGACATAAAAAAACTGAGCGACGACTCCTTTTAGGAGGTGCGGATGCGAAAATACGCCCTCCGAATCCTTTTCTACGCGCCCAGCCCCGGCTTCCGCAGCCGGCTCTTGCACGTCCGGCAGGTGAGTCAGCTGGATAAGAATAGCGACTAGGACAAAAATTCCGGCGATCACGAGATACGGGCCTTTCACCGTGCTCGCTTCCGCCGCCCGGTAGGCCTGTAATTGCGTCGAACTCATTGCTGCAATTTGTGCCGGTGCATACTCGATGCCGGTGAAAATAAATGCCCGGCCGAGGATCGGAGAAAGCATCGCGCCGACAGCGTTGAATGACTGCGCAAAATTCAGCCGGCGCTCCGCACTTGCAGGGGGACCGAGAATCGTTACGTAAGGATTCGCCGCAACTTCCAGAAAGCTCTGACCGCAAGCCATCACAAACAGGGCAAAAAGGAAGAATCCATAAGCTCGCGAAGAAGATGCCGGAAGAAAGAGTATGGCGCCCGCAGCGCAAAGAAACAGGCCTGCGAGAATTCCTTTCTTGTAACCGATTCTTTCCATCGCCCAACCGGCGGGGAAGGCGGCCAGGAAATATCCTCCGAAAAACGCCACCTGGATAAAAGAAGACTGAAAATCGCTGAGACCGAAAACGTTCTTCAAGTGCGGAATCAGAATGTCGTTGAGATTTACGCCGAAAGCCCAAAGAAAAAACAGGCTGGTGATGAGAACAAAAGGCACAAAAAAACGTCGTTCGGTGATTGGAGCAGATCGCACGTCGCTCACTGCCGTGCCTGCGGAAATTGTCATCGACCGTCTCCGTTACGTCAGCGCTCGATCCAGATGGGTGTAACCTGCGTCCACGTACACGTGCTGCCCGGTGATATGGCTGGCTCTTTCCGAAATCAGGAACACTACCATGTCTGCAATCTCTTCCGGCTTTGTCATGCGTTTTCCCAGAGGAATTTTCGAAATGATCCTCGCCAGCTTTTCTTCAGGATTTGGGAATCCAGAAACCCACTGTTGATAAAGTGGAGTCATCACTTCGGCAGGCACCACTGCGTTGACACGGATTCCTGTTGGAAGCAACTCCGCGGCCCATTCACGTGTAAGTCCCAAAATCGCCGCTTTGGCCGCCACGTAGCCAGACGTTCCTCCCTGTCCGGTCACCGCAGTCTTCGAGCTGATATTCACAATTGCCCCTCGAGACTCCTTGAGAGCTTGCAAAGCATAATGTGCCATCGCGTAGTAGTGCACCAAGTTCAGCTCAAGCGATGCGACAAACTTTTCCGGTGTGCCACGTTCGAGTCCCACGTTGTCGTTGGCGCCCACGTTGTTGACCAGAGCATCCAGCCTGCCAAATTTCTGCAGCGCGAATTCCACAGTTTTGCCCCAGGTTTGTGGTGCGGTGATCTCCCCAGCGACGAATTCGCCCTTCACCCCTGAACTTTGCAAGGCGGTCCGCAATTGCTGCCCCGCTTCCACATCACGATCCAGAAAAACGGGAATGGCGCCCTCGGCTGCGGCGGTACGTACAATCGCGGCGCCAATTCCTTTCGCGCCTCCAGTGACCAGAATGACTTTTTCTTTGAGGTGCAAGTCCATAGATTAGCCGCGCAAATTAAAGAAGCCGCCATCGAGCGGATAGTCGACTCCGGTGATGAAAGACGCTTCGTCGGAACACAGAAACAATGCCAGCGAAGCTACTTCATCCGGCCTGCCCATTCGTCCGACCGGTTGGGACTTGGCCAGTTTGTCGTACATTTCCTTCTCGCGCCCGGGATAGTTCTTCCGAAGGTAGTCATCGACAAACGGCGTGTGCACTCTGGCAGGCGAAATACAATTGCAGCGAATGTTGTGTTGGAGGTAGTCCTTCGCTACGGAAAAGGTCATTGCGATGACTGCACCCTTGCTCATCGAGTAGGCGAAGCGATCAGCGAGCGCCGCGGACCCCGCGATAGAAGCCATGTTGAGAATTACGCCCCCGCCGTTCGCCTTCATGTGGCCAATCGAAGCGTGGATGCCGTGGTATATGCCCTTCACGTTTATACGAAATACCCGGTCGAAATCTTCCTCGGTCGTCGTTTCTACCGTGCCTATATGCGAAATACCCGCATTGTTCACAAGGATGTCCGTCCGCGACTCGGCAAAGATTTTCTGGAATGTTTCGCGGACTTGCCGCTGGTCCGTAACATCGCAAACATGAACTGTCGACGCGCCTCCGGTGTCCGCGATTAGCTTTGCGGTGGCCTCGGCGTGGCTGGAATTGATATCGATGATTCGTACGGCTGCTCCGTTGGCCGCGAAGCGTGCGGCGATCGCACGTCCAATGCCGCTCCCGGCACCTGTGACGACGGCCACCTTGCCATCCAGCCGGAAATTCTTCGTATCGCCGCTCGTGGTGTTCAGAGGGAAATACCTCGCTTCCAGGGAATAAAATCTTCCTGACCTTTGCCTTCCGCCTTCGTGCGAATTTCCCCGCTCGCCACCTGAATCACGAAGTCGAGAACTTCTTCGCCCGTTTGCTCGATCGTTTTCTCTCCGGAAATGATTCCGCCGGTATCGATGTCGATGATATCCGCCATCCGTTGTGCGAGTGGCGAATTTGTAGACAGCTTCACCACGGGCGCAATGGGATTTCCTGTGGGTGTTCCGAGCCCCGTGGTAAACAGCACCACACTTGCTCCGGCACCAACCTGCGCCGTGACGCATTCCACGTCGTTCCCCGGCGTGCATTGCAAATTCAGACCTGATTGGGTCGCATACTCCGGATAATCCAGAACCGCTGTCACGGGAGAATTGCCGCCTTTTTTCGCCGCGCCCGCGGATTTCATCGCATCGGTCAACAGTCCGTCGCGCATGTTGCCCGGGCTTGGATTCATTTCAAAACCGGACCCCACGGCCTTGGCTCGTGCGTTGTAACTCTTCATCAAATGAATAAATCGGTCCGCCACTTCCCTGCGCGTGCTCCGGTTGATGAGTTCTTGCTCCACGCCGCATAATTCCGGAAATTCCGAAAGGATGGTTCTTCCGCCAAGCGCCGCAAGAAGGTCGGAGGTGTGTCCAATCGCCGGGTTCGCAGACAGGCCGGAGAAGCCGTCCGATCCTCCGCACTTCAAACCCAGGCATAGGCTGGAAAGAGGAGCGCTGGTGCGCTGGCACTCATTGGCTTTCACGAGACCCAGGAACGTGTCCTGAATCGCTTCTGTCAGCATCGCCACTTCGGTGCCGCTTTGCTGCTGTTCCACAATCACCAGGGGCTTATCGAAATTCGGATTTCTCTCGAGCAACTCTCGCCGCAAAATGCCGATCTGCGCATGTTGGCATCCCAGGCTGAGCACGGTTGCTCCTGCCACATTGGGATGATTGATGTAGCCCGCAATCAGTCCGCAGAGATTGTTCGAGTCCTCACGCGTTCCGCCGCAGCCGCCTTCATGCAGCAGAAATCGGATCCCGTCCACATTTTTGAAAATTCGGGAACGTTGCGGATTTAGAGTGTCAGCCTGCCAGACGTGAGCCTTAATTTCTTCTGTCTTACCGGCCTGATAAAGCCGGGCCAGCTCCGCCACCTGACGCCGATAAAGTTGTGGCGCCGCAAAACCCAACTCCTCCTCAAACGCCTGTTTCAAAACGGCGATGTTCCGGTTCTCGCAAAAGACCAATGGCACCACGACCCAATAATTTCGCGTGCCAACTTGCCCATCAGCGCGCTGGTATCCGTAGAACTCCCTCTGTCGCCATCGTGAGACGTCAGGCGGTGTCCAGTGGAACGGGTCAGTTCTCGGCTGAAATGCGTCTGTCTGATGATGAATATTTCGCGTGGTGAGAAGGCCGCCACGCACGATCGGTTCAACCGTCTTCCCCACGATCACGCCGTACATTCTTACATTCGCACCAGTCGACAGATCCTCAGTAGCAAACTTGTGTTTTGCGGGGACGTCCTCTTGCAACGTGTGGATCTGACCAGCAAACGAAATTTGATCGCCTTTTCGCAGATCGGCCAGCGCGATCAGCACGTTGTCTTTCGGATCGAGCTTAAGCACCTTATTCGACATGAGAACGAACTGACTTTTTTCCCTTCGCAAACGTTGGCAAGCACAAGGCGATTTTTCCAGGGGCATTGTAGAACATTGCGAGTGTTCGCAGCATCTCTTATCGTGGCTTCAACCGCCAGAACTTCGCGGCATTGCCACCAAGTACCGCCGCGCGTTCTTCCGGCGGATAAGCGTTTAGATAATCTTTCACGAGATCTACAGTTTGCTCGTAGGAAGCCGCTACCATGCACACCGGCCAGTCCGAGCCGATCATCAATCGGCTGGGTCCAAAGCATTCGAATGCGACGTTAAGGTAGGGCCGGAAATCTTCAGGCGTCCACGCCTGACAGTCTGCTTCGGTGACCAAGCCTGACACTTTGGCGAAGACGTTCGGAAACACAGCGAGTCGACGGAGTCCATTCGCCCAGTCGTCAACCGCGCCGCTCTTGATTGGCGGTTTCGCCAAATGGTCCAGGACAAAACGCTGACGCGGGAATCGCTCAACAAATTTCACTGCGATTGGCAGATGCTTTGTATAGATCAGAATGTCATAGGCAAGGTCGAATTCTTCCAGCATGGAGATCCCGCGCAAGAAATCTGCTTGTAGCAGGAAGTTGTCCGGCTCGCTCTGTACAACGTGGCGAATTCCGACGAGCTTGCGGTTCTTTGCGAAGGATTGCAGTTCCATACGTAATCGAGACGAGCGTAAATCGACCCAGCCCACCACTCCGAGAATGAAAGGATTGGCTTCGGCCAGCTCCAGCAGCCAGCGCGTCTCATCGAGTGTCTGTCGGGCCTGAATGAGAACACTGCCCTCAAATCCGTTTTTCTCCAATAACGGCTTAAGGTCGGCAGGCAGAAAGTTTCGGCGAATGGCCCCCATCGACTCGTCAATCCAGTCGTAGCCTAGCGGGTCATAAATCCAAAAGTGCTGGTGGGCATCAATTTGCACAGTCGTCTGCCTTCCCCACGTTCGCCAAAGCCACGGACTTTGCCGGAGCGCCAGACTATGATAGCGTTTACATTTTCCTGGCGCATCTCCGGAGATAACGATGAAATGCTGTCACCCAGGCCGCTCGTTGCGCCTGCCCATCATCGCGGTTTGCCTCAGCTTCGCTTTGCCGGCCTTAGCGGCGGCAGGTTCCAAAGTCGATTTGAATGGTAGCTGGCTGTTCCGGATTGACGCGAAATCCGAGGGCGAAAAGGCGGGGTGGAGCAAAACGGTGCCGGAAGGCACCGAGCAGGTGTCGGTTCCTCACACCTGGAATATCGGCAAGTACGACGACTATGAAGGAATTGCCTGGTATTTTCGCACGTTCGAATTGCCATCGCGTCGCCCAGTCGCGCAGCTGGAGTTGCATTTTGGCGCGACGTTTTACCATTCGCGAGTCTGGGTTAATGGAGTGAATATTTTTTTGATATCACGAAACTTGTAAAGACAGGCGAGAATCTGATCGCAGTCGAGCTGGACAACCGGCCCACGTTGATCAGTATCCCCGGCCTGGCAATGAAGCTGAAGTCCTCGAAGAACATTTGGTACGACTGGTGGCACTACGGTGGAATTGTTCGTGACGTTTGGCTGAGCCAAAGCGAGGGAATCATCATTCGACGCCAGCGAATCCGATCGGACGCCGGCAAGGATGTCGCACAGGTACGCGATACGGTATATCTTGAAAACAAGCAGGGCAAGGAAGCGAAACTCTTGGTGACTGCGCGAATCTACACACCCAGCGGCACGTTGAGTGGAAGCAAAACGCAAAATATTGCGGTCCCGGCAGGCAGCAAAAAGAGCGCCGATTTTGAACTCGCCATCGAAAAACCTCTGTTATGGGATCTGGATCACGCTAATTTGTATTCGATCAGCGTGGACGTGGCTGAGGCTGGAAAGACTTTGGACCAAAAGAAAGACACGTTTGGAAACAGGAAAGTCGAGATCAATAACAGGCATCTTTTGCTGAACGGGGACCGCCTGCGGCTTTCCGGGATGACCCGCCACGAAGAGTCTCCCTGGGAGGGGCTGGCCGAAACCAGCGGAACAATCAAACGCGACTACGACGATCTGAAACTGCTGCATACCACGCTCACAAGACCAGTGCACTATCCGCAGCACGAAAAAGTCTTCGACTACGCCGATCAGCATGGAATCCTCCTGATTCCCGAAATTCCCTTGTGGCAATGTTCCGAAGAGCAGCTTGCGAATCCACAAGTCATTGCGCTCGCTAAACAAATGATCCAGGAAATGATCGAACAGGCCGGCAATCATCCGAGCATTTTTGCCTGGAGCGTGAGCAATGAAAGCGACATGAGCACGCCAGGCGGTCGCGCCTACTTCCACACGATGAAGGAATGGGTAAACCAGCTTGATCCGGGTCGGCTCGTTACTTTCGCGGACAATGACATCGCCTATGGCGCTGACCCTGCCAAAGAGGCCGCGAACGACGCGGACTTTATCATGATGAACGAGTACTATGGCGCGTGGAACGGTCCGGAAGAAGGATTGATCCCCATGCTCGATCGGGCCGGTCGCCAGTATCCCGAAAAAATGTTCATCGTGTCAGAGTTTGGAACTCCTGGAGTATTTGCGACCGATTCCGTCGAAGCCGACAAGCTGCGTGTGCACACGCTCGAACATCAGCTGGACGCTTTTCAAAAGTACGATTGGATCGCTGGAGCCATTTTTTGGTGCTATCAGGATTACAAATCGCACCGAAATCTATTTCCGGGCTACTCGGCAGGTTACGTGGACCACGGCGTAGTGGATGAGAACAGGCAGCGAAGACCGTCATTCTTCGCCTGGCAACGTAGGACAACACCGGCAGCTCTCAAGGCGCAGTGGAAGTACGGGAAGTGGTACGAGGCGGTTGGATTCGAAGTCACGATCAGCCGGCGCAACCTCGAGGAATTACCCTCCTACCCTTTGCGGGGATACAGCCTCCGTTGGGAACTGCGGGACGGAACAAATCGCCTCCTGCACGAAGGCATTTTTCCGCTGGCGGATCTGGAGCACGAACAAAAACTTGAGGGAAATTGGACCGCGGACAATTCTCAACAGCGGCTGACCCTGCGCCTGTTTCTGACGAATCCGCGTGGCGAAACCGAAACCGAAAAACAGGTTCACTATCTCTTCCCGACTTCGTCGGGCCAGGAGATCCAGGACATGAAACTTCCCAATCTCATGGAATAGCTGGTTCTGGCATTGCCTGCGGATTTTACTGCTAGCATGTACTTATAAACCGATGAACATCAAGGAAGTAGCGAAACATGCCAAAGTCTCTACCGCCACGGTGTCGCGGACGATCAATGGTTCCGACAAGGTCAGCGCGCGCACCGCGGAACGGGTGCGAAAGGCTATCAAGGAGCTGAATTTTTACCCCAACACGCATGCCCGCACTCTGGTCTCGGGTCGCAGCCGCATGCTCGGACTCATCATCTCGGACATCACGAATCCCTTTTTCCCTGAACTGGTGAAACATTTCGAAGATCAGGCCGTGCAAAAGGGTCTGGAAGTCATCATCGCAAACACCGACTACAAGCCCAGACGCATGGCGGAGTGCATTCGCAGGATGGTCGAGCGCAAAGTGGATGGCACGGCAATCATGACCTCGGAGGCGGATCCGGCACTGTTGGTCGAGCTGACGCGGCGAAACATTCCTACCGTGTTCATGGACACCGGCAAAAACAGCCCACTCAGCGCGAATATTAATATTGATTACGAGCAAGGGATTCAGGAAGGGCTGCAACATCTCTTCTCCCTCAACCACCGTAAAATCGCTTTTATCTCCGGGCCATTGAATCTCCAGTCGGCGCAACGGCGCCTGGATGCATTCGTTTCCGGCATGAAAGCACGTGGAATCAAAGTCGAAAACGAGATGATTGAAAAAGGGGACCACCGCATCGAAGGTGGCGTCTTTGCGATGCGGAACCTCTTACGGCTTGCCGAACGCCCGACTGCGGTCATGACCTCTAACGACATGACGGCAATCGGTGCGTTGGGCACGATCCACGATGCGGGGTTGCAGGTACCACGAGACGTTTCCCTCATCGGATTTGACGACATCTCTTTTGCCCACCTGACGCAACCGCCCTTGACAACCATTCGACTTTCGCGCTCCCAACTGGCGATCACTGCTCTGGCGGCGCTCGAGAGACTTATGCGAGGGGAAAACGAGGAAGATGTCGACTACACGATTCCGACTCACCTGGTGATGCGAGGTTCAACCAGAACTCTCTGATTCGGGAAGATATTGGGACCGCGCCTCGGTCGTGCCACCCGTTCGGGCTGGCTCATGCAATCCAGTTTAAAAGCGTTTTAAAGTCCGTCTTGTCGTTGGACACCGTGCCGCGCGGAACCGAGGGTCCGATCATCAGGGCCTCGCCGTGGCCTTCATACCAAACGAGAAAAGACGCCTGCGACGCACCTGAAAGTCGCTGCTGATTCAGCCAGTTGTAATAGGCGCCCATGTCGGCGTCGACGAGGGAGCCTGCAGGATCTAGCTCCCTCGAAGCAGGGTTGCCGTACAGGAGCTCATTCATAGGCCTTTGGCGCTGCCTCGGGGCAAAACGCACAAACAGCGTCAATGGCTGAGCACGGCGCAATGCTTCGCGGGCCGCCCACTGCGCGAACGTGGTGCTAAAGATTTGCGTTCCAGACCCCTCCGTAAGCAATTTGAGCTGGAAGCGCGTAAGAACGGGCTCAGTATCCTCCAGGCCGAGATCAGCAGGCCTCAGTTGCGCCAGCAGGGTGCGAAGGGTTTCGGGGCCCATTCCCGGCTTCTCGATGTCCTTCTGGAGCCTTCCGGACAGCGTCGTCCGTGCGGGCTCGAGTGCTTGGTAAGAAACTCGCGTCAGCGCACCCTCAAACGGGGCTTCCTGGGCTCCATCGATGTACCAGTGGCCATAGGGAGCAGGATGCGCTTTGGCCCGCGCTACCGCCGCGCCGAGCAACTGCGACAATCCATTCTCGGGATTGACGTGAGTGAAATAGGCCCCATGCGGGCGCAGCTTTCTGAACAATGGCCCTTCGCTCGAGTTCGCTCCCTGTCCCACGACGGTGATGCCAAGTCTTCGAATCGCGGGCGGCTCCGGAGGCGCCACCTCATGCAGACGGTTTCCGTAGTCCGTCGCGGCGTTGCGGAAGGCGTCGAGTTGGTGCGTTGTCCAGAGGTGAGCGGAAAGTTGTTCGACAAACTGGCCCGGCAAGTTGATCCAATCAAAATGTTCCAGTTTCTGCGAAAGGCGAATCTGTTCGAAGCCGCCGAACCACTCCTTGAACTGTTCAGGCGACAAGGCGTTCACATTCGCAATTTCCCGTTCGAGCGCTTTGCGCTCCGCAGGAAATTTGAAATCGTATTCGATGGCTTCGCGAAGAAGGCTGGGCAGAAAACTCAGCGGCAAGCGGCGCAACGCCGCAAGATTCGCCGTCACAAGCCTCCGCGCCAGCGGCGGATAATCTCGGAAGTGCTCTCGTTTGAGGTCGCTCGGAAACATACGTTACAAAACTTCCTGTATGGGCTTGCCCCGCGCGAGCGCGGTAGAAAAACCCAATTTCGCTCCAAGCGTTGGTACAAGATCGGTCGAATCAACGGCGCGATCGTGAACAACGCCTTCGCGAATGCCGGGACCAAGAGCCATCATCCAGGTGGTGCGCGAGAG
>WNGN01006335.1_pt1 | contig 13137 bp, 8 predicted proteins | sample 5400561 | NCBI WGS metagenome assembly WNGN01 (sample SAMN13153379, study PRJNA577476) | soil metagenome | isolation source: 115 cm soil or saprolite under Garry oak tree replicate 2 | place: USA:California | collected 2016-06-15
CGTTTTGCTCTGGGCCAGGAACAGTCCTGAGTGGGTTTCAGCCTTCTTTGGATGTCTTGTTCGCGGAGTGATCGTCGTGCCTCTTGACCTTCAGAGCGAGCCTGGATTCGTCAAACGAGTCCAGGAGCAGGTTGAGGCAAAGCTTGCGCTCTGTGACGCGACCACTTCCGGATTAGTCGGGCAAACTCTGCCGGTGATCGAGCTCAACAAACTGAGTTCGCAAATCGCGCATCACTCCTCAAAACCATGTCCCCTAACGCACAACGGTTATGACGATACTGTAGAGATCGTCTTCACCTCAGGAGCGACGGCTGAGCCCAAAGGTGTTCTCATTACACACCGCAATCTCATCGCGAATCTGACGCCGCTCGAGCGGGAGATTAAGCGCTACCTGAAATGGGAGCGCCTGGTTCACCCCGTTCGTTTTCTCAATCTGCTGCCCCTGAGTCATGTCTTCGGACAGTTCGTGGGCATCTTTGTGCCCCACTTGCTCGGTGGCGAGGTTTTCTTTCAAGAGTCTCTGAGTCCATCACAGATCGTTCAAACCGTGAAACGCGAGCGCATCTCCGTCGTCATCACCGTGCCGCGCACTCTCGATGCGCTGCGGGAAAAGATCGAGAGCGACTTCGAGGCGCGAGGAAAACTGGATGGATTTCAGAAAGCGATTGCCTCGTCGGCCGGCCGAAATTTTCTCCGCCGCTGGTGGACGTTTCGCGCGATTCATAACATGTTCGGTTGGAAGTTCTGGGCCTTTGTTTCGGGTGGCGCAACGCTCAATCCGGACACCGAGCGGTTCTGGCAGCGGCTCGGATTCGCCGTGATTCAGGGCTATGGCATGACCGAGACTGCGTCGCTCGTCAGCGTCAACCACCCGTTCAAGAAGGGCCGCGGCTCTGTCGGCAAGGTATTGCCGGGGCAGGAAGTGAAACTGGCCGAGAATGGCGAAATTCTGGTGCGCGGCGAGAACGTTTCGCCTGGATACTGGAGAGACGACGGGCAATCGAGAGCAGCAGAAGACGGTTGGTTTCGTACCGGCGACGTTGGCGAGATCGACGATGAACGTAACCTTTATTTCAAAGGCCGAAAGAAAGAGGTCATTGTCACTTCAGCCGGTGTGAACATTTACCCGGCAGACATTGAATTCGTGCTGGATCGGCAACCAGAGATAAAAGCGGCCTTAGTCATCGAAATCGAAGGCCCCCATGGGCCCGAACCGCTCGCGGTGCTGATCCTCCGCGACGATCAGGCGAACGCGGAATCTGTCATCAACCGGGCAAATGAATTACTAGCCCTGCATCAGCAAATCCGTCGCTGGTTTGTTTGGCTCGGCGAAGACTTTCCGCGGACGGCCATGCAAAAGGTCCGAAAGCAACTCGTCAGAGAAGTTGTGAGAGCTGAGTCAGCGCGAGCTGATCAGAGCTCCGATAGCGCCGCTGCTCCTCCCATCGTTCATTCGAACAACCTCGTTGAGATCATCGCGCGCATCAGCAAGGACGTACCAGCGAAGCTTGACCCATCTGCAAAACTCGGAGCGGACCTGAAGCTCGATTCGCTCGGCCGGGTCGAGTTGTTGAGTGCACTCGAGGATCGCTATCAATTAGAAATCGATGAAGCTGCCTTCACCGATGCGACAACGCTGGGCGAAGTTGAAAAGATAATTCGCGAAGGCAGACTCGAAGAGACGGCGCCCTATCCCTATCCAAAATGGCAACAGCGTTGGCCTTTGAGCTGGCTGCGAATTGCGCTGCTTTACCTGATCGTCCTGCCGGTCACGCGCGTCATGGGTTGGCCCGGAATTAGAGGCAAGGAGCATTTGCGGAACGTTCGCGGGCCGTTAGTATTCATTTGCAATCACGTAACTATGACGGATCACGCGTTGGCTCTGCTGGCGCTTCCGCGAAGATTCCGAAACCGCATGGCGATCGCCATGGACGGAGAGCAACTCCGAGAATGGCTTCATCCACCACCGGGAACGCGCGTGTTAACTCGCCTGCTCTACCTGCTCGAGTACATGTCAGTGGTTTTCTTCTTCAATGTCTTTTCGATGCCGAAAAAAAGCGGCTTCCGGCGAAGCTTTGTGTTTGCCGGTGAAATGATGGACCGCGGATTTAGTCTTCTGGTGTTTCCCGAGGGGCAACGCACAAAGCATGGAGCAATGAATCCTTTCATGCCGGGCACAGGTCTGTTAATTCAGAAACTGGATGCCCCTGTGGTGCCGATGCGAATTGACGGATTGTGGGAACTGAAAAGAGCAGGTAGACATTTTGCCTGGCCGGGTGAGGTTTCTGTGATCATCGGCGAGCCAGTCACTTACTCTCCCCAACAGGATCCGGAATCAGTAGCCGCCAATTTGGCAGAACGCGTAAGAGCGCTATGATTGCTTTGTCGTATTGACCGGGCAAGTCAGCACTCTGTGAAGAATGCGAACGAAATATTCGATACTACCTTTCCTGTTTTTACTTTCTGCGTTACCGTTCGCCGCCGCTTCCGGACAACAAGCCGGTGACAAGAACGGGACAGCTGCTATTACTCCGCGGCTCGAGGAGCTACACGCAAAGGGATCTGAAGCTCTTTTCAATCTTGACTATGACGGGGCGCGGCAAAAATTCAAAGAGATCAGCCGCTTGTATCCCGACGACCCGACTGGGCCACAGATGCTCGCCACCACACTCTGGCTGGAAACGTTGAATCAAGCACGCCGGTTGCAGGCGGCCCTCTATAGCACGCAGTCGTTCTACGCTGGAACGGAAGACAAACCCGATCCGCGTCTGGTCCAGGACTTTCGCGATCTGACGCGCCAGGCAACGCAACTTGAAAAAGCGAGATTACAGCGCAACCCTCGCGATCCGCAGACGCTCTATATGCTCGGAGCGACGGAAACTCTGAAAGCCTCGTTCGCCGCAACCGTGGAGCGACGCTTTATGGCTGCCCTGCGTTCCGGCTCAAGCGGTGTTGATACCGAGCGCGATGTGCTCAAGCTGGATCCGAGCTTACATGATGCTGAGTTAACCATAGGGATGTACGACTACATCGTTGGCACCTTGCCTCTACCCGCAAGAATGTTGGTCAGCATTGCCGGAGCACATGGCTCGAAGAAGCGCGGGATTCAGACGCTCGAGCGGGTGGCGAAGGAGGGACAGTGGACGCACGACGATGCCGGGGTCCTGCTCCTCGCCATTTATAAAAAGGAGAAACGTTACCCTGAGGCGTTGGCGCTGTCACGAGAACTGGGGGAGAAGTATCCACGCAATTATCTTTTCAGGCTGGAGACTGCCGATAGTCTCGTGTCCCAAGCGGCGATTGCGCGCCAGGCAAGCAAGACTAAAGAAGCGGACGTGATGGAGGGCGAAGCGCTGAGTACTTTCGAAATGATGTTACACGAGCGCCCTGCGGCCGGCGCCGCTCCGCGCGCTTTGGACTTAATACACTTTCGTTATGGTGAAGCCCTTCTACTGATGGGCCGGCCACAGAACGCCGCCGGAGAGTTTCTGGCGGCAACGATCGTGAAGGGAGCTGACGCCGGCACCGTCACAAGGGCCCACCTCCGGGCGGCTCAGGCATTTGATCTTGCGGGCCAGCGAAACGAAGCGTTGGCTGAGTATCGCGTGGTGCTTTCTCGTCCGAATATCTACGACTCGTACGACCAGGCGCGGCGAGGGGAAAGGGAACCATACAAAGCAACAAATAGGAAGTAGTGCGATTCCATTGCTCTCCTAGCGGTGATGAGGTCCGTACCCGCTGGGTTTGGTTCTTCCCTTGCTGACTTCTGCCTTCTGCCCTCCTGCCTCCTGCCTCTATACACTATTCATCGTCTCACTCCTTTTTGTCTCAATTCCGCACGCCGGATATTGTTACGCTGAAAACGTGCAATTGAATAGCCGTGGGCAATTCCCACGTACAGTGTCACTCCGACGCGGCGCTCACTACTCCCACCGAACGATTGAAACGACTCATTCGCTCACTTCGCTCGCCATTCAGCTTTACGTTCTTTGCTCGCTTTCGACAATGCTTCGCGCACGCCTTCGGCGTCGAAGTCGGCGGCGTAAACCGGGGTGCCGGGTTGTTGCCGCCAGGATTCGTCCAGCCCGCCTGCGTCGACGCCGTCGAATCCAAGTTCATCGACGAGCTTTAAGACGATCGCCTTCGCTCGCTCATCATCACCCGCTACGGGCAGCGCGATGCGTCCGGGAGTTCCGGCAGGTTGGCCCTTCTTGAGCAGGTGCTCGGCGTAAATATTATTGAAGGCCTTTACGACAGGCCGGCCCAACTGTTGTGAAACCCAAAAACTTTCGGTTGTGCCTTCCTCAATCCCTTCGATGCGGCCGTCGCGCTGCTGCGGATAATAGTTGCCGGTGTCGACGACGACAACGCTGTCAGGTACTCCGGCGAACAGTCCGCGCGGCAAGTCCGGAATATTCCGTTCAGGAATAGTCACAATTACGACGTCGCCGCGGCGGGCCGCTTCATTCACGGTCACGGGTTTCGCGCCGGTCTCCTGCGTCAGAGCTGCGAGAGTCTCGGGACCTCTCGAGTTAGCTACGATTACCTTATGGCCGAGCGCGGTGAAGCGCCGAGTGAGCGAGCCGCCGATGTGGCCAGCGCCAATGATGCCAATATTCATTTGTGCTCCTTTTAAACGGTTAGTGGATTGTCAGCGATTAAGGGCTTGTTGCGCAACGGCGGACAGGGGGTGGTGAGCCCGCGAAACGGGCGACAGACTTATCACAAGGATTGACGGTTTTGTAATCGCGACAGGCCGGATCATATGGAGTGCACCGGCAGAGCGAAGCGTCGACGGCGCTTTGGATTGCTCTGTAGGCAAGTTATCCAAAGCGGTGTCGCGCTACGACCACCCCAGCGCGGCTGCCGCGCTGGGGACCCCGGTACTTGCCACTGCGCTCCATATTTTAGCGCTCGCCTGGCGGCTCAGTTATAAATTGGGCCGAGATGTTCAACCGCCCGCTATCGCAGGCGGTTCTGACAGTTTTCAGCGTGATGTGCGTGATCAGCCTGCCTGCGCTTTGGCCAGTTCGTAAGCACCATTCCACGTGGCTTCGATCTCGGTCTCGGATTTCGACACCGTCTTGAATGTGCCACCGCCCGTGAGGCCGCGGTATTGACCATCGCCACCGATGAATGTGAAAGTCCCTTCGACGGTCATCGCGCCACCTGCCGCGGAGACTTTACCCTCGAATGTTCCAAAGTCTCTGCCGCCGTCGGGATGGACGTTGTTGAAGTAACCGGTTTGCGTGCCCTCGCCGTTGAGCAAGTCGTTAACGCCCCAGTACGAAATCTTCGAGTCGTTCCACAACTTATCAGGTGATTTCTGCGTACCGTTAACTTCGGCGATGGCCAGCAGGTGATTGGATTGGTCATTAAGGGGCAGCCCATACTGTTGAGTGATTTTTCCCGAAAAAGATCCTGAGATTGAAGGCATGATGTGTCTCCTCTACGTTCTTGGATTGGTTTGTCGCGCGAGGTGAGCGCATTCTGTACTCGTCTGCCGCCACTGTCAATGGACACCAAACACACGCAGGCCCGAAGAGGCCGTCATGAAATAGCCGCGACCGTAAGTCATCAAGTCAGGACCACCTGCAGTTTCACTTTGAGCTTGCGCCATATGTCACGGTGACGTAAAACAGCACGAATGGGAGATCTATCCGCCGGCACGAACCTTTCCCACTATCGCATTGTCTCCAAGCTCGGTGCGGGTAACATGGGCGAAGTGTACCTCGCGCAGGACACGAAACTTGATCGCAAAGTCGCACTGAAAATTCTGCCCGCGGATCTGGCAGCGAATCGCGATCGGATGCAACGGTTTGTGCGCGAGGCGAAATCCGCGGCCGCTCTGAATCATCCGAATATCGCTCACATTTATGAGATCGGGGAGAGCGACGGTGTGAACTTCATTGCGATGGAGTTCATAGACGGCCACACCTTCGGTGATGTGATTCAAAGCGAGACTGATCTGAGAAAGCTCGTGCGCTACCTGCAACGTGTTGCCGAAGGTTTAACCAAGGCTCATGCTGCCGGCATCGTCCACCGTGATCTCAAACCCGACAACATCATGGTGACACACGATGGTCACGTGAAGATTCTGGACTTCGGCATCGCGAAATTGATTGAGGCGCAAACACTCTTAAGCACGTCGAGTGAAATCGACACCGCGATCACCCTGCAGCACTCGCAACCCGGCACAGTGCTCGGCACTGTCGGTTACATGTCTCCTGAACAAGCGCGGGGAAGAACAAACGACATCGATCGACGTTCAGACATTTTTTCTTTCGGCTGCATTTTGTTCGAGGCAGTAACAGGTCACAAAGCCTTTGCGGGAGAAGACGCGATCGATACGCTGAACAAGATCATTCGTGGGTCGCCGCCTCCGATTACCGACTTACGGCCCGATGCTTCAAACCGTCTGCAAAGAATTGTGCGTCGATGTCTGTCGAAGGATCCGAAAGATCGCTATCAAACAACTAAAGACGTAGTCATCGACTTACGGGAACTGCGGCGCGAACTCGCCAACTCCGCCGGAATCGACATTTCTGCGGCGCCCGCGCCCGCATCGATCGAAGCGGCAACCGGCGTCCACCTGAAGGGCCGGTCGGAAACCGCAGGTTCGAGTTCACCGACGGCGCGCGCCACCAGTGCAGAATTCGTTATTAGCGAGGTTAGGCTTATTAGACCCGGCGCCATTCTGACGATCGGACTGCTGTTACTGGCCGCGGCACTAATCTTGATATGGTACTTCGAACACACTGGCGCTGCCGTCTTATTGATGGGGCTGTTCGCACTGACCCTGGCGCTAATCTTGTTTTGGCATTTCAGACAGACGCGCGTTGTTTCCCTCACCGATAAAGACACCATCGTGCTCGCTGATTTTCTCAACACCACAGGCGATGCAGTATTCGACGGCACGCTAAAGCTGGCACTCGCCGTGCAATTGGGCCAGTCACCATTTCTGAGCATCTTTGGCGACGATCGCCTCCGTGAGGCATTGCGCTATATGGGCCGCTCGCCCGACGAGCGGTTAACGCGAGATGTTGGCCGTGAGATCTGCCTCAGACAGGGACTGAAAGCATTGCTGGCCGGCTCAATTGCGCCGTTGGGTAGTCACTACGTAATCACTCTCGAAGCGATTAACGCTCTGACTGGCGACGCAATCGCGCGCGAGCAGACCGAAGCTGAAAGCAAAGAGCAGGTGCTCCGGAGACTCGGCAAGGCAGCGACCAGATTGCGCGAGAAAATGGGCGAATCGCTGGCTTCAATTCAGAAGTTTGACGCGCCGATCGAGCAAGCCACCACATCATCGCTCGACGCGCTCAAGGCCTATTCTATGGGACGCGAACTCGCTCTTGGGAACAAAGATCGCGAAGCCATGCCGTTCTTAAAACGAGCAGTCGAACTCGATCCTGACTTCGCTCTTGCCCATGACAAACTAGCGGGATCATACAGTAATACCGGGCAGCAAGAGCTGGCCATAGAAGCTTTCCAAAAGGCTTTTGATCTGCGAGAACGATCCAGCGAGTATGAAAAGCTCAGGATCGCCGCAGACTACTACGCCTTCGCAACGTTTGAGGCTGACAAATTCATCGAGGCGTACGAGTTGCTGGTGCGGACGTATCCGCGCGACTTTGTTGCCTGGAACAATTTGGGTAACCGGTACAATTCAGTAGGCCAATTCGAGAAAGCAGCCGAAGCCTGCCGCGAAAGTATTCGCCTTAACCCAAACTGGGTTATTCCGCGAAGTAACCTGGCGCTGGCATTCATCTCTCTCAATCGGTTCGATGAAGCCAGGCAGGTAATTCAGGAGGCGCTGGCGCAAAAACTCGAATCCATGCCCATGCACTCCCACCGCTATTCGATTGCCTTTGTGCAGGGCGATGCCGCGGCAATGAAGGAACAGATCGATTGGGCCGGCGGAAGGCCTGATGAACACCTGGCCCAGGCATGGCAAGCCGAAGTGGCGGCCTTCCGCGGCCAGTTGCGAAAGGCGCGGGAATTCAGCCAACGCACGGTTGAACTTGCGCTGCAACACGAACAGAAAGAGGCCGCGGCCCAGTTTCTCGCCGGCCAGGCAACGGGTTTCGGACCTCGTTGACAGGGCTTTTGGCATTTTGCGCAGCCGCGCGGCGGTGGCAATTGCAGCTAATGCTTTTTCTCTTTGCGGCGACTCCGAGAAAGCACAGCCGCTCATGGACGAATATTCCCAACTCCTTCCGAAAAACACATTCTGGAATGCAGTGAGCGCTCCGTTGTATCGAGCTCAAATTGCGCTGCACGACGCTGATGCTGCGCAAGCAATTGAGCTACTGGAATCAGCGCATCGCTTCGAGTCTTCTGGCAATTTTGGTCCGCAATACGTTCGAGGTCAGGCCTACCTAAAACTGAACAAAGGTGCCGAAGCGGCTGCTGAGTTTCAAAAGATTCTGAGTCATCGCGGCTGGTCTGTGCGCGGGGTTTTGTATCCTCTTGCATACGTCGGCCTCGCCCGCGGAGCCATCCTTCAGGGCGATACTGCAAAAGCGCGCAAGGCTTATCAGGGTTTCTTCGCGCTCTGGAAAGACGCCGACCCGGATACTCCCATTCTGATTGAAGCAAAGAGAGAATACGAGAAGCTGAAGTGAGCATGAAGTTCCGTATGTTCAGCCGTCGCTCCCGAGAACGCTGATTTGCCTCGCCCTTCGCTCATCTCGAATCTTATGGCCCTTGCAATAAAAACCAATAAGAGGATGGAACGAATATGATTCACCACGCGGTGTCATTCGCGGGCTTCATGATCTTTGCGGGCATCTCCTGGCTGCTTTCCCGTAATCGACGAAAGATTGCGTGGAGAACCATAGAGTGAGGAGCTGATGACCCAGTGCGTGGCGGGGATCTTCAGCAATGGCGAAGCGGTGTTGCTTGTTAAAACAGGCTGAGCGCCGCTTTCCCGAACGACATGCGTTCAAAAATCGCCTCCCTTACCTACTCACGCGCCAGAGCGGTTTGCGCTCTGGCAGAATGAAAGCCGAAAAATGATGGCGGGCTTTGCCGCCTGGCCGGCAAGGACGGCGAACAGCACGCAAACGCGGCTGATGGCCAACATTGCCGCTTCAGCTGCCGTTGCACGATCACGCGGCGGCGGCGGCGGCTGCAAGCGGTTGGTCGGCCCCCGTCTATGCGACCGGTCCGGAACCCGCCACACGTCACTTGCTGTCAGGTGTGTTCGTCAGACCGATGATCTCGAGCATGTTCGAGTTCGGATCGTCAGGCAGGGAGACGAACAGTTTCCATCCACCGGAGATCGCAGCGAGCGCGCAGGCTAGGGCCTCGCGCGCCCGCTCGGGTGGAACGTTACTCCACTGCCAATTCAGCCCGTCCGGCTTGATGTCCAACACCGTTTCTCCGTTTGGATTGCTCAACGCGCGCCGAATGGAAGCCTCACCTTCGAATCTAGCCATCGCGGTCTCCTTTTCAATGCAGATTCATTCATTCGAGAGAAAACACAAAAATCGAGCGACTAGTGGCCTCGTCAAGGCAGACCGCCGTCGAGAAGGAGCGTCGACACGGCGGCGACTGCGGCCATCGAGTGACTGCGGCGGTCGCCATCGTCGAGCGGAGACGGGCTCAGAAGCAGCGACAGAAGAGAGGAAATGTCTGTCTTTTGTTTGATCGCAGAGAGGCCGAGCCGATCAGTGAAACTGTTATCAAATGTGGTCAGCCTCCCATTCTGTGACAGGACTCCTCGCGCCCGCCGAAAAGTGTCTATGTTCTGAGAGCCGAAGGCGTTCCGCATTTCGGCCGCGGTCATCACGTTGTTTTCCAGCCCCAAGTGAAGGATCCCGCCTGACGAAAGCGCCAGTTTCTGCAGATCGTCCACGAACTCTTTGAGATCGCGCGTGCCCGCAATTCCGATGTACTCCACACAACAGGTTGGGGACCAACGCTGCATACCCAGAAGCGCATTGGTCTTCCTACCAACGATACGGAGTGACAGATATCCGCCGACATAGGCTTGCGGCTGTCTCGCAGCGTAAGCAGCAACCAGGTCGAGCACCTGCTGCACATACGCTATCGCCCCCGGCACCGGAAACGCGGCTTCCACGCCGAACCCGCGGATCTGGTTATTCCATACCACGACCTCGCTCAGATTGGTGTCCCAGCGGTCGCCGACCGGCAGAATTTTTTGGAGAATGTAATGGATCACCGCACTGATCGTTCCAGGCGCCCAGTGGTCCGCTAAGAAATCGACGAGGGCGGCGCCGGCGCTGCTGATGTCCAGGTTCGCTACGCTGTTCTTAAAATTGTTGAAGCGGATGTCGGCGTCAAGAAAGTTCGAGCCCAGAGCATTCCGCGCAGCGTGACCCATTCCATCTGCCATCGAATCAAGAGTGTCGTCGGACGGTGGATTGTTCGGCGTCGCGGGAATATCATCAAGCTTTGCACGATTGGTTACGATGCAAAGATGCTCGCCAACACTGGCGCGCTCTAGCGGTAGTAGCGTGGCGTCGTTAGCATAGAAGGGATAGGGATTAATGACGATCTGTGAAAACGTATTTGGCTCGAAGGGTGGAAACATCAAGTTGGGCTGACCGAAGATGTCAACAAATGGGAGGGCAGTGTACGGAACAGCCCGGTTTTGCATGTAAGACCCGCTCATTACTAGGGACAGATCGGGATCCGACGCGACGAGTTTTTCCCAAGTCGTCGCGACGCGGTGTTGGCGAACTGCAAAAATTGGAACGACCTCGATAATGACAGAATATATGACGCCCATGCTGCCGGCAGAGACGACCACCGCGTTGAACAACCTGGTGTTGTAATGGATGTTTCCTGCAGCCAAACAAGGATACCTGTTTTGGAGTCGGGCGGGATCGGTGATCCGCTCATCTCGCTCAATCCAGTATTCGATACCCCCGGCGCCGACCAGATGAATCGCGCGAATGTACTCGACAAAGGGCGGCACGAGCGAATCGGCGCTGTGGGTACTCGTGGACATCATGCCGGCGATGGACTGGCCGCTGGCACCTCCGGCTTCGAGCATCTGGTCCGACAGGCCCAACAAAGAGGTAAGGGCAGTGGCCTTCATTCCGGCCTCGACGCACCAGAGGAAGGTCGGATCCATACCGGCCGCGACAATGAGCGGCAAGTCATCCTTGAGATACTTCTTCAGTTGGTCCGTTGCGATCATCGCGCCGGGCCGCGGTGGGTTGCCGGTGGTCGCGCTAACGGCGTCGCCAAATGACCACTTGCTGCCGAACGCGCGCACGTGATGTCCTGCGCGCTCGGCCTGGAGAACGGCATTGGCAAGCTGGGCCAGCGTCTTTGGACGAAGGAGCAAAGGCGCCGTGAAATTGACGTTGCCGGGCCACGTCTCGAAGACGCTATTCACTTGAGTCGCAACCGTATTGTCGGCGCGCTGCAACGCACATTGGGGAGTAGCAGGCGTTGGATCGCTCATATGTCTCCTTCGACGTCGGCTTGCGCCGCAATGGATCGCATCTCGCCTAGAGATTCTCGGTTTCTGCTTCTCGTGCCCTGCTCGCTTAAAATGGAGCGTTTTGGAACGACAGAAAACGAGGATGTGAAGGCTAAGTTATGAAAGCATTGGTAGGCGCGTGGGGACTTGAACCCCAGACCCCTACCGCATCAACGGCGTCCGCGGTCACCTCGTAAGCGCGTAATCGTTCTTAAGCCCGTAAACATTAACTGAAGCGGCTAGAGAAGTCACGCTCACGTTTGTGTAAATTGATTAAATTTGAGGCGTGGTCTGCCAACAGTCTGCCAGAGAAGCCGATTAGAACCAGATGTTTTTGGCTTCACGTCTACGAAAGTAGCTTTGTTCGCGACGGACAAATCTATAAACCACCGCGCCCGATGAACACCTGCTCCGTATGTTCAGCCGTCGCTCCAGAGAACCCTGATTTGCCTTGCGCTTCTTTCATCTCGTATCTTACGGCCCTTGCAATAAAAACCAATAAGAGGATGGAAGGGATATGATTCATCACGCGGTGTCATTCGTGGGCTTCATGATCTTCGCGGGAATCTGCTGGTTGCTTTCCAGTAATCGACGAAAGATTGCATGGCGAACGATAGCGTGGGGTGTCGCTCTGCAACTTTTGATTGGTCTGATTATTTTTCGCTTTCCTGGTTCGCCTCGATTCTTACTCTGGCTGAACGACGCGGTGCTGGTCTTACTCAACGCGTCAAAGAGCGGTTCGGTGTTCCTGTTTGGACCACTTGCGGCAAGCCCCGGGGAGTCAGGATCCATTGGCTTCATCCTCGTCTTCCAGGTTCTTCCGGTGGTAATTTTCTTTGCCGCGTTCACCTCTATGCTCTATCACCTGCGCGTGTTGCAGATATTCGTACGGCTCTTCGCCAGGCTCTTCCACCGAACGATGAAAATCAGCGGCGCAGAATCACTTTCAAGTGCGGCAAACATTTTTGTGGGGATCGAATCGGCGCTCGTGGTTCGACCGTATCTGGAAAAGATGACGCGATCGGAGTTGTTGCTGGTGTTGACTACCGGCCTGGGGACGGTGGCATCAAGTACGCTCGGAGTCTACGTGGCCTTTCTAACCGGAGTGTTTCCACAGATAGCGGGACACCTGATCTCGGCTTCTGTGCTGGCGATTCCTGCTTGCGTGGTTGCAGCCAAGCTGATCATTCCCGAGACCGAAACGCCGGAAACCCTCGCCGCCGTCCCTCCGGAAGACGAGTCAACCCGGTCGAAAAATCTGATCAGCTCAATTATCCAGGGAGCCATGGACGGGCTGAAGCTGGCGGCGGGAGTCTCCGCATTACTCATCGCTATCTTAGGAATCGTAGCGTTGGTCGACAAATTACTCGGCGCCGGCAGTTCGTGGTTGGGAATGAGCGAACCGCTTTCGTTTGTGAGAATCTTGAGCTGGTTATTCTATCCCTTTGCCTTTCTGCTTGGAGTGCAAGCGAGCGATGTACCAATATCTGCTCGCTTGCTGGGCGAGCGGGTCATCCTTACTGAGGTCTTTTCGTACAACCATCTCGCACAGTCGATCTCCAGCGGACAGATCACCGATCCTCGGACCGTGGTGATCCTCAGTTACGCGCTTTGCGGATTCGCCCACGTGGCAGCGATGGCAATCTTTGTCGGGGGCACGGCGGCACTTGCTCCCT
>WNGN01009702.1_pt1 | contig 13136 bp, 13 predicted proteins | sample 5400561 | NCBI WGS metagenome assembly WNGN01 (sample SAMN13153379, study PRJNA577476) | soil metagenome | isolation source: 115 cm soil or saprolite under Garry oak tree replicate 2 | place: USA:California | collected 2016-06-15
GCCACCTACACCGTGGCTGGTCATGTGGCTGAAGAGGTGGTGAACGAGATTGGAAGTTGGATCAAGCGGATCTCAAGATTCCCGCCTACATAAGCTGAGCGGCGGGGCGACTACCCCTTCAAGACAAGTAAACAGTGGTTAATGCCTTTTTCTATACTCAGTGACGTAATAGAAAACTGCAGCGAAGACGTTCATAAAAAGAAATGCTAACAGCCAGTAAAACTTCTCGCTACGAGACAAGTTGTCATTTCCACCCAAATCCCAGGCCATCCATAGCCAAAATACTACCAACGGTAGAGTTATAATCAATGGAATTACAAATTGCCTATCCATCGCAGCTCCTTATTTGTTTATTACAGCGCACAATTTTAATAACAGGGGTTGTAACCAGAGTCAGCTCCCAAAATGGAATGGTCTCGATTCCTCTTGAAGCTCCTCGGTCCATTTTTTTATGGAATCGGGTGACATCCAGACGGGTGGCATCCATATTAGGAAACGCATACCTCCAGCTATTCCCAAATTACGACGAAGTTCAGCTTGTGTCAATCGCCATCCTGCTCAGGCCGGAACTGCGTGTGACTTTTGGGAGCAGACTGTGACTTTGTTGGAGACCATTCCCTGCTTCTTTTGTTGACGTATTTCCTCTCATTATATACGTACATAGGTTTCTGCGCCCTCTCTTGTCGGTTGGGGTTCTGGAATTAGGAGAGGTGTGGTGATCACTTCTTTTAATCCGAAAAATTGTGTATACTTCTCCTGGGGGGTAACATATTTTTCTTTTCAGACATCCAAGTATTTTTGTGATTTGTAGGGTAAGTTCTTGTCAGTTGCCTATCCTATAAGATAGGCAAACCCGTTTTATTGTCCAAAGCAGGGTTTTATTTTATGAACAGCGACAGACGTAGCATGCGCCTCGTGACTCGCATCGGTATCGCGGTAATGGTAGCCCTGGCATTGATGGTGCCGCTTGCAGCTTCGGCACACACGAACGTTAGCAATGGGAAGCTCAAGAACTTCCAGCATGTCTTCGTTATCATGATGGAGAACACGAGCTTCACGAGCCTGATTGGCAATAAAAATGCACCCTGGATTAACTTCGCGCGAGAACCTATGGGTTCGCGACCAACTATACTGGAGTTGCCCACCCCAGTCAGCCTAATTACATCGCGGCAACCTCCGGCTCGACCAATGGCGTCACCAATGATAATGATGTGACCCTTACTGTGCCCAACATCGTGGATCAGATTGAGGGGAGTGGCAGGACCTGGAAGGCGTATATGCAGTCGCTGTCACTGTGCAACGGCAACCTGCTGGCGTCCACATGCGGCAACCAGCTCTACGAGCGCAAGCACAATCCCTTTGTCTCGTACGAGGATGTACAGAACAACCCGGCGCGCATGGCGAACATCGTGGACTTTAGCCAGTTTTCTACCGACCTGGCGAACAAGAACTTGGCAGACTTTTCCTGGATCAGCCCGGACCAATGCAATGACATGCATGGACGCGGCGGGCCTTCAAGTGATCCCTGTAACTTTGGCAACGTGCAGGGCTTGATCGCGACAGGCGATGCCTTTCTGAGTTCAACTGTCAGTGCGATTATGAGCTCCAGCGCCTTTAATGGCAACTCGGTCATAATCATCACGTGGGACGAGAGCGATTTCCCGTTCAGCGACACTAGCGGTTGCTGTGACGCTAATCCCGGTGGTGGGCACGTTGTGACGCTAACGATCTCGCACTCGGATCACTCATCGCGCACTTCGAATGTGGCCTATAACCACTATTCGATGCTTGCTACAGTTGAGGGCGGATGGAATCTGGGGTGCCTGGGGTTCACGTGTGATACCACAAATGTGACACCGATGAGTGACCTTGTTGGCCCGATGGGATAAGTGGGTTTGCTTGGTAAGTGTAAAAGGGAGAGCCTTTCAGAGCATGCTCTCTCTTTTACGCTTGCAGTTATTTTTATGATCACCATAAATCGTGTTCCTCTCGAAATTGTCTGCGTGTGCCCTTGACTCTCCCCAAAAAAACTACTAAAATCTCTAATAACTTGTTTGTGATTATGACAATTTTGAGGTTTTCATGCATATTGTTGCTATCGGCACTGATCAAAGCACTGCCCCTATTGCGTTGCGTGAGCGGTTAGTTGGCGGGCGGCGCCTGTTGCCAGAGGTACTGCGGGAGGCACAACCGGTGTTGCGGGAGAATGTCCTGCTCGCAACCTGTTATCGCATAGAAGTGTATGCAGTCTCTCCAGATATCAATGAAGGTCAAACGAATCTCCTGCGTATCCTCAGTGAAACTTGCCAGGTTGAACTTGCTGAACTGCAGGCGCATTGTTACATCTTTAACGATGAAGAAGCCGTGAGGCATCTCTTTGAAGTGGCCTGCGGACTTAACTCGGTTGTACCGGGCGAGTCACAGATTCAGGGACAGGTTGTGCAGGCCCTCGAACTTGCCCAGAGCGCTGGCTGTGCTGGCCCGATCACTTCGGCCTTATTCCGGGCCGCAATTGTGGCAGGGAAGCGCGCGCGTAGTGAGACAGATATCGGTCGTCATACGGCCTCGGTAAGTTCTGTCGCGGTACAATTGGCCCGGCAACTCTTCCCCACGCTCAATGAAGCCTCGGTGTTGTTGATAGGCTCCGGTCAGATGAGCGAACTGGCGGCGCGCACTCTCTACGATAACGGTGCGCAGCGACTCACGATCATCAATCGCACACTGGCCCACGCTGTCGACCTTGCACAGCGCCTTGGGGCAGTCCACCGCTCCTTCACCGAGCTTGCTGAAGCCTTAGCAGAGGCAGATGTGGTGATTAGCTCGACGATTGCTCCACGAGCCATCATCACTCATGAACTGATGCAAAAGGTGATGCAACAGCGTGCCGGTCGTTCGCTGCTCTTGATTGATATTGCTCTTCCGCGTGACGTTGAACCCACGGTTGACACGTTGCCGGGAGTGCATCTCTACAACCTTGATGATGTGGAGGCCGCGGTCAGTGAGGGGATTCGCCTGCGTTTGCAGGAAGTCGAACTTGTCCAGTCGATCATTGACCAGGAAGTCAGCACATTTGAGCGCTGGCTGCGTTCGCTGAGCGTTGTGGATGCCATTAATGACCTGCGGCAATACGCTGATGCGCTGCGTCATCAAGAACTGGCACGCACTATGCAGCAATTGCCATCATCACTGACTGAGAGGGAGGCTGCAGCCGTTCAGGAATTGACGACCCGGCTTGTAAACAAACTTTTACACAAACCCCTGCTACGCCTCAAGGATGCGGCAGCCGCGGGACAGGGACATATATATACCGAGGCACTCCGGTATTTATTCGATTTGGAAGTGAATACTGATGAAACACATCGTAGTAGGGACGCGAGCCAGCAAGCTCGCATTGATACAGGCACAAGCAATGGTCGAACGGCTGCGGCAGCTATGGCCAGACCTGTCGATCACTGTTAAGCACATTCGCACCAGGGGAGATCGTATCACCGATGTTCCTATAACTCAGGCAGGTGGAGATGGCATTTTTATCACAGAGATCGAGGAGGCCCTGCAAAAGGGACACATCGACCTGGCCGTCCATAGCCTCAAAGACCTGCCTACTGCCCAACCAGAAGGCTTGCAACTGGTGGTCACCGGCCCGCGAGAGGACGCGCGCGACGTGCTCATTTCACGCGGGACGACCGCTGTGAGTGAGCTTCTTGAACAGCCAGCCACTATACGTATAGGCACATGTAGCCTGCGACGCATGGCTCAGATTCGCGCTTTGTATCCCGGCGTGGAGATTTTGCCGCTCCGGGGAAACGTCGATACTCGCCTGCGTAAACTCGACGTAGGCGACTATGATGCTATTGTGCTTGCTGCCGCCGGGCTGCACCGCCTGGGCTTGCAAGAACGCCTTGAGGGCCGTCTCACCTACCTGCCTCTCGAAGTGATGATGCCTGCGCCTGGGCAGGGAGCATTGGCTCTGGAAATACGTGATGAAGCAGAAATGCAGGCACTTGTTGCCCCACTCTGTGACTCCATGACGCAAGCTACTACCCTTGCTGAGCGCATATTTATGCGCCGGCTGGGAGCAGGCTGCTTGCTACCTGTCGGCGCTTATGGCGAAATTGTGGGCGAGGAACTTTCGCTGATGGGGCTGGTGATTAGCATGGATGGGCAGCGCCAGGTGCGTGTCCAGCAGAGCATAGTGTGGACAGCGCACACTCCTCGCTTCGCTCGCCCCTCGATAAATCGAGGTCTACTTACAAATGCTGAAAATCGGGGTCTACTTACAAATGCTGAAAATCGGGGTCTACTTGCAAATGCTGAGCAACTCGGGACAAGGTTGGCAGAGCGCGCCCTGGATCAGGGGGCAGATGACATTATTCGCCATATGGATGCTGGCAGAAGGGAGGAGCGCTACCATGTCTGAGAGCACCTTCTCAGCGCCTCCCTTGCAAGGAAAGCGAATCCTGGTGACGCGCACCCGTGAACAGGTGCGTGCGCTAAGTGATCGTTTGAGGGCATTGGGAGCAATACCTGTTGAGTTTCCTACCATTCGTATTGACACTCCGTTGGATTGGACGCCGCTTGATGAGGCTTTGCAGCGGCTTTGCGCACTAGACGAGACAGGTAATCCTTACTACACCTGGCTCATCTTTACCAGCGCGAATGGCGTGAGAAGTTGCTTCGATCGCCTCGCCACTCTCGGCTATACGGCACAGGTGAGACAAGCCCTGGCAAGGATACGCCTGGCAGTGATTGGCCCGGCCACTGCTGCTGCGCTGGCACAGTATGGTGTCACGGCTGACCTGGTGCCATCCGAGTACATAGCAGAGCAGGTTGTCTCGGCCCTGGTTGCGGATAGTCGACGGCGGGGGGAATCATTGGCGGGGAAGCGGGTGTTGTTGGCGCGCGCTGCCGAGGCGCGCAAAGTATTGGTTACCGGATTACAGCAGGCGGGGGCAGTAGTGGACGAAGTAGCCGCTTATCGCACTGTTACCGCCGCCGGCGATGATGAACAGGGACGCGAAGTGCTGCGCCTCTTACAGGCACAGCAACTTGATATGCTCACCTTCACCAGTTCGAGCACCGTTCGCCATTTTATGCACTGGCTCGCGGGTTGTGCGTTAGAAACCGGGTCTGTACCGACAGATCTCGTAACACGCAATCCGCATCTCAAAATTGGTTGTATTGGCCCAATCACCTCACAAACCGCACATGAACTTGGCCTGGAAGTCGATATCCAGGCCAGGGATTTTACGATCGATGGTCTTGTGGGGGCAATAGTTGAACATGAGGGATAAACTTGACTGATTCTACCATAGCAACACAACACGAGCAGGCGACTGCTCCAACGAAACCAAAGCAGCCACGTCAATTGGTGCGCTTTACCTTCTACAAACTTGATCCGCAATGGCTACGGTTACCTGCTGAAACTCGCCAGCGGGGAAAACAAGAATTGCTACAAACTTTGGATGATTATGCTCAACACACACTCATCAGAAGCTATGGGGTGTATGGACTGCGTGCGAATTGCGACTTTATGCTCTGGCAGGCCACTACTGCCATTGAGGACCTGCGGGACCTCAGCAGCCGCATTCGTCGTAGTGCCATGGGTCCCTATCTGAGTGAGACATATGCCTTACTTTCGATGACCAAACGCTCTATCTATGTTGGGAAAAATGCTCGTGGCGCGCATGATCCTCGCCTCGTCATTTCACCTGAGGATAAGAAGTACCTGTTTGTCTACCCCTTTGTGAAGACGCGCGCCTGGTATGCCCTGCCTATGCCAGAGCGCAAACGTATGATGAACGAGCACATCCGGGTTGGGCTGACCTATCCAACGGTATCACTGAACACGACCTACTCCTTTGGCCTGGACGACCAGGAGTTTGTTGTCGCTTTCGAGACGGATGAGATCAGCGATTTCCTTGATCTTGTGCAGGAATTGCGCGAGACGGAAGCAAGCAGTTACACACTGCGTGACACGCCGATGTTTACCTGTGTCGCGGAGCCTTTACGTGAAATTTTGGAAGCGATAGGAGCATAGGGGAGCGCGATGAACAACCAAACCCAGAGGGGCGACGAACTGAATCTAGCGCATTCTCATGCCCTTTTCAAGGAGGCATTGAGACTTTTGCCCGGAGGCGTCAATAGTCCCGTGCGGGCCTTTCGTGGCGTAGGGGGCGAACCTATCTTCATCGATCATGCCAGCGGCCCTTATCTCTATGACGCGGATGGTCATCGCTACCTGGATTATGTCCAATCATGGGGGCCAATGATCCTCGGACATGCACATCCCGCGGTGTTGGAGGCCGTCATACAGGCGAGTACGCGTGGCTTTAGTTTCGGAGCGCCCACGCAGGCCGAGAACGAACTGGCGAAACTGGTCATTGAGAGTGTGCCATCGGTTGAGATGGTGCGCTTCGTCAATTCTGGCACCGAGGCGACGATGAGCGCTTTGCGCCTGGCACGAGCGTATACCGGGCGCAACAAAATCATCAAGTTCAGCGGCTGCTATCACGGTCATGCCGATATGCTGCTTGTTCAGGCTGGTTCCGGAGTCGCGACAATGGGTCTGCCTGACAGTCCTGGAGTGCCGGCAGAGACGACGGGGAATACTCTCGTAGTGGCCTACAACGATAGGTATGGAGCGCTGCTGATCTTCGATGAGGTGCTGACGGGATTTCGTATAGCCATGGGAGGCGTACAAGAGTGGACAGGCATTGTGCCTGATTTGACCTGCCTGGGGAAGATCATCGGCGGTGGTCTGCCAGTTGGGGCCTATGGTGGACGTCGTGAGGTGATGGAGCTTGTTGCTCCGGCGGGAGCGATGTACCAGGCCGGCACGCTCTCAGGCAATCCACTGGCGATGGCGGCCGGCATTGCGACCCTTACCGAGTTACGCAAACCTGGACAGTATGAAAAGCTTGAACAAAAAGGGCAGCTACTCAGCGATGGCATCTCGCAGGCAATCCATGAGAGTAGGGTTAAGGCACAACTGGTGAGAATAGGCGCCCTATTTTGCCTGTTCTTTACCACACAGCTTGTGGTTGATTACACCAGCGCCAAAACCTCGGATACGGCCCGTTTTGCGCGTTTCTTCTGGAGCATGTTGAAACAGGGAGTCTATCTGCCGCCATCGCAGTTCGAGGGTTGTTTTATTTCGTTGGCGCTAGAGGATGAGATGATTGAAGAAACTGTGCAGGCCGCAAGGGTGGCTTTGCGCGAATGTGGGTAATTTCGGGTCACCCTACCTCATCGCACCCTCATTCCCTGACACATTTTGAGTAAACTGGTTTCTGCCCCAGCCAGAATGAACCACCTTTGACAATGCTTGCATCTGGAGGGGCTGCCGTTGCCTCATATTCTGCTAGAAGAGCACATCTGCTACATGCGTTACAACCGCAACAAGTGCAACAAGTGCAACAAAAAGCAAGCAGAGTTAGAAAGGAGTTTATTAATATGGCTAATTTTCCTGCCGTGCGCTTGAGGCGCACGCGCCAAAACGAAAGGCTGCGTGGGCTGGTACGTGAGACTCGTTTATCCGTTGAGCAATTGATTTATCCCCTCTTTGTTGCCGAGGGATTGAGCCAGCCTCGCGAAATTGCCGCTATGCCTGGGATTATGCAGTGGCCGCTGGAGCATCTTGGTCGCGAAGTAGAACGCATTGCGCAGTTGGGGATTCCCGCGGTATTGCTCTTTGGCATTCCCAATGAGAAGGACGAAGTTGGATCACAGGCATATAACCCACATGGGGTTATCCAGCAGGCTATTCGCGTCATTAAGGTAGAGGCGCCAGGCATAGTAGTGATGACGGATGTCTGCTTATGCGAGTATACCAGCCATGGCCATTGCGGAATGGTTCATGATGGTGAAGTGCAGAATGACGAATCGCTGGAGCTGCTTGCCCAAATGGCCCTTACGCATGTTGAGGCTGGAGCGGATCTTGTGGCTCCGTCAGACATGATGGATGGTCGCGTTGGGGCTATTCGTCGCGCATTGGATGAACATGGGTTCGGTTCGACGCCGATTATGGCTTACTCTGCCAAGTATGCTTCGGGCTTCTATGGCCCGTTTCGTGAGGCAGCAGGCTCAGCACCGCAGTTTGGGGACCGCCGCTCCTACCAGATGGATCCAGCCAATGTGCGTGAAGCCCTGCGGGAGGTTGACCTTGATATTGCGGAGGGGGCCGATATTGTGATGGTGAAGCCTGCGCTGGCCTACCTGGACGTGATTCAGCAGGTACGGAATCACTGTGACCTCCCCATCGCGGCCTATAACGTCAGCGGCGAGTACGCGATGATTAAAGCTGCCGCTCAACAAGGATGGCTTGATGAGCGCAGGGTGACCATGGAGGCGCTGACCGGCATGAAGCGGGCGGGCGCTGACATGATCATTACATACTTTGCCCCACTGGTAGCCCGGTGGTTGAAAGAAGAATAGGATAGATAAAAGAACAGATATGCAAACTGAGCAACAATTAGCAGTTGTCCCACAGAGTGGCGCGGCGCGTTTTCTGGATGCCTGCCACCATCGACAGCCCGATGCCACGCCGGTCTGGTTTATGCGGCAGGCGGGTCGCTGCATTGCTGAATACCGTGAGTTACGCAAACGCTATGATATCCTGACAATGGCAAAAACGCCTGAACTCTGCGCGCAGGTGACCCTGATGCCTGTCGAAAAGTTCGGCGTAGATGGCGCTGTACTCTATGCCGACATTATGCTTCCGCTGGAAGGTATGGGCATCTCGCTGGAGATCCAGCCGGATATTGGCCCCATCATTCACAATCCCGTACGCACGATGCAAGATGTCGCGGCCTTGCGTGTTCCACTGGCTGAAGAGTCTACCCCTTATGTGATGGAAGCGATTCGCCTTGTGCGCCGCGAGTTGGCCGGAAAACAGGCCGTTATCGGCTTCTCCGGGGCACCCTTCACGCTGGCCTGCTACTTGATCGAGGGTCGCCCTTCACGCGATTATGCTATTGCCAAGGGATTGATGTTTAGCCAGCCAGAGGTCTGGCATGCATTGATGGATAAGCTGACCGAGGTGGTTTCCCACTACCTGGTCGCGCAGATTCAGGCCGGAGTGGACGTTGTGCAGTTGTTTGATAGCTGGGTTGGCGTCCTTGGCCCCAGCGTCTACCGGCAATACGTGCAGCCCTATTCTCAACGCATTTTCGAGGCTGTCAAGTGCGCTGGCGCTCCATCGATTCACTTTGGCACCGGCACGGCCAGTCTGTTAGAGTTGATGGCCGAAGCTGGCGGCGACATCATCAGTGTAGATTGGCGTGTTGAGCTTGACGAGGCCTGGGCGCGTATTGGCTATGAACGTGGTATTCAGGGCAACCTCGACCCCACGCGCCTGCTGGCTCCCTGGAAGGTCATTGAGGAAGGCATGAACGATGTGCTGCGACGGGCTGCCAATCGACCCGGACATATATTCAACCTCGGACACGGCGTGCCGGCTTCGACGCCCTCAGATATGTTGCGACGGCTGGTCGATGCTGTACACGAGGCAAGCGCCCGCGTGAATTATCGCGAAGGCCAGCGGCGTCCGGCTACGGAGAAAGAGTAGATGAGTATGACAACCAACTCACGCGTCGGCGTCATGCTCATGACCTACGGTTCGCCTGCCACGTTGGATGATATTCCAGCGTATCTGAAAAATATACGCGGAGGACGAACTGCTGACGAGGAGCTGATAACCGAATTTCGACGCCGCTACAAGCTGATTGGGGGCTCGCCGCTGCTGCGCATTACCCGTGAGCAAGCGGCGGCCCTGCAGAAGGAATTGAATCGCCAGCACCCCGCAGGTCCAAGCTTCGATCGCCCCTCGATAAATCGGGGTCTACAGTCGTTCCATGTTGTGGCCGGGATGCGCTTTGCTCCACCATTTATTGCCGATGTGCTGCCGGAAGTGACGGTGGATGTGAGCCGCTTGATTGGCGTGATTATGTCTCCGCAATTTTCGCCAATCATTATGGGTGGCTACGTTCGCACGCTGGAAGATGCTGTTGCACAACTGCAGCGGAAAGATCTCGAAGTGAAAATTGCGGGAGACTGGCATCTTCAACCTTCTTTTTTACAGGCCCTGGCAGAGCGCGTACAGCATGCCCTGAAGCGTTTTCCGGCGGAAGTAAGAAAGCGCGTGCCGGTGCTCCTCACCGCGCACAGTATGCCGAAACGAGTGGTAGAGAAGGAACCGGACTATATTGGCAGCCTCAAGGAAACGGCTGCTGCTGTGGCAGACCTTGCTGGTTTGGCACCCGAACGCTGGATGTTCTGCTACCAGAGCGCGGGTCACACGCCCGAGGAATGGCTCAAGCCAGACTTTGCTGATGTGATGCCTCAACTCAAGGCTGCTGGTCATACGCATGTGCTGATTGCCCCGATACAATTCCTGGCCGATCATCTTGAAATTCTCTATGATATCGAGATTGGAGCTCGTGAACAGGCTGAAGCGGCTGGTATAGTCTTTGCACGTACCGAGTCACTGAATACTTCACCGCTCTTCATAAAGGCCCTAGCTGCCGTGGTGATGGAAACGATGGGGACGATGGGAGCCTGACTTCTGGGAGAGATGAAAGAAGAACGTTTGAGTAATCCGTATCACATTTTGTCACGTAAGTACAAATGATAGCACTGCAAGGGTTCTACCACATATCGTGGGTGGGCTCCCAGGGCGACCGCAAGGCAGCGCTAGATGGATTGAAGACAATTTTGTTTCACTCTCGCTGATCTATTCAGCAATGTCATGAAGAAAGGATTCTTATGAACAGCATTCGTTTCGTCCCAACCTGGCTGCATGGTATCTTCGATTACATCGGAGGCATCGGCTTAATTGCAGCCCCATTCGTCTTTGGATATTACAGTATAGGTGGGATAGCTGTTATCCTACCAATGGTTCTAGGTGCCGGCCTCATTCTTTATAGTCTCTTGACTGACTACGAGCGTGGCATACCTGCACTGAAGTTTATCCCAATGCCAGTGCACCTGATCCTGGATTTAGCTGCATCTGCACTGCTTGTCGCTTCACCAATTCTGTTCGGCTTCTCAAATCAAGGTTTGAACGTCTGGTTACCAGATGTTATCGCTGGTGCCGGCGTCATCCTGCTGGTCTTAGTTTCGCAGACACACCCGCAGGTAAGAGCGAAGGTCGTGGCATAAGCTCTGTCGAGATGTGGTTCGGATCATCTTTCGCTCTCAGGTAGCCCGTTCTGAATAGGTATCTTGTCCAGCTTGCCAACGACGTTAGCGCGTCTACCTACGGTCAGGCAAGCTGCAAGGAGGCAGGTGGGGGCTGTTTCCAGAACACACCTAGCTCGATATCCGAATAGTTGCTTGGACCTTTACCAAAGGTAACATTTGGATCAGGTATCAGCGTTCAGCTACGTCCGTTGAAGTCTGTGAGAGGTCCCACAAACCCAACTGGACGGCGGGTTGGACTACGACCAACCCATTTTTCTGCTTCCAGTTCTCATGTCGCTTCAAGAGGAGAGCTTTGACTGCCTTTTTATCACGACAAGCCGCCAGTTCCCTATCCCCCCAACGGTCAGCCAGAGTATGAGCTGCCTTGCGATCTGCCTGCTCTTTGTAGCCGCACACGACACAGCAGAACGTCTGCTGATGCGGGCGGTTGGCACGATCCACAAAATGGCAGCGGGGACATTCCTGAGAAGAATACGCGGCTTTCACGCTGTGAGCTGCCATTCCACGCCTGGCGGTTGCCCAGGCAATTTGTTCGGGGATGTGCCCAAGATTGGAAGCATAAAGATAACTGTTCATGGCGCGGGCCTTGAAGCGCATCGAGGCCACATTCAGCTCTTCGTAGATGATCCTGGCGTCAGGATGATCCTTGAGCATCTCGTTGACAGCCCGATTGATCTCTTGTCTGACAAAGCGACCTAAGCGTTGCCCCGTGGCGCTGCTGGTCGAGGGAAGCTGCTGGGATGGCACGCCTTTCTTTTCCAGACAGGCCCGGAGCTTGGCTTTGCGCCGTCTCTTCTCCCGGTCCCGCTTGTGCTGCCGGGCCATCTTGCCATGAAAACTGCCATATTCTTTGTTCGTCGAGGTCGTGACGAAATGCACCATGCCTACATCGACCCCGACCTTGGGGGCTTCTGGTGCGGTTTGAAGAGGAACGTCCTCATCAAACGAGAGGGTAAGCCACCAGACGCCGTTGCGCCTTTGGAGAGTCGTGGACGTATTGAGGGGGTGATCTTTGAGGACGGACGTTTGGTAAGAGGCCAGTTTGACAGGGATGCGCAGGGGATGGCCTTTATCAAGGGTCGAAATACGGAGCCAATAGTCGAAGGTCGAGTCTTCGGAATGCTCCACCACCACCACATTGGCGATGCGCACCCAGTAATCGAACGTCGAGTCCTCCGCTTTCTCAACCACCACCACGTTGGCATTGGCCTGGATGCAGGGCACGTGGAGGAAAGGGGTGTTCCATGCGCACCATTGCGGTTCCTTGCGTTTAGGGCCCAGAGGCCGACCTTGTGCCTCCGCTTGGGCTTTCGCCTCGGCGTAATCCGCTCTGTCTTCCAGGTAGGCTTCATAGGTGTTCTGCCGATTGGTCCGCCAGGACTTGGCGATCCCTGCCGCTTGCTGCATAGCGACCCGATGCCAGCGGTCAGACAGCTCGGTTTCAAAGACGGGGACCGCGAATTTGTCTGGGGATGTTTCCGCCTCGCAGAAGAGGGTCACATACTGTTGCGTGAGCGCCAGATACGCCACCACGAGGTGATCTAAGGCGTCAAGCTTGCCTGGATTGGCTTCGATCAGGCGAATATGCGTCACTGCGCGAGTGATCGTCTGCTTCGTCTTCTTTTTGCGCTTGCGCTTCTTTTTCTCTTCTTCAGTGGCTTGTTCCGGCTTCTGGCTCACGCGTCTTCACCATTCTGCTGTAAAGCAGCTAGCACTTGTTCGGTCGTGCGTTTGGCGCGCCTGCGCCCGTAGAGACGTGCGGCAAACGAGTTAATGATGGCCACGAAGTCGCCCATCAGGTCGTCTTGAGCGGTGTCAGCAGTATTGACGATGACCAGTTCCCGGTCTTGCATGGCCAGGAGCGTCTGAATGTAGGCAACCCCAAAGCGCGATGCCCGGTCTTGATGCTCCACCACAATCCGATGTATATCCCGATT
>WNGN01007998.1_pt1 | contig 13133 bp, 13 predicted proteins | sample 5400561 | NCBI WGS metagenome assembly WNGN01 (sample SAMN13153379, study PRJNA577476) | soil metagenome | isolation source: 115 cm soil or saprolite under Garry oak tree replicate 2 | place: USA:California | collected 2016-06-15
AACATGAACATTTGCTCAGTTGTGGTGTTCTGGGCCTCATCGAGAATGACAAAGGCGTTATTCAAGGTGCGTCCACGCATATACGCCAGCGGAGCCACTTCAATGGTTTGCCGCGCAATCGCCCGCTCCATTTCCTCCGGCTCCAACATTTCATGCAACGCATCATAAAGCGGCCGGAGATACGGCGTAATTTTTTGTTCGAGATCGCCGGGAAGAAATCCCAGCGCTTCACCAGCTTCCACCGCGGGTCGCGTTAATATAATGCGCGCCACTTGCTCTTTCTTGAGCGCCGCGACGGCCATCGCCACAGCAAGGTAAGTTTTGCCCGTGCCAGCCGGTCCAATTCCAAAAACCACGTCGTGCTTTTGAATTGCCTCGACGTACGCGCGCTGGTTTGCGCTTCGCGCCACGATGGGCGGCTTGCGTGACGAGGTTGTGATTTTCGTCGATACAATGTCGCTCAGATTCTCATCCTTTTGTCCGGTCACGGAGTTAAGGGCATAATTGAATTCGTGCCGTTGAATATCGACACCTTGCTGACGCGCTTTATCAAGCTGTTCGAATACTTGTTGCGCTTTGTCTAGACGGCCCGGGTCGCCTTCGAGCTTCACCCAACCTTCACGCGTGGTCACCTTCACGCCCAGAGAGTCCTCGAGATTCTTCAAGAGCTTAAGATCGTTAGCGTAAAGCGACTGCAGAACGCGTGGGCTTTCAAACTGCAAAGTTCGCGTTTCAGTCATTTTCCAAGTAGCATCGGCATCTGCACGATTCGAAGCCACTCAGTTCTACCGAAAACCATACACCAATGCCCAATGAGTCCGATCCTCTGGCGATTCCTCAACACTGACTATGATGAAGTAGCTGCCGGTCGCTTTTGGAATGACGTGTGCACCTGCAAAGTGGCCTTTCTCCCATCCGTCCGGCTCTTCGGCAAGTTTGCCATCTGAGTCATAAACGTGAACGGAAACCTTCGCCTTGTCGACTTCCGTTCCCAGCCAAAACCAGTATTCGTTCCCTTTGAACAATTGCTGTCGGACTGCCTTTTTTTCTCCGGAACCGAGGTCGCCTCCCCAGTAATCTTCACGCACCTGGAATCCCTGTTTTACGTATGGTTCGGCGGCTTGAAGAGCAAACGACTGCGCATCGTCCACCGATGCGAAAATCACAGGTTGAAGGGCTACTAAAACGAGCAGCAGAGCGCTCGTCTGGAACACGAGTTTCGCGCAGCTTTTCATCGAAGTGCTAGTCTCTTGTGACGATGCCATGGCCGAGGCGGGTTGTGATTTCATTGACCTTCTTCACTGATTCGGGCGGAATGCGCCGATCGCCGACATCAATCAAAGGTTTCACCTCGACCAGCGCGTCTTGAATTTGGCGGATGATGGGCAGGTTAAACTCGGGCATAGCCTGGAGCCTTGTTTGAAAATAGGAAAGCAGATCGGGCTGGTGCAGCAGCTCGGCGCCATCGCTGGAAAAATGTTCCTTTACAACCGAGGTCAACACCTCTGTACCACGAAGCCATCCGCCCAGGCTTACAAGCTGTGATAATTTTTCATCGTGCACCTCGTTCATCGCCTGTTGCACGCTGTTTTGGGTGCGATCCAGTTCTCTGCGGACGTTTTCCCAATTACGCTTGTCGGCTGCCTCGACGATCGCCTTGGCATGTGGAGTAATTGAATTTCCCACGCCGATACCCTTCGCCAGGGCCAGGACGCGCTGGCCAATATCTTTTACGGTGTCGGCGTCTTCCGCCTGCACTGCGATAAAACCATCGGCGATCACCGTCCCAAGTAAAAGAGCGATACGCGGCCTCTCGGTAAAGTTCGGTCCTTTGTCGCTGCGCACGTGCTGCTTCCAGTTCACCGTGCCCAGTTTGTTCAGGGCGCCGAAAATTTCGTTCGGCAACGGCACGACAACGTCTTCCACCCTGGTTGATAATTGTTTAATATTGATGTGTTGTGGCGCTTGGGCGGCACCTGCACACAATGCAAGCCCACAGAGGACACCCACGCCTAATTTCAAATATCTGGTTAACGGAATCATTGGCACTTTCGATTGTTGATTTCGAGTTCGATTTAAGGATTTAATGGAGCGAACTTTAACAGAACCCGCCCCACGCACAAACGCCGTCAAGAAAAATTTGCTTTCCCATAGTCGAACCATTGCGCTGCCTCGGTGGCATCTTCTGCACTTGTTATGAACCCTAACAGACTCAAGGCGGTTCTGGATCGTTCGCCAACAAAGCGAATACTGGTCATCGGCGATTTGATGCTCGATGAATTCGTGTGGGGAAAAGTCGGCCGCATTTCCCCCGAGGCGCCGGTTCCTGTTGTGGAGGTCACCAGAGAGTCGTTCTACCCCGGAGGCGCTGCCAACGTCGCACGCAATCTGCGCGAATTCGTAGATTACGTCGCGATCATCGGCTTGCTGGGAAACGATCGCAGTGGCCAGCAACTTCAGGAACTGTTGGCGGAACAAAAAATCGATTTCTCCAACGCGGTTAAAGACGAGTCGTTCCGCACGATTGTGAAAACGCGCATCATTGCGCGTCATCAACAGGTTGTTCGCGTCGATCGTGAACAGTTTACCGGGCCATCGGCACACCAAGTCCAGCATGTGCTCGCGGCGGTCCGAAACACCATTGCGCAGACAGACGCGATTATCTTTGAAGACTACGGCAAAGGGTTTTTGTCGGCTGACATGGTTTCGGAGATTACAGATGTTGCGCGCTCGGCCGGCAAGATCGTGGCGGCCGATCCCAATCCCGAGCATCTAATGGATTGGCATAGCGCCACGGTGGTTACCCCGAACCGCGCAGAAGCTTTTCTCGCAGCTGGCATTCCCGGGCGCGATCCGGATGCGGTCCCGCCGCACGATGTCGATCTCCGGCGCGTCGGCGAAGCGCTTCTTAAGAAATGGAACACAAAATATCTTCTCATCACGCTGGGCGAACACGGCATGATGCTTTTTCAACAGATAGAAGAGCCACATTATATTCCAACAAAGGCACGACAGGTTTTTGATGTCTCCGGCGCGGGCGATACTGCCGTTGCGCTCTTTACCCTCGGGCTTGTCTGCGGAGCAACTCCAATTGAAGCGGCAGAAATCGCCAACCACGGAAGCGCAATTGTGGTTAGCAAACTTGGAACAGCAACCGTGACGCGAAATGAACTTATCGCCAGCTTCCGAGAAAATAGCGACCATGACTGATGAGCTGTCTCCTGCCGTCTTTGTCGATCGCGACGGCACCATCATGAAGGATTGTGATTATTGCTCCGACCCGAAAGACGTCAGGATTTTTCCAGGCGTTCCGGAAGCATTGCGGCGTTTGAAAGCGCGTGGTTTCAAACTGATTGTCATTACAAATCAGAGCGGGATCGGTCGCGGTCTGATGACAGTCGAGCAATATCGTGCCGTTGACGCGGAGGTCCTGCGACAGTTGGATGATTTGATCGGGGCGACCTATTTTTCCCCCGATCTTCCCGGGCAACATTCCAGCTCTCGCAAACCAGCCCCCGGGATGATCTTGCAGGCCAAGCAAGAACACGGGATTGACCTTTCACGCTCATTTTTCATTGGCGACAAGGAAGTCGATGTCGAATGCGGTCGCAACGCTGGCGTGCGCACGATCCGCGTTCAAACCGGTTTTCAACGCGACATTACTAGCAGCAAGGCTGATTGGATTGCGGAGGATTTCCCCGCAGCGGCGGAGATTATCTTGAACATAACGTCATGATTACGCAGTCATTCCGAACCAGGGGAGGAACCCGCCCTTTGGTTCGTTGCACGGAGACGTCCACTTGCATAATGCTTCGGCAATCGTGAGATCCTTCGCTTCGCTCAGGATGACAGGCAATGAATAAGGCCTTGGGCGTCATTCCAGCGCGTTGGTCGTCTACACGTTTTCCGGGAAAACCATTGTATCTCATTGCAGATAAACCACTTCTGCAACACGTCTGGCAGCGGTGTCGAACAGCCAAAAATCTAGACCAGCTAATCGTTGCCACCGACGATATGCGCATTGCCGAGGCCGCTTTCGATTGGGGCGCCGAGGTCGCTTTGACCTCCCCGAGACATCGTAGCGGGACTGATCGGGTGGTGGAAGTCGCACGCCGCGCGAAAGCTTTTGCGTTCGTGCTCAATATCCAAGGGGATGAACCGTTGCTCGATCCCCGTTTGATTGATGCAGTCGTTGAAAAACTTCGCTCGGACGTGAAGATCGACATCGTTACTGCCGCGCATCCGTTCCAAAATCCTTCCGAAGCAGAATCACCGCATCAAAACAAAGTCGTCATAGATCGGCACAATTGCGCTCTCTACTTCTCGCGAAGCGTTATCCCCTACTCTGCCAAACCTTCCCGTGTTCGTTATCTGCGGCATCAGGGTATTTATGGTTTCCGTCGCGACGCGCTGCTCCAGTTTGTGAAGTGGAAACCGAGTCCACTTGAGCGCGCTGAGTCGCTGGAGCAATTGCGCGCGTTGGAAAATGGTGTAAAAGTTCATGTGCTCGTCACCAAACATGGTTCGCCCGGCGTGGACACGCCCGCCGACGCAAAAGCGCTGGAGCAAAAACTCGTTCGCGCCCAACAGAGTGCTCGCTCCGGATGAAATACATTTTTGTCACCGGGGGCGTCGTCAGTTCGCTGGGTAAAGGCTTAACCGCAGCCTCACTCGGGACGCTACTTGAAGCGCGGAAGCTGCGCGTTGTCCTCCAAAAGTTCGATCCTTACCTCAATGTCGATCCCGGCACGATGAACCCGTTCCAGCACGGAGAAGTTTATGTGCTCAATGATGGCGCTGAAACCGATCTCGATCTTGGACATTACGAGCGCTTCACCAACTGCGTCCTCACACGGCACAACAACCTGACCAGCGGCCAGGTTTACGAGACCGTCATTTTAAAGGAGCGGCGCGGCGATTATCTCGGCAAGACTGTTCAGGTCATTCCGCATGTCACGGACGTGATCAAAAATCGCATTCGTGAGCTTTCCGACGAAAGCAAATACGACGTCGTTATTACTGAGATCGGCGGAACGACCGGTGACATCGAAGGTCTGCCATTTCTGGAAGCGATTCGACAATTTATTCTAGAGGTCGGCCCGGAAAACGTGCTGAACATGCACGTGACGCTTGTTCCGTACATCAAGGCGGCGCACGAATTAAAAACAAAGCCAACGCAGCAAAGCGTGGCGAAGCTCCGCGAGATCGGTTTGCAGCCGCAGGTGTTGATTTGCCGTAGCGAAAAACCGCTGGATCGGGATGTGCGTCGGAAACTGTCGATGTTCTGCAGCGTTTCTGAAAAAGCCGTGATCGAGGAGCGCGATGTCGAGCACACGATTTATGAAGTGCCGTTAACACTGCATGCTGAGGGACTCGACCAATTGGTGTGCGATCTTTTGCATCTGCAAACGCCTGCCCCCGATCTGGCAGACTGGCGGAAATTTGTCGAACGCGTTGTAAATCCAAAGCGCCGCATCAAGATCGCGGTAGTCGGCAAATACATGGAAGTCCGCGACGCCTACAAGAGCATTTATGAATCACTCACGCACGCCGCCGCGAGCGAGGACTGCGGAATCGATCTTAAACTGATTGATGCCGAATCGCTGGAGCACGGCGTGGACTCGCAGTTGAAAGATATTGGCAGCGTCCTGATTCCTGGCGGATTTGGCGCTCGCGGTGTTGAGGGAAAACTCAACGCAGCACGTTTCGCGCGGGAGCATAAGATTCCGTTCCTCGGTCTGTGTCTTGGCATGCAGGTGGCGACGATTGAATTTGCGAGGAACGTCTGTGGAATCAAAGACGCTAACAGCACTGAGTTCGACAAGAAAACTCCAGAGCCGGTAATCTCCCTGCTGGAGGAGCAGCGTGGCGTCCGTAACAAAGGGGCAAGCATGCGACTGGGCACATGGCCAACCAAGGTTGTCCAAGGCACGCTCGCTGAAAAAATCTACGGTGACACCGAGGTAACGGAGCGGCACCGGCACCGATACGAATTCAACATGAAGTATCGCGACCGAATGGACGCGAAAGGCTTTGTGATTTCAGGAACATCACCGGATGGCTCGCTCGCTGAATTGATCGAGCTGCGCGATCATCCGTATTTTGTCGGTTGCCAGTATCACCCGGAGTTCCAAAGCAAACCAAATAAGCCGCATCCACTGTTTAAAGGATTTATTCAGGCATCTCTGGGGCGACAGAGTAGCCGTGCGACGCACGCTCAAGCCGATCAAGAATCGCTGCGCCGAGTCCCTGAGAGGGAACTCGTTCCGCAACGATAAGATCGAGACCAAGTGCATCGAGTTCGCGCAGATATCGAAACAGGTTCGCAGCCGCTTCGCGAAGGTCTTGTTGTTCGCTGAGATTTCGGACTGCGAGAAATTGCAAGGAGCGGCGGTCTCCAGTCCGCCGCTGGGCGATCTGGAGATCGCCCTTCCTTGGATGCCACGCCAGCAAACCAACGCGTTGTTCGTTTTTCGGTAAAAATGATTTCGCGTCCTCGATCAAGTCCAATGGTGTTTTGGGCGCATAATGCGATGGCAATTGTCCCGGGGCCGAAATTTTCTGCGTCGACGGCGCGACGATGTTGACCTTTGCAAATTCCGATAACTGCTCTGCGGTAATCGGCCCACGCCGCAAGATCTGGATGCTGTTTCCGCGCACACGAACAATTGTTGACTCAAGTCCATGTTGGGTTCGCCCCGCGTCGATGATTAACTCGATTCGTCCATTGAGTTCAGCGAGCACGTGTTGTGCAGTCGTAGGACTGATGCGGCCGAATCGGTTCGCGCTAGGCGCAGCAATTGGTTTTCCAAGTTCGGAGATGATTTCGGCAAAAACCGGATGCGAACTCATTCGCACGGCAACGGTGTCGAGCCCCGCGGTTACAATTTCCGGAACAATCGATCGCCGATCTAAAACTAGTGTGAGCGGTCCGGGCCAGAATCGCGTGACCAACTTATTGATCGGCGCGTGGGAACGATTGTCGATCTTTGCTACGCGTTCCAGCCATTCTTCGTTGGGCAAATGCACAATCAGCGGATCGAACCGCGGTCGTTCCTTCGCCTCAAAGATTTTCGCGACTGCAATCGGGTTCAGCGCGTCAGCAGCGAGTCCGTAAACCGTTTCCGTGGGCAGTCCGACAATCTCGCCTTTGCGCAGCAGTTCAACCGCCGCAACGCGGTCGGTTGAAATCACTGTTTTCACCTTGGCAATTTCACCGACAAGACCGCTTCCGATTGTTTCCCGCGAAACGCTTCTAACTCTTATCGGATGTGGCGAGAATCGCAGCCGCGAGAAGCGCGGCGTTTTTCGCCCCCGCCTCCCCGATCGCTAAAGTGCCGACGGGAATGCCCCCCGGCATTTGAGCAGTCGACAAAAGGGAATCGAGGCCCTGCAGTTTCGATTGAATCGGAACACCGAGCACAGGCAGCCATGTATGTGCAGCAATCACTCCAGCCAAATGCGCCGCGCCACCTGCGCCAGCGATAATCACCCGTACGCCGCGATCAGCTGCTGTTCGCGCGAACTCCGTAGTCGCGTCGGGAGTGCGATGCGCAGATAGAACGCGCGCTTCATTCGCCACACCGAGCTCATCTAGCGTTTCCACAGCGTGCCGCATCGTTTCCCAATCTGATTTGCTGCCCATGATGATGGCAACCAAAGGTTTCGATTCAGGCATGGGCAAATTGTAGGGCGTTTGATTCATTTGCGCCAGCAAACTCACCCTGCGGGCTTCCCGTCCATGTCGCTCGGCTCCCGCCTGCTCCATTCTGTGAAACGCCAAGCCCGACCGCTTAGTCTTTCATTAACACCGCGCTTCAGCGCGGTGTGCGATCCACACTTAGAAGCAAGCCGTTAAACGGCTTTCTCTGCTTTTCCGGTATATCGCACCTAGCTGAAGCAAGGTGTTAATGAGATATTGCCCTGTGAACGCTGTCGCTACATCGATTGTCCTCATCGGCATGATGGGCGCAGGAAAGTCGTCCGTTGGAACTTGCCTGCAGCGGCACACGGCCCTCGCCCTGCTCGACACCGACGACATCGTTGCGTCGAAATTTAGACTCTCGATCCCGGAAATCTTTTCCAAACATGGGCGGGCAATCATCGTAACCGGTGGGGGTATCGTTTTACGCCACGAGAATCTGCAGATTTTGAAACGGCTCGGCATAACCGTTTGGCTGGACGGCAACGAAGAAGCGCTATTCGAACGCGCCTCGCGATCAGGCAACCGACCGTTGTTGCAAGTGAAGAGTCCAAGGCGATCGTTTGCGCGAATGTTACAGGCACGGCAACCACTTTATGGCAGCGTTGCGGATGTCCGAGTCGATACGTCGATGCTTACGGACGAGGAAGTTGCCCTGGCAATTTTGAGCAAACTCGGAAGAGTCGGCGCCAACCCGCCGCCGGAGCTGCCTATGCCGGCTACAGCATGATGACTCAAACTTCGCAAAGGGATTTGAAGGCGCAGCTGGTGTCTTTTGCGCGGCAGATTGGTTTTGATTCCTGTCGCATAGCAGCTTGCACCGAGCCAGCGCATGCAAGTGAATTTCGGGAATGGTTGCATGACGGCGCACACGGCGAAATGCATTACATGCAACGCGGCGAAGAGAAGCGTTGCGATCCGCAGAAAGTTTTGCCCGGCGCGCGATCCATCGTTACTTTGGCGCTGAATTATTTTCAGGGTGAACAAATTCGTCAGTCGCCCCGACATGTCGGAGCTACGGGCAGAATCGCACGCTACGCGTGGGGCGAAGATTATCACGATGTGATCGAGGCGAAGCTCAGCAAGATCGACCAGTTTCTTCGCAGCTTTGGCGGACAGCAGAAATATTACGTGGATACCGGCCCTATTTTAGAGCGTGACCATGCGGCGCAAGCTGGAATTGGCTGGCATGGCAAAAACACCATGCTGATTGATGAACGGCTCGGGACTTGGTTCTTTCTCGCGGAGCTTTTGACGACGCTCGAATTGCCATCGGATCAACCAGTCGCGGATCGCTGCGGAACGTGTGAGCGCTGCATCAACGTGTGCCCGACCAATGCGATTACAGCGCCGCATCAGCTCGATGCCCGCCGCTGTATCTCTTATCTGACCATTGAACTCAAAGGCTCGATTCCGGTCGAGCTCCGGCCGCTCATCGGGGATCGGATTTTCGGTTGCGATGATTGTCTGGATGTCTGTCCCTGGAACCGGTTGGCTCAAGTTTCGCACGAGGCAGCTTTTTCAGGACGCGAGTCGACCAGCATGTCCTTACGGGACTATCTTGAGCTAAGTGATGCAGAGTTCCGCGTGCTTTTCAAAAACTCTCCAATCAAGCGTGTCAAGCGTCGGGGCTTTTTGCGCAATGTATGTGTCGCCTTGGGCAACGTAGGCGACGCGTTCGACATTCCGGCGCTCGAACGCGCGGCAGCCGATCCGGAGCTATTAATCGCGGAGCACGCGGAGTGGGCCATTCGTCAAATTCGGTCTCGCCGCGGAGAAATCCGTCCGATTGGCAGGATCCAGCGAAATGCTAATTAGTTGAATCCAAAGCCGTTCTTGGCCGCATCCCACGGTTGTCATGAACGGGATTTCGTTTGCAAGAGTCCAACAACCAACTAACCCTGAGGCTTTCACCCCGCGAACCGCTCCCACAATGCACCAAGCTGTAAGCACACCTGCCCCAGCGCCTTTGACGGCGAAGCAGCGTCGGGCCCGACGCAAAATTCCGGTTACAACTGAGAAGGCGATTCGTAAAACTATCGTGCAGACAGTTTCAGCAACAGGAAAGGTGCAACCGGAAACAGAAGTAAAAATTTCTCCCGAGGTCGCGGGCGAAATCATCGAGCTACCGGTGGAAGACGGAAAGCGAGTCAAGCAAGGCGATCTGCTCGTGCGGATCAAGCCGGATTCGTACAAGGCGCTCGTGGAGCAACAGGAGGCGGCGATCAGCGCAGCGAAAGCAACAAATCTTCAGCAGAAGGCGACGATGCTGAAGACCGAGCACGATTTCAAGCGAGCGGAAGATCTGTTCAGTAAGAAGCTAATTTCAGAGCAGGAATACAATGCGGCTGAAGCAGCGTATGACGTTGCGAAGAACACTTACGAAAGCTCGCTCCATGAGATTGAGCGCGCGCAGGCTGGCTCGAGTCAGGCGCGCGATCAGCTGTCAAAGACGACAATTTATTCCCCGATCGATGGCACGGTCACAGTTCTCAACAGCAAACAGGGCGAACGTCTGGTGGCGACAGGGCAATTTGCCGGCACGGAAGTCATGCGCGTTGCTGATCTCAGCCACATGGAAGCGCGTGTCGATGTGAACGAGAACGATGTCGTAAGTGTCAAGGTGGGCGACAAGGCCGAGATCAAAATTGACGCCTACGGTGATCGGAAATTTCATGGCACAGTTTATCAAATCGCCAACACTGGAAAGACAACCGGCGCGGGCACTCAGGAAGAGGTCACCAATTTTGAGGTGAAAATTCGAATCGAAGACGCTGCCGTAACGTTGAAGCCCGCGCTGAGTTGTACGGCGGAAATCCATACAAACGAGGTGAAAGACGTCGTGGCAGTGCCGATGCAGGCCGTGACCATTCGCACCGGCGAGAGCAATTTGAGTCCAGAGGAAATCGAAAAGAAAAGGCAGAAGGTCGCGCAGCGCGACAAGGGCGATAACAACGCGGAGTTCGTCAATGAGCGAGCCGAGAAAGCGGCACAAAAAGAAGAGCGCGAAAAAGTCTCCAAGGTCGTGTTCCTCAAAAAAGGAACCAACGCCCAGATAGTGAAAGTAACGACCGGTATTTCCGACGATACGTACACCGAAATCAAAAGCGGCATTCAGCCTGGCGACGAGGTGATCTCGGGAAGTTACAGCGTGATCAGCCGAAAGTTGAAAGACGGCATCAAGGTCACTTACGACAAGGAAGGAATGAAGTAATCTCGACGAGCGACTATCGACATTGCGATGGAGACTCGAAACTCAATCAGACCGCGTGGGCCGGTCGTGATCGACATTGAGAACATCACTAAAGACTACGTGATGGGGGAGGAAGTCGTTCGTGCGCTGCGCGGCGTCAACCTGAAGATTCATCGCAACGAATACATAGCCATAATGGGGCCGAGCGGCAGCGGCAAATCGACGCTCATGAACATGCTCGGTTGTCTCGATACCCCGACCTCCGGCCGCTACGAATTCAATGGCAAGAACGTTGCCGAAATGGATGACGACGAGCTTGCAGCCGTTCGCAATCGCGAGATCGGCTTCGTGTTTCAAACCTTCAATCTTCTGCCCAGATCGACATCTTTACGTAATGTGGAGCTGCCGCTCATCTACGCGGGCATCCAGCCCGAGCGGCGTGTAGAACGCGCGACCCAGGTACTGACAGACGTGGGCCTGGGCGATCGCATTCATCACAAACCGAACGAACTTTCTGGCGGCCAACGCCAGCGAGTGGCCATCGCCCGCGCGCTCGTGAACGGACCATCGATTATTCTCGCCGACGAACCCACCGGCAATCTGGATTCGAAAACGGGCGAAGAAATCATGGAACTCTTCGAGGATTTATATCAGCGCGGCAACACGATCATTCTCGTGACGCATGAACGCGATATCGCTGCGCACGCGCGTCGAACCGTGCATTTGCGCGACGGACTCATCGAGATGGATCACGCGGGATTTATTCCGGAACTGGATATGCCGATTGAACTCGGAACGACAGCGTGAACATGAAACGTTTTCTCTACGAGCTGAGCGAGAGTTGGAAAATCGCAGCCGCCCAAATGCGCTCGAATCTGACGCGCTCAACGCTCACTGCACTCGGGGTCATTATCGGCATCATCGCTGTGACGTTGATGGGCACCGCCGTCGACGGCATCTCTATCGGTTTCGATAAAAGCATGGCAGTGCTCGGCGACGATGTTCTCTACGTGACGCAATGGCCCTGGAAGCCGGTCGACGACTGGTGGAACTACCGGGACCGCAAAAAGCTCAAAACTGAATACGCCGAGACATTAAACAGGATGATCGCGGCAACGCCGAACTCGAACCTGGTCATCGCAGTCCCGACGTCGAATTTGATGCGATCAATCAAATATGGCGGCAACCAGGTCGACAACGTCTTCGTGCTCGGGACGACGTCGGACTTCATCGTAACCTCGACGATCGATTGTACGGTTGGGCGATTCTTCAACGAACTCGAGTCGCGGGGCGGCGCCAACGTTGTCGTGATCGGCTACGACGTGGCCGACGCGCTTTTCCCTTCCGAAAGCCCGCTCAACAAATTGGTGTTGATCAACGGGCAATTGTTCAAAGTCGTTGGAGTAAATACGCGACAGGGCACCTTTCTTGGTTTGTTCAGCTGGGACTCAATGGTGGCGATGCCGTTGGGCGCGTTTAATAAATATTTCTCCGCTAAAAGTGATTCGGACGTGCGCGTGAAAGTGAAAGATAAGACCAGACTCGCCGATGCGAAGGACGAGCTCACTGGTTTGATGCGACGCGTGCGCGGATTGCCCCCCGAGAAAAAGGACGATTTCTCGATCAACGAGCAACAGGCATTCAAGAGCACGCTCGATCCGGTGAAAAACTCAATTGCGATCGCCGGACTGTTCATTACTGGCCTGTCCCTTTTCGTCGGCGCGATCGGCATCATGAACATCACGTTCGTCAGCGTAAAAGAGCGCACAAAGGAAATCGGAACACGCAAAGCGCTTGGCGCGCGGCGGCGAACGATCCTGCTGCAATTCCTGATCGAGTCGACGGCGCTTTGTCTCCTCGGCGGATTTATCGGGCTGGCGTTTGCCTATCTAATGTGCTTCGGAATTGGCAAAGCGTTTCCTTCGTTTCCGATTCACTTCTCGGTGGGTTTGGTGCTCGTCAGCATGATCGTTTCAATACTCACCGGCTTGTTCTCGGGTTTCGCGCCAGCTTGGACAGCGTCCCGTCTCGATCCAGTAGCGGCGCTGCGATATGAGTGATTCATCAAGTCTGTCATTAACACCAGCCTTTGAGGCCGGTGCCCTTTGGAGAGAGCGATATAAGCCGTTTCAACGGGTTATGCCTAAGTTCATGCCAGCCTCTAGAATTGCGCTCGGATGTAAGCCGTTAAAACGGCTACGACTCGCCTTCGCGTGGCATTACCGGCCTAAAGGCGGG
>WNGN01006250.1_pt1 | contig 13132 bp, 11 predicted proteins | sample 5400561 | NCBI WGS metagenome assembly WNGN01 (sample SAMN13153379, study PRJNA577476) | soil metagenome | isolation source: 115 cm soil or saprolite under Garry oak tree replicate 2 | place: USA:California | collected 2016-06-15
TCCAGCCAACGGGAAACGGGCCAGAGCTCGACCTGTCCCGTGCCCCCCATCCTGGAGAATCCCTTGGCGGCCCTCGTCGGGGCTCTGCCCGCGTACGCCTTCAGGACGGCGAACCCTTCCGGGTCACGATCCTCGAGGTCGTCTGGGTGGAAGAGGCCTTCTTCGACACACGTCGTGCCAGGCGGGGCGTCAAGGTCTCGATAGAACCGCCAGCCGCCCACCAGCAAACGCTGGGCGGGCTCCACCGTGGTCTCGGTGTCGAACACCAGCGCCTCGAATGGGGGGCGTCGTCGGAGCAGACGGCGGCCCGATCCGTCCTCCGGCCAGCGCCCGCCTCCCCGCCTGGGCCTCGTCGCGTAGACGCGCAGGGCGACCTGCAAGGCAGGGCAGGCCGCCCCCGCGTCGTCTCCTTGCTCCTCCGGCACAGCCGGAGCTTACGCACCTCAGTCGGGATAGAAGCCCTGGTCCTCCCTCCACGTCGGGTAGCCCTCGTCGAGTCGTCTCGTCCCCTTGGCGAGCTCGTCGGCCCATGACACGAGCACTCTGGCCGTCAGAGCGAACAGGGACCCCCTGGAACCGCCGTCGAGGACCATGAGTGTCGCGGCCCATCGTCGGAGCCGTTCCTCGATCCGCTCGAACCAGGGAAGGGGTCGCGCGACCGTTTCCAGGTCGAGGGTCTTCCACTGATCGTGAACGAGCGGGTGGTGGTCCTTGCACAACGGAACGGCGAACAGCGGGTCAAGGTAGCGACCCTGATGATCTTTGCCGGTCCAGTGGTGACCCTGGCAGGGCTCCTCACCGCACGCCTCGCACGCGCTCATGACTGACCCCCGAGCGCGTCACGGTAGGCGTCGATGACTTCCTGGGGAATGCCCCGCAGGGCGACATCCACCAGCTCGCCCGGATCGCGAGTGACCGGCAGGCCCTGATAGGTCTTCGGGAGAGTGGCCAGCTCGTCCTGCGTGGCCCGCCCGTGGGCGTACCGCCACTGGGTGTCGAAGACCCGCTCCGCCGTCCTCGCGGAGCGCCGGCCGTGGGCCTCGACGAAACGGACCTCGCCCTCGATGACCATCGGACGAAGGCGCAGGAGGCCGTCCTGGGCCTTCGCCCGCCAGATGCCGCCACGGTGCTCGGTGCCCCGATCTGCGAAGTAGCGGACGACGGAGCGAGAGATTCCTCGCTCATCGGCCACCTGCTCGATTGGGACCCGCCGTCGGGCCGCCTCATCGAGGACGCTGATCGCATCGGACCGGCCCGCGCGAGCTTCCTCGGGCAGGCGGCCCAGTCGGAGGCCCGTTTCCGGATACCTGGGCGCCGTGCGTTGCGCCCAGTAGTTGCGGAAGCCGCGCTGACGGGCGAGCTCGTTCCGCCGGCGTGCCTCTGCGCCGTAGTCCCGTCGGCGGGCCATCACTGGCCCCCCTTCTTGAGGGCGGCGATGGCCTCGTCGATCCAGGCCCGATACTGCTCCGCGCGATCGAGGGCCTCCGCACCGCAGGCTTCACTGAGAACCCGAGCCAACCGATCGCCGGTATGGTCTCGGGTCAGCGCGTCCCACAGGCCGAGCCCGCGAGCGGCGCGTACCTTCTCCATGCCGCGGAAGAACCGGCGAGCCAGATCCAGCTCCGCGACGCCCCGCAGCAAGTCCAGCCCGGGGTCATTCGATGGCTGGGCCTGTGGTCCATTGGACCACCTGTCTAGGACCCTGCCCACGGTCTGATGGGAGACGGCGACCAGATCCGCGATCTGGCGCTCAGAGAGCTCGGGCCTTGTCTCCTTCAGGTGGCGGATGGCAGCATGTTTCTCGGCCCGGGTCAGCCGCAGCGGTGAGCTGGCAGCCGATCGGAGCCCCAGCTCGTAGGCGGCGTCTCGGAAGTCCATCCCCTCGGGGATTTCGAGGAGTATGACCTCGATCTCCTCGGTGTCGGTCTTGAGGATCGCCTCGAAACGGTGGTTCCCGTCCCCGACGATGTATCCGCCGTCGCCATCGGGAACGACCTCGATGAGCGGCAGGAGCGCAAACCCCTCATCCAGGTAGATCGTGAGGAACTCGGCGACCCGTTCGGTATCGAGTTCCTTCCTTGGCCAGCCGCGCGGATCGCGGCGGATGGCCCCAAGCTGGACGCGCGCAACGGAGCGCGGGTCTTCGTGCTGGGTGTTCACCGAGCACCACCAATCTGGCCCGACGCCCGGCCGGTGTGCTCACGACTCGAACGTCTCTGGGCCAGCGGAGGGGTTTCTGTGGCGTTGCCCCTCCTGGCGGCGCCTTCCCCAGGTCCACCTCAGTGGATGGACGGGGGTACTGTGAGATCAGTTTACAAGCGGGATCAGAGGAAGGGAAGGATGAGTCCTCGGCGGCACCAACCAGACCGCATCCTAGGAGGCGCGATCACTCGTGCCCCCAACGGCTATCGCGCCACGATCCAGACATCAATGGGTCAGACGGCCCCGATGACCATCCAGCAGGTGTACGCGAACGCTTCCCAGGGTCGCTCCGCCGCGAAGTGGAATGACATCGAGCCCAGCGGGCAATTGGTCATCTACTGGACCGATCCGTTTGCGGTCACGTGCGGCAAGTGCGGGGCCAACTTCGGCAAATACGTTGCCTACAACGCCAGGCGGGAATACGGGATCGTCGAGCACACCGCACGCCACCGCCATCCCAGAGAGAACTTCCCGCCGGAACAGTTCAAGAACAGCCCGCAAGACCGATTCGAACCAGCGCACCGGAAGTTCTGGCTATGGGACGAAGTCGGAGGGCGTGCGGGCAAGGCTTCTGCCCACTTCGCCTGCCAGAACTGTGGGGTGGAGTACGTCTACGATCTTCGACGGTTCGGCAAGAGGCTATTCGAAGGCAAGCCCCGACGATTCACGCTCATGCCCTAGCGCCTCCCCGACTCGCTGATATATCATCTGAGCAGGCAAAATGCCCCCGCGACCGCGGGTACGGTCCGGGGGCTCGGCACCGGAAAGGAGCTTCCGATGCAGGGACAGCGTACCGACATCTATCCACCCCTTCAGGTTCGCCACGGCGTGCTGATCGTGGACGGCTATGGGATCAGGCTTTGTTGCCACCACGGGGCCTTGGTCATCGAGGACGGCATTGGCCCGCAGCGGCGTTCGATCAAGCTCCACCGGGCGACGTCCCGTCTCAAGCGGCTCGTGCTCTTGGGTCACGAGGGCTTCCTCACCTTGGAGGCCATTCGTTGGCTGACCGACGTCGGAGCAGCCCTCATCCACATCGATCGCAATGGGTCCGTTCTGGCCACTTCATCCAAGCTCGGGCTCGACGACCCACGGCTTCGGAGGGCACAGGCGGCAGCGGTCAGGAGCCCGACCGGGCTCGAGATCTCCCGGTTCCTCATTGGGCGCAAGCTCGACGGGCAGGCCCAAGTCCTCGCCACGATCGAGGGAGGGTCAGATGCCGCCGCTCTGGGCGACGCCCGGAGACGCGTCGACTCCGCAGGAAGCCTGGACGATCTCCGCAGGGCTGAGGCGGATGGGGCACTTGCCTACTGGCATTCGTGGGCCCACATGCCGGTGAGGTTCGGAACGAGGGACGCCGAGCGCCTGCCCGAGCATTGGCTCCGGTTCGGTCAGCGAGGATCTCCTTTGACCGGGCAGCCCCGATCGGCGGCCAACCCGGCGAACGCACTCCTCAACTACTGCTACGCCCTGCTCGAAGCGGAGTGCCGAATCGCCTGCCTGGCGGTCGGGCTCGACCCGGGGCTCGGAATCATCCACGCCGATCAGAAGGCCAGGGACTCACTCGCTCTGGATCTGATGGAGGCCGTCCGAGCTGACGTCGACGACTTAGTGCTTGCGATGCTTCGCACGCACACGTTCAGCCGGAAGGACTTCTACGAGAACCGGGAGGGCGTGTGCCGAATCCTGGCGCCCCTCACCCATCACCTAGCGGAGCGGGCGCCAGAGCTGGCCCGGGCGGTCGCCCCCGTTGCCGAGAGGACAGCGAGGATGCTGGCCGAGGGCTCCGGGAAGTGGTTCACGACGCCGACCCTGCTTACGCAGGATCGCCGCTCTCAGGGCCGCGCAGGGCAGCGTCGCAAGCCACGACAGACGGCCGCCCAGCATGCTCCGATGCCGTCGGCCTGTCGGAGCTGCGGCCTGATCCTGGAGGACCGAGACCGGTCGATCTGCGACGAGTGCTTGCCGGAGCGCCAGCGGGAGCAGCATGCCGCGTTCTCAGCATCCGGACCGGCCGCGGTATCTCACCTTCGTGCTGCGGGGTCGGACCCAATGCACTCGCCGGAGGCGAGGCGAAAGGTCAGCCTGGCGACTGCCGAGTCGAATCGGGAACGGGCGGCCTGGAATCGCGAACACGAGCCGGGGGACCCGGAGCTCTTCGTCCGGGACATCCTGCCGGTCATTCAATCCATCCCCTTGCGGCGGCTCGCCCAAGCCACGGGGCTCTCGATCCAGCACTGCGGCATGATCCGGCGGGGCCTCCGGGTGCCCCACCCAAGGCATTGGGAGGCGCTGAAGGCCGCGAGATAGGTCGGCAGAGGGCCGCCCCCATTGACACCGCACGCTCAGACTCGGCATCGTGCACGCGATGCTTCCAGATACGAGTCTCGCATGACCGGCGAGGCTTACCTCACGGCCGAGGCTCAGGCCCGAATCCAGATCGACCAGATGCTGGCCGAGGCGAGCTGGGTCGTCCAAGAGCCCGAAGCTGTCAACCTCGCAGCGGCCCAGGGAGTGGCTGTCCGAGAGTTCATTCTCGAGCCGCCCCACGGCCGGGCGGACTACTTGCTCTTCGTGAACCGCATGCCGGTCGGAGTGATCGAGGCGAAGCCCGCCGGCGCGACGCTCACGGGCGTCGAGTGGCAGACCAAGAAGTATGTGGACGGCGTCCCCGCGACCCTCCATCCGCCCGTTCTGCCCATCCCGTTCGTCTATGAGTCCACGGGCGTCGAGACCCGGTTCACCTGTACCCAGGACCCCGAGCCGCGCAGCCGCCGGGTGTTCTGGTTCCACCGACNNNCGAAGACGGCCCTATCACGACGCTCCGAACAGGGCTCCGGAGCATGCCGGAGGTCGATCCGACAGGTCTCTGGCCCGCTCAGGACCGAGCCATCCGGAACCTTGAGGATTCGCTGCACCACGATCGACCCCGCGCTCTCATCCAGATGGCGACGGGAGCAGGAAAGACCTTCACCGCCGCAAACGTCTCCTACCGGCTGATCAAGTTCGCCGGCGCCCGCCGAGTCCTCTTCCTGGTCGACCGAGCGAACCTCGGCCGACAGACCCTCAAGGAGTTCCAGCAGTTCACCACCCCGGACGATGGCCGGAAGTTCACCGAGCTGTACAACGTGCAACACCTGTCCTCGAACCGGATCGATCCGGTAGCCCGAGTGTGCATCTCGACCGTCCAGCGGCTGTACTCGATCCTGCGCGGCGAGCCGGAGATGGCCGAGGAGCTGGATGAGGAGTCGATCTATGAGCTCCAGCCCGCTGAGCCCGTGCCAGTCGAGTACAACGCCGACGTGCCACCGGAGACGTTCGAGGTGGTCATCGTGGACGAGTGCCACCGGTCGATCTATGGCCTCTGGCGCCAGGTGCTCGAGTATTTCGATGCTTACCTGATCGGACTCACCGCGACGCCATCCAAGCAGACCTTTGGGTTCTTCAACCAGAACCTCGTGATGGAGTACACGCACGAGGAGGCGGTAGCGGACAACGTCAACGTTGACTTCGACGTCTATCGAATCCGGACCGACATCACCGAGCACGGCTCCACCGTCGACGCAGGCACAGTTACCAGCTTCCGCAACCGCGACACCAAGCGCCTCCGGTGGGAGAAGCTCGACGAACCGCTCACCTACCAGGGGACCGAGCTGGATAGGGCAGTCGTGGCCAAGGATCAGATCCGGACGGTAATCCGCACCTTCAAGGACAGGCTGTTCACCGAGATCTTCCCAGGCCGCCGGGACGTCCCCAAGACGTTGATCTTCGCCAAGGACGATGCCCATGCCGACGACATCGTCCAGATCGTCCGGGAGGAGTTCGGCAAGGGGAACGACTGGGCGGTCAAGATCACCTATCGGACCACCGGCAAGAAGACCGACGACCTCATCGCTGAGTTCCGCAACTCGCCCTTGCCACGGGTAGCCGTCACCGTCGACATGATCGCGACGGGCACGGATGTGAAGCCACTGGAGTGTCTGTTGTTCATGCGGTCTGTCCGATCACGAACGTTCTTCGAGCAGATGAAGGGCCGAGGGGTCCGGGTGATCAACCCGACGGACTTCCAAGCCGTCACGGCCGACGCAAAGGCTAAGACTCACTTCGTGATCGTGGACGCCGTGGGCGTGACCGAGTCCCCGCTGAATGACACGGAGCCCTTGGAAAGGAAGCCGGGTTGGTCCTTCGAGAAGCTGCTCAAGCAAGTGTCCTACGGGAACCGAGAGCCGGACGTCATCTCTTCCTTGGCCAGCCGACTGACCCGACTCTCCCGGCAGATTACTAAGACCGACAGCGAAGAACTGGAGGACGCCGCCGGGGTGTCCCTGCTCGACCTGACCCACGCCATGGTCGAGGCCCTCGACCCCGACCTCCAGCTCGTGGCCGCTCAAGAAACCTCAGGCAAAGAGGACCCCACGGAGGGCGAGGTCGCCGCCGCTGCCGACGCGCTCCTGACAGCCGCCGTAGAACCCATCGCTACTAACCCGGCCCTCCGCGACAAGCTGGTCGAGATCAGGCGCTCCTACGAGCAGACGATCGACGAGGTGTCCAAGGACATCGTGCTAGAGGCCAGCTACTCGAAAGACGCCTCTGACCGAGCCAGGGCGGTCGTGACCACGTTTCGCCAATTCATCGAGGACCACAAAGACGAGATCACCGCCTTGCAGATCATGTACAGCCGACCGTGGAAGGAACGGTTGACCTTCGCCGAGATCAAGGAACTGGCCAACGCCATCGGCAGGCCGCCCCTTGGTGCCACCCCAGAGCGCCTCTGGTGGGCGTATGAGGCGCTCGATAAGTCGAAGGTGCGAGGGTCTGGGGGGCACATGCTCACCGACATCGTGTCTCTGGTCCGCTACACGCTGGACCAGGCCGACGAGCTCGTGCCTTACTGGAACGTGGTTGCCGAGCGGTTCGAGAAGTGGCTCGCGGGTCAGCGGTCCGCTGGCCGGAACTTCACCGACGAGCAGGTTGAATGGTTGGAGCGGATTCGGGACGTTGTGGCATCGTCGCTGGCGATCCAAGTGGACGATTTCGACTACACGCCGTTCGTAGAGCATGGTGGGATAGGGAAGGCAGCCGAGGTCTTCGGTCAAGACCTTATCCCCCTTCTGTATGAACTCAACGGGGTGCTGCTCAGTTGAGCAGTCTGCCACCTCATTGGCGAGACGTGCTGCTGGCCGAGATCACAGAACGCCCCCAGTACGGGTGGACCACAAGAGGCGCGAGTGATGGAAGGGTAAAGCTCTTGCGAACCTCGGACATCACCTCCGGGCGGATCGATTGGGACAGTGTTCCCTACTGCGTCGAAGAGCCACCCGATCTGGCGAAGTACATAGTGGCCGATGGGGACATAGTGGTTTCCCGGGCCGGATCAGTCGGGGCCAGCATGAGGCTGACGGCAGTCGAACCGGCGGTTTTCGCTTCCTACTTGATTCGGTTTCGCCCCACAAGCGAAGTCGACGGTGCGTACTTGTCCTGGTTCATGAGGAGCCCGGACTACTGGAGTCAGATCGCGAGTTCCTCTAGTGGCATCGCCATGCCCAACGTAAACGCAAAGAAGCTCTCTGCTCTAAGGATTCCGCTTCCCCCGATGGCTGAACAGCAAGAGATCGTCGCAGGTATCGAGGAGCAGGTCTCGCGGCTCGATGCCGCTGTTGAATCCTTGGATCAAGCGAGCCATCGGCTCGATGGCCTCATTGACGCAGCATTGTTGAAGGCAATCACCGGGCACTTGGTCACCGCAGACTCAAGCGAGGGTTCCGGGCGGAGTGTTCTCGACGCAATAACTGGGGAATCGAGGGAAGGAGTGGATCCGGCTCCGATGATCCCTACACCTGATTACTGGACCACCGCGGAGCTTCGGATGGTCGCCGAGACGCAGCTGGGGAAGATGCTTTCCAAGGCCGCCAAGGTGGGTATGCATGCAAAGCCCTACCTTAGAAACGTTAACGTTCAGGACGGGTACTTCGACCTGACGGACGTCGCGACCATGGATATCTTGCCGAGCGAACTGGACCGGTTCCGCTTGAAGGATGGAGACCTGCTTGTGTGCGAAGGCGGAGCCATCGGGAGGTGCGCAGTCTGGAGGAACCAGATCCAAGAGTGCTACTACCAAAAGGCCCTCCATCGGGTTCGCGCCCGACCGGGGGTCTCGGGCGACTACCTGGGCTTGGTCCTTCGCTCTTACGTCCGAGCGAAAAGGCTGGAGCGGTTCGTTACCGGCATAACCTTTCAGCACCTGCCTCAGGAGGACCTGCGGTTGGTGCCCATTCCGCTTCCGCCTACGGGTGAGCAGTTAAGGATCGTCTCGGAGATGGACAGGGTCACCACCACGATCGGAGTGCTAAAGGAGGGGCTTCGCGTGGCGTATCGGCGGGCGGCGTCTCTGAGGACGGCAATACTGCGCGACGCCTTCTCGGGGCGCCTAGCCGTAGGGGTGGCCGGGCGAAGGGCGCCTGACGAGTGAGCGATTCGGCCGCCCTAGTCGCCAAGCTCTGGAACTACTGCAATGTACTCCGTGACGACGGTCTCTCCTACGGCGACTACATCGAACAGTTGACCTACTTGCTGTTCTTGAAGATGGCCGATGAGCAGTCGAGGCCGCCGTTCAACCGAGAGGCCATTATCCCTACCGGACTCGATTGGCCTTCTCTCCTTGCCAAGGATGGCGACGAACTCGAAGTCCACTACCGACACATCCTCGCCGAACTCGGTCGGCACGCAGGAACCCTCGGGGTCATCTTCCGCAAGGCTCAGAACCGAATTCAGGACCCGGCCAAGCTACGTCGGCTGATCGTTGACCTAATCGACGGCGAGTCATGGATGACCCTCGACGCCGATGTGAAAGGCGATGCTTACGAGGGTCTGCTGGAGAAGAACGCCGAGGACGTTAAGAGCGGGGCAGGCCAATACTTCACCCCCAGGGCACTGATCAAGGCCATGGTCGAGGTAATGCGGCCCGAGCCTGGTGCCACAATCATCGACCCGGCGTGCGGTACTGGCGGGTTCCTGCTCGCCGCGCACGACTACATCGCCAAGCACAACATCTTGGACCCCGACCAGCGTCGCCATCTCCGGTTCGACACCCTACGAGGCACGGAGATCGTGGACAACACCGCCCGCCTATGCCAGATGAACATGCTGCTCCACGGAATCGGATCGCCGGAGGCCGACAGTCCGATCACAGTTGTCGACTCGCTCGCCGCCGATCCGGGGGATCGCTTCGACATAGTCCTCACCAATCCGCCGTTCGGCAAGAAGTCCTCAATCACGGTCGTGAACGCCGAGGGCGAGCGAGAGCGCGAGGGCCTAGTAGTGATTCGCGACGACTTCTGGGCTTCCACCTCGAACAAGCAATTGAACTTCGTCCAGCACGTGAAGACCCTCCTTGCTATCAACGGCCGAGCGGCCATCGTCGTTCCGGACAACGTTCTGTTTGAGGGCGGCGCGGGGGAGACTGTGCGGCGCAAGCTCCTCCAGGAGTGTGAGGTTCATACCCTGCTCCGGCTTCCCACGGGCATCTTCTACGCGGGTGGCGTGAAGGCAAACGTACTGTTCTTCGACCGGAGGCCCGCATCAGAGACGCACTGGACCCAGCGGGTGTGGGTATACGACCTAAGGACCAACATGCATTTCACTCTCAAGCAGAACTCCCTGCAGTACGAGGACCTCGCGGAGTTCATCGAGGCGTACAGGCCGGAGAACCGACATGACCGGGAGGAGTCCGAGCGGTTCCGAAGCCTCACCTACGACGAGCTGCTTCAGCGGGACAAGGTGTCACTGGACATCATCTGGCTCCGCGACGAGAGCCTGGAGGACTCGGCCAACCTTCCACCGCCGGGCGTGATTGCCGCTGAGATTGTCGAGGATCTGCAAGCGGCGCTGGATCAGTTTGCGCTGATAGCAGCTGACCTGGCTGAGGGCGGCACAGGGGCGGGACGCTCAGAATGAGCATTGAGCAAACCGCAACCGTTTGCCGCCAACCACTTGCTCGCCCCAGTACAAGAGCAGCCCCCCTCTCGGGACGACGAGTCCCTTGATGAGTGGAAGTCCACCTGCGGATCAGTCGGGGGCTCCAAGCCGGCGTGGCTCAGGCCGCTAGGATCTCCTCGGGCAGGACCCGTCCTTGACCTGAATAAGGTATGGAGTCCTCACCGAGTCCCCATAAGCCGTAGAAACGCGTGAGAGCTACGAACGCGTCAGCTTCGGGCGCGCCTTGGCCTTGAAACGTCGACAGGAAGTCGTCCTTGGTCGCTATGACATCTTCATCCCAAGCAAAGCCCCTCTTCCAGGCGAGATTGGGACGTAGGACGACCTTCGCACTCTGGAGACGATGGCTGTGAACCCCGAAGACCCAGTCGGCATTTGGTGTGAGAAGCATGAGTTGCTGATGCACGAATCTGAAGAATTCGAGCGTGAACTCGATCAATGCAAGAGAATTGATGACCAGCGGCGAACCGAGCGGTTTTGAGTCGTTGATCGCCCACCCCAGGCCATTTCGATCGGCCACATATAGACCAACTGATCTGCCGCTGGGCTGGAGCCTAAGCCCTCGATCATGACGCCGAAGTATCAGGGCACCGTCCTCAACCTCAGGTGTCGCGCCTGTTCGCAGATTGAAGCCAGCGGATCGGAGAGATGGCGGATTGGCGATCGCTCCCTTGACCCCCTCTGAGCTGTAGAAGCCGGGCAGTTGCTCAGTGCCGCCGGGGGGCATCGCCTGAAGGCCGTAGACCGGGGACTCATCGAAGCCCAAGCTGATCTCGACTCGCTCGAACGTTTCAGCAGCTTCGGCAATTTGGTCCGCCTGGCTGCTGGCTGGCCCCGAGGTCATCTGAATCGAGGCACCAGCCTGCCTCAAGCGATGATGGATCGTTTCTGCCGGAACCCAGAAGATGGAGTCTCCCTCACGATGGGGCAGTCCTATGGCGCCCGTCTCCTTCCCCGAGTCGTCGGTCATCCTCTTTACGAGGAAGTCCCCTGTTTGCTGGCCGGGGACCTGAATCACGAATATGCCTTTGGTCTCCGCTGCGCCCGGTGGGAACCAACGCATGTCAATCCCAAGGGGCATAGGGTAGAGCCAAGAACCGATCACCTGGCGGTACTGCTCTGGCTGTATGAGGGTCTTCTCAATTGGTCTCGCTTCGATAGCGGATTCGACCCCCTCATTTTCCTGTCGCTCCGTTCGATAGCCGATGACGATCACGCCTCCGGTCCCATTCGCGAATGCCCCGACATCCTTCGCGAGTTTCCACCGGCCTGTCGGGGTGGTCAGCTGATACGGAGCTTGCTTGAAATCGAGCCAGGCGGACTCTGGCGTTCCGATGACTCGGTCGAAGTCGCCCTGTGTGAGCGCCTCAATCAACTCGATGATCGATCCTACGGTCATGGCCAGATCGTACTCAGGGGGCCGCTGCGACCCGCTAGCCGCCACGCTTGGGGCAGGCCCCCCGACGGCGCGACCGGGGGTAGGCGAGTCTCGCCGAAGGCCACTGCCGCCTGTCACGGATAATCCGGTCCCGGCCGGCAGTTCTTATCTCCCCTCGCCAGGTTGACACGGGAACTGGCCGACCCGTAGCTTGGCGCGCCAGTGGATGCGCGGATCGCGGTGCTCGCCTCGGGCGCCGGCACGAACCTCCAGGCCCTTCTGGACGATCCACAGGTCGGTCCCTGGATCGTCCTCGTCGTCTCGGACAGGCCTGGGGCCAGGGCGCTGGATCGGTCACGGGGGGTCCATGGCGTCAAGGCCGTCCTTCTCCAGCCCTCCCATTACCGTGATAGCCAGGAGTTCGATCGCGCGCTGCGGACGCTCCTTGAAGAGGAGGCGGTCGAGTACGTCCTGCTCGCCGGGTTCATGCGGATCCTCGGCCCTGAGGTGGTGGGGGCTTACCGCGATCACATCCTCAACGTGCACCCCTCCCTCCTTCCGGCCTTTCCCGGCAGCCGCGCCGTTCGCGACGCCCTCGACTGGGGAGTGAAGCTCTCCGGCGCGACCGTGCATCTGGTGGACGAGGAGCTCGACCACGGACCGATCCTGCTCCAGGAAGCAGTGGAGGTGCGGGCCGACGACGACGAGCGGTCGCTCCACGCCCGCATCCAGTCCGTCGAGCACCGACTGTACCCCAGGGCGGCCCGGCTGCTCGTCGAGGGCCGGCTGAAGATCGAGGGTCGGCTGATCCACGTCCTGGACGAGGTGGGTCGGTGAGGACCCTTGTTCCCGTTCGCCGGGCGCTGGTCGCCGTGGCGGACAAGTCCGGGGTGGTTCCCTTCGCCCGGGGCCTGGAGGAGCTCGGCGTCGAGATCGTCTCGACCGGGAACACCGCTCGCACCCTTTCTGAGGCAGGCGTTCCGGTGACGGCGGTGGCCGACGTGACCGGATTCCCCGAGATGCTCGATGGGCGAGTGAAGACGCTGCACCCGCGGATCCACGCGGGCATCCTGGCCGACAAGCGCAAGTCCGATCACCTTGAGCAGCTTGAAGAGCACGGCATCCGGCCGTTCGATCTGGTCGTGGTCAACCTGTACCCCTTCCGGGAGACCGTCGCCTCCGGCGCCGAGTTCCAGGACGTGATCGAGCAGATCGACATCGGCGGCCCGGCCATGGTGCGAGCCGCGGCGAAGAACTTCGAGTCCGTGGGCGTCGTGGTGGATCACGATTCCTACGACGAGATCCTCGAGGAGTTGGATGCGCAGAACGGCCTGTCGCGCGACCTTCGGTTCCGATTGGCCCGCAAGGCATTCGAACACACAGCAGCCTATGACGCCGCGGTGTCGTCGTGGCTCTCCGGAGAGGCGGAGCCGGCACGCGGAGAAGAGCTACCGGCCCGGCTGACACTGTCGCTCGCGAAGGTCGCCGCGCTCCGGTACGGCGAGAACCCGCATCAACGGGCGGTGCTCGCCTCTGTCGAGGAAAGCTCTGGGCCGCTGG
>WNGN01002935.1_pt1 | contig 13131 bp, 13 predicted proteins | sample 5400561 | NCBI WGS metagenome assembly WNGN01 (sample SAMN13153379, study PRJNA577476) | soil metagenome | isolation source: 115 cm soil or saprolite under Garry oak tree replicate 2 | place: USA:California | collected 2016-06-15
GACTTCTCGGTCTTGTAGATCACGTCGGGGTGGTCCTTGCGGACCATCGCGCGGTGCGTCGGGATGACCACGACGTCGAGGCCGTAGATCTTGTGAAACTCCTCGGCCTCGGTCAGCGCCGTGCCCGTCATGCCGGCGAGCTTGTCGTACTGGCGGAAGTAGTTCTGGACGGTGATGGTTGCGATGGTCTTCTGCTCCTGCTGGACCTTCACGCCCTCTTTCGCCTCAACCGCCTGGTGCAGGCCGTCGGACCAGCGCCGCCCCGGCATGGTGCGGCCCGTGAACTCGTCCACGATCACGACCTCGCCGTCCTTGACCAGGTAGTCGCGGTCGCGCAGGAACAGCGTCTTCGCCTTGAGCGCCTGGTTGATCTGGTGCGCCTCGACAATGTTCTCGAGGTCGTAGATGTTGCGGATGCCGGTCCAGCGCTCCATCTTCCCGATGCCGGCCTCGGTCAGCGATGCGGACTTGTGCTTGAGCTCGACCTCGAAGTCCTCGCCCTCGTTGAGCCGCGCGGCCCAGCGCGCGTACTCGTAGTACTTCTCGGTCGATTCCTCCGACTGGCCGGAGATGATGTGCGGCGTCCGTGCCTCGTCGACAAGGATCGAGTCGACCTCGTCGACGATCGCGTAGTTGAGCACGCGCTGGCTGCACTGGCTCATGTCGCGCGCCATGTTGTCGCGCAGGTAGTCGAACGCGAGCTCGGAGTTGGTCGCGTAGGTGATGTCGGCCATGTAGGCCTCGCGCTTGCTCACGGGGCGCAGGTGCTGCAGGCGCGGGTCGGGGTGCGTCTCGTCGACGAACTCGGGATCGTACAGGTAGGTGGCAGTGGAGCTGACGTTCACGCCGACGCTCATGCCCAGCGCGTGATAGATCGGCCCCATCCATCCCGCGTCGCGGCGGGCCAGGTAATCGTTGACGGTCACCAGGTGCACGCCCTCCCCGGGCAGGGCGTTGAGGTACAGGGCCAGGCTCGCGACGAGGGTCTTGCCCTCGCCGGTCTTCATCTCGGCGATCTTGCCCTGGTGCAGCACGATGCCTCCGACGAGCTGCACGTCGAAATGGCGTAGGCCGATCGTGCGCCGGCTCGCCTCGCGGCACAGCGCGAACGCCTCGATCAGGAGCTCGTCGAGGTCGTGGCCGTCCTTGGCCCTCTGCCTGAGCTCGTCCGAGCGGGCGCGCAGCGCCGCGTCGTCGAGCTCCTTGAGCTCAGGCTCGAGCGCGTTGGCGGCCGCGGCCACCGCAAGGTGGCGTTTGACCTCACGTTCGTTGGGGTCGAGCAAACGGCCGAGATTCAGCACCGTGATCTAGTACAGCATGCCCACACAGTCGGTTGGGCTAACCGACCTGATGCGCAAGGGGGACAGGTCCCCCTTGCGAAAACCCCCTCGCCTCGCGATGCGCGGTGAAACAGAGCCACGTGGAGTCTTGGCTCGGCGAAGCCGAGCCAACCCGGCGACGCAGTGTTCCCCAGGCCCCTTTTACCGGACCACCGGTTCGATCACGGCCACGGAGCCGTCGGCCCGCCGGAACGCAATCTGGATCTCTCCCGTGTCCTCGTCCAGGTACACGTGGAAGGCCTGGCCGTCGGTCTCGAGCTGCTCCACGACCCGCTCCAGGGGCTCCGGCTTGAGGATCATCCTGAGCCGCTCGGGCTCGAAGGCGTGCTCGCGTTGGGCCGGTTCCTGGGGCGGCACCCTCACGGCCGAGGTCGACTGCTTGCGGTGGGTGCGCTGCTCCTTGAGCTTCACCACATGCCTGTCGATCTTGTCGAGGGCCATGTCGAGCGCAGCCTGCGGGTCGGCGGCATGCTCCTTGGCCGACAGCACCGGCGCGCGGCGGCCGTCGACGTGCACGTTGATGCGTACCACGGTCATCTCGAGACCGAAGCGCTTCGCCTCGTCCACGAAGTCGACCTCCGCGTCGGCCACGCGGTCGAAGTGGCGGGATAAGCGCTCGAGCTTCCGCTGGGCATACTCCTTCAGCTCAGGACGCAGCCCGGCGGTGCGGTCGTTCAGGACGACCCTCACAGCCCGAGTATAAGACGGGATCTGGGCCTCGACGCCCCTCACCCTACCCTCTCCCCTGAGGGGAGAGGGGACCGCTCTATTTCTGGGCCGGCTTGTAGCCCGGAGGGGGCGGGAAGAGCAGCAGGATCTCCTTCGGCAGCGGGATGCCCTGGGAGAACATGCGGTCCAGGATCTTCGGCCGAAGGCCGGTCGGCTTGAACTCGGCGATGACCTTGCCGTCCGCGGTCGCGCCCTTCTGGTCCAGCACGAAGATGTCCTGCATGGTGATGGTCTCCATCTCCATGCCCACGATCTCCGAGATCTGACTCACCTTGCGCGATCCGTCGCGCAGGCGGCTCAGCTGGATGACCAGGTTGATGGCGCCGGCAATCTGCTGTCGGATGGCCTTCAACGGCAGGTCGACGCCGGCCATCAGCACCAGGGTCTCGAGCCTGGCCAGACCGTCGCGCGGGCTGTTGGCATGCAGCGTGGTCATCGAGCCATCGTGGCCCGTGTTCATGGCCTGCAGCATGTCGAGGGCCTCGCCGCCACGACACTCGCCGACGACGATTCGCTCCGGCCTCATGCGCAGGGAGTTGATCACAAGACGCTGGATGGTGATCTCGCCCTCACCGTTGATGTCCTTGGGCCGAGTCTCCATGCGGCAGACGTGCTCCTGGTGGAGCTGCAGCTCGGCCGCGTCCTCGATGGTGACGATGCGGTCCTCGACCGGGATGAAGCCCGACAACACGTTGAGGAACGTCGTCTTGCCGGTGCCGGTCCCGCCGGAGACGATGATGTTCGCCTTGGACAGCACGGCCGCCTTCAGGAAGCCGAACGCGGACTCGTTCGCGGTGCCGAAGCGGATGAGGTCCTCCACCTGGTAGGGGTCGCGGGCGAACTTTCGGATCGTCAGCAGCGGCCCGTTGAGCGCCAGCGGGCGAATGACCGCGTTGACACGGGAGCCGTCGGCGAGTCTTGCGTCGCAGAGCGGTGAGCGCTCGTCGATGCGGCGGCCCACGGTGCGGACGATGAACTGGATGACGTTGAGGAGCTGGTCCTCGTCCAGGAACTTGATGTTGGTGAGAACCACCTTGCCGCTCATTTCGACGTAGACGTGGTCTGAGCCGTTGACCATGATCTCTGTCACGCGGTCGTCGCGAATCAGAGGCTCGATCGGCCCGAGCTGCTGGTAGTACTCGTCGATATTGATCCCGGGGATCCGGACAGCCATTAGTTCGCCTCCGCGGTGGTCTCCACCAAGTGCCCCGCCACTATAGCGAACCGGTCATCGGCCTCAGCCCGGTTCAAAATCGGACCCTGGCGACCGTCACGCCGATCACGGGCCCCGATCCAGCGGCTTTCAACGCCGCCGCGCAGGCCTCCAGCGTGGCCCCTGTGGTGGCGACGTCGTCCACGACCATCAGTGAGCGCCCCTCGAGCGCTACTCCCCGCCAGGCGAACGCTCCGCTCACGTTCTCCCATCGGCGCAGGCGGTCGCTGCCCACCTGAGGCCTGGTCGCCCTGATGCGCACCAGCCGCCCGGGCGGATCGCGAAGGTTGAGGTGCTGCCGCAGCTCGCGCGCCAGCAGCTCGGCCTGGTTGAAGCCTCGCTGCCGGCGCCTCTCGCGGTGCAGCGGCACCGGGAGGACGAAGGATGAGGCCAGGCCCTCGACGACGATGCGGTCGCAAAGCAACAGCGCCAGCGGTCTCGCGAGCGCTCGCCAGCCCTGGTACTTGAACCGATGGACCAGCGGCTCGACGGGGCCTTCGTAGGCGACGGCGGAGCGCAGGCGCGACAGTGCATGCATGCGCGTGCGGCAGCCGCAGGTGTCTTGCCTGGAGTCGAGCTCAGCCCCGCATCGCCGGCACAGTGGCTCTTCCAGCCGGCGGATCTGCCGGCGGCAGCGATCGCACAGCCATGAGCCGGCAAGGTGACATCCTCCGCATCGGGGCGGAAGGATGAGATCGACCAGCTTCTCGAGCACGACTCGAGCGTATGCAGGGCGTCAACGGCGTCTTAACAGGGTCAGCCGATCAGGACCTGATCCCCGGGTTGCAGGCCCAGCTCAGCCGTCGATCCTGCAGGAAGCTCGAGCACGCTCCACGCTCCCCACGTGAACCACACGACCCCCCACCACGGCGGAAGCTTCGAATAGACCTTCTTCACGCGTTCCTTTCGGTCGAGGAAGACCGCGTCGATCGCGAATCGCATGAAGAGCATCGTGATGCTGCCGCCCTCGCACGGGTTGATCCACATGCCACGCCCCGGCGGCAGCGTGCGCCGGAACATGAGGCCCACAGCGCGGCCGAATATGGTGCGTGGAACCTCGAGGTCCTCCGCCAGCACCTTGCCCGTGCGCTCGTGCACCGCTCGCCGACCTGCCATCTGGATCGGGTAGCGTAGCGCCGCGGATGGAGTTCGACAACGACGGCCTGCGCTTGCATTACGAGATCCACGGTCCCGAAAGCGGCGCGCCGATCGTCCTCGTGCACGGCTTCGCGTCGCACTACCGGCTGAACTGGGTCGGGACGAGGTGGCAGGAGGCGCTCACGGGCGCAGGCTTCCGAGTCATCGGCCTCGACTGCCGCGGCCACGGAGACAGCGACAAGCCGCACGACCCGCGCGCGTATGAGACGCCCGTGATGGCCCGTGACGTCGAGCGCCTGCTCGACCACCTCGGCATCGAGTCGGCTCACTACCTCGGCTTCTCGATGGGTGCCCGGATCGGCATCCAGTGCGTGCTCGACTTCCCGGCGCGGCTGCGCAAGGCGTTGCTCGGCGGCGTAGGCATCAAGGGCGCGCTCGTGCAGGCGCAGTCGATCGCACGCGCCCTGCGCGGCGGCGTGCCGGAGAACCCTGTCGCGAAGAGCTTCTACGAGTTTGCGCGGGCGCGGCCGCACAACGACCTCGAGGCGCTGGCCGCGTGCATCGAGGCCCTCTCCCCGCCGCCGGACCTCGCGCTGCTGAAGGCCGTCACGACGCCGATCCTGCTGGTGGTCGGCGGCAACGACGAGCTCGTGTCAGGCGCCGAGGACCTGGTGGAGCTGATGCCGACCGCGAAGCTCGTCATCGTGCCCGGACGCGACCATCTCGGCACGGTGCCGGCGCGCGAGTTCAAGGAGGCGGCGCTGGCCTTCCTGGAAGCCGGTTAGTTCCCCGCCCGGTGGTGGTAGCGCACGCGGCGCTTGCTGCGGTGCACGATGCCCGTGGCCGGGACGATGGAGATGGTCCCGTCGGGCTCGAGCACGCCCAGCTTCACCTCGCTGAGGTCCTCGATGCCGTGCTCGCGCACTGCCATCTCGATCTCCTCGCGGTCGACACCCTCGCGCCGCATCACGTCGGTGAGGCATTTGCCGTCCTTCACGATGACCGCGGGTGCGGGAGTGAACAGGTTGTGGAACCGCGGCAGCCGGTCCAGGCGGCCCACCAAATAGTTGGTGAGCACGAGCGCGACGATCAGGATGAGCCCGCCGACCAGGGACGTGTCCGGCCCCGTGATGGCCGGCTGCAGCGCGTTGGCCACGAGCAGGATGAAGACCAGGTCGTACAGGGTGAACTGCCCGACCTCTCTCTTCCCGAACAGCCTCAGCGCCACCAGCAGCGCGGCGTAGATGATGACGCCGCGAAGCGCCAGCTCCCACGCCGGGATGCTGGGCAGCAACTGGATCGAGTACGCGGCTTCTAGCGTGGAGCCATGAGGATCAGCGCCGCGGGTCCAAGCAGCACGATCCACAGCGTCGGGAAGATGCAGCCGACCATCGGCAGCAGCATCTTCAGCGTGGCCTGCGCGGCCAGCTCCTGAGCGCGCTGGCGCCGCTTGCGGCGCATCTCGTCCGCCTGGATGCGGAGGATCTTGCCGATGCCGGTGCCGAACTGCTCTGACTGGATGATGGCCTGGATGAAGTTGTGCAGGTCCTCGACGCCGCTGCTGCGGCCCATCTCGTCCATCGCCTCGAGGCGTGGCCTACCGAGGCTCACCTCGCGCAGGACTTTCGAGAACTCGTCGGAGAGAGCGTTCTTGTACTTCTCGACCACTCGCGCGAGCGCGGCGTCGAAGCCGAGGCCCGCGTCGACAGCGATCACGAGCAGGTCCATGGCGTCCGGCAGGCCCCTCTGGATCTCCCGGCGGCGGTCGTTGACCTTCTGCCTCAGCCACAGCTGGGGAAGGAAGTAGCCGATCACCGTGCCGCCGGCGAGGCCGAGCACCGCGTAGAGCGGGCTCCCCAGCACCAGGCCGAGCAGCAGGCCGACCGCGGCCATGACGGCTGCCGCGACGATGCGGACGGCCCCGAAGTCCTCTGGGGTGAGGTTGCCGGGCCGGCCGGCAAGGTCGAGCTCGTTGAGCAGCTTCTTGCGCGCCTCCTGCGGGGTCGAGCGCGAAAGGAGCGCGCCGAGCTTTTCGATCATCGGCCGCAGGGCGCGCTCGCTGAACGGCTTCTGCAGCTCGACCTCCTCCATCGTCAGGGGCTTCTCGCCGCCGTAGACCTGGAGGCGCTGGGCAACGATGTCGGCGGTGCTGGCGGCCGAAGCCGCGTTGCGCGCGAATCCGATGAAGATGATGAAGATTCCGAGACCGACTACAAGCGCGAGCAGTGGCATCATCGCCCTATACCTCGATGGCGACCACTCGCCGGATGATCAGGTTGCCTATGAAGATCATGAAACCGCCGATCGCCAGCAGGATCCAGCCGATGATGCTTCCGAACATCGGCCGGAAATATGTCGGCGTCACGAAGTACATGAACGCCGCGAGCACGATGGGCAGGGCCGTGATCAGCGTGCCGGACGCTCGCGCCTGAGCGGTCAGCGTCGCGATCTCGCCCTTGATCCGTACGCGCTCCCGGATCGTGTACGCGATGTTGTCGAGGATCTCGGCCAGGTTGCCGCCGACCGTGCGGTGGATCGAGTAGGCCGTCGCCACGAGGTCGAAGTCGGGACTGATCACGCGCTTGGTGATGTTCATCAGCGCCTCGTCGGGCGAACCACCGAGGTTCATCTCGCGCACGGCTCGGCCGAACTCGTCGCCGATGGGCGGCACCGCGTTCTTGGCCACCGTGTCGATGGCCTGCGCGAACGAGTAGCCGGCCTTGATGGCGTTGGACAGCAGGGTGAGCGTGTCGCCCAGCTGGTTGTTGAAGGCCTTCAGCCGCTGGCCGACCCTGTACTTCACGTAGACGCCGGGGACGAGGTAGCCGAGGACCGCGGCGATGACGGCCTGGAGCAGGCCCCAGCGCCACCACGCGATGAGCGCGAACAAGGCCGTGCTGGCGAGCTGGATCATGAAGTACTCCGACGTCCGGAGCTTCAGGTCCGCGCGCTGCAGCTGCTCGGCCACTGACGGCTTGCCTTTCTTGCTGTCGCCGCGACCGAGCCTGTCCGCCGCGGGCTGGAAGAGGTGGTTGAGCGTGTCGCGGAAGCCGGCGGTGGTCGCGATCGGCGCCGCCCCCGCGGTCGTCACGCCGTACGCGGCCAGACGGGCCTGGAAATCCTCCGAACCGCCCGCAGCCCGCCTCGCTTGAGCGATGCCCAGGACGACCAGGAAAACCGCGGCCGACATGATGAGGCCGAAGACCATCGGAAACGACAGGGTTGGCATCTAGTCCTCCAAAAGGGTCAGTACAGCTTATCCGGGGGTGGCTGGGGGGTGGGCTGAAATATGTGCTCGGGCACATCTTCGCCTTCGGCCTTCAGGTGCTCCATGCGCATGGGGATTATGCCGGTGGCGGTGTGGTAGCCGACTGCCTTGCCCTCGGCGTTGACGCCGATCTGGCGGAACTGGAAGATCTCCTGGTACTGGACCTCGCCGTCCTTTATGCCGGTGATCTCGGCCACGCTCACGATGCGGCGCACTCCGCCGCGCAGCCTGGACTGCTGGACGATCATGTGGATCGCGGCGCCGATCGTCTCGCGGATGGCGCGCGACGGGAGGTCCTGACCGGCCTGCAGCACCAGCGTCTCGAGACGCACCAGGCACTCGTGGGGGTTGTTGGCGTGGATGGTGGACATCGAGCCGTCGTGGCCGGTGTTCATGGCCTGAAGCATGTCCAGGGCCTCACCGCCACGGCACTCCCCGACGATGATGCGGTCCGGTCGCATACGCAGGCAGCTCTTGACCAGCTCGCGGATGGGCACCGCGCCCTTGCCCTCGACGTTGGGCGGTCGCGACTCGAGCTGGATCCAGTGCGGCTGCTGCAGCTGCAGCTCGGCCGCGTCCTCGCAGGTGATGAGGCGCTCGCTCTCAGGAATGAAGGACGAGAGGATGTTGAGCAGCGTCGTCTTGCCGGAGCCGGTGCCGCCGGAAACGAGGATGTTCATACGGGCGCGCACGCACGAGCGCAGGAACGTCATGAGCTCCGGGCTCGACGACCGGAAGCGGTTGACCACGTCGCCCGGCCCCCATTTCTCCTTGGCGAACTTTCGGATGGTCAGGCACGGGCCCTTCAGCGCGATGGGAGGGATGACCACGTTGACACGCGAGCCGTCCTTCAGGCGCGCGTCACAAATGGGCGTCGACTCGTCGACGCGGCGTCCGACCAGGCTGACAATGCGGTCGATGACCTGGCGCATCTGCCGCTCGGACTCGAACACCGTCGCGGAGAGGACCGGCTCCCCCGCCTTCTCGACGTAGATCTGCTTTGGATGGTTGGCCATGATTTCTGTGATCGTCGCGTCGGCGAGCAGCGCCTCCAGCGGGCCCAGGCCGAGCACGTCGTCGAGGACCGACTCGACCAGCCGCTCGCGGTCGGTCTTGGTCATGGTCATGGCGGTCGACCGGAAGTACTCGTCCGCGAGCTCGACGATCTTGGCCCGCACGCCTTCCTTGTTGCTGGAGTCGATCTGGTCCGCGAACTTCTCGATCAGCTTGGCGTGGATCTGCACCTTCGCCGCCGTGAAGGCGGGCATTTGCTCGCCGCCGGCGCCCGGACGTGGTGAAGGCGGAGCGGATGGGACCGGCGCGGCGGGACGCGCGACCGGGATGGCAGACGCGGTGGTGAAGCCTCCGGCCACGCTGGCGCTCGCGGGACCGTTCCCGCCGGCGGTGGCGGCCGCCGGAACCCCCGTCTGATTCTGTTTTACCCGGTCTAGTAGGCCCATCTCAGTTCGCGCTCGAAGTGCCCCCGTACAAGGGGCCCCCGCGGAATCGACCGATTCCGTGGGGCTTGAGCCCGCCAAACGTTAGCAGAGCGCGTGCCATTTCCCCGCCATCCGGTGAGGTTCCCAATGGTCGGTTCCCGGGACTCTTATCCGCCGGTGGTGGTGAAGTTGAAGCGCTTGTTGACGTCGGTCGCGCTCACGCCCTTGGCCGCTGAGATCGTCAGGCACGCCGGGTCGGGCCCGGTCGGGGCCGGCTGGTAGTCGTGGGACGACTCCAGCGTGTACTTCAGCTGCACGCTGTTGGCCAGGAACCACTGGACGAACTCGGCATCGCATTGCGTCACCTCGATGGTGAGGCTGGACGTGACTCCACCCACCTGTCCCTGGTTCGTCGACGCCGAATTAGAGCCGGCCGCCGGCTGCACGTTGATCTGCGCCGGACCGACCTGGATGACCCGGACGTTGGTGAATACCGTCTTGACCACGGTCTGCGTCGGGCCCACTTGCTGGCCGGTCTTGGTGTTGAACAGCGTCAGCTGCGCGCTGGCGATCACCGTGATGTAGTCGCCGACCGTGATGTGGCCCGCGACACCCTGCTGCTCACCGGTGGGGATGGCCATTGCCACGTAACCCTGCGCCAGTGGGAGGAAGGCCGGGGCGTTGCTGGTGGTGATGAGGCCCGCGTCCCGGACCAGCATGTCCGACGTGATGACGGTGCCCTTGCTGATGTTCACCTGGGCGATCAGGTTCACGACGTCGCTGACCTTGGTGAATGTGTTGACGAAGACGCCCGATACGTCTTGAGTCGTGAGGTCTTCCGACTTGATCGGGGCGCGCAGCGGAATGGCCGTGGCCGCGGTGACCACAGTGACCCTCGAACCACCTGCGAGACCGCCACCACCTCCGCCAAGCGTCCCAAGGAAAAAGACGCCACCTCCGGCGAGTAGGGCCAGGAGAAGGCCGACGATGATGAAAAGCCGACCGCCGCCCGGACGCGGTCTTGCCGGAGCTGGTGCCGTTGCCAAGGTTTAAGTCACCTCCGAATATGCGGGTCCAAAAAGTGCGGTGTGATTGTAGCTTTAGGGACTGAAATCGTCCCCCTCTTTCAGTAGTGCGATCCTGACCGAAATGCGGAGAGCCCCTTTCGGGGCTCTCCAGTAGAAGGTGCTATCTACGTGGGACCTGTCGTTAGCCGAGGGCGGCTACGACGTTCGAGAACACGTTCTTGATCTGGTTGCCCATCGTAAGAAGGATCACGATGACCACGATTGAAACAAGCACGAGGATCAGGGCGTACTCAACCATACCCTGGCCTTCCTGACGGGTCGTAAGGCTCCGAAGCTTCCAGTACAGGCTCAACATTTCTGCGATTTCACCTCCTTTCTCTCGAACTCCAGGACTTTCACCCTGCTAGACGGCCCTGGTGGCCGGTTCTTGCGGGGTCGCCGCCTGATCGCGACGAGATCCTATCCGGGCGGTCCCCGGCAGGTCAATTCAATAACGAAAGTCGGCGGGTGCCGGGTCCCTGGGCGCCGAAACGCGATGATCCGCCGCTTATTCGCGGCATCGGCGGCCGGAGCCAAGGAGCGGGTGGCGCGACGAGGAGCGCATTGGAGATGCGCGACGAGGAGGGCCAGGCCCCGCGACGCCGGCTTCAGCGGCGCAGCCGCCCGGCCGCCTAGGCCGCGAAGAAGCAAGGAGCATCCGCGTTTCGGCGCCCGGCTGATAGATTCCGGCTCGCACATGGTGGCTGCCGGGGTTCGGTCGGAGCGGCGGACGGGCGCGTACTGGCGCGATCTCGTATTCGGCCGCGTGCTTCCTGCCCTCTTTTTCAGCCTGTTCGTCGCCAACCAGGTGCTGCAGCTGTCGGAGACGGTCCAGGGCGCCCGGACCTTCAGCGACTACCTGTTCGTCCTGCGCCAGGTGCTCGCGCTCAGCTACTTCACGATGCTGGTCGTCCTCTACAGCACCCGGCTGCCCCAGCGCGGCACCGACCACCGGCTGGGCGTGATCGTCGTCGCGTTCACCGGCACCTTCTCGGCCCTGCTGGGCACCTTCCTGCCAGGCGGCGAGCGGCGGGAATGGCTGGTGCTGCCCGGCGACATCCTCGCCACGATCGGCCTCGTCTACTCCGTCTGGGGGCTGGCCTTCCTGCGCCGGTCGTTCTCGATCACCCCCGAGGCGCGCCGGCTGGTGACCGGCGGCCCCTACCGGCTGAGCCGCCACCCCGTCTACCTCGGGGAGATCGCGACCGCGATCGGCGTCAACCTGGCGACCGCCGGCTGGCCGGGCGCGCTGGCGCTCGTCTACTTCGTCGGCGCCGAGCTGCTGCCGCCGACTACCCGGCTTACGCCGCGCGCGTGCCGCGCTACTTCCCAAATCCGTTCCGGGCGGGCTCGAAGAGCTGAACCTGACGCAGCGGCTGAGCACGAGGACGCTGCTGCTCGGCGGCGTCCTGATCGTCATCGCTTCGCTGTTCGCCACAGCCGAGCAGGACCCCGACTTCTGGTGGCACATCCGGATCGGCCGCTGGATGGCCGACAACCACCGGCTCCCTTCCACCGACATCTTCACGTACACGGTGCCGAACCACGTCTGGACGGACCACGAGTACCTGACCGAGATCCTGATGTGGCTCGTCTACAACAGCGCCGGCACGGTCGGGATCGCCATCGCGTTCGGCGTGATCACGTGGCTCGGCTTCTGGCTCATGTACCGCCAGGTCCGGCGCCAGCCGTTCGTGATCGTCGGCCTCGGCCTCGCGCTGGCCGCCATCGTGGGCGACCCCATCTGGGGGCCGCGCGCGCAGATGATCACGTTCGCGCTCACGTGCCTGGAGCTGTACTGGCTGCAGGGCTACCTGAGCGGACGGAGCCGGATGCTCATGTACTTCCCGCTCGTGATGGCGGTCTGGGCCAACCTCCATGGCGGTTGGGTCATCGGATTCGTCTGGCTCGGCATCGCCCTCGCCTCCGAGCTCGTCATGTGGGCGTTGGACCGCGCCAACCCGGCGCACTGGGCACATCTGAAGTTCCTCGGCATCATCACGGCCGCGTCAGCGTTGGCGGTGCTCGCAACACCCCACGGGCTGAGCGTCTACCTCTATCCCTTCAACACCGTCGGCAGCGTGGCGCAGGAGAAGCTGATAGTCGAGTGGTTCTCGCCCGACTTCCATCAGCGCTACCTGCTGCCGTTCGAGGCGATGATCCTGATCATGATCGGCGGCTTTGCGCTCCGCCGCCCGTCCCTGTACGAGTTCCTGCTGTTCATAGCCTCACTGGCTCTGGCGCTGCAGTCGGTGCGCAACGTGGCGCTGTTCGTCGCGGCCACGACGCCCGTCCTGATCAACACCTACGGCGCGTGGTGGCGAGAGTTCGCCGCATCGCGGAAATGGAAGCTGGAGACGCCGGCGCGCCCGGCTTTCGCCGCCGTCACCGCCTTCGCGCTGATCGTCATCACGGCCGCGACGGTGATCCATGTCGCAGGCGACATCAACCCGGACAAGCAGGCCTCGCTGGACGCGTCGAGCTACCCGGTCGGCGCCGCGGACTGGCTCGCGGCGCACCCGGACGTCGGCTCGCGCATGTACAACCAGTACGGCTGGGGCGGCTACCTCGCCAACCGGTTCTACCCCCAGCCGAACCGGCGGGTGTTCATCTTCGGTGAGGCCGCGCTCATGGGGGACGACCTGCTCAACAAGTACGAGGACGTGCAGACGCTGCGCCCCGACTGGAAGCAGGTGCTCGACGACTGCCAGGTCGACTACATCGTGTACAACCGCGGCGAGGCCCTGGCCAACGTGCTGGCCGGCCAGAGCGACTGGCAGCTCGTCTATTCAGACTCAGTGGCGGTGATCTACGTGCGGCACGTCAACTGGTTCGCGCCGCCGCACTGCCTATCCGCTGCCTAATACAGCTTCCAGATCTTGAAATCAGGGGTGTCGTAGGCCGGCGGTCCCAGCGCGGCAGGCGGCGGCGTCTTCAGGTCTGAGGTCCAGATCACGTACCTGATGTGGTGCTCCTG
>WNGN01013235.1_pt1 | contig 13131 bp, 16 predicted proteins | sample 5400561 | NCBI WGS metagenome assembly WNGN01 (sample SAMN13153379, study PRJNA577476) | soil metagenome | isolation source: 115 cm soil or saprolite under Garry oak tree replicate 2 | place: USA:California | collected 2016-06-15
TGACGCGTCTGGCTGCACTCGAGAATCTTCGTGTTCGGTGGCGGCGAAGCGATTCGCCGCTCCATTTCGATTCCCGGTGGCGATGCCGGAGGGGCCACACCCGTTCCCATCCCGAACACGGAAGTTAAGCCCTCCTGGGCCGATGGTACTGCGTGGGCAACTGCGTGGGAGAGTAGGTCGCTGCCGGGGTAATTCAGTGAGGAGCGATGCTCCTCCAGCAGACACCCGGGTCGAGTCACATCGGCCTGGGTGTCTGTATATGTGCGATAGCATTGGCTTCGCACAGAATTGCCTTGGGCCCTCACCGGCGCTGGTGCTAGCGTCGAGTCGTGGCGGTCCGCGCGACCCTGACCGCTTCGTTGGCCGTCGTGGCCCTCGTCGCCCTCGTGCTCGTGGCGACGGCGGCGCCACGGATGGACAACGTCTGCAAGTCGGCCGACCGCCGCGGCAACGTCTCTTACGGGGACTGCCCGCCAGCAACGACGTACAAGCCCGCTTCACCGCCCGTCGTCGAAGACGAGCGACCGCCTGTCCCATCGCGGGCGTGCCGCTGCTCGTCGTGGGCATGCTCGTCGCGCTCGTGTCGTCGATCAACTTCCTGGTCGGGGCATTCCGAGTCGGTCTCGGGTGGGGATTGGGCTGCCTCTTCCTCTGGCCGGTCGGTTTCGCGTTCCTCGTCCTGCACTGGAGAGTCGCGAAGCGGCCCTTCTTCGTCTCGCTCGCGGGCCTCGCCGCGGCGCTCGTGGGCTACGCCCTGCTCGGAGCGGGAACGTAGGACGCCGCTGGTTCAGCCGGCGAACGCCGACCAGAGCGAGAGCACGAAGCCGGCGATCGTCACCGCGATGCACGCGGCCGCCAGCACCCAGTCCAGGGCCGTCTCGCGGCGCCGCTCGGCGAGCGAGACGACGAGCCCCGCGAGCAGCCCTCCCGCGAATCCCCCGGCGTGCGCGGCATTGTTCACGGCGCGCATGAAGTAGCTGAGGACGAACATCAGGAGCGCCATGTAGCCGTACTGGCGGAGCACCATCGCGCCGAAGGTGCCGCCGCGCTTTTTGCCGAAGGCCACGATCGCGCCGAGCAGCCCGAACACGGCGCCGGAGGCGCCGATCGTGAACGGGTGGCCGAACCAGTTGGACACGAGGAAGCCGGCGGCACCCGAGACGGTGAAGATCACGACGAGCCGCGCGGGGCCGTAGATCTCCTCGACGGCCGGGCCGAGCTGGCGGATCCAGAGGACGTTGAACAGGATGTGCAGGATGCCGCCGTGCAGGTAGATGCCGGTGAGGATCGTCCACCAGTGGCCGAGCCGCCACGGGTACGTCCCGGCCGCGCCCAGCGCCATGAGCGCGCCGTCGCTCGGCGAGAACGCGTCGAACGGCCCGCGCGCGGAGGCCGCCGCCCGCGGGTCCAGCAGCAGGCTCGCGACGTACAGCGCGATGCACGCCACGGTGACGACGTTGGTGAAGCTGTGGCGCCCGAACAGTGCCCGGAGCGGCGCCGCGAAGCCCCACATCCCCGGGTTGCGCCGGCCGCACACGAGGCACGCCGCCGCCTCGGCGCTGGTGAGGCGCCCGCACGACGGGCACAGGATGGTCCCGGTCGTCTTACGGAACATCGTCCTCGTGGTTCTCCTTCGGGATGCGATAGCGCTCGTCGAGCCACACGCCGAGATCGATCAGGCGGCAGGTGAGCGAGCAGAACGGCCGGTGCGGGTTCCCGTGCCACGCGGCGCGCTGCCGGCACGTAGGGCAGGTGACTTCCTGTTTGCGCCGCGTCGCCCCGACGTCCTCCGCAGCCGACATCCGGTCGGATGGTACCGGCGGCCGACAAAGCCTGTCAACTCAACGACTTTCGCGTTGACACCCTCGGGGGCGTCGCGTAGAGTTGCGACGATTTCGGTCACGGACTGTCCATCGAACCCGGGAGACTCACGAGCATGAATCGCAAGGTCCTTGCCGCGCTTCTCGTCCTCGCCCTGGCCACGGTCGTCGCGGCGCCGACGGTCCTCGCCCAGGCGTCCTCGGGGCCCGCCCAGCACGGGGGCGGCGAGGCCAGTCTCAAGATTCCCGACCTCGGCCAGGTGCACATCGGCGGCATCGGCGGCCGCACGCTGCTCACGTTCGGGCTCGGCGTCTGCGTGCTCGGCCTCGTCTTCGGGCTGGTGATCTTCAGCCAGCTCAAGAACCTTCCCGTGCACGAGTCGATGCGAGAGATCTCCGAGCTCATCTACGAGACCTGCAAGACGTACCTGATCACCCAGGGCAAGTTCATCCTGCTCCTCGAGGTCTTCATCGGCTTCATCATCGTTGTCTACTTCGGCTTCCTGCAGCACTTCGACGCCTTCCGCGTCCTCATCATCCTGCTCTTCAGCCTGATCGGCATCGCGGGGATGTCGATCGGCATGCTGCTGATCAGCGTCGAGCTGTTCCTGATGCTCTGCATCCTGCTCTTCATCCCGGGCGACTACGCGGGCCCGTGCTTCATCGGCTTCGCCATCGGCGAGTCCCTGGGCGCGGCCGCGCTGCGTATCGCGGGCGGCATCTTCACGAAGATCGCCGACATCGGCTCGGACCTCATGAAGATCGTGTTCAACATCAAGGAGGACGACGCGCGCAACCCGGGCGTCATCGCCGACTGCACGGGCGACAACGCCGGCGACTCCGTCGGCCCCAGCGCCGACGGCTTCGAGACCTACGGCGTCACCGGCGTCGCGCTGATCTCCTTCATCCTGCTCGCCGTGCGCGAGCCGGTCGTCCAGGTCCAGCTGCTGGTCTGGATCTTCGCGATGCGCGTGCTGATGATCGTCGCGAGCGGCGGCTCGTACCTGATCAACGAGGCCATCGCGCGCGGGCGCTACGCGAAGGCGGCCCGGATGAACTTCGAGGCGCCGCTGACGTCGCTCGTCTGGTTGACCTCGATCGTCTCGGTGGTCATGACCTACGCCGCCTCCTACGTCCTCATTCCCAGCCTCGGCGACGGCTCGCTCTGGTGGAAGCTCTCCACCGTCATCACGTGCGGGACCCTCGCGGGGGCGATCATCCCCGAGCTCGTCAAGATCTTCACGTCCACGGAGTCGAGCCACGTCCGGGAGGTGGTGACCGCCTCCCGCGAGGGCGGCGCCTCGCTCAACGTCCTGTCGGGCTTCGTGGCGGGGAATTTCAGCGCCTACTGGCTCGGCATGACGATCGTGGTGCTGATGGGCACCGCGTTCCTGGTCAGCACGCTGGGGATGGCCGCGCTGATGGTGGCGCCGGCGGTGTTCGCGTTCGGCCTGGTCGCGTTCACGAGCTGTCCGTCATCGAGACGATCCCGAACGTGGCGGCGCAGATCCGCCGCGAGCACGGCTTCGACGTGAAGTTCGAGAACGCCAAGGCGCTGCTGGAGGAGAACGACGGCGCCGGCAACACCTTCAAGGCGACCGCCAAGCCGGTGCTGATCGGCACCGCGGTGGTCGGCGCCACCACCATGATCTTCTCGATCATCGTGGTGCTCACGTCGGGCCTCACCCAGAACCTGGACAAGCTGTCGCTGCTGCACCCGCCGTTCCTGCTCGGTCTCATCACCGGCGGCGCCGTCATCTACTGGTTCACGGGCGCCGCCACCCAGGCGGTGTCCACGGGCGCCTACCGCGCGGTGGAGTTCATCAAGGCGAACATCCGCCTGGAGGGCGCCACCAAGGCGTCGGTGACCGACAGCAAGAAGGTCGTGGAGATCTGCACGCAATACGCGCAGAAGGGGATGTTCAACATCTTCCTCACGGTCTTTTTCTCCACGCTGGCCTTCGCGTTCCTGGAGCCCTACTTCTTCATCGGCTACCTGATCTCGATCGCGCTCTTCGGCCTCTACCAGGCGGTGTTCATGGCCAATGCGGGCGGCGCCTGGGACAACGCCAAGAAGATCGTCGAGACCGAGCTGAAAGAAAAGGGCAGCGCGCTGCACGCGGCCACCGTCGTCGGCGACACCGTCGGCGACCCCTTCAAGGACACCTCCTCGGTGGCCATGAACCCGGTGATCAAGTTCACCACGCTCTTCGGCCTCCTGGCCGTGGAGCTGGCCGTGAGTCTGACCGCGACCAGCGGGCCCGGCCTCAGCCGCGTGCTGAGCCTGGTGTTCTTCGTGCTCTCGATGGTGTTCGTGTGGCGCTCGTTCTACGGCATGCGGATCAAGGGCGGCGAGCCGGCCGTCACGCACGGCCCCGTGGGCGCCGTCGCGCGGAGCAAGTAGCGCGGCGTTGGAGTTTCTCTACGACCTGGCGCGGGGCGTCTACTCGCTCGACTCGCTCATCCAGTGGGGCGGGTACACGGTCCTCTTCGCCATCGTCTTCGCCGAGACCGGCCTCCTCATCGGCTTCTTCCTGCCGGGCGACTCGCTGCTGGTCACCGCCGGCCTCGTGGCCTCGGCCGGCGCGCTGAACATCTGGTGGCTGAACGTGATCCTGATCGTGGCTGCGGTGGTCGGCGACAGCACGGGGTACGCCATCGGCCGGCGCCTGGGGCCGCGTCTGTTCACGCGCCAGAAGTCGCTGCTGTTCAACCCGGCTCACGTCGAGCGGACGCGCCGCTTCTATGAGAGGTACGGCGCCAAGACCATCGTGATCGCGCGCTTCGTGCCGATCGTGCGAACGTTCGCTCCCGTCCTGGCCGGCGTCGGCGAGATGGAGTATCGCCGCTTCGTCTTCTACAATGTGGCCGGTGGAGTCGGATGGGTCGTGAGCATGACGTCGGCGGGCTATCTCATGGGACAGTTTCCCGTCATCGGCTCGAACATCCACATCGTGGTCCTCATCGTGATCGTGCTGTCGCTGATCCCGATCGCGGTCGAGCTGCTGCGGGAGCGCCGACGGCGGTCCAGCTAGCCGCGGGCGCCCTCGTCGCGGCCGCCGGCCGGCTGCCGCTGCCGCTCGCCCTCTGGCTCGGTCGTCGGCTCGGCGACGCCGCCTACGTGGCGCTCGGCCGCCGCCGCCGGCTCGCCCTCGACAACCTCGCGCGCGCCTATCCGGCGCTGCCGCTCCGTGCCCGCGCGCGCCTGGCGCGCCACGCCTCGCAACACCTCGGCATGACGCTGATCGAGCTGGCCCGGGTGCTCGCGCGCCCGCTCGACGTCACGCTCGCCCGCATCCGCCTCGAGGGCGTCGAGCACCTGCGGGCCGCCATGGCCGCGCACGGCCGCGCGCTCCTGCTCACCGCCCACCTCGGCAACTGGGAGCTGCTGGCGGCCGCGCACCGCCTGACCGGCTTTCCCCTGTCGATCGTCGTGCGGCCGCTCGACGCGCCCTGGCTCGACGCGCTCGCGGAGAAATTGCGCCGCAGCACCGGCGTGGAGCTGATCGCCAAGCGCGGCGCCCTCCGCCCGGTCCTCGAGGCGCTGCGGCGCGGCCGGATGATCGGGATCCTGATGGACCAGAACGCGGCGCGGCGCGAGGGCGTCTTCGTCGATTTCTTCGGCCGGCCCGCCTCGACCTCGCGCAGCATCGCGCTCCTGGCCGTGCGCACGCGCACCCCCGTGGTGCCCGTCTTCGCGCGGCGCGACGCCGACGGGCGCCACAGGGTGGTGATTCACCCCGCGCTGCCGCTGCCGGAGGCGAATGGCGCGGAGGCCGCCGTCGTCGAACTGACGGCACGATGTACGAGCGTCATCGAGCGCGCCATCCGCGAGGCCCCCGAGCAGTGGCTCTGGTCGCACGACCGCTGGCGTACCCGGCCGCCCGGCGAGGCGCGCGCGTGAAGGCGGCCGTGCTGGTCGCGGCGCTCGTGCTGACCGCGGCCGCCCCCGCCCGTGCTCTCGACGTGGACCTCCAGGCGTACGACGAGGCGCGACGTCGGGGCGAGATGGTCACCATCGCCGGACGCGTCTACACCGAGCGCCGCAGACCGAACGCGGAGGACGTGCCGATGGCGCGCGCCGTCGTGGTCGCCCTGCCGCGCTCCGAGGCGCTCGTGCGCCGGCTCGACGACCTGCGCGCTCACGCGCGCGACTCGGCGGCGGCCTATCGCGAGGCCGCCACGCAGATGCGGCGCGCGCGCGAGAGCTACGAGCGCGAGGTGTGGCAGTCGGGCGCCGCCGACCTGGTGCGCTCGACGACGGTCGACGCCGACGGACGCTTCACGCTGTCCGACCTGCCCGCCGGGCGCTGGATGGTGTGGGCGACGCATTCGGAGTTCCTGGACGCGCGCTCGCCGAGGTACCAGGCCCGCGATCGCGAGCGGTATCGGCTGCCGCCCCGGCTGGTCGGCTACTACGCGGAGCGGGCGTGGCTGCGCGAGGTGGACACGACGCCCGGCGCGTCGACGACGCTGGAGCTGAACGACCGGAACGTCTGGTTCGCGGGAGTGGTGGAAGACCGGGTACTGGACGCCGGCCCGAGCCGCTGAGCCGGCGTCCGACCCGAAATACCGCGCTACTTCTTCGCCGGCTCTTCCTTCGCCTTCGCCGCCTGCTTCGATCCGGCCGAGGCGCTGACGGTCATCGCCGTCATCTTCCCGCCTTCATCCATGTAGCGGACGCTGACCTTGTCACCCGGCGCGAGGTCCTTGGCGGTGACGTCCTTGCCGGCCTTCCTGATCTTCGTCTTGTCGCTGACGGCGAAGGTCCACTCCGTCTCCTTGCCCTTCGCCTTGCCCGCCACCACGATGCCGTCGGCGCCGGCCGTCTTGACCGTGCCCACCGCCGTGTGATGCGGGGCCTTCTTCTCCATCTTCTCCATCTTCTTCTCTTCCGGCTTCATGGCCGGCGCCGGCGTCTGGGCGCTGGCGAGCCCGGCGCTGGCGAACACGAACGCGATCCCTACGAGTGCAGCAAGCGCTCTCTTCACGGTGACTCCTCCTGGGTTGTGTGTTGCCGGTGGAACCTGGGTCTGGGCCCCGTCGGGGCCCTCCCTCCATCCATTCAAGATACTTGAGCCTTTTGCAAACGCACGTGATCGTGGCGGGCCCACGTTGACCCGGGGACGGAGAGCGTGGTAAAAATGACGAAGCTTCCTCCTCCTATGGCGAATCAAAGCCGTTTCTTAGCGGCGACTCTTGGCTTCTCACTTCTGCTCGGCCCGGGCTGTATCACACCCGGCGCCGCCGCGCCGCTTTCTACGGCCCCCCTCGATCGCGCCGAGCCGGATGCCTTTGCGCCCGACGGTGCGGCTACGGAACCGTCGGCCATCCTGTCACGCGGAGCGCTCTGGGTCCCGTTGGGTGAACCTGACGTGGGCGGGACGGGTTCCACGGCCCGCGCCGACGCCGGGGGGACCGTGACGGAGGACGGGTGGGCGGAGGCCTACGGCGACGGCAGTCGCGTGTCGTATGCGACGATCACGGCTCCGGCGTATCCGGTCACCCTCAACCCCCAGGTGCAGTTCCACCTCGATCGGTTCACCGGCGCCTACCGTGAGGCCGTGACGCGCTGGGTGCATCGCTCGAGCCGCTACCTCACCATGATCCGCGAGGTGCTGCGCGCGCGGGGCCTGCCCTTCACCGCGATGATCGAGAGCGGCTTCAAGCCGGACGCGGTCTCGCGCGTGGGCGCCAAGGGCATGTGGCAGTTCATGGCCGGCACCGCACGGCGATACGGCTTGCGCGTCGATCGCTGGGTGGACGAGCGGCTCGATCCCGAGAAGTCGACGATCGCCGCCGCGGCGTACCTGAGCGACCTGTACAACCAGTTCGGCTCGTGGGCGCTCGCGCAGGCCGCGTACAACGCGGGCGAGGTCAAGGTGATGCGCGCCATCCAGAAGACCGGCTCGCGCGACTTCTGGACGCTCGCTCAGTCGCGTCACCTGCGGCGCGAGACGAAGGAGTTCGTCCCGCAGATCCACGCGGCGACGGTGATCGGTCGCGATCCCGACCGCTACGGCTTCGACTTCGACGATCTCGATCCCGTCGCCTTCGACACGCTCACCGTCCCCCCGTCCACGGACCTCCGCCGCCTCGCCACCAGCGCGGGGCTGGCGCCCCGCGAGATTCGCGCGCTGAATCCGACGCTCGTGCGCGGGGTGACGCCGCCGGGCCGCCCCTGGACGCTGCGCCTGCCCGAGGGCGAGCACGAGCGCGTCGCCGCCGCGCTGGCCCCGCATCGCACACCAGTGGTGGCGGGCAGCAAGCATATCGAGGTCAGCTACGCCGCCTCCACCGGCGACGTGCACGTCGTGCGGCCGCGGGACACCGTGAGCACCATCGCCAAGCGCTACGGCGTCTCCGTCGGCGACGTGATGCGCTGGAACCGCCTCGACAGCACGGACCGGATCCGCCCCGGCGATCGCCTCCGCGTCGCCGGCGCTCGCCCGACGGCCGACCGCTGAGGTCGGTGCGGGTCGAGGTCCGGCTCTTCGCGACCCTCGAGCGCTTTCTCCCGCCCGGCAGCCGGGACGGCGTCGCCGTTCTGGACGTGCCCGAGGGCAGCAGCGCGGCCGACGTGGCGCGTCGCCTCGGCATCCCCGCCGGATTCGACCGCGTGCTGCTGGTGAACGGCCGCGAGGCGGAGCCCGAGCGGACGCTGGCGCCGGGCGACGTCCTCGCCCTCTACCCGCCGCTCTCGGGCGGTTCCCGGTGACCGAGGAGCGCCCCGGGTTCCCCGGGGCGCTCCGAGCGCGGGCCGGGGGAGCCCGAGGGGGGCGTAGCCCCCTTCGCTTGTCCAATCGGGGGGGCCGTCTCGGGGCCCCCCACGTCGTCGGCCCGGCGGATCTGCGAGTTGATCTCGGCGCCCACCAGCAGCGCCAGGCTCGAGAGATAGAACCAGAGCATCAACAAGATCACGCCGCCGATCGAGCCGTACGTCGCGTTGTAGTTGCCGACGTAGGTGACGTAGAGCCGGAGCGCGTAGGAGGCCAGCAGCCAGCCCGCCAGCGCGAAGCTCGCGCCGGGCGTGATCCGCCGCCAGTGCTGGCGCGACGCCGGCGCGAGCTGGTAGACGAGCATGATGCCGATCAGCGCGCACAGCGTCAGCGCCGGCCAGCGCGCGAGGTTCCAGGTCCGCGTGAACGCCGCGCCGACGCCGAGCCACTGCGCCACCGCGTCGCCGATGCGCTCGCCGAACACGAACAGCAGCAGGGCCACGATCGTGAGCAGCGAGAACCACACGGTGAGGCCGATCGCCTCGAGCCGGTGGCGCCACCACGTGCGCGTGTCCCGCACCTCGAAGGCGACGTTGAGCGCGTTGCTGATGGAGACCATCCCGCTCGACGCGCCCCAGAGCGCGCCGAGCACGCCCAGCGAGACGAGCGAGCCGCGCGCGCCCTTGATCACCTCGCCGAGCGTCTTGGTGAGCAGCGAGGCGGCGTCGGCCGGCAGCACGCGGGCGATGTAGCCGAGCAGATGGTCCATCAGCTTCGGGACCGGCAGCAGGCCGAGGATCGCCGTCAGGAACAGCAGCGCGGGGAACAACGCGAACAGGAAGTAGTAGGAGAGGCTGGCGGCGCGGTCGAGGAGGTCGTGCGACCAGACGCCGCGGTAGACGCGCCGCGCCAGCGTGGCAGGCGACAGTCCACCGAGCCGCCAGGGCGAAACCGACGGGCGTCGCTCGTCGGCGACAAGCCGTGGGTTGGGATTCACGGTGCCGGCACAATGGTACACTCGGAAGGCTTTGGAAGCGTCTAGGAACCCGGTGGGCCTCCCGGACTTCAAATCCGGTGTCCGGCTCTAGACAAGCTGGAGGTGGGTTCGACTCCCACACGCTTCCGCCACGTGAGGGACACGGGGGAATGGCGAAGCAGGAGCGCAAGGGACGCGGCGGCGGCGCGCGGCGCGGGCGCGGACGCTGGACGTTCGGAGCGGGGATCGCGGCGGTGGTGGTGATCGCGCTGATCGTCGGCTGGTTCGCGTATCGCGCGCAGGCGGATCTGCCGGGCCAGAAGTTCGCGGACCAGGGCAACCTGCACGTGCAGACGCTCGGCGACCCGCACGAGCCCTACAACTCCACGCCGCCTACCTCGGGTCCGCACCTGCCGTACATCGCGCCCTGGGGCATCCACACGCGGCCGATCCCCAACGAGCTGCAGGTCCACAACCTCGAGGACGGCGGCGTCGTCGTCCAGTACAACTGCACGTGCCCCGAGGTCGTCGACAAGCTCGCGGCCATCGTCCGCAAGTACCCGACGCAGGTGGTCCTCGCGCCGTATCCGACGATGACCAGCCGGCTCGCGCTGACGGCGTGGACGCGCCTCGAGACGCTGGACGACGTCGACGAGGCGCGCATCGAGCGGTTCATCCGAGCGTACCGTGGGATCGACCACCACACGCGGTAGGCTGGTGATGATGGGCGTGGCGTTGTCGCTGGTCGGGTGCGCGCGGCCGCACGTCTCGCCGCTGGCGCCGCCGCCCTACCGCGCGGAGATCGGCGCGGGCTACGACGTCACCTGGATGGCGCTCGTGCGCGCCCTCGCCAAGCAGAACCTGCCGCTGCGCGCGATCGCGCGCGACTCGGGCGTGATCGCCACCGACGACGTCGTGACGCCGATCGGCGTCTATTCCGACTGCGGCCGCACCGGCGACGAGCAGCTCGAGGGCGAGGCGCTGGTGACCTTCACGATGTTCGTGGAGCCCGACGGCGCCGGCACGCGGCTACAGATCAACTCGAGCATGCGCACGCAGGGGCACCGCAAGGGCTCCTCCGGCAAGCTCAAGACGCAGCCCGTCTATTCCTGCGCGTCCACGGGCCGCTTCGAGGCCAACCTCGTCGACGCCATCCGGGAGGCGGTGAAGCCCTAGCCGTGGCCTCGCGACTGGCCGACCTCATCCGCAAGGCCCGCCGGCTCGCCGCCGAGCGCGACCGCCTCATCGACGCGCTCGCCGCCGACTGGGCGCGCGCGCTGCGCGGGCAGGGGCTCACCCCGGAGGACTTCGACGAGCTCTGGGCGGGGCTCACCGAGGACGCCGTGCGCCGCGGGACGCCGGAGGGCCGCTGGTCGGCGCAGGCCTGGCGCGCCGAGGCGCAGGAGGTCATCGCGCGCCTGCGCGCCAAGGTCGAGGCGGCGCTCAGTGAGCGCTGACCGCGCCGCCGCCCTCCGCAGCCTGCCCTCGGTCGACCAGCTCGTGCGGCGCGTCGCTGCCGATCCCGCGCTCGCCGGCCTGTCGCGCGCGCGACTGACGGCGGCGGTGCGCGAGGCGCTGGAGGCCGAGCGCCGGCGCGTGCGGGAGCAGGGCGTGCCGCCCGCCGACGCCGACACGCTCGCCGCGCGCGTCGTCGACGGCGTTCGCCGGGCCGGGCTGTTCTCGCTGCGCCCCGTGATCAACGCCAGCGGGGTGGTCCTCCACACGAACCTCGGCCGCGCGCTGCTGAGCGACCTCGCGCGCGAGCGCGTGGCGGCGGTGGCCGCCGCCTACTCGAACCTCGAGATGGACCTGGCCAGCAAGGAGCGCGGCTCGCGCTACAGCCACGTGGAGGCGCTGCTGCGGCGGCTGACGGGCGCCGAGGACGCGCTCGTCGTCAACAACAACGCCGCCGCGGTGCTCCTGGCGCTGGAGACGCTGGCCCACGGCAAGGAGGTCATCGTCTCGCGGGGCGAGCTGATCGAGATCGGCGGCGAGTTCCGGATTCCCGACATCATGCTGCGCAGCGGCGCCGTGCTGCGCGAGGTCGGCGCCACCAACCGCACGCACCTGCGCGACTACGCCGACGCCATCGGCCCGACCACCGCGCTCCTGCTCAAGGTCCACACCTCGAACTACCGCGTCATCGGCTTCACCGCGGACGTGTCGAGCCGCGAGCTGGTCGAGCTGGGCCGCGAGCGCGGGGTCGCGGTGATGGAGGACCTCGGTTCCGGCTCGCTCGTCGATCTCCGCCCGTGGGGCTTCCCCTACGAGCCGACGGTGCCCGAGGTCGTCGCCTCGGGCGTGGACCTCGTGTCGTTCTCGGGCGACAAGCTGCTCGGCGGCCCGCAGGCCGGCATCGTCGTGGGCAAGCGCGCGATCGTCTCGCGGCTCAAGAAGAACCCGTGGAACCGCGCCCTCCGCATCGACAAGTTCACGATCGCGGCGCTGGAGGGGACGCTCACCGCGTACGAGGACGGCACGGCCCGCGAGACGGTCCCGACGCTCCGGCTCCTCACCGAGCCGCTGGCCACCGTGGTCGCGCGCGCCCGGCGCGTGCTCCGCGGGCTCGGCGCGGAGGCGGCGCAGCGGCTCGCCGCGCGCGTCGACGAGGGCCGCGCGCAGGTGGGCGGCGGCGCGCTGCCGACGGTGGAGCTGCCGACGGCCGGCGTCTCGCTCGGCGCCACGGACGCCGCCGCCCGCGCCCTCGACGCCGCGCTGCGCGTCGGCGATCCGCCGGTGGTCGGCCGGCTCGTGGAGGACCGGCTGTTCCTCGACTGCCGGACGGTGCTGCCGGCCCAGGTGGCGGGGCTCGTGAAGGCGATCGTCTCCGCCGCGCGGCCATGAGCCTCGGGCGCCTATGAGCGCGGCGCGCCGCCACGTCGTGGTGGGCACCGCCGGCCACATCGACCACGGCAAGACCTCGCTCGTCAAGGCGCTGACGGGGACCGACACCGACCGCCTGCCGGAGGAGAAGGCGCGCGGCATCACCATCGACCTCGGCTTCGCGTTCCTCGAGGAGCCGGACGGCCTCACCATCGAGGTCGTCGACGTGCCGGGTCACGAGCGGTTCGTGAAGAACATGCTGGCGGGCGTCGGCGGCATCGACCTCGCCATGCTCGTGATCGCCGCGGATGAAGGCGTGATGCCGCAGACGCGCGAGCATCTCGCCATCTGCTCGCTCCTGCACATCCGGACCGGCCTCGTCGTGCTCACCAAGACCGACACCGTCGAGTCCGACTGGATCGAGCTGGTGCGCGACGACGTCGCGACGCTGGTGCGCGGCACGTTCCTCGAGGGCGCGCCGGTGGTCCCCGTGTCGGCCAAGACGGGCGCGGGGCTCGACGAGCTGCGCGCGACGTTGCGGCGCCTCGCCGCGACCGTGCCCGCCCGCGGCACCGACCAGCTGCCGCGGCTGCCCATCGACCGCGTGTTCACGATCAAGGGCTTCGGCACCGTCGTCACGGGCACGCTGGCCGCCGGCGCGCTCGGCGTGGACGACCGCGTCGAGGTCTTTCCGCGAGGGCTCGTGGCGAAGATCCGCGGGCTCCAGGCACACGGCCACGCCGTCGAGCGCTCGGTGGCGGGCCAGCGCACCGCGGTGAATCTCCAGGGCCTG
>WNGN01002491.1_pt1 | contig 13130 bp, 11 predicted proteins | sample 5400561 | NCBI WGS metagenome assembly WNGN01 (sample SAMN13153379, study PRJNA577476) | soil metagenome | isolation source: 115 cm soil or saprolite under Garry oak tree replicate 2 | place: USA:California | collected 2016-06-15
CTGGATCGCCAGGTCCGATCGTTGGGACATGTACAGGCCACGACGGGCGAGACGGCGATGCTCGGCGAGACGGGTAATGCCGGCATTGATGCCAAGGGCATCGGAATCGCTATCCTTGACTCAGGCATTTCGCCGACGCATCACGCGTTGAAAGGTCGTATCGCTTACAACCAGGACTTCACAGGGGAGAATCGTACCGACGATCCATATGGTCATGGTACTTACGTCGCAGCCCTGGCCGCCGGGAAGGATACGGATTACGCAGGGGCTTACAGTGGGGTCGCGATTGCTGCGAAACTAATCAATCTTCGCGTGCTGAACACAAATGGCGCGGGAACCGTCTCAGCACTGCTTAGTGCTCTGAACGCGGTATTGGTGAAGCGAAGCACCTACAACATTCGCGTCGTCAACATGAGTCTGGGCATGCCGGCGGTCGATTCGTACAAGAACGATCCGGTGTGTCGCGCTGTTCGTCAGTTGGTTGACGCTGGCATCGTCGTGGTCGCAGCCGCCGGCAACGATGGCAAAGACCTTGTTCAATCAAAGGTGTATGGTCGAATTCATTCCCCGGGTAACGAACCATCGGCCATTACGGTAGGCGCCGCGAATACGTTTGGAACTGATGCGCGAAGCGACGACGGCGTGGCCACCTACAGTTCCCGCGGACCGACCCGTAGTTACTGGACCGATTCGAGTGGTGTTAAGAATTACGACAACATTATCAAGCCCGATTTAGTTGCGCCGGGCAATAAGATCGTCAACGCCGCCGCGAACAACAACTTGCTGCTACTATCTAATACGCAGCTGTCAGTCAAGATCGGAATTGACAAATCCGAGATGCAATTGAGCGGTACTTCGGCGGCATCTCCGATTGCGGCCGGCACAGCTGCCCTATTGCTGGAAGCGAATCCCAGCCTGACGCCAAACCTGGTCAAAATGATCCTCGAGTACACGGCTCAACCCCTCACCGGTTTTAATATGCTCGAGCAGGGCGCTGGGGAGGTAAATGTCGAGGGTGCGGTCCGGCTCGCCAAACTCGTTCGGACTGATCTTTCGGCGGCGACTCCTGTCAGTGCTGCGCTACTAACGACTACGTCTCCGAACGCCCAGACAACAATCGCAGGCCAGACATTCATGTGGTCCCAGGGTGTGATCTTCAAATATGACTTCGCCACCGGCGCCGATTTGATTTCGAAGTATCAAGCAGTTTACGGCCAGGGCGTGCTGCTGTCCGATGGCGTGCTAGTGAGTGACGGCGTATTGCTCTCTGACCTGAGCAAACTCTCAACTGGAGTGCTCTTGAGCGATAACATCTTAATCAGCAACGGCCTCACGATGAGCGATGGGACTGTACTGATGAGCAACGGCGTGCTGCTTAGCGACGGCGTGTTGCTGTCTGATGGAGTACTGATTGCTGATGGTGTATTGATCAGCGACGGTGTCCTGCTCGGCGACGGTGTATTACTGAGCGATGGTGTATTGGTTTCCGATGGGGTCCTGGTCGGTGACTAATTTCTGAGACGACTTAAGTAAGTTTGCGCGATCAGCGAGTCCAATTCAGGCTCTGCGTCTACAGATGCGGGGCCTTTCTTATTTTCATAATCTGATAACCGATTGCGCGAGCTTTCATTTTTTGGTGAACTTTGTTAAGCGGAGAATTCGATCTATGAAGACGCGGCCTTCTGATAAGCCCAAGCCATAGGTTATGGCCAAGTAAACCAGACCATACGGCACCAGCACTAGCACGGCGACAATCAACGGGCGTTGCTGACCGATCGCAAGCTTAATCGCCCACCCCGTACCCGCCCCCATCACGGCGGCAAACCAAAGCTTGCCGACGTAGCTGAGCGTCAGACCCGTGCGGCCAATCCGCTGATTTAGTTTCCGGCGCAGTAAGGCGAATTCAACCCAACCAGCAACACCGGCAGATGCGGTCAAGCCCGCCGCGCCCCACTTCGGATCGATGCCAATCGCCGGAGGAATCGGAATCGCGCACAGATATCCGAGCACTGCGGTCAGCGAAACGCGCAGAATCGCATAACGCAGAGGCGTGCGCGTGTCGTGAAGCGCATAGTAAGTCGACGCGTACAATCGCCCCAGCGTGGACGCAAGTAGACCCACCGTTGAACCTGCCAGAATTCCCCAAACGTAACGCGTTGCATCCTGCTTGAACTCGCCGGTTTGATAGAGCACTGCGGTCATCACATCGCCGAGTGCGAGCATGGCCATCGCCGACGGCACGATGAAGAACGCGATTCGCGTCAAACCTTCATCGAGGCGACTGCGCAATTGCGAGGCGACTTCGTCAGTTGTGCCCAGCGCGCTCGACATTGCCGGCAATTCGGCGGCTGAGACGGACATACCAAAAAGACTTACCGGCAAGGTGTACAGACTCTGCGCATACGTGATCGCTGCTACTGCACCCGTTGGTAACAGACTGGCGAGCGCCACGTCGATGAACGCGCTGATCTGAACGACGCCGCGGCTCATAAATACCGGAAAGAAGTTTCTAATCACTTCGCGCACGTTCGCGCTGACGATGTCAAAGACTGGACGCAGTTCCTTGACCAGCCAGATGACAGTAGGAAGTTGAACTGCGAACTGAAGCGCGCTCCCAACGACAGATCCCCAGGCCACCATCTCGGCCAGATGAAACTGAAATCTGCCCAGCTGAACCTCATCCAGATTTCCTGGATGTTTGCCGAACGCGATCAGCGCAGCAATGATCGCCAAATTCCAAACGACCGGCGCCGTGTAAGAAAGAAAAAACTTGCGATGACTGTTCAGCACGCCAAGGCACCAGGCCGACAGAACCAGCAGCCCCGCACCTGGGAAAAGAACCTTGACCAAATGAATTACCAGGTCGCGCCGCTCATCGGCAAAACCAAACGCGATCAGTGAACTCAGGTATTGAGCGCCCAGTACTCCCGCCAATACGATAATCGAAACAGCCAAAGCCAGCAGCGTCAGCACCGCGCTGGCGACGCGCTTCGCTTCATGCTCGTCTTTCCGCGCCAAAAGGTTTGCATAAATTGGGATGAATGAGGCCGAGAGCGCTCCTTCGCCGAAAAGATTTTGCAGAAAGTTTGGAATCCGAAACGCTGCCTGGAAGGCGTCCGCCGCTGCCGAGTTACCGAAGTAATGCGCGAACACGCGCTGTCTGATTACGCCGATGATGCGGCTGATAAGAATGCCGGCGCCCACCAGAAAAGCGGACTTGCCGGTGCTTTCGCCTGCGCCACCTTTCTGAATGGGCGCTCGGGGAAAGCGGCCGGTGCTTTCACCCACTACCGCAATCGTCTCGCCGGCAATCTCTGACGCGTTTCGATGGATGTGTTCAGCGTGCTCGGGGGCTCCGGAATTTTCACTCCTGAGATTTGAGGCTTGAGGCTGGGAAGATGAGGTCTGGAAGTCGTTTGGATCTCGCTCGTCAGTCATTTGTCTGTTACAGACCGTATTCCTTAATCTTCGTCAAGAGCGTCTTGTAACTGACTCCGAGCGCTTCCGCGGCGCGGGTCTTATTGCCATCATGGGCGCTCAAAGTCACCGTGATTTTTTGCTGCTCAACCAGCCGGATAGTTCGTTCGGCCGCTTCACTAAGCGTTCCCGAAGTATCCAGGCCTGACAATTGCGGCTGGACTGGGCTGGAACCAAGGCCCAGGTCTTTCGGTTCGAGTGTCTTCGCGTCAGCGAGAATGCACGCGCGCTCGATCGCATTTTCCAGCTCGCGGACATTTCCCGGCCAGGAATGCGCGCACAACACGGCGATGCTTGCATCGCTCAGGACCGCTTCGCGACCGCGCAGTTCCTTTCCCAGTTGCGCGGCGAAATGCCGGGCCAGAAGAGCAACATCTCCCCCACGCTCGCGCAAGGGTGGAATTTGAATAGGAAATACCGCCAGGCGAAAAAACAAGTCACCGCGAAATTCACCGTTCTCTACCGCAGCCCGCAGATCTTTGTTGGTTGCTGCCACGATGCGCACATCAACCGGGATCGGAGCGCGCCCACCGATGCGATCGACACACTTTTCCTCAATGGCCCGCAGCAATTTTCCCTGAACGGCGAGTGGCAGCTCTCCAATCTCGTCAAGAAAAACCGTACCACCTGACGCCAATTCAAACTTTCCCTGCCGGCGATCGGCAGCGCCGGTAAACGCCCCGCGCTCGTGACCAAACAGTTCGTTTTCGATCAGCGTCTCAGGAATCGCGGCGCAATTGATCGCCACAAAAGGTTTGTCGCGGCGATTCGAAAGATGGTGCACCGCCCGGGCAAACAGTTCCTTGCCGGTGCCCGACTCGCCCAGCAACAAAACCGTGGCTTCCGTCTGCGCGACGCGCTGCGTTTCAGCGACTGCTCGCTTGATCGCCTCCGACTCGCCGATAATCCGAGGAAAACCGTAGCGCTTTGACCATTCTTCCCGCAGCAGGAGATTCTCTGTCCGCAGGCGGGCCTGCTCCAGCGCCCGTTCGACCAGCAACAACAGGTGATTCGAATCTACCGGCTTTTGCAGAAAGTCGTGCGCGCCGTCCTTCATCGCCTGCACTGCCTCGTCGATCGACCCATAGGCCGTCATGACAATAACTGGCACATCACTTTCCGCGCCGCGCGCGGCCCGCAATACGTCAATGCCAGACCCATTAGGCATACGCAAATCTGTAAGTACAACGCGGTGAGGGGCGCGCTCGATCTCATTGATCGCCGCGCGCGCGTCGGCCGCTTCAGTTACCGAGTAACCGGCGTTTTCCAACGTCAGGCGCATCACCCGGCGCAAGCTGTCTTTGTCTTCGACGAGAAGAATGTCTGGCATGAACAAATCGAGAGTTCTAATCTGAGATCTCACCCAGATCGCAAGTGTAGTCGTTCATGATTCACTGCGATGCCCTGAGTGTCAAGAACTTATTTTGGGCCGAGGAATTTAGTGCCTGACGGCATTGAAGAGAATCCAACGTGGCTCTATTTGAGAACGGTCGCGCATTTCGAAACTATATTGCTAGTTCTTGGGCTCGAATTCACCGCGGCCTCTGGCGGCTTCGTAGTCAGAATCGGAGAGGCGCATGGCAAGCGTGATCGGTTTATAGGGAAATGCTGCGGGACCTCCAAAAGCATTTTGGATTTGCATCACGATCTCGTCCTGATTTTCACGAAAGCGGACCACATTGCCGTGTTGATTCATGATTACAAACAAAACGATCTTCCCGTTGCGGGTTCGTGTCTGCCCCACCAATGAGCTGGCGCCGCCATCTGTGCGCACCAGCGTCCCGGTCTTGGCCACCACACTGCCGCGGGCGGTGTCTGAGGTATACCGATCTTTCAGCGTGCCCGGATCAATTCCAGCCACCGGGAGGATATCGGACAAAGACAATTTGTCTCGGGCCAACTCGGCTTTGAGTTCGCGCAAAACTTTCATCATGGCTCGTGGCGTGACTCGATTAACCCCCAGCCCGCTGGTGGAAGCTATCATGAATTCTTCGGGAGCGATCTTCAGTTGGCTGGTCAAAACCGCGTCGACAGTTCCGGGGCCTCCCAGAGTTTCGCCAATACGCTCAGCCATGAAATTATTTGAATAGCACAGCATTACTTTCAGAAGATCCACGAGCTTGCTCGATTTGTGGACCAGTAAAGGAGTAGCGCCCGCAGGAACACTGCCCACGATTACTCCGCCAAGGACGGCCGCACTGGGTGAACTTTGCAGGCTCTTCTGATCACCCCGCAGCATCCGCTCGTCCGTCCAGGCGCGCGTGGCCGCCGCCGGACGTCGCGTTGAATCGAGAGTGTCGATGAGTTGCTGGCCCGAACCTTTCGGTGACCAGTCAAAGTTCATTCTGAATGACGGCGATACGATCAGATTTCCAAAGACAGTTTCGATACCGAGCTGGTTCAGCTCGCGCGCCAACATCACCGCGTGTTCGTAACGAAACGAGGGATCGCCGCCGGTCAATATCAAATCTCCGTAAAGCGTGCCGTTTTCATCCAGGCTTCCGTTTGTCCAAAGAGAAACGACGAAACGATAATCCGGCCCCAGCGACTTCAACGCCGCCAGGCTGGTTGCCAATTTGATCGATGACGCAGGATTGAATTTTTCGTCAACGGCTTGAGAGGCGACGACTGCTCCGTCGTCAGTTTCCGCGAGAACACCTTGAAGTCCATGAACTGAAGTGACATACGCCTGCCTGGGTGATCCGGGCGAAGACTCCGTCTTTGAATCAGAGTTTACAGTATCCGGAGGATGCGAAACGGGAACGCTGGTCGTGGGGCCGGCTGGTTGAGGCAGCGGCGTTGACGCCGGCAAAGTAACCTGGGCTGAAGCGAGATAGGAACTTATGAGCAAAAAGGCCAGGGTGGCGGCGCTTTGACGCAACCGGATCGCGAGCCTTTTGACCCTCAGGAGCGATGCTTTTTCCCTAAACCAGTTCATGCTTGGTTAACGCTCCGCCCGTCCAGCTACTCGACGAGCCTATCAATCATAACACGGAGGAGATCCGGATTTGGTGGGTCTCGCCAACCATCAGGGACCAACAGCCTTTGATGCGCACTAATTATTTGCGGATGCTAGCCCGCGGGTGCGTGAAAATCAGGGCCTGCGCTGTTCGACATTTCGTTGACATTGCGCCGAGCGCCCTCATAGAATCCTCGTGTTGACATGAGTGCCAGCAGACGCGATCGAGAACCGGCGAGTCGCGAGAAGATTCGCACCGCGTACGAAGTCAGGCGCAAAGAGATCCGAGTGCGGTTGCGCGAGTTCCGAGAAGTTTGGAAGACAGGGTCGGATGACCGGCTTTGGGAGGAACTAGTCTATTGCATCTTCACGGCCGGCGCTTCGGCACACATGGGTTTGCGCGCGGTCGAAACCTTGCGTCCCCTGCTGCACAATGGTGCTCAGGAGGAAATGACTCGTCATCTCGTAAGGGCGAGAGCGCACCGATATCCTAATGCGCGGCCGGGTTACGTCGTCGTAACTCGTGACTATTTGCAAGAGTCATTTTCGATGCGTTTGCGCGACCGCTTGCGAGCTTTGCGTGATCGCCAGGAACGACGAGACTGGCTCGCGAGGGAACCACGAATCAAGGGTCTCGGCTATAAGGAGGCGAGCCACTTTCTGAGAAATGTCGGCTTCAAAGGTTATGCAATCCTGGACAAGCACATCCTGAGATGCCTAAATGAAGTCGGAGTCGTTGATTCGCCCAGACCGCCGACGACCAGAAAGCGATATTTGGACATAGAATCGCGCATGCAGCGATTTGCTGCGGAAGTTAAGATTGACTTTGATGAATTGGATCTTGTTCTCTGGTCGATGAAAACCGGAGAGATACTAAAGTAGGGCCAGGTTGCCCTCCCCCCACCTGCCCCCGGATGCGCAAACAAACTGAGAACGGAAATGCGAATGGCAAGTCATGCGCCGCAGCACAGTCGCTTAGCAGGTCGAGTACTGTTCCTGTTATTGTGCCTGATCGTTTCAAGCGCCGGGTCGATCGCCTTTTCGAAGGATGAAAAGACCCGAATCAAGGCCGACCGCGCCCTCCACGCAGGTGATTTCGAAGGCGCCGAAAAAATTTACCGACAGGTACTCGCCAAAGATCCATCCGATCTTGATGCGCGTCTGGGTTTGAGTCGCGCGCTTCTCAAACAACGAAGGCTACAGGACGCATTTGATCACGCAGCTCGGGTGATCGCCATCGATCCTCTGTCGGCGCGCGCTCACGCCTTCCTGGGATCGGCTGTCCTTGCCTCCGGCAATTTCCGCCAGTCAATCGAAGAATTTCGCACGGCCCTGAGCTTAGACGAGAATGAAGCTTCGGCCATCGCGGGACTGGCGATGGTTGATTTTTATGAAAACCGACTGAACTCTTGCGTGATCGGTCTTCGTCGCGCCAGCAGTCTGGATCCTGATGAGCCGGATTACGTTTTTGATCTCGGACAGGCGGCCGCCCGCTCCCAGAGATATAAGGAAGCTGCCGACGCCTACGAACGTTTTCTGTTTATCGCCCCGCGAACGGACATCGATCGGCGCGCGCGAATTCGCGGCTTGATCGATTTTCTGCGCTATCTCGGCCAACAAGGCTCGCTCTATTCAGCCGCCGGGGCCGAGCAAACTTCGGTTTCTTTCGACGCTGCCGATAATCGTCCAATTCTTAAGGTACGAATAAACGGTTCGAAAGAGCCACTTCGCTTTGTGCTTGATACCGGCTCAGGGATGTCAGTTATTTCTGATACGACCGCCCGCAAGTTGGGCATACGGACGGTTGCTCGTGGCGGTTTGGCCCGGGCTGTCGGAGGTGGTGGTCGCTTCGAAATAGTTTATGGTTTTCTTTCATCGATTGCCGTGGGAGATGCCAGAGTCGAAAACGTGCCGGTTTACATTCGTCGTTTTTTTGATGAGAAGAATCCCGTGGATGGCTATATCGGCATCGCGGCGCTGGGTGACTTCGTTACTACTGTTGATTACGGAACGCGCACGCTCTCCTTGAGTCGGCAGAAGATTGCCGATGCTTCCTCTAACACCACGCCTTTGAATCCGCCTTCGAGTACGGCCGAATCGCGTTCGGGTATTGATTTGCCGATGAGAACTACTGCGAGCGGCTTTATCAGCAGCGAAGTGGTGCTCGAAGGTGTCCAGGATTCTCTCAACTTCATCGTCGATACCGGCGCCAGCGTAACGGTGGTATCAGAAAAGGTGGCGGCCCGCGACGAAGTGCAGAGCTTCTATCAACAGGGCCGAATGCGAGTGTTCGGCGCCGCCGGAATTGCCGATGATGTGAAGATTATGATGATTCCGAAACTGGCAATTGGGCCGTACTCGGGGGAGCACATCGATGCTGCTGTACTCGATCTCGATGCGCTGAACGAGACTGCAGGTTTCCTGCAGAGCGGAATCCTCGGTGGAAATTTCCTGCGCAAATTCCGCGTAATTTTCAATTTTCAACGCGGCATCATTCGCCTCGAGCCCGTCGGCGGCAGCCCTCCGCCGCATGAAAACACCGGCGCCGTCGGCGCGTTAACAGGTGATCTTGATTCGCGGCGAACGACCAAAGTGAAAACGCTCCAATGAAGCAAAGCATCTATTTAGAGACCTCAGTTATCGGCGCCTACCTCGACAACGGGGAGCCGTTCCGGCGCGATCTGACGATTCGCTGGTGGGAACATGAAATGTCAGAGTATCGGGCCGTGATCTCGCCGCTGGTCGTGCGCGAACTCGAACGCGTGACCGAGCCGCACCGTTCCGGGTATCTAAGGCTACTTGCTAATCTGCCGTCCGTCGAATTAACCGACGAGGCGGCGATTCTCGCCGACGGTTATGTTTCCCGCGGGATCTTTCATCGCAAATACATAGCAGACGCGCTGCACGTTGCGATTGCATCGTTTCATAAGATCGACTATTTGGTAACATGGAACTTTGGTCATCTGGCTAATGTCCGCCGGCAAGCTCGTATTCGTTTATTCAATACCGCGGCCGGATTCTTTGTTCCAATGATTGTGACCCCGGAGTTTTTGGTTTCGGAAGCTACGGAAAAGGAGAACATTGGATCGCGAATCTGAGGTTCTATGTATCGCAAACCAAAGTTTCTGCAAGTGCTGCACAAAATTCGCGAAGCGATGTCGCGCGAAGCCGATTACGACGTCGATCTTTTTGCCGAGATGGTTAGATCCGGTGAACCACCAGCATACGGATCAGTCCAGAACATTCGCGGTTTTCGCCGGCGCGCCGCGCGCGGAGAAAAATCTGAGGGGACCGCCCGGAACGAACCAAAGAAACGTGCCACTCGATAGCCTTAATCAACTTTTTAGTTATGGATGCGACGTTTGAGACAATCGGGCTCGAAGTGCCGAGCGAAAAAGCCATAAATTTCCTGGCCCGACGAGCGGAGCATCAGGGCGAACCGACACAATTGACTCGGCACGGAGCAGTTTTGCACGGCCGTTGTTGGAAACTGGGCGCCGGCCTCGAAGTGTGGACCGTGCTCTACGAATCAGGAACGGGCGATATTTTTTACGCGAATTGCCGGCCGGGTTTTCGCGCACGCTACGCACAAAGAATCACGCCGTGGGCGCTTACGGAGTATGACGAAGAAGGCGAAGCCGTGATTCATGGTTACTGCGAAGGTACGGAAACGGACGTGCTCTTTGAGTTACAGAATCTGACTGAGGTCGGAACGTTCGGATTTCGCGCGCCGGCACTGCACATCGGCCTGTGTGGCCTGGCCTATAGCGCCAGAGTCTGTAGTCGCGAGATGAGCCCTCGATGGTTACCACTTGAGAAGGCAGCCCCTTCGCGCGCCGCCCACGAGAATGACTGGACCCTGCGTGGTCGCGTCATTGCTTTCAAGTCTTTGCGCAATCCGCTTTCGGGCAGCGAATTATATTGGGTGTACGTGGATCTGCGTGACCTCAGGCTGGAAGTGCTAATCAACCAGCGATCGCTACACGGCGGCGAGCTCCGCCTGGGCGCGACCCTTTCAGCCGAAGTCTGGCTCCAGGGTCATGTCCTCGATGAGCAGGCGCTCCGCTTGCGCTACGAAGGCGCCGACCGGTCGTATACTGTAGGAGATTTCTGGACGCGCCTTTCGCGCCGCAATTGATATGAGGAATAAACAGCAAGCCCCCGCGCTTTTATTGAAAACGATTGCCCGAACTCCGTGAAGCGCGTCCTTATCACTCTACTCACTCTGCTGGTTCTCGCGGCAGCGGTTTATTACCTGAATCAATACTGGATTCATCGTTACGACTCGTTGATTGCGAGCGAGTCCAGAACTTATCACCTTGATCCCGACCTTGTTTGGAGCGTTGTTTACGAAGAAACTTACTTCCGATCCTGGAAGCGAGGAAAGGACGGCGAAGTCGGTCTGATGCAGGTCACTCCTTTAGTCGCCAGGACCTGGGCAGCCGATACCGGAATGCGAAATCTGGAATTACAGATGTCCTCTGATGCATCGTCAGTTCTGCTAAATCCTGAACGCAATGTTCAGATCGGTTGCTGGTACCTCGAAAAATTTTCTCAGGACTATCACGACCTGCCGGGCCGGGAGGCGCGCATGATCGCGGCATACAATGCCGGGCCAGGTCGCGCCGCTGACTGGAGCCGGACCAGCGAAGGCGCCAAACCTTTGAGCGAAGATGAATTCATTGCGCGAATTGATATTCCTTCGACGAAGGCGTATGTAGTTTCAGTGTTGTCGCGCTACCGCAAGATCAAATCGACCAGCAGCAGTCTCGCCACGATTCCGACACACGCTCTTCCATCATGAACGCCTTATCGCCAACCTTGGTGGTCGTCTTAAAGCTGCTGATGGCAATGCTCTGCGGCGGCGCGATCGGATTCGAGCGGGAACTCAGTCATAAACCTGCCGGGCTGCGGACTAACGTGCTGATATGCGTCGGCGCTTCGCTGTTCACCGTCGTGTCGCGTCACATCGGCGGCGGGGCCCCGTACACGGACCCGGCCAGACTGGTTGCCCAGGTGATCACTGCAATCGGCTTCGTCGGCGCCGGTGTAATCCTCCAATCGCGGGGCTCGATTTCAGGACTGACGACTGCGGCCACTATTCTGGTCGTCGGGGCCGTGGGAATCACGGTGGGCGACGGGATGTTTACGATTGCCTTGATCGCAACCTTATTAATTATCTTCGTGCTGGTTTTGCTTCGCCGGGTCGAGCATGCTTTCGTTCGCAAACGCCGGCTGTTTCATTATTCAATGAAGACCGCAAACCCCGGATCGTCTCTGCCCCGGCTCTTCGAATTGATCGAGAAAGAAGGCATGCGGCTGGGAGATTTCAGCTTGCGCGATCTCGGCGAAGGCAGCCACGAGATCAATTTCGCCGTAATTACATCGTTCGACGGAAACAATCGATTAGTTCAAAAGCTTCCGGAAATTGGTCGCGATCTAAGGAGCTCGACGATGGTAACTGACTAGACAATCGTCCGTACCTCTTTCGCTGATCAGTCGTCATAACCGCGCAAATAATGATCAAAATTTATTCTGCCCGCTGGGTTCTGCCGATCTCATCACCCGTGATCGAAGACGGCGCAGTCGCGGTGGCGCAGGATCGCATCGTCGCCGTAGGCCACGCACCGAGGTTGAAAGCGAGATTCGCGAACGCCTCGGTGCTTGACTTCGGTCATGCCGCGCTCCTGCCCGGTTTGGTAAACGCCCATTCACATCTCGAGTTAGCAGTCATGCGTGGATTTCTCGAAGGCGAAGAAAACGATTTCTTCGCCTGGCTTCGCAAACTCACGATTGCCCGCATGGCAATGACCTCAGAAGACTTATATGTCTCAGCAATGTGCGGCGCAATCGAGGCGGCGCGCGCCGGCGTGACCTGCGTGGGCGATGCCAGCGCTGTCGCCTCGGCCGCGATGAAAGCGCTCAATGAGATAATCGTTCGGTCCGGATCCCGCCGCCGCGAAAGAAAACGTTCGAAAGCTTCAGGCGCAACTCGACGAATTGCGCGGCTCTGAAAGTGCTCTCGTCCGCGCAGGCGTGTCACCGCACGCGGTCTATACCGTGAGCGCCCCGCAAATCGAAATGATTTCGCGCCTGGCACAGGATGAAAACTTTCCTTTGATGATGCACGCCGCGGAGTCCCGTGCCGAGGAACTATTCATGCTTGAAGGTACCGGGCCGTTTGCCGAAGGTCTCAGAGGTCGCAACATTGATTGGCAATCACCGCGTATTTCAACCGTTCAATACTTGTTGCGTCTTGGAGTACTCGAAACAAAACCTCTGCTTGCACACTGCATTACTGTCGATGGGCCTGACATCCATACAATCAAAAGCTCAGATGCACGCATTGCTCACTGTCCCAAATCAAATGCCAAACTCGGTCACGGTCGGGCGCCATTCGCGAGATTCATTGAGGCGGGAGTCAAAGTAGGACTTGGGAGTGACTCAGTGGCCAGCAACAACACCTGTGACATCCTGGAAGAGGCGCGCTTTGCGACACTCCTCGCGCGGATTAGCGGTCACGACGGACAGATTTCCAACGATGTGAATTCTCGCGCGCGACTGGACACTTTCCAGAGCGGCGAGGCTGCTCCCCTGTTCAGCGCCAGGGATGCACTCTTCGCGGCTACGCTTGGCGGCGCCCGCGCGCTCGGCCTTGACGACCGGGTCGGAGCGCTGGCTGAAGGAAAGCAAG
>WNGN01002170.1_pt1 | contig 13126 bp, 10 predicted proteins | sample 5400561 | NCBI WGS metagenome assembly WNGN01 (sample SAMN13153379, study PRJNA577476) | soil metagenome | isolation source: 115 cm soil or saprolite under Garry oak tree replicate 2 | place: USA:California | collected 2016-06-15
ACGCGGCGCGCCAACTCATCGGCTCGCGACCGGGCCAACTCAGCGGCCTTTTCGTGCTTGAGATCGGCAATCACTCGATCGCGGACCTCTTCGAGAGAGCCCTGGTGTCCAGGCTGAATTTCCTTCAGAGACAGGACCACATAGCCGCGGTCGGTGCGCATGGGCTGGCTCACGCCGCCCGTGCGCAGGCGGAAGATCGCGTCCTTGATGTCCTGTGAATTGCCGAACTCCAGGATGGCATCCGTGACCGCGACCGGGCGCGTCTCGGCTACAGTGAGGTGGAATTGCTTGGCCAGGTCATCGATCGAGGCGCGGTTTGACCGGCGGATCTCCCCTGCCATCTTGTCCGCGATGTCGCCGGCATCTTTGTCCGTTCTTTCCAGCACCAGCGGGGCGCGAATGGAATCCTTCACTTCCTCAAAAGGCTTGGTGTGCGCGGTCTCCCTGTCCAGCACTTTGATGATATGGAAGCCGTATTGCGTGCGAATCAGATCGGAAATGGCGCCCTTGGGGAGACCGAATGCGGCTTTCTCGAACTCGGGCACAGTCTGACCTTGCACGATCCAGCCAAGGTCGCCGCCTTTTTCCTTGCTCACGTCTTCGGAATACTTCTTGGCCAAATCTTCGAATTTGCCGGTTTTCCTCGCCTGCTTGAGGACGTCTTCGGCCTTCTTGCGGATTTCCTCGACTTCCGCGTCGGTCTTGCCGACCGTTTTGAAGAGGATGTGCTGGACGTGGACGCGGTTCGGCACCTGATACTGCTCGACGTTCCGCTGGTAGATAGCCTTCAGTTCGTCGTCGCTGATCTGCACGCTCTGGCGGATCTGATTGATGTCCGAGAGCCCATAGCGGACGATGCGGCGTTCGGGAATCTGATAGCGTGACTTGTTCTTTTCGTACTCGGCCTTAATCTCTGAATCGGAGGGCACGATCTTGGATTCCAGATCCTCGGGCTTGAGGAAGGAGTAGGTGAGCTTGATTTTTTCGTTGCGATCGCGGAATTCTTCGCGCAGATCGTCCGGACTCGCGCTGATGCCGTCGGTGACCAGGCGGCGGAACTTCTCTTCGAGCAGCCCCTGGCGAACGAGCTCTTCAAATTGCGCCACGCTCATCCCGGTGCGACTCTGCACTTCGGCAGAGTACCGCTCCAACCCGACAAAGGCGCCACCGTTGAAGGCCGTGGGGAGATACTGCCGAATGCGGTCGGCGCGCTCCTCGTCCGTCACGGTGATGCCGAGGCGCTTTGCTTCATATTCCAGCTCTTTCTGGAAGACGAGCTGATTCAGGATTTGCTGGGCGTAGAGCGCTTCGAGCTGCTTGGGGATTTGGCCGCGTTGTTCGATCTGCGAGAGTTGCGCGCGGATATCGGCCACCGTAATGGTCTGGCCGCCGACCTGTGCCACCGCGTCCGGGGCCGCTTCCCCCGTACCCGGCCCTTGCGGCACAAGGTAAGCGAGCATGGTCACACCCAGCACGCCCACCAAGATGCCAAGCAGAACCCGAACCGATGTTTTTCGACTATCGAAGACGCCGGCCATCCGTCGTGTCTCCAGAGTGCCTGGACAAACAAATAGTATAGGAGAGGTGCGCGGCCGGCCTCAAATGGAATCGTTCGCGGGTAGTGGGTCCGAATTACCCACTATCCGGGAGTTATCGCGTGGTGGCTCCAATCGACATCCCTGGTGCGGCCAATTCTACGGATAGGACGCTTATTGGGAGTAGCCTCTCCGAAAAGATAGCTGGTTATGGTGGTCTACATCTTAGCTGTTCAACGCTCCACGAGCCCGCTGACCGGCACAATGACCCTTCGAAACTGTGCGTCGTTGGTGTCGATGAAGATGGACCCCTTTATCGGACCGACCGGGATTCTTTGGAGGCTTAGAGTGAGCTCCGCTTGATACTGGTCGCCCCTCGGCCCTCGCTCCGACTTAAGGCTTAGGCCCGGAACATCGGTACTCAATTGCGCGTTGAAATCGTTGCCCCCTTCCTGGTGGATAATCAGAGTTACGGCTGCGTGGCCAGCATCGCCGACGTGCAACGTTCCGAAGTCCACGACGTCCGGGAAGGCGTGCACTCTTTCGTAGAGATAGGTATTGGCGCCCACCTTGAGCACTGGCGTCCGCTTACTCGATGTCTTTATCAGGATGGTGTCGGCGGCTCTTCCTCCGGGGCCGTCCGGTTTCAAGGCCAGAGTCAAACGGTAGCGTTGGCCGCGTTTCAACGTGTCGAGTTGCGCCGTAAACCTCTCGGCCGGGTGCTCGATTTTTTCGATCCGCAAAGGCTCCGGTTCGTGATTCACGATTTCGATCGCCGCCCGGCCGCCCCGGCCCCTTTGTCCGGCTATGAAGAAAGCCGGCATCGGAGACAGTTCGACCGCCGGAACTATGCGGCCCGTAAAGGCCAGGCGCGCTTGCGGCAGCGCAGGGTCGTTAAGGAAGACCAAAATTGTTCCTTCAAACTTTCCCTCCAGATTCACCGTGTCCAGCTTGAAATGAATCTTGCCTTCCGCGCCCGGAGCCACCTCATGCGGCATTTGTGTAACCAGCAGGGGCGTCGTCATGCTGACCTTCTCGATCAGCATTGGTGCCGAGCCCGGGTTACTGAGAACAAAGTCGTGCTCTACCACGGCTCCGGATAGGACTTCGCCGAATTCGAATCGTGCCTCAGGGAAAACCGCCTTTTGCCCGCTGGACGCAGCGTCTTGTGAGGCGAAGCCTTGCTTGGCCGTTCGGGAGTCTTGCGCGCCAGTAGGCGCCACCACGTATGGCGCGCCACAGGAAGCAAGGAGGGGGGATAAGGCGAGGGAAAAGATCCTTCTCGTAGCACGCAAAATCATCAAGGGTCTCCGGGTAGGTTTTCGGCGAGGCCGAGGTGAGCTCGGCCTCGCCGACGATTGCAAGGTGTGGGGCTACTATGGCATCAAATAGAAACGAAGCTGCAGGAGCTTGTTACCGTTGTTGTCATAGTCCCAAAAGAAGTTCAGAAATCCACCTTGAAAGAGAGCGACGGTTTGCAGAGTGTTCGCGTCTACGAGCGACGTCAACGCATCCGTCACGTTTGTGAACTTGTTCGGCTTCATTCGAACAAACACAGCCTTCTTCGTAGAGCAAACTAATACGCCCGTGATGGGCTCGGTCGCGCAGGTGGTGAGTGTAGAGGACCCGCCCGGCGTTCCTACCACGCGCGCCCAGACATTGTAAGATGCCGTGGCGCCTGTAGTGCACGGAACAAGCGTGGTGCCTGCGGCCGTCGTGATGTTCGTGTTGCACGGAAGCTGGAATACCGCGCCTTGCTTCGCGATCTGGGTCCCGTTGCAGTCGTAGGCCGCATCGAAGGCGTTTCCGTCACAGACCGTGAAAGGACCTTGAGTCAGCCAGATGTCTGCGCCAGGAACAGGATCCGTGTCGGGGCCATTTTTGCCATTTGTATAGAGCGGGACGAAAATCGTGTGACGGTCCGAACCTGTCAGGGGTGCGTTCTTGCCGTTCGTCACGCCGATGATGTTCAAGTTGTAATGAGGCCCTACGGTTGTAATGCCGTTCCCGTTCTGGGCTAACCCCGGGCTTGACGCTAGCGCTGCACTTAAAACTGCTAAACCTGCAACAACCAGCAATAGTTTTTTCATTTTTCCTCCGCATTTTCTGCAGCCTAATAAAGCGAACTGCGGCTGGAATTCGCACTCGGGAGGTAGCCGTCAAAACGGAGTACCCCTTGGTGGGCTTGGTAAACGGATGGTACGCCCGCGGAACTTGGAGATACTACTGTCCCGAAGCCCAGTTTTGGAGCAGGGGCATTTGACGTGGCTGCCAGCCGAGGAACGGGGCTGTTTGAGCTGGCGGCGCTGCTGGCCGCGGGCGGACACACAGGGTCCGCTCGACGGAACTCAGCCGGTTGGAAAAAAGAACGGGCCGCGTGGAAACCCGGCCCGGCCTCTGGTTGCAAATTGAATTGTTAGTGAGTAGGAAGAGGAACCTACTCGCGGTGGAAGCTAGAATTTGCTCCAGGTGAACGAATTCAGCATCCAGTTGCCGACCGTGACGGCGTTATTCAGCAAAGCGCGATCGTAGTGGATGGCCACGGGGTTTCCGTTGTCCGTCATCTTGCCTGTGATAATGGATCCGTATATCGTGCCGTTGCCGCTGAGAAGGGCCGTCGCATTCGGCGCATAGATGACAGCAGAAGTTGTGCCGTTGCCATCGATTTTGATTGTCCCCGTGCCGGCATATTCGATTTGAATCAAGGAAGAATTGAATGTCGTATTTAAGATACCGTTACCACCGAGGTCGAGCGGCGTAGGCTGGCCGTTACCCACGACGTTTATGTAAACAGGTTTATACACCGCAGGATTGCCCGGACCCGTACCGGTGCCCGGACAAGCAGCTATCGTCATTTGTGCGTTGCCATTCAGACTGATGCTGTTAACATAATATTCCCCGCCCACGCAATTGCCAAAAGCATCAACGGCAGGAGGGAAGGTCAAGGTCTGATTCCCGGCCAAACTGATATCTCCATAGTTGCCTGTGACGCTCGGGCAGACCCCGCTGCCAATACACGGAACAAGGGTGTTATTAGCAGGGACAGGGCTTACGGGTATCGGCACGGTGGCCGGTTCCGTAGGCGCTGGGAAGGTAAGCGGCTGGGGTAACTTAATTAGACTCTTTGGGTAGGGAATACAATTTACCGTGTCGTTCTCGCATCCGGTGACAGCAGCAACGTTGCCCGACAGGGCGTCCACGTTTCCGGCCGCGCAGGGGCCCACACCGGTATCAGGACTGGAGAAGGTGCCGTTAATCGTAGTACCAGCGGCGGTATTCACGTTTCCGTTGGAACCGAGGTTTCCATAATATTGCTGCGTGACGGGCGCTCCGCCATTCCAGGTCAGAGCGTTGGAATCGTAGCTGTCAATGGTGCCGCCGCCATTAAAGAAGATAGAGCCGCATCCGTTGCCGGTCGCGAAGGCCGCGTAGCCGAACGTCGGATAGGTTTCCCTTTCCAGGATGGCAGCGACTTCCACGGTGGAGTTGCGGACGCCATTAATGGTGGCATCGGAAGTGAGCTGCCAGGTCTGGATCGTTTTAGGGAGGGGGGTATCGAAGACCTTTACCTGCCGCATGGCGATGAGTTGGGCTGAAACGGTGTAATTGACAATCACATTGCCGGCCGCGACGTTCGACGCGGTGGCCGCGTTATACGCAGCCTGAACGCCAGCCGCGGGATAGATGCTCGGAACAGCGGGGTTGGACGAGAGTACGACGGGGTTACCGGCGAACAGCACCGGCGACTGCGAGGCATAGGTGTACACGGCGATTGGGTCGGCGAGGTTCTGCCCCGGCGGAACATAGGTATTCATCAGGTAGTTGGCCGCGGAATTGAGGCCGGCTTCGGCGCCATAACGCCCCTGGGTCATCAATCTATAGTTCATGCTGGCCCAAGTCTCCGACTGGGAGAGAAACATCAGGGAGACGGCCATCACGGAGAGTATGAACACAAGCAGGAGCGCGAGAATCAGCGCTGCGCCTTTTTGATTGGATCGTTTCATGGCTATTCCTCTCTTCGGTCGCTGTGCGAATTGTTCAGTACGCCGGTTGCGGCGTCAGTGGCAACAGGCTGAATATGTTCACTGCCCCTGGATCGGCGGTCCAAGCTGGCGCGTTGGAGATGCCGGGCATGGGCTGGACGCGGTCCGGCGCGCTAAGAGCGAACGCCTGCCAGGCCTCGAAGACGTTGCGCGGAGCAATGTTCAGCAGCGCCTTGGTTTCCCTCTGGGCCTGCTTTTGCTCCTGATCCACGGTCTGCGTCTGCACGGTCAGGGTCACGGCCACGTCAAAAACGTAAGTATTCGACGGCGTCAGTGAATCCTGCTGAAGGGGATTGGGCTGGTAGCTGAAGCAAGGGATTCTGGTGCCGCCGGCATCAACGGGATTCAGGGCGACGTTGTCCAGCAGGACCTGCGCCTGGGAAAGAGCTGCGACTCCCGGCGTCACAAGTGTCACGCTGCGCGTCAATGTTCCTGTTCCTGTCAGGTCCCCGTTACAGTCGTATTCAACGTACACCAGCGTTCCGTCACCGTTGATGTCGCCGAACAACTTCAAAACATTCGGGCCGGAGCCATTCGCGAAGTTAGGCGGTACAACGCCCGCGGGGAAGTCGCCGACCACGCGAGCGGGAACGCCCGCCGCGTGCGCCTTGGTAAATACGGCGGTGATTGTGCCGGGCGTACCGCTTGTGAAGGCAGTCACCTGGACAGATTCCTGAAGGTCAGAGCCCGTGACGAGGTTCGTCCCGGCGTCAATCTGCAGATACTCTCCGACGAACATCCCGGTGGTATCGAGGATGGAAACAGTGACAGTAACCGCGGCTGGAAGAACGGTACCTGGAAGGTAAGCAGCCCCCACCGCCGTCGTCATGGTCGTTTGGAACGGCGGAATCCTTCCCGCCTGGCCGATTTCCTGCGCGAGCAACTCCGTGGCGTTGCGGATATTGCTGTGCATCTCCGTGCGATTCTGAACGGTGGTCTGGACCTTCATCATCTTGGCCATGGCGCTCATGATGACTCCTCCCACAATCAGGAGGATGGCAATGCCGATGAGCGATTCGAGGAGGGTGAAGCCGGCCTGGCTTGATTTCGCGGCGCGTTTCGATTCTGATTTGGTCTGCGACATGTCAGCTCCTCAAAACGGGTACGACTTCATCGAGGTCACCGTGGATTGCGGGAGAGCAGTGCGGTTGCCGATGCCCGAGCGCACCTGGCACAAGACGGTGATTTGCTTCAGGTTGTTCCCACCGGCGCCGGCGGGATTCGTGATCTGCCAGAGACGAGCGTAATACCAGTTGACCACCGTGCACGTGTTTGTCCCCAGATACGAGCCATCCACACACAGGTAGTCCACATAACCCGCCACGGGAGCGGCCGGGTTGAGACCCCCTACCGTGCCACCGGGAACGCGAGGATCCACCGGAGTTACCTGACTGACGCAGTTGCCGAGTCCCGTTCCCCCCACGGGAGTGGAGGGAAAGACGGCCGTGTTTGTGGAAAAATCGCAATAGCGGAGCGCCAAAAGCTGCTCCATCTTGTCCTGGGCATATTCCGCGGTGCGCGCGGCCAGGTGGCCTTGATTCTCCGTCGTGGTGATGGCCGTGAAGGCCATGGCCATGACGTTCACGGCAACGACAAGCACGATGAAAACTGCAAACATCGTTTCGAGCAGGGACATGCCCGCCTGTGATTTTCTTGTGCGCAGACTGCGCGATTGAGTTTGCTTTTTCATGATTTGTCCTCAGCGCCGGAACCAGTTGGCGCCAGTCGCAGGCGTACTCCAGGTGCGGATGAGACCGGTTTGGGAGACCGTCAGCCCATAGAGGTTGTTGCCGTCGGTCACGTAAACGACATCATTCGATGTGGGCGCGATACCCCCGGGGCCCTTTTGGATTGGGACGCCGCGCGAATTGAACACCACGCAAGCGCTGTTCGCGAACGTGGCTCCCTGCCAGGGACCATCGGCGGGTGTTGCCCCGCCCGCGGTGCCAGCGCGACAGGGCGGAGCTTGCGCGATTGCCGGCTGCGAATTGGGAGGCGGAGCGCCCACGGTGGCAAGGACAGCGGGGGATGCAGCAGATCCAGCAAATGACACGTTGGCTGACAGATTCATACCGGGCACTGCGCCGCCGCCCGGTCCGCCGCCGGGTCCCAGGCAGCCCGCAGCGAGCGTCAAACCGTTAACATCAGTTCCGTGGTCACGCATCCAGCAGCTGTTAGGTTTATCCCAAACGTCGACCCGATAGGTGCCCGTGGCAAAATCGAAATACGCTCGCGCGTCGGTGAAATCAGCGGCGGCGCGCAGCTTGGCCTGGCCGAGCGTTTCCGCGATATTGCGACCGTCGCCGGCAAGCCGGAGGTTGCGCATGGTCTGTACAAAGCGCGGAATTGCAATCCCGGTGATAACCAGAGAAATGAAAAGAACGATTATCAGCTCAAGCAGCGTAAAGCCCGACTGACGGCTGACCTCTCTCGATTCCGTTTTCCGGTCCGTGCATGCATTCATACGGTTATTTCGCTCCTGTTGGAGAAAGACCTGGTGAACTATATGCAGATGCTATTCCAGATGTGGTTTCCTTCTAACTGTCTCTACAGGTGGCACTTACAAGACGGGTTCGAACACGGGGGACGTAGGGTAGCGGAGGCGGGTAACAAATCGTTACATTCTGGGAGCGGCAGACCCCTCTCGGGCGAATGTATCCTTACCGGACCGGCTTAAAGAATGAATGAACGACTGCGCCGTGCAATGAACTTGGGGGCGGGAGCGGAAAGAGCGCGGCGAGCGCAGGAGCGGCCCGGAGCAGGGATCTGGAGGTCCGCATCACTCGCGCCATACCTGAGAGTCGCGCTCGAAGGGATTCGTTTGCCCGCCTGCAACACCAGAAAGTAGCGACACAGGGAAAGGGACGGGCTCAATTCAGCATGCATTGTCCTGAGCGGTTGGTATTTGTTGATTGAGTACGCGAGTTGCGAGCATCTTGGACGCTGCGAAAACGCTGTGCTAGATTGGAAAATTGGCGCGCCTTCGGCGCACGCTGAGAATCCTGATGACACGCGGACCTTACGACCCGAACCATCCGAAAATTCGCCGCGTGGAAGTTTACTGGACGGCGGTCACCTACAAGACCGTGATGGTTTACGGCGCGCTGTTGCTCGCGGTGGTCCTGGGAGTATTTTACCTTTTCGTGCCCCAGTGGTATTCGGCCGCGGTTCACAAACTATCCAATGCTGTCGGCGATAGCGACGCGGAGAAGGGCGCTCTCTCGCAGAACCAAGCGCATTTCGTCAATCTCGACGGCAAGGTCCAAGTGAAGAAAGTGAATTCCGTGCAGTGGGTGAACGTGGACTACCACACCACGCTCGATAAGGGCGATCTCGTGCAGACCGGCTCGGACGGCGCGGCGCGCATCGAGTTCGGGGACCGCACAACGTACACGGTGAAGCCCGACACGCTGGTGACTGTGGAAGAAAACCTGATCGCGAGCGACAGGCCGACGAGCGTTGCGGTCCGCATCAGCGTGGGCGCGGTAGACCTCTCCACGCCAAACTGGGCCTCGCCCAACTCGAAGGCTGCCGTCAGCGTTGAAGATGCGGTAGCGCAGCTCCGGCCGAACAGCCATGCCGCGGTGAAGAGCGACCCGGCGAAAAACGAACATGAGATCGTGGTTTCTGCAGGCGGAGCTGAAGTGCAGAGGGGATCGGAAAAGATGGAGCTGACGCAGTGGGAAAAGGCCAGCTTCAGCACGGGAGGATCGGTCCAGAAGTCCAGCGTTCTGGCTCCGCCGGGCCTGGTGGCGCCGTTAAATCTGCAGCCGCTCATCGTGGAGAATCCCAAAGAGGCCGCAGTGCATTTTGAATGGAAACCGGTCGCCCAGGCGGTTTCTTATATACTGCGCGTAAGCGCCACGGCGATGTTCACGAAAACAGTGAAGGAGGCCAGGGTCTCGGGGACGAGCGTCGATATCACCGGACTCGAGGCCGGCGATTATTTCTGGAACATCGTTGCGGTGGACGCCAAGAAGCGCACCAGTGATGCGAGCGATACATCCAAGTTCACGCTCGTGGCGCAGGGCAAGAGCCAGGAAATGGCGCTGGAGATTGAGGGCACGCAGCTTCACGGGCATGTCGTGGAGGTCATCGGGCGCACCGAGCCGGGCGCCGCGCTCATCGTGAACGGCCAGCCGGTGCCGAATATCGGGACGGATGGCCGCTTTCGACATTTCACTGAACAATTCGACCCTGGCGAGCATACCATTGTGGTGATCGGATCGAACCGCCGGGGAGGCACGGCGACGCGACGCGTGAGCGTCGTCGTACCGAAGTAGAGGCCGCGGCGAGGTCTCGAGGTCGCGGGCGAATCCCGCCGGTTCGGCGGAGAGGCTTTCTCCGCGGGGGGACTGAGGGTCATGAATAAGAATGGATTCAACCTGAGGTCGGTGTTCAGCTTGTTTTCTTCCGACCTTGCGATCGATTTGGGCACCGCGAATACGCTGGTCTTCTCCGGCGGCAAAGGCATCGTGGTGAACGAGCCGTCGATCGTGGCCATCAACAAAAATACGGGCGAAGTCGTCGCCGTGGGCCGCGAAGCAAAAGAGATGCTGGGGCGCACGCCGGGTAACGTTGTTGCGATCAAGCCGATGAAGGACGGAGTCATCGCGGACTTCAAGGTCACCGAGAAAATGCTGACCTACTTCATCCAAAAAGCGCACAACCGGCGCGTGTTGGTGCATCCGCGGATCGTCATCGGCGTGCCGAGCGAAATCACTCCGGTGGAGAAGCGCGCAGTGCAGGACTCGGCGTACCGCGCGCGGGCGAGTGAAGTCTATCTTGTGGAGCAGGCGATGGCGGCGGCGATCGGCGCGGGTCTGCCGATTGAAGAGCCGTCGGGCAACATGGTGGTGGACATCGGCGGCGGCACGACCGACATTGCAGTGATTTCGATGAGCGGCATCGTCTATTCGCGGTCGGTGCGCGTTGCGGGCAACGAGATGGACGAAGCCGTGATGCAGTACTTGAAACGCAAATACAACATGCTGGTGGGGGAACGCACCGCGGAGCAGATCAAGATGGAGATCGGCTCGGCGTATCCGCTCGAAAAGCCGCTCACCATGGAAGTGAAGGGGCGCAACCTCATCGAGGGCGTGCCGCGCACGGTGACGATTGACGACAGTGAAATCCGGGAGGCGCTGAGCGAATGCGTGGCGACCATTCTGAACGCGATCCGCGTGGCCCTCGAGCGCACGCCCCCGGAGCTTTCGGCGGACATCAGCGACCGCGGCATCGTGCTGACCGGCGGCGGCGCCTTGCTGAAGAATCTGGACAAGCGCATCCGGGAAGAGACCGGGCTGCCGGTTTCCATCGCCGACGACCCGCTCGCATCGGTCGTGCTGGGTACGGGGAAAATGCTCAGTGATTTCAAGCTGCTGCGACAGGTCTGCATCGATTAGCAGCACAGGCTTCTGATTGCGCTCTCTGCTGGGTCGGGGCGCGGATCGCGCCTAAGGGCAGACGCTCTTGCTAAATGGAAAGAAACGCACGGGCTGAAGCCTGTGCCACTGGACTCCATGGTGTTCGTTCCTTCTCGACACAGATCTTTGGTTCTATTGGCGCTCATGCTTGTCGCGCAGGTGCTCTTGCTGGCGATGCAGATCAAGCGCGATGAGAAGGGCCGGCTGCTGCGCATGTGGACGGTCGGCGCGATTTCTCCGTTTGAGCGCGTGGGTTCGTGGTGCGCGCAGAAGGTGCGCGGCACGTGGAACGGCTATTTCGCCTTGCGCGGCGCCGCGAAAGAGAACGAGGAATTGCGGCGCGAGCTGGACGCGCTGAATCTGCGCGTCACGCAACTCGATGGCAAGTCCGCGGAGGCCGACCGCCTAGCCACGCTGCTGCATTTCCGGCAATCCCATCCAGCGGCGCCCATGCTTGCAGCCCGCGTGATTGCGGCGAGCGCGGACACGGCGAGTCGCACCATCTTTATTGATCGTGGCGAGCGGGACGGGGTCCGGAAAGACATGGGCGTGATTACGCCCGATGGCGTCGTGGGCAAGGTGATCGAAGCGTTCCGCGGCACGTCGCAAATTCTGCTGCTCACCGACAGAGACAGTGGTGTGGGCGCCATGCTTGCCGATTCGCGGCTCCAGAGCCCGGTGGGCGGCACGGGCGAGCCGCTCCTGCTGATGAAATACGTCAGCAGCGACGACGAGGTGAATACCGGCCAACGCGTCGTGACGAACGGCATGGACCGAATTTTTCCCAAAGATCTGCCGGTGGGCATCGTGGTTGACATCAAACCGGGCAACCCCTTCAAGCAAGTCCGCGTGCGACCTGCGGCAAACCTCGACCGGCTTGAAGAGGTCCTCGTGCTTCTGACGCTCCATCCGCTGGAAATCAAGCAGGAACCGAACGCGGCAACGAACGCGGCGGCGCCGAACAGTGAGCCGGCGCCGGTGGCCAAGCCATGAACGGCACTTTTGACCTGCGCGCGGGCGAAACGCACATCGAAGTCTACAAGTTTCGCTCGGGCGCCATCGTTTTGGTCACACTGCTTGTGCTGGTGCTTCAGGCGCTGCTGCGCGTCTATTTCCCGCGCGCGGAAATGCTTGACCTGCCGTTGCTCGTCACCATTTATTTTGGGCTGAGCCGGCGCAATCCTTCGAGCGGGCTGCTCCTGGGAACCGTGATCGGTCTTTTGCAGGATAGTTTGAGCAAGGCGCCGCTGGGGCTCTACGGAATCGCAAAGACGCTGATCGGGTACCTGGCATCCTCCATCGGTGGACGCCTCGACACGGAGCACCCGGCGAGCCGCTTCGCCCTGACCGCCGTATTCTTTGCCATGCACCAGGGAATCATCTGGCTCATTCGCCGGCTGCTGCTGGGTCAGCCGGAAATGTGGTTCAACCTTCGGCTCGGCGCCGCGGCGCTGATCAATGGCGGGGTCGCAGTATTCCTCTTTTTGCTGCTCGACCGGCTCCGCGCGCGATCCTAACGCGCCGAATACCTGGCTGTCTGCCAACTCACAAATTCACCACCAGGCGGTACGGGTGCGGCTCAGCGCGCCTTCACCTACCCAAGCAGGAATTGCTTCAGGGCCTCGAACGTGTTGGGCAGAGCAATGCTCTGCTTGGGGAGCGCGAGGGGCGCGGCGAGGGGTTCCGGGAGAGGAATGCTGACGCCGGTGGCGCGGGCGACTGCATCGCGGAATTTGCCGGGGTGCGCGGTGCCCAGCACAATGCCCTGACTCGGCGCGTTGCGTTGCTTCAGAAATCTTTCGAAAGCAAGTATGCCGACGGCGGTGTGCGGGTCAGCCAGATAGCCGAAACGTTCGTGGACGGATTTCATCGCCTGCTGGGTTTCGTCATCGGTTGCGGTGCACCCCCAGATCTCGCGGCGCATTGCCGACAGATCGTTCTGATAGAGATCGGTCAGACGCCCAAAATTGCTGGGGTTTCCTACGTCCATCGCGCTCGAAAGCGTCGGCTGTGAGGGCCGCGGGCGGAAGCTGCCGCTGCGGAGGTATTCCGGCACGACGTCGTTCACGTTCGTGGCAGCGATGAATTGCGCGACCGGGAGGCCCAGGTGCTTGGCCATCAC
>WNGN01002172.1_pt1 | contig 13123 bp, 9 predicted proteins | sample 5400561 | NCBI WGS metagenome assembly WNGN01 (sample SAMN13153379, study PRJNA577476) | soil metagenome | isolation source: 115 cm soil or saprolite under Garry oak tree replicate 2 | place: USA:California | collected 2016-06-15
GGCGCCCGGTCGCGAACAGCACGGCCGCCAGCGCCGGTCCAGCGGTGACCGCGACCAGCATCGACGTGAGCACGGCCACGGCGAAGGCCGCCGCCGCCGGGCGCAGGAAGTCGGCCGTCAGCCCGGTAGCGAACAGCAGCGGCGCGACGCAGACCAGCGCCGCGACCGATGCTCCGGCGAGCGGGCCGGTGAAGTCGCGGTAGCCGGCCAGCACGACCGCCGCCGCGGACGGCGGATCGCCGTCGCCATCCCCGGTGCCAAGCTCGGCCATGACGCCGCTGGCCGCCCGCACCGCGTCGTCGACCACCAGCGCGAGCGCCAGCAGCAGGCCGAGCAGGACCAGGGCACTGAAGCTGTAGCCGAGCGCCTGGAGCACACCGAGCCCGGCGAGCAGCGAGAGTGCCATCGTCAGCAGGCTGACCGCGGCCAGCCGCAGGTTCAGCAGCAGCGCGACCAGCGCGAGAACGGCCAGCAGGCCGCCGGCGATCAGCGCCAGCCTGACGTTGCCCGCGGCGGCGGCAACGTAGCTGGCGGGGCGGAACAGCGAGGTGCCGAAGTGCACGCCAGGCAGGCCCGGCCGGAGCCCGGCCAGCGCCCGGTCGATGCCCCTGGTGACCGCGGGCACGCTCGCCGACGGCAGCTTCTGCACCACGAGCAGCAGACCAGGACCGGTCCCGACCAGGGCGTCACCTACGAGCGGCTGGTGACCCTGCACAACATGGGCCAGGTCGCCGAGTTGCATGGGCTTGCCGTTGCCTTCGGCGACGGGCACCTGCGCCAGGTTGGCCGGCGACCCGAACGGCAGGATGTGCCTGATCGTCAGCCGCTGGTTCGGGCCTTCCAGAATCCCGCCGGTGCCGGGCGTGGACCCGGCGAGGAAGCTCAGCGGCGACACCAGCTGGGAGTTGCCGACCGACGCGATGACCTGCGCCAGCGGGATGTGATGGCCGGCCAGGACCGAGGGGTTCACGAGCACCTGGAGCTGCCGGTCGGCCTGGCCGAACGTGGACACGTTCGCGACTCCTGCCACCCCGAGCAGGCGCGGGACTATCGTCCAGCGGGCCAGGACGGACAGGTCGACCTGGCTCAGCCTGGCGGAAGTCAGGCCGACGATCATGACGTTGCCGGTCGTAGACACCGGCTGCAGCATCACCGGCGGCTTGGAGACGTTCGGCAGCACGAATGCCCCGGTGAGACGCTCCTGCACCTGCTGGCGGGCCTGGTAGAGATTCGTCCCCGGGGCGAAATGCAGGTCTATGGCAGATAGTCCGGGTATCGAGTCTGATGTCACATTAGTAACATTCAGCACGCCTTCGAGCAGGTTCTTCTCCAGCGGCACCGTCACCAGCGACTCGACCTCGGCAGCCGACAGCCCGAGCGCCTCCGTCTGGACCTCGACCACCGTCGGCGAGGTCTCCGGCAGGACGTCCGCGTGCATCTGCGGCAGCCGTGCGATGCCCACGATCATGATCCCGGCTGCAGCCGCTACCAGCAGGACGCGAAATCGCACGCTCACGCCAAGTAGCCAGCTCAGCACGTGACCCCCCGGGACCCTAACGATCAGGTTAGGAAATGCCTAGCTAAATCCAATGTCCCCAGAACAGGTCGGCTTGAAAAGCCAGGATCACCTGGCCCGCGATCGCTTGCTCGCGCTCGGACCTGAGGCTGCGATGGCCGAGTTCCACCAGATCAAGGGCATCGGGCCGTTCTACAGCTCGCTGATCGTGATCAGGGGCACCGGGTTCACCGGCGTGCTGCCGGCCGCCGAGCCGCGGGCGCTCGCCCTGGCGGCCCGGCTCTACGACCTGCCAGAACCGGCGTCCGCGGCCAGGTTCACCGAGCTCGCCGAGGCGTGGAAGCCGCTGCGAACCTGGGCCGTGGTCTTGATCAGGGCCGCCGGGCCCCGCCTGCTCGGCGACGACCCCCGCCCGCACCGCGCGCCGGACCGCCGGGCGCTGGCGGCCAGCACCCGCTGAGCCCGTCGGCCGGGCCGGCCAGCACGCGCCAGCACCCGCTGAGCCCGGCGGTCAGGCGGCGGGCCAGTGCCAGCTCGTCGCGCGGCCGCCGCGGATCGCCACAGTTCCGGCAGGCGTGTCCGGGCCGCTCCAGATGACGTAGCTGCCAGCGGCCAGGCCCTGGTACACGGCCGCGTAGCTGGCCGAGCCAGCGGTCTGGCGCCTCCTGACCGTGGCATGCGTCCGCCGGGCCGCCTGGCCATCCCGCCGATCCCCGGCCGGGCCGATCTCGATCTCTGCCCCCTCGAGACCGGCGGGCGCGTACAGCACGAGCGCGCCGACTCCCGGCCCGAGCTCGAGCACGACGTTGCCGCCGGCCGACGGGGCCGTGGCCGTGGCCGCCTCGGGCGGGCTGGCCTCCGCCGACCCGATCTCGGCTTCATCGCCGGCCCCGGTCACGAGGGGTTGCGGTAGCCGCTGTACGGGATGCCCATGTAAGGGAACCTGTCCAGCGGCCGGTTGGCCACGCTGCTGTTGGTCAGGCCGTCGCTGAGCACCTTGACGGTCGGGTCCACCTGGTAGCTCGGATCGATCAGCGGGTAGGTCAAGCCAGCCAGAGCGCGCAACTCGATGGTGACGACGTCGTCGACGATCCTGCGGCCGTTCGGGAACCCGGCGAGATCACCCCCGAGCACTCCGAGAATGTTGACCGAGCTCGCCGGAGTGGGCGGTATGGACGTGTTGAGCCTGAGCATGTCGGACCGCACCGGGCCGGTGAAGTTGGTGAAACCAGGGACGATGCCCTTACCGATCCCGGTCAGCAGGATCGCCTCGATGTCGGCCCGCGCCTTGCCGGACTTGCCGAGCGCTGCGAGGTGCGGGAAGACCCCCGGGTACAGGACGGGCAGCAGCCCGGCGAGCTCGGGATGCGCGTAGTAGTGCGCGAACTGCTTGTCGTGTGCCGGCTCCTGCCTGTTCCATCTGTCCTTGCTGGCCAGCGCGATGATGACCTCGTTGATCAGCGGGTTGCCCAGCCTCGAGACCTGCCCGAACGGACCGCTGTGCAGCCCGGCGTCCCCGTCTTCCGCGGCGATCATGACCCGGGGCCTGCTGGCGGTCGTCCACACCCCGATCGTCGGGCGGCCGGCCCGTACCAGCTGGTTAGTCGGAACCTGGATCGCGACCGAGTGCACGTTCAGCCTGTTGGTCGCGTTCACGCCAGGCTGGCTGACCAGGCCCGCCAGCTTGCCGAACACGTTCGCCTGCTGGAACGGGCGCAGGTTGGCGAGGTCGAAGATCGAACCGAGGTCCACGTAGAACTCCTCGGCACGCTGCCCGGCGAACACACTGATCCCGTTGCCGAGCGAGTGCACTGCCTTGCTGCCCAGCCTGGCCTCGTAGTGCGGAGTGGACAGGATTCCCACGTTGCAAGGCGGGCAGGCAAGGTTGCTGCCGAGTACGCGGGAGCCGTGCCGGTCGACCCTGGTGACGCTGTAGAACTGCTTGCTGTTCCAGTTCGGGTCAGTGAGCGAGGTGATCGGGCCGGTGTTGTAGAGAAAGCTCTCCGGCGTCGTCAGCTTGGTATGGAAGCGGAACTGGTACGAGATCTCCGGAAAGCCGTCGCCGTCGTTGTCGATATGAATCTCGTACAGCACGTCATTGCCGAACTCATAGAAATTCGGCCCGCCGGCCGGCTCCTGGAGCGGGATGTAGTTCGCGATCAGGGTGACCGTGCGAGGACGGTCCGGGCTGACAAACGCGTAAAGATCGGTGCTATCGGCGACGGGATCCTTGGCGATCTCCGGTGCCTCGCGATGCGATGACATTATTTCCTCACAAGACTCAGGCGGCTGGGTACGGGCGAGATCACTGACGGCTGGCCAGGACCAGGCGCGCGGCCAGCTCGGGGTCGTGCAACCGGGTCAGGCTGGTGCCGCGGAAACGTCGATGCGGCTCGTCTTCGCGTCCTTGACATGGATGACGAGCTGCTCGGCGTGCTCGGTGTGCTCGGCGGCGGCCTGGGCGCCGGCCCCGCCGTCGGCGTGCCGGGCGGACTTGTCCTGAGCGTCGGCCCCGCGGTCCGCGCGCCCGTCGGTCTTTTCCCTGGCGGCGAGCGCGGACCTGCCAAGCCCGGCCAGCGCCGTCATAGCGGCCGAGGCAGCGCCGACGCCGGCGGCGCCGCGGAGCAGAGCGCGCCGGGACGGGCGCCGCGAGTCGGTGCCAGCCGTGCCCGGCAGGGCGGGAAGCCCGGCCGGACCAGACGGGGCGGACAGACCGTGCAGGTCGGCCGGCGACGAGCCAAGGTATCTGCGGCCGATCGGTATCGCGGCCGGCCATGCAGCCGGATGGATTCCGCGGCGGCGGCGGACCCGGTCGCCGCTGCTGTCAGGCCGCCGGCATCGCGGCCATAACTTATCGAGTTTGCTCAGTTACTGTCAGTTACATTCGGTCGTGACGCGCACGCCGGCTGCGCGGGTATCGGCGGCATGTGATCGTTGATCCCGGGTCCGGCGCGCGATCACGCACGGCACCGATCCTGCTACCACGCGAGCCGGGCGCCGCGATGCCGACGAGGCCTGCTGGTCCCGAATCGAACTGGGTGCGGCGGAATTCCGTGGTCCTACTGTCCAATAGGCTCGGGTTGCGGACGGCCGGCTAGGCAGCGGCCGGTCCTGGCAGGGAGGAAAGAGGCAGGTGTCCAAGCCGAGCAGGAATCGCGAGATTGCCAGGGCGAAGGTCGCGGAGATGCGGGCCAGGGAGGCGCGGCAAGCCCGGCAGCGCAGGCTTTTCACCGGGATCGGCGCCGCGGTCCTGGCGATCGTCGCTGCGGTAGCGATCGTGTTCGCGGTAAAGGGCGGAAAGTCGGGGACGACGGGCAGCCATCCGGTGCTCAAGCTCGGCCCGCTGAGCACGCTCGGCAACCTGCGGCCGGCGCCGAGCCCGGGCGCGAACGGCTTCGAGGGCGTCCCGATCCCGGACGGCACGCCGCTGGCCGGGACGAGCTCGGCCGCGACCGGGCGCGCGGTAGACGGGATCCGCTGCCAGACATCCGAGCAGCTGGCCCTCCACATCCACTCGCATCTGGTCATCTTCGTCAACGGAGCTCAGCGGCAGGTCCCGGCCGGCGTCGGGATCCCTGGCTCGCGCGTGGTGAACTCCGCCGCGCAGGGCGAGACCTGCCTGTACTGGCTGCACACACACGCGTCGGACGGCATCATCCACGTCGAGGCACCCAGGCACCGCGCCTTCACGCTGGGCGACTTCTTCGACGAGTGGGGGCAGCCGCTCGGGCCGTCGGTACTCGGCCCCGTCGGTGGCCACGTCGTCGCGATCTACAACGGCAAGCTGTACGAGGCGAACCCGCGCGACATCCCGCTCATCGCGCACGCCCAGATCCAGCTCGAGGTCGGCAAGCCGCTGATCGCTCCGGAGAGCATCACGTTCCCCGCCGGCCTGTAGCCGACTGCGCAAGTTCCGGTCCGGCGCGTGGCCCACGTCATAGGGTCGGGCTGTGACGACCGAGTTCGGGTGGCGCGGCGCCTTCACCAACGCCTGCACGCGGACGCGTTCGGCACCAGGGTCTTCGGCGAGTCCGAGTGGAACTGGACCGCGCTCACCGCCAGGCACAGCCTCGGCTGGGTGGTCGCCAGGGACGGCACCGACCTGGTCGGCTTCGTCAACGTCCTCACCGATGGCCTGGACCATGCCCGGCTGCAGGACACCATGGTGGCCTCGCGCGCACGGGGCCGCGGGGTCGGGCCGAGGCGGCCGGGCCGAGGGCGGCCGGGCTCCTGCGCCGGATGCCAGACCCCGCCGACGGCCGCGTCGCGCGCGTCCGGTTGACCGGAGACGGCGAGCGTGAGCGGGAACGGCAAGCAGCTGACGGGCTTGCCACGATCGGGCAAAATATCGTGGGTCGTTTTGAGTCCTGACAGTAAGTGATAGCGCTCGTGATAGTGCTTGAATGACGGCCGATCCTGTGCTGCTCTGCTCGTCTAGGCAGTGACCTTCAGTGGCAGCGAACCTGAACTTCGCGCGACTGGGAGGGTGAGCCAATGACCGATGCCAGGCAAACACCGCCGCTCGCCCGTCGGGTACCTGGAGCGTCAGGAAGCGGCCCAGGCCGGCCTGCCCGCCCGGTGCTGCCCGACGCGTTGCTGCGGCGGATGCAGGCCGCCGTGGAAGCCGAGCGCGCGGCTGAGGCCGGCGAGGCCGAGCCTGCCGGGCAAGGCGCACCGCAGGAGATGCGGGCCGCGGGCCCGCGCGATCCGGTCCGCGGCACCGAGCCCCCTGGCGCTTGTCCCCCGAGTTCCTTAAGGCGCGCATCCTGGACGCTCTCCGGCCAGGTGTGGACGTTAGTGGGCATATGCTCTTTTACCTCGGCGCCAGCGGATTTCGCCACGACCAGCGCGGGAGTGGGTGCCTTGGACTGAGCCCGCTGGTCAGCGCCCCGCGGCGGTGGTCATGGCCGCATGGTGCAATGCCGCGATAGCCGCCCGGTGGATACCACGAACCGTTCGGTTCGCGGGCGAACCCGATGATGACGCCGTTGCCCATCTGTCTGCCGAAGCTGGCAACGGCTTTGGCGTATGAGCCGAGGTAGGCATCGTAACCGCCGTTGGCGATTTCCCGCAGCGGTCGCGAAGTTCTCAATCGGCGTGTAGCTGCCGGGTACGCCGTGCGCGCAGGCCCCAAGGTAGGACATCGGACGGGCAGGCAGGAGATGACCACGCGCCCGCCTGAGTGCACGGGCGCCTGATTTCCTCACCCTGCGAGCGGAAACGACTGCTGTTACCCGACGGCTGCGACATTGGCTGCTGACTGGTCGTATCGCGCTCTTCCCAGGGAAGACGACCCGCAGGACGATGGCGGCATTGAGCAGGCCACAGATCGTGACGATCATGAACCGGGACGGGGGTAGGAGACAGTTCTCCAGGCGACCAGGCCAAGCCAGGCCGCGACCGCGGTCAGGTTCCATAGCCGCACGCCCCACCAGAACCGGCGCACCGGATTCACCCCAGCGCCGGTCGCCTCCCAGGTCATCGTCCTGCCGCGGAGATAGTCCCAGATGGCCAGTGCGTGCGCCCACGCCCGCACAAGCGACAGCGGCAAGGTCTTGCGCAGGTCGTAGCTCGCCCGGTGCCAGAGCGGCAGCACGGTCATGCTCGCGAACATGGACACGACGATCAGTCCCGAGTTCAGCGGGGTGATGCTCCACGGCCTGAACACCAGCAGGGTGATGGGGATCAGCGGTACGAAGAATACCGACATGGCGGTGAAGAGGTAGTAGCAGAAGCCGGACACATACGCCATGAGCGCCCGCTTCGTCATCGACACGGTCCACAGCCGCGACGTGAGCATGGTGCTGGTCGATCCGGTGCACCAGCGGTATTGCTGACGGATGAAGGCGTTCAGCCCGGTCGGGCACATGCCCGTCGCGAGTACGATTGGCAGGTAGATCAGACTCCGGCCTGCCCGGCGGACGTCCAGCCCGGTATGCACATCCTCGGCGTGCGGGATGAGGGTCGTTCCGCCTTGCGGCTCAAGCGCGCGCCTGCGGTACACAGCGCAGGTTCCGACGCAGATGGAGGCGCCGAGCCGGTCGCGGCCGACTTGGATCGCGCGGTAGAACAGCTCCTGGATCGCCCCGGCAGCGCTCTCCACCCAGGTCTGCCGCCGGTCGGTGCGGAAGAACTGCGGCGTCTGGACTATGGCCAGATCCGGATCCTGGAAATGAGGCAGCGTCTCGGCGAGGAAATCGGGCCGGGGAGCGAAGTCGGCATCGAAGATGACGAAGAACTCGCTGCGCGTGTTAGCGAAGGCGTGCCTGAGGTTCCCCGACTTCATATGCTCGCTGCAATCGTTCCTGATGACATAGCCGAAGCCAAGTTCGGTCGCCAGCGCCCGGGCATCCGGATCGGCACCGTCGTCGAGCACGTACGGGTAAGCCCAGCCCGCTCCTGGCACCAGCCAAACCCCCCACGCTGTCTATTAAGGCGCCGAGCGGCGGGTAGATGACCGGCGCGCCAGAGAAGTAGGCCGGAAAGGGAGGAATCGGCGTCCATGCAGCAGGCTCGCCAACTCGCGATGGCCGGCCCACAGGTACAGGGCCTCGTCCTGAAAGGCCGTGTCGGCCCGGAGCAGCCTGGCCGAGAGTCCGGCCTTCAAGGCAAGCACCGCAAAGAGCGGCAGCGCTGCCGGCATACGCCAGCGGCTGTCCCAGACCTGGCGGTGTGACCCCGATCGAGCGGCGGTCGCGGCGACATCGAGCGTGCCGACCTCGGCTGAGCGAGGCGCCGATATGCCGTCCTCCACGGAGCGCACCTCCCCACGGTCGGGGGAGCGCCAGGGCCTGCCCTTTAACTGTGCCGCCCCCGCGCAGCCCATGAACTTGTGCTGGGGCACCGGGATTTGGCGACACTCAGCCCCATACGGCGCTCCCGCATACCGAAATGTACTGGTCGCGAGGTCGCGAGGGCACGGAGGATGGTTGTTTGAGTATTTTCCGAACGATAGTTCCATAGTGTTGCCGACGGAGCCTGACCCAATGGCAGGACGACTGTCGGGCCTTGTGTCGGCCCTTGCCATACTTCGCCCCTATCTGTGCGATGCACACCGCATCGAGTTCATGACAAGTAGTCATACTGCTTGAATAACGGTGCATCTTGTGCTCCCCTGGTCGTCCAGGGAGGGACTTCAGGTCAAGATATTGAGCCGCACGGAATCCGGGGGTGAGTCGGATGGCCGATGACGGCCCGACGCCGCCTCTCACCAGACGGGTACCAGGTGCCGCTCGAAGCGGTCCAGGATCCTCTGCACGCCCGGTACTGCCCGAGGCTCTACTGAAGTTGATGCAGGCTGCGGTCGATGCCGCCCGGCCTACCCAAGGCGAGCAGGCCGATCAGGCCGCAGACGCGGACGGCGCAGGCGCGCGGGCCGGCCCGAACGGGAAGTGGGCCGGCACAACCGGGACGCGAACGGGGACGACGGTCGCGGACCAGGAGCCGACGACCAGGCCGGCAGACGGCCCGGAGCCGATCACTGAGCCTCTGCCGAAGCTGCAGGTCGCGTCGGCGGCGAAGGCCAAGGCGCCGGGCGAAGCCAGTCAGCGGGCGGCTGAGCGCGGCGGGGCACCGGATGGTGCCCGGCAGGCCACGGGTGTGGCGCAGCCGTCGCTGCCCGATGCGCCTGCTCGCGCCGACGAGCCGGGCGACCAGGCTGGCAAAGCCGGCGCGGTCAGCCCGGACCACGCCGCGCGCTCCGACTGCACTGCGCGCACTTACCGCGAAACCGAGCCCGACCGCGAAAATCGGCTGCCGGTCCAGATCTGGCCGCCTGTCCAGGCAGCGCCGCCGGCCCAGAAACCGCCCGCACAGACCGTGCCGCCCGCACGGACGGTGCCGCCGGTCCAAGCCGGTCGGTCGTTCACGGGCGTGTTCGCCCCGGTCCAGGCGCCGCGGCGGCCCACCACCCGCAAGGCCCGCGGCCGCGGGCCGCAAGTGGCTGGAGCGGCCGCGCTGGCAGTAATCCTGGCGGCCGCCGGAACCGTCGCGGTCGTCCTGTTTTCCCCCACGTCAGGCGCGGAACCGCACGGCAATCGCCAGTCGGGGCCGCCGCACGCGCCCAGCCAGTCCACCGGGACGGCCAGCCTCGCCGCTACCTGGGTCGCCGGGCAGGTCAGTCACGCCGCGTTGGTAGCCTGTGACCAGGCCATGTGCGACGCGCTCACGGCTCACGGGTTCCCCGGCCGCCACCTGCAGTTGATCAGGCCAGACTCGCCGTATCCGCCGCATGCGCAGGTCGTGGTCGTGACTCCGGCGGTCCAGCGCCAGTTCGGCAGCAGCCTCGGTTATGACTGGGCGCCGGCCGTCCTGGCCAGTTTCGGTGCGGGCAGCGGCGCCATCAGCGTCCGGGTAGTGGCTCCGCAAGGAGCCGCCTCCTACGAGGCCGCCCTGAAGGCGGACCTGAGGCTGCGGAGAACCGGCGGAGCCGGGCTGCTGGCCAGCCAGCAGGTCGCGGCGTCGGCTATGGCCAGGAGACAGCTGGAGAGCGGGCAGGTCGATGCCCGGCTGGTCGTGGTGCTCACGGCGCTCGCCTCGCTGCATCCGATCGACATCCTGGACTTCGGCACCGTCTTCCGCGGGACGAGCGGCGGCATCCCGCTCCGGATAACCGATCTGGCGGACAACGATGCCGCCTCCGGCTTGCCCAGGTCTGACTACCTTCGGTTCCTGCTCAGGCAAATGGACGTGCAGGCGGGCATATACCGGCCCCAGGCCGCCGGGATCGAGCACGACGCCGCAGGGAAACTGATCTTCCAGATCAAGTTCTCAGCGCCGAGCCCGCTCGGGGTGCTCGGGCCGCCGGCTGACTAGATGCCCTCCGGCCACGTGTGGACGGGCTGATTGGTGTGCATGTGCTCGATGTAGGTCTTGGTCATCAGCCGCAGCGCCTCCGGGCGGTCGCCCCCGGTCTGCGTGGCGAGCGCCTCGGCCGTGGCTACCTGCCAGGCGGCGCCGGTCCGGCCGGTCAGGCAGCGTTGCTCGATGATGCCGAGCAGGCGGTCGGCGTGCGCCGGGCCGACTCCCCAGCGCCTGAGCCCGCTGCGGGCCAGCGGCAGTAGCCGGCGGAGCACCAGTTCCGCCACGGGCGCCTCGCCCACGCCCGGCCAGTACAGGTGCGCGTCCATGCCGTGCCTGGCCGCCGCGTGCAGGTTCTCGGCGGCGGTCGCGAACGACATCTGCGTCCAGATCGGGCGCTGCGCCTCGGCCAGCGCGCGAACCAGACCGTAGTAGAACGCCGCGTTCGCCATCGTGTCCGCGACCGAGGGGCCGGCCGGGAGCACGCGGTTCTCCACCCGCAGGTGCGGCCGGCCGTCGACGGCAGCGTAGACCGGGCGGTTCCAGCGGTAGATCGTCCCGTTGTGCAGGCTCATCTCGCCCAGGGCGGGGCTGGCGCCGCTCTGGATCGCCGCCAGCGGGTCCTCGTCCTCGCAGATCGGCAGCAGCGCGGGAAAGTACCTGATGTTCTCCTCGAACAGGTCGAACACCGACGTGATCCAGCGCTCGCCGAACCATACCCTGGGCCGCACGCCCTGCTGCTTAAGCTCCTCCGGTCGCGTGTCCGTGGCCTGCTCGAACAGCGTGATCCTGGTCTCGTGCCAGAGCTGACGGCCGAACAGGAACGGAGAGTTGGCGGCGAGTGCGACCTGCACGCCGCAGATAGCCTGAGCGGCGTTCCAGTAGCTCGCGAAGGCATCGGGGCTGACCTGGAGATGCAGCTGCACGCTCGTGCAGGCGGCCTCGGGGGTGATGCTGTCCGCGTGCGTGAGCAGCCGCTCGGCGCCGTCGATCGCGATCCTGATATCTTCGCCCCGCGCGGCGAAGATCTGCTCGTTCATGACCAGGTAGCGCGCGTTGGCCGACAGGTTGCCCGCCTGCACGTCCTCCTGCCGCAGCGTCGGCAGGATGCCGATCATCACGAGGTGACTGCCGCTGCCGCGAGCCTTCGCGTCGGCCGCGTCGAGGTCGGCGCGCACCTCCTGCTCCAAGGTGGCGAACGCGTCACCGTCGAGCCGCCGCGGCGGCACGTTGATCTCGATGTTGAACTGCCCGAGCTCGGTCGCCCAGGCCGGGTTCGCGATCGCGGCGAGCACGTCGGCGTTGCGCATGGACGGCGCGCCGTCCTCGTCGACGAGGTTCAGCTCGATCTCCTGGCCCACCAGCGCCGCGGTCTCCTCGAACACCTGCTCACGCAGCATCCGGTCGAACACGTCGAGCGAGCGCCTGAGCTTCTCCCGGTACTTCCGCCTGTCCTCACCGCTGATCTTGATCGGCTGAATGTCACGGCCCATGCGGCCTCGCTCAGATAGACGTGGGATCCGCGAGTCCCTCCCGGCATCTGCCTACACGGTCGCACGCGACCGCCGCTTGCGCCAGCGCATGCGCGCCGCGGGCATTGTCATCGGGGCGCATGGAAGGCACGATATGCGAGTGATCGCCAAGCCGGCGTGCGGCTGCGCCAGGACGTGCGCCTCCCGAGCCACCAGCTCGACTTCCGCCGCAGTGGCCGCGGGTGGGAACTGGTCATCGACCGGCCGCCGCTGACCAGGATGGAGTACCTGCTCGAGCTGCGCCACGGCGATGGCAGCACCGAGCTGGCGACCGACCCTGGCAACCCATTGCGCGTCCTCCGACCCGCACCTCACCCGGCTGCTCGGCCAGATGCGGCCATGAACCGGGTGAGCACCGGACTGTCGTCGGACGCCATCGGCGCCGCCGGCACCGTGATCAGGTACGGCCACTGGGGGCGGGCGGTCCTCGTGTTCCCCAGCTGGCCCACCACATGCCGCGGTTCTGCTGACGACGGGAGCCCCCTTGACAGTGACGACTCACCCGATCGGGTTGCTGCTCGGCACCGAGGAGGACTGGCCAAGAGCGTTCGATGAGCTGCTGCGACGCCTCGGACCGGTCAAAGGGGCGGGCGGCACCAGGCACTCCTTCGAGTGCGAGCGGATCACCATCGAGCCGTTCAGACTGCGTGACCGCCCGCGCTACCACCTGGCCGTGGACCGGCTGGCGTACTGGTACTACCACCCGAGGGAGTGGCTGAAGAAGGTCGCGCTGATGGACAACGTGTACCTGCTCAACAGCCCGTTCACGTTCCAGTCGATGGAGAAGCACGCGGCCTACTGCGCGATGATGCGGCTCGGCCTCAAGGTGCCGGACACGGTGCTCGTGCCGTTCAAGAACCCGCTGGACAACGCACGCTATGCGTACACGGCCGCGAGGTACAACCGGCCCTTCGACCTCGACGCCATCGCGGAGCGGATCGGCTACCCGCTGTTCATGAAGCCGTACGACGGCGGCGCCTGGCGCGGCGTGTCCCGCATAGGCAACGCGTCCGAACTGCACGCCGCCTACGACGCGAGCGGCGAGATGCTCATGCACCTGCAGAAGGCGATCGAGGACTACGACGTCTTCGCGCGGTCGCTGTCGATCGGCGCCGAGACGATGGTCATGCGGTTCCGGCCGGACCAGCCGATGCACCTGCGCTACGCGGTCGACCACGACTTCCTGACGCCCGCCGCCGGCGCGGAGGTCGTGACGATCGGGCGGCTGGTGAACGCGTTCTTCCGGTGGGAGTTCAACCCGTGCGAGACGCTGGTG
>WNGN01002176.1_pt1 | contig 13118 bp, 12 predicted proteins | sample 5400561 | NCBI WGS metagenome assembly WNGN01 (sample SAMN13153379, study PRJNA577476) | soil metagenome | isolation source: 115 cm soil or saprolite under Garry oak tree replicate 2 | place: USA:California | collected 2016-06-15
AAACGTTGCCTCCGTACGAATACCATTCTCTCTGAACCACTTATTTGAAAGGAATACACCATGTTGTGCAGCTAATGCTACTCCTACACCAAACATTGCTAAGATAACTAGGGGTAGTAGTGGTATGAATGCTCCTTGAGTAAAAAAGCTAAGCGTAACAACTATTGCCATAGTCAGACCTAAGCCAAAAAAACACCCCCGCAGAAGCTTGTACATAATACATCCTCCTGTATCTATGCTGAAAAACTATATATTATAAAAGTACTCCCCAGCAGCTGTGATCTGCAAGAAAACCTGGCCGTTTGAGCATTATTAGCTTCACAAGTACTACACAAGTGAGATGGAGGTTCACCTGTTTTACTCTTTCTCAGCCTTTTCGCCTGTTGATTGCAGATCATGGCCTCTCCTGTTTTCGCGGCCATTTTATGCTGTAATCACGTATGAGTGGCGATTTTGAAGCATAAAATGTCACTATTTATCCATATGTTGGCCACCGAGTCCAAAATGAAATGTCCAAAACAGACATTTTCCGTGAAGAGAACTTGTGGCCACTTTATAGGGAAAATCACACTAGTGAGCATGTTTATTATTTTGTCCCTTCATCTCTAGCCGCATTTTTTCAAGCACAAATGTCCTTTCATCCTGAAGAACATATTTTGCGAAGCGATACCAAAGGTAAATTGGTGGTGCAAGAGTAGAAAAGAAGGAAAAACTGAGCGGATTTTTTGTAAACCAAAAAACCACGATGGGAGCTACGAGTGATGTGAGCGTCCAAATGGTGAGGATAATAAAGAAGCACCAGCGGAGTTGGCGACGTTGTATCTCATCTTCCTGCTGCATTTTAGGAGAACGGTGCGATAGTTTCTTTCTCTTTGATGGTTGTGAAAGCACGCTATATGCTCCTTCATGTTAATACCAGACGCTCTTCTGGCTACAACTGAAGAAATGTAGCGCGCTATACTGGATATAATTCCCGTAGCGAATACCATTAAATTGTAGGCAAAACACTTGACAAGTAAACATATTAAATGGTAAATACTATAGGACGGAAATTGATGAAAAATATCAGTTTCCATACAGCACGCTAGCAAACCCTTGTTTGTGTGCAAAACATAATGAAGGCATCGTCACTGATAACCTTTGAAACGTCCGTCCGCCAAGATGAAGCGTTTCGCGGTTAAGGCGGTGTCTTTCTTATTATTTAACTCTGTTTCCACAGAGTAGAACGAATGCCTATATTTTGCTGTAAGGAGTATACCCAGCGAATTAATAAAGGTCAAGGGCAAAATAAAACCCGTTATCGCTCTGTTACTTGTTTTATATGCAAATTGCCGGTATAGGTTACACAGTCATCATTAGTTTGGTAACAGTTAATAGAGTTGGTGAATGAATGCTTGAGTCTGCTCAGCCAAGGAGAATCTTCAGTAAAGTCGCTTAACAACTGCCAGGGGAATCATCCCTGTAGATGCTATAATACAGGCCGTGACCTTGCACAAAGGTGAACTACAAAACCTGTAATCACCTTTTAGGCTGATGAAGTGACTGCAATACCAATGTCGTTCAGGTTTTCACCAGAAGGCAACGAACGTTATGGTGGTTCCGTTTCACAAACCAGTTGTCTGCCCGGTCCTCATTGACCGTGTAGGTGAATTTGCAACCCTCCGTGCACTGTTCGATCAGGCAACGAGTGGCAGAGGGCAGGTTGTCTTGCTGTGCGGCGTGTTCCGATGGAGAATCCCTTCAACATTCTCTACGAGGTCACACCGTAGCGACACGCCATACTAAGCTCTTTAAGCGACTCTTACTGCACGGAGAAGGTCGAATAATAAGCCGATTTTCTCTGTGCAGCAGCCGGGCCAGTTTTTTCAGGTAACATCAAAATGAAGCAGGTTGAACTTTTTTTATTCGTCATAAGCGAGCGCTGGAGGAGAAAACATGACGAACCAACTGAAACTGATGTGTGTGTTGGCACATCCCGACGATGAATCGCTGGGTAATGGCGGCATCCTCGCGAAATATGCCGCCGAGGGAGTCGAGACGTACCTCGTTACAGCGACGAGAGGAGAGCGTGGCTGGTTTGGCGACGAGCGTGATTATCCAGGGTTGGAAGCACTGGGCAAGATACGCGAGGCGGAGTTGTTGGCAGCCGCCAGGGTACTTGGCATCCGCCAGGTCGATTTCCTGGATTATATTGATGGCGACCTGGACCAGGCTCCCCCCGCGGAGGCGATCGCGAAGATTGTGGGATATGTGCGCCGTGTGAAACCCGATGTAGTGGTGACGTTTGGGCCAGATGGCGCCTATGGGCATCCCGATCATATCGCCATTTGCCAGTTCACCACTGCTGCCATCGTTGAAGCGGCCAATCCAACCTCTTTGTATCAGCGCGACCTGGCTCCCCATGCCGTCTCGAAGCTCTATTACATGGCACCGACATTGCAATTAGGATTGGCGTATCAAGCTGTTTTCGGTGAGGTGGTCATGCATGTGGATGGAGTGGAGCGACGTGGCATTGGATGGCCGGAGTGGGTGATCACCTCTCGTATCGACACGCAAGCGTATCGACAGACGGTGTGGGAAGCGATCTTGTGCCACGAGTCACAACTGGTTGTCTATCGTCAGCTCGAACACGTATCACAGGACTACCAGAAGGAGTTATGGGATTCTCAAACGTACTACCGGGCTTTCAGTCTAGTGAATGGTGGGCGGAGGATAGAGGGTGATTTGTTTGAAGGACTGCGCTAGGTTTACCGGGAAAGAGGCATACTGAACAGGAGAAAATATCAGAAAAAACTCTATCCAGTAAAGAAGATAATGGGAGATTTCATGCGCGCCCTAGTCTACCACAACAACACCCTAACCCTGGAAAAAAACTATCCGCAACCCTCTCTAGAACCGGGCGAAGCCCTCATTCGGGTCTTACAGGTCGGCATCTGCAACACCGACCTGGAAATCACCCGCGGCTACCTGGCTTTCCAGGGGGTCCTGGGACACGAATTCGTCGGCATCGTTGAAACGTTGCATGAAGGCCCCGGAGCATCTACCCCAAAGTCCCTGATTGGTAAGCGCGTCGTTGGCGAAATTAACGCCGCCTGCCGCCGCTCAGATTGTTTCTATTGCAGCCATAGCATGCCAACCCATTGCCCGCATCGCACCACGCTGGGTATCGTCAATCGTGATGGAGCGTTCGCTGACTACCTGACCTTACCCATTGAAAACCTGCATCTCGTGCCGGACAATGTCAGTGACGAGGAAGCAGTCTTCGTAGAGCCGCTGGCCGCCAACTTCGAGATTACAGAACAGGTGCATCTCAAACCTACAGATAGCGTGGCCATCCTTGGTGATGGCAAAATGGGCCAGTTGGCGGCACAGGTGCTCACCTTGAGCGGCTCCGAAGTCTTGATGGTTGGCAAGCACGAAGAGAAACTGGCGCTGGCAGCAAAACATGGTGTGCATACCCGTTTGCTTGATGATCCTCATAGCTTCACATTAGAGAACAGGCGGCGGGTCGACATCGTTGTCGAGTGCAGCGGATCGGCGCAAGGACTGGCGTTGGCATTGCGATTGGTAAGACCCAGAGGCACCATTATCCTAAAAAGCACGGTAGCGGATAAGAGCACCCTCGACCTCGCCCCCATCGTCATTGACGAGATTCGCGTGCAAGGCTCGCGCTGCGGCCCATTCGCCCCGGCATTGCGGGCTTTGAGTCAGCATCGAATAGATGTGCAACCGCTCATCAGCGCACGATTTAGTTTGGATGAGGGGTTGGCTGCGTTTGAACACGCCGCGCAGCCGGGCGTGCTGAAAGTGCTGGTTAAGGTGTAAAGCATACCATTTGTTACCCATTCAACCACCCCACTATGACCTATCCCATTGTACTTTACCTCGTCTACCCGTATACTGGTATGCAATAGGAGTCTTTTTTAGGAATATCGCTAAAAGAGCCACAACTCAAGGAGCCATGCCAGTATGAATAATGAACAGAATCCACAGCAGTGGGAGCAGCCACAACAGCCACAACCACCACTGCAACCACCACCAACACAATATGAACCGCAGCCACAGTGGTCTCAGCCACCACCTCAGGCCTGGGAGCAGCAACAACAACCAGTGTATAATCAACCACAATGGAACCAGCCGCCTGCCAACCAGTATGCCCCACAACAATATGCGCAAGGCCAATACAACCAGTACCAATATAGCAATGTTCCGCCCTACGCACAGCCGCAGGCGCAATCGCAACGAGCCGACAACCTTCTCGTGCGCTTCCTTATGCTGGGCATCGCGGTCAGGATTGTACTCCTCGTTCTCGTCCTTTTACTTCGCTGCGGCGGCTGCGCCATGGTAGTCTTCTTTGTTTCCCTGGTATACCCATAGAAATGAAAACTTCCTCAAAACGAGATGAGGAGCCTTGGCGCCACCAATATTAGCATCAGGGCTGCTCATCTTGCCAGGCATGAATACACTATACCGGAGGATACGCACATGAGTTACGATCCCAACCAGCCAAATGAACAAAATCAACCACCACAACAACCAGATTACCAGACGCCAACGCAGTATACTCCTCCTCCCGAATATAACCAGCCATATGCTCAGCAACCAGCCTATGGACAGCCACCGTATAGCGGCGTACCACCTATGCCCGGCTACGAACAACCGCAAAGGGCATCCTTGCGCTGGCTCTGGATCACGCTCGCCATTGTCGGCGGGATCCTCGTCCTTGGCTGTGGCGGCTGCATCATAGCCAGCGTAGCAGGTATCGGTATCTTTGGACGGGCGGTGTCCACTGCAATCGCTCCCTCTACTACGGCAAATTCATACTACAATGCCATCAAAAAACAGGATTACGGCACAGCCTTTACTTACCTTGATATCAGTGGCGCCTCTGTAGAGGGACAGCAAGTATCAAAGGATGCCTTCATAATACTTGGCCAGACGATAGATGCAACAAAAGGGACCGTCTCCTCCTTCAGCCAGTCGGGCATCAGCCTGAATACCAGTACCAGTAGTGGCAACACAGCCACAGTCACCATGGACGTCACCCGCAATGGCAGCTCCTACACAGTCCACCTGGAGTTGCGGCAAGAGAACAACGTCTGGAAAATTACCAGCGTCGATAACATATAAAGTTAATCCGAAACGAACAAAGACAGATGAATGAATACGACCTGATCGCCCCTTTTTATGATATCGAACACCAGCTATTCAACGAAGACGTGGACCTGTACCGCAACTTCGCAGAATTGTGCAATGGCCCGCTGCTCGAACTCGCCTGCGGCAGTGGGCGCCTGCTCATCCCACTTGCCGGCGAAGGCTACACCATCACGGGCGTAGATACATCAGAAAAGATGCTCGCCCTGGCGCGCGAACGCTCACAGCAGGCAGGTTTCCTCTCCCGTATCACACTGGTACAACAAGACATAGCTGCGCTACAGCTTTCACAGAAATTCAGCCTGGCTTTTGTAGCCCTCGGCTCCTTTGCGCATCTCACCTCGCGCAACATCCAGCAGCAGGCGCTTATCTCCATCCATAAGCACCTCGCCACCGGGGGTATCTTCATCCTGGATATCAGCAACACCGACGCCCGCTATATGGAAAGCCTCAGCGGCCAGCTCCTGCACCAGGGCACGTGGCAGCGCGACGACGGTACCCAGCTCACCCACCTGGTCAGTCCCGCCTCATCCGAGGCAAAACACCAGCTTGAGTTGACGCATTTTTACGATCAGCACCAGCAGGGTGGCCCTGTCAATCGCACAGTCATCACCACGCACATCTACCTGTTTGAACGCACCGAAATGGAACTGTTGCTGGAACAGGCAGACTTCGCTGTCAAAGATGTCTATGGTGATTACGACCTTGGCCCTTTCACCCTGGAGAGTCAGCGTATGATTTTTATCGCGGAGGCACGCTAAAGAAGTATGATCAACAGACCTGTATTACATGAGTGGAATCTACAACCTGAGGAGGCCATCGCTCTGCAACGAAAACTCGCGGCGAAAGTTATCCGCACTGACCAGCTACCAGGAGAAGTACGACTCGTCGCAGGAGTGGATATGGCCATCAACGAGGAAACAGATATGGCGCGCGCCGCGGTGGTATTACTCTTCTATCCTGCAATGGAGGTAATCGAGCGACACGTCTACGAAGAGCCTGTACGCATGCCCTATATCCCCGGCTTACTCTCGTTTCGCGAAATTCCCTGTATTCTCGGAGCCTTTGCGCTCCTGAGCCAGCAACCTGACCTGGTCATGGTTGACGGGCAGGGCATCGCCCACCCGCGCCACCTGGGCATCGCCTCCCACCTCGGCCTCTGGCTCGATTTACCCACTATTGGCTGCGCCAAGTCAATCCTGAGAGGGCACTATGATGAGAAGGCACTCAGCGAAGAAGCAGGAACATGGGTACCCCTGATCTTCAATCGCGAAACAGTAGGAGCCGCACTACGCACCCGCACCCGCGTCAAACCAATGATCATCTCTCTGGGTCATCGCATCAGCCTCGCCACCAGCCTCCACTACGTCCTCGCGTGCTGCAAAGGCTATCGCCTTCCCGAACCAACCCGCCAGGCCGACAAACTCTCCAAAGATAACTCGTTCCATGAATTGTCGGGGTAGAGCTTGTCTCTGCCCTGTACACCCTACTCTACCCTGACACCTGCCTCCTATCCAGCGGAGCAGTAAAGAAGAACGTTGTACCCTTCCCCGAAGTACTCTCAAAATAAATCGTCCCACCATGCTGCTCAACAATCAACCTGGCAATAGAGAGACCCAGGCCATACCCACCCATTTTCGATTGCTGTACGTGGTTCGACTGGTAGAAACGCTCAAAAACATGCTGGCGATCTTCCACGGGAATACCAAAACCTGTATCAGCCACAGAGATCAGCACAAATTGCTCGTTATAGTCGCGCGCTCGAATCGTCACCGTCCCTTCCGGCGGCGTAAACTTGATGGCATTCGTCACCAGGTTATTCAACACCTGTTTCATACGCTGCGGATCAACATAGAGCAGCGGAGAAGGGGAAGGAATTTCTTTATTGATGACAACCCCTGCCTTGCGCGCCTGGGGCTCCAGGCTCGTAACAACCTGCCCCGCCAGCACAAACAGGTTCACCCCTGGCTGCTGTTTCATTTCAAATTGCCCCACGTCCGAGCGCGTCATAAAGAGGATATCTTCGACAATCGAAATAAGCTGCTGTACCCCTTCGCCAGCGAACCCCAGATACTTCTGCTGCTCCTCTGTTAGTTCGCCCATGTGACCCTGCAGTAGCAGATCGACAAAGCCATGCACTGAATTCAGCGGCGTCCGTAGCTCATGCGAGACCATCGACACAAAGTTCGCGCGCACCTGATTCGCCACTTTGAGAGATGACATATCGCGCGCGGTCATTATCACCTGCATTTCACCATTGCCGGCATCAATGGGCGTCACACTGGCAGAAACCTCGCAGTTATCCCCAATGATCAACTCTTCATTTGACAACGGCTGTTTCAGTTGCAGAACTCGCACCAGGGGGCAGCTAGAGGTAGCACAAATTTCCATCTTGTTCAAATTGCGACAGCCCAGCACCTCGGGGCAGTTACACCCAATAGCTTTTTCCCCGCTTACACCAAGAGCAGCTTCTGCCGCCGGATTGAGTTCAAGCACCCGGAAATGCTCATCGATGGCGATCATCGCATCTGAAGTATTCGCGACAATCGCTTCCAAATGAGGATACCTTCTTCGGTCAACCGTGACAACCGTGTTGCTCTTCCTCCCCTTACTCTCCATTTCCTGCTCATCGATAGACCCGGACTTTTGCCCGGCGTCTTGATGTGGTACCTCATGCATATCTTCAGATACGATCACCCGCGCAGATTTGTGAGAACGCTTCGACACAGCACCCCCTATTTCCCGACAAACTTATAACCAACGCCGCGAACAGAAATAATATGCTGTGGGTACTCAGCATCCTCCTCCAACTTGACACGCAGGCGACGGATATAGACATCCACAATATTGCTATTGCTCTCGTTATCATTCCACACGTCCGACAACAATTGCTCGCGCTTGACCACATGCCCAATATTTGTCATCAGCATTCGCAACACCTGCATCTCCTTTGGCGTAAGAAAGACAGTAGGATGGTCAGGTATGACGACCTTTAACTCGGATGGTAACAGTTCGAGCAGTCCACAACGAATTGAGTGATTCTCCGCATTGCCATTCCTTTTAATGCGGCGCATCACTGCCTGAACACGCGCCACCAACTCTTGATGGTTAAAAGGTTTACAAATATAGTCATCCGCGCCAATGTTAAAACCCTGCAATTTGTCCTCAATCGAATCCTTCGCCGTCATAAAAATAATAGGCGTTTCATATCCCTCAGCGCGTAACTTCGCAGAAAATTCAAAGCCGTCAATGTAGGGCATCGTGACATCAAGTATCAGCAGGTCCGGCTCACGCTTTTCAATCATTTGCAGCGCGCCGCGAGGATTGTCCAACGTCTCTACTTCAAAACCTTCTTTACTGAGAACAAATTGCACTAACGCATTAGCAAATTGGTCATCATCAACAACAAGAATATACACAGTTCTTCATTCTTCCATTCTTCACCTGTTATAGACATAATGTGGTTATTAATCATAATGTGATTATCAAGAACGCGCCCCCATCGCCCGTTGCTTCTCCAGGTACACCATCAAAATTGCCACATCCGCCGGAGTCACCCCTTCCACCCGCGAAGCCTGCCCAACAGTGCGAGGACGTGTCAACGTCAGCTTCTGCCGCGCCTGCGTACGCATATGTAATACCTCTTTATAATTGATCGTCTCAGGAATAAGCTGCTCTTCCAGGCGTTGTGTCCTGCGCACCGTCTGCTCCTGTTTACGCACATAACTCTCGTACTTCACCTGCAACTCCACCTCCTCCGCTGCATGCTCCCCTAACGCGGGAAGAGCCGTCTGCCCCGTCCGTTTTGATAATTGCTCAACCTGGACATACCGCACATCCTGCCGGCGCAAGAGTTCCCGCGCTGAAAGCATCTGCCCGAGCGGCCCTATCCCCACCTCTTGCGCATGTTCCTCAACAACTCTTGATGACGTAAAGACCACGCTATCCAACTGCACCAGCGTCCGCTGAATATGCTCTCGCTTCTCAACCACCTGGACATAACGCTCTTCGTCAATCAACCCAATGCGGTACCCGTAGTCGCTCAAGCGCAGGTCAGCGCTCTCCGGCCTCAGCAACAAGCGATATTCCGCGCGCGACGTGTGCAGCCGGTATGGCTCACTCATAGGACGTGTCACCAGGTCATCTATCAAAACACCGATATAGGCTTCATGTCGCCTCAGCACAAAGGGAGCCTCTCCACGCACATACAACGCCGCGTTAATACCCGCCATAATCCCCTGCGCCGCCGCCTCCTCGTAGCCGGATGTGCCATTGATCTGACCCGCCAGGAAAAGGCCTGCTACCGCTTTCGTCTGCATGGTCGCAAACAATTGCTCTGGCGGTACATAATCATATTCCACGGCATAACCCACGCGCATCATCTCAACGTGCTCCAGCGCGGGAATACTACGCAGCATGGCCAGTTGCACATCCTCAGGCAGGCTGGTATTCATCCCCTGAACATAGACTTCACCCGTACGCCAGCCTTCCGGCTCCAAGAAAATCTGGTGCGAAACTTTATCGGCGAAACGCACGATCTTATCTTCAATGGAAGGACAATAGCGCGGCCCAATACCCTCGATAACTCCCGTGTAAAGCGGCGAGCGATGGAGGTTGTTGCGAATAATCTGGTGCGTCTGTTCCGTCGTACGCACAAGATAACAGGGCAATTGTGGTCGCCAGCCGTACAAATCCTCGTCCGTCACCGGATACAGTGGGTTAGGTCGGCTCCCCGGCAACTGCACATCCTCACGCGCGCTCGTATCCCGCGAAAAATACAGCGGCACACGGCTGCCAGGCTGTGGTTCAGTCTTGCTGAAATCAATCGTACGGGCATCGATGCGCGGAGGAGTTCCCGTCTTAAAGCGCCGCACCGTCAACCCCAAGGCGCGCAGCGCATCAGACATACCCAACGAAGGGCCTTCTCCCGCTCGGCCACCCGGCTGCGTCTTCTCGCCCACTACCAGGCGTCCATTGATGAACGTACCGGTCGTCAGGATCACCGCGTCCGCCTCGTACTGCCAGCCATTATTCGTCACCACACCCATAATGCGCGGCCTCCCATCGGCGCCCCCCTCGCTCAACAGACGCGAAATCGTCACCTGCTTCAATTCCAGGTTCGGCTGCCCCTCCAGCACAAACTTCATAGCAAGACGATACGCCTGCTTATCGCATTGAGCGCGCAGCGCCTGTACAGCAGGTCCCTTACTGGTATTCAGCAAGCGAATCTGAATAAACGTGCGGTCGGTATTGCGTCCAATCTCACCCCCCAGCGCATCGATCTCCTTGATCAGGTGCCCTTTCGCAGGCCCCCCCATCGAAGGATTGCAGGGCATAAGCGCAACGCTATCCAGATTCATCGTCAATAAAAGCGTCTTGCGCCCCATGCGAGCGCTGGCAAGGGCAGCCTCACAGCCCGCGTGCCCCGCACCAACCACAATCACTTCATATGTTCCCCGTACAATCTCATCCGGAGGAATCATGTTGCTCTCCACAGTGCTATTTATTTAGTACATCACCAGCTCATCCACAATGAACATTTATTACACAACCTTGACCCGTATTATGCCCTAGTCAGGATGGTACGTCAATATAAATAAGAAAAAGGATGGAAAGCACCAAAAAAGATCATTGACGAATAGCCAGTAGCATGTTAATATCATGTCAACGCACCACATCAACCCGGGGGCGGTGATGAAATGGTAGACATTGGAGACTTAAAATCTCCTGGCCGCAAGGCCGTGAGGGTTCGAGTCCCTCCCGCCCCACCCCTCTTTAGAAGCGCCTCTAAAGCTAGTTCAGAACGATGAGGTTTTGAGTGGTTTCGAGAGATGTGCGAGAGTCTCTTGCTCGTTAACCATATATCCTTGTTTCACAATTATATTTTACTGTACAGAGATAGCGAGCGCAAGAGCAAGGGCAAACTACCATCGATTGTGTGATGCCCGATCAGTCAATACATCGGTAGTCATTTCTTTTGATGTAACTCTTCGGAAAGGAGTTATTTTACACCATGGAAGACTATGACAGACAACAGGCGGAGAAATGGGGACAGCCGCCACCCAACTACTATCAACCACAGCAACCGCCGCCCAACTACTACCAATCACAACAGCAGATGCAGCAACCATCAATGTACCCGATACTTGCAAAAAGGCCAGGCAAAGGCGCGGCTATTGCGGCTCTCGTCTGCTCGGCCTGCGCCGTCGGGCTATTCATTCTAGCGTTTATCCTCGTGGCAGCGGGGTCGAGTGGCGGGGGTGAGTTTTTCATCATCGTCTCGTTCCTGCTCAGCATAGTGGTGTTCGTGCTGCTTATTATCGTCGTCGCGAGGCACTAAATGCGCGAAGGATAACACCGCTCGCTTGGCGCTTAAAGCGTCAATCACGCCGTGGAAGACGCAAAGATTTGCGCCTGGCTGCTTTCTTGCGCTCGTGTGCTTTCCACGCACCGTAGTCTCTGCGCTCTTCTTGCTGACTGCGCCAGAGAACCGTACCGAAGCTGCCGTGGCGACCATCTTTAGGGAGCCTACTAGATGCCTGGCACAGGAGCGCTCTCAATCGCCCCCAACGCGCGCAACGACGCCTTCTGCGCCTCGGTCACGCCCCTGATCCCCGTGATATCGAGCCGCTCGTAGGGCCGGTCGCGTCGCAGCGTCCGCAGCTGCTTGCCGCTCTGGAGATCCCACACCTGAATGGTATTGTCATCCCCGCAACTGGCCAGTCTCCGACCATCCGGGCTGCTCTCGAGCGACTGGACCACACCCTGATGCCCCTGCCGCATCGCCAGGCACTCCCCGCTCTGCAGGTCCCACCAGCGCATGCTCCCATCGCTGCCGCCACTGATCAGCACCGCTCCGGTCGGACTCCAGGCCAGCGCGTACACGATCGCGCTCGGCTCGCTCCAGGCCTGCAGGCGCTCCCCACTCTGCGCATCCCAGACGACGAGCTCCCCACTGCCTCGGCTCCCGCCCCCACTGGCCAGCCGCGTCCCATCCGGACTCCAGGCCACGCTCGCCACCATGCCACGATGCCCTTGCAGCTGCGTGATCAGCGTGCCGTCGGAGGCCTCCCACAGGAAGACGCTGCCATCATCGCTGCAACTGGCCAACCGGGTGCCGTCCGGACTCCACGCCACACGACGGATCCTGCTTGGCTGCGCACGGTTCACCCAGCGGCGGGTGCCGGTGGTCACCTCCCACACCTGCACTCCCTGCTGATAGCTCGCACTGGCCAGCCACTGCCCATCCGGACTCCACGCCACGCCATAGAAGGAGGTGTCGACGTGGTCGGGGTCCCGCAAGAGCTGCCGAGCCTCTCCCGTGGTCGCGTCCGACACCCGGACCACATTGTCCCACCCACTACTGGCAAGGAGCTGACCATCCGGACTCCACGCCACTCCATCCACGATCCCGCTATGACCGCGTAGCACCCTGGGTGGCGTCCTGCCGGACACATCCCAGATGGTCATCAGCCGATCAGAGCCTGCACTGGCGAGCTGGGTGCCATCGGGACTCCAGGCGACGTCGTAGAGCGAGACCGCATAGCCCTGTATGATACGCACACACTGCCCCCTCTCCACGTCCCACACCCGCAGGGTACCATCTGCACTCCCACTGAGCAGGCTGCGGCTGTCGGGCGTGAAGGCGATATCGTATACAACGGCCGTATGCCCGTGCAGCGCTATGCGGTAGCTGCCCTGTTCGACGTCCCAGAGCCAGATCGTTTGGTCCCACCCGCAACTGGCCATGAGGCGCCCATCCGGGCTCCAGGCGACAGCGAACACACGGTCAGTATGCCCTGCGAGCGTCTCGCGCACGCGTAGGCTTCCCTCCTCCCCCACGTCCCACAGCTTGACCGTCCGGTCCCAGCTCCCGCTGGCCAGGGTGCTGCCGTCGGGGGCAAAGGCTAGTCCTATTACTCCCGTCGTATGCCCCGTGAGCATGTGCACGCAGGTAGCTGGCT
>WNGN01002179.1_pt1 | contig 13113 bp, 14 predicted proteins | sample 5400561 | NCBI WGS metagenome assembly WNGN01 (sample SAMN13153379, study PRJNA577476) | soil metagenome | isolation source: 115 cm soil or saprolite under Garry oak tree replicate 2 | place: USA:California | collected 2016-06-15
TTGTACCGTGAGCAGAGGTCTTTCGCGAAGCTCTTCGACGTCTCGATCCGGGCTGCGCTCTTGTCCGGTCCGAAGATTGGGAGCTTCTGCTTCCGGAACGTGTCGACGATGCCCACGCCCAGTGGAGCCTCGGGACCGACGATTGTTAAGTCGATGTGCTCTCTTAACGCGAGCGAGGCGAGTTCTTGGATGTTGGAGGTGTTTATCGGGACGCATGTCCCGATTTCTCCGATGCCCGGGTTGCCCGGGGCCGCATAGATCTTTGTCGTGTCTGGGTCTCTGGAGAGTGTCCAGGCTAGTGCGTGTTCTCTGCCGCCGCTTCCGATGATGAGGATTTTCATTCGGACACGGGCCGACGCCTGGTCCTAGGCCTTCATCTCTTCCCGGGTCCTTACGACCGGGTTCTTCTTCAAGCCGAGATAGTTGCCGGTGACGCAGGCGAAGCACATCTCGTCTTGTCGGAGCCCAATTCCTTTCGTGAGCCCTTCCATGTCATTGTAGCCGAGCCCGTCGACGCCTATCTCATTCGCTACCTTCTTGTTCAGCTCCGATATGGCCGTGTCTTCGCCGTCGACTCTGTTTGCCAGAAGCTCTTCGCGTGTTGGGAAGTCGATACCCATGTAGCACGGATGCCGGATTGGGGGGAACGTTACGACCATGTAGACTTTCTTGGCGCCAGCGTCGCGTAGTGCTCGGATTATGTTCTTGCTGCTGGTCCCTCGGACGATGCTGTCGTCGACAACTATGACCCGCTTGCCTTCAACGACGGGTTTTATCGTGATGATTTCCCGGACAATCTCTTCCCTGCTCTCATCGGTGGGCTCGATGAAGCTTCGAAGGTTTCCCTTCTTCCTGTACCGGTCTTTCATCAAGCCCTCTTCCATTGGGATTCCGCTCTCTTCTGAGTAGCCTAGTGCCGCGGGCCTCGCGGAGTCCGGGACGGGGATGACTACGTCTGCCTTGAACGGATACTTGCGAGCGAGTACTCTGCCGAGCTGTCTACGTGTCTCGTAGACATTGTGGCCCTCGATGCTGGAGCTGGGATGGGCGAAGTAGGTGTACTCGAACGGGCAGTGATAGTGGCGGGGCGAGTCTGCAAACCTGGTCGAGATGACTCCCTCCCCGGTGAGGCGGACCAGTTCACCAGGCTGTACGTCCCTGACGAAATCTGCGTGTAGTGCTGTGAGGGCGCAGCTCTCGCTGGTGATGATGTGGGTCTTGTTTTCCTCGTCGTATCCGATGCAGAGGGGTCGGAATCCGGCCTCGTCCCGCGCAGCCAAAACTTCACCTTCTTTTGTTAGGATCATAAAGCAGTAGGACCCGCTCAGCTCTTTCGCGAGCCTGCTGAATGCACGTGTCCAATCGTGTTCTCGTCGATAGTGTTGGAGTAGTCTATAGCCTGCCAGTCGAGTGTCATTCGAATCGTCGAGGATTGGAAACTCGCCGGTCACGAGAGGAGTGAGGTCCTCGGTGTTGGCTACCGTACCGTTCTGGGCGATGGAAAACTCTCCTTTGATATCAATGGGACTGGCGTTCTCCAGAGTGGTTCGTCCGCGGGTAGAATATCGGACGTGTCCTATACCGCGATTGCCTTGCAGTCGAAGGATCTTTCTCGCATTGGCCGCGGCTCCCACGCCGATCAGTCCTAGGCCCTTGACGGTCGGCTCGCCGGGAACGGCTATGCCCCATGACTCTTGCCCTCTATGCTGTAGAGCGGAGAGTCCCTTGACGATCCGTTCTGCAACAGGCTCTCCCTTCAACGAGTATATTCCTACAATCCCGCAATGCTCCTTCACAGCCTCATCTCTCGTTCGAGAGTCAAACCGTGGCATGTGGATTGTCTTGGAGCGAGTCAGAACACGGTTTGTCGCTCCAACCGTCGGGTTGACCATGAGGCTCTTCGCGCTCAAATACAAACATGAATCAATTCCAGGCCGGGTATAGCTCTTTCTTGACACAATCATCTAAATAGATCCGAGAGCTTTCTTCCTGAAAATATTCTCAGGGTTTTATTCGACGCACGCGCTGGGAGCAGTCTGATGCGTAGAATCGTGGTGGGAAAGGTTGTCCCGTACGGAAAATTTACCAGTCTCTATGTTATAGCCGGACCAATAGTACTGTTGTTGCTCTGGATCTTCGTCACGTTCCACTAATTCTAGTCTTTGAAAAACGTTCGCTCAGTTGGATGGCAGTTTTAGGGCTCACGGAGCGACCTGCATGGTCTTCTCCAGCGTTCGCGACCATGAATCGGCTATGACGTTTAGAGGGGTCGTTATCACCGGGTCTGACTTTTGTGCGAATTCCACTCTGCTTCCTTTGACTAGGCCGATCTTCGCAGCCGGAATTCTCGCCGTTCTCAATCGTCGAAGGATCCGGCTTGTGTTTTTCTGTCTTGATTCGAGGATGAATCTTGGTTTCGATTCGGAGAATAGTAGCTGATCGATTCTGTTTGTCTTGGCTGGGATATCATCTAGGCTGACAGTGAAGCCTTTCTGGCCCTGGATGGCCATCTCTGCGAGGCTGACAGCCAGCCCACCCTTTGAAATATCGTGGGCGGCCTCGACGAGACCCGCTTTGACGATTCGGGTCATGGTGCGCATGATCGTCCGCTGCGTTCTCAGGTTGACTCTTGGAACCTGACCTCCCACCAGTCCCTGGACGCTTTCGTAGTATTCGCTGCCGCCAAGTCCTGGGAGCACTGTTCCGACAATGAGAAGGTCATCGCCTTCGCTTTGTAGAGCCGAGTCTATCTTTGGGGTCCTAGCATCTCGTAGTCCGAGGGCGGATATTACTGGAGAGGGTTTGATGGCGGTCCTATTCTCGCTGTCTTCGTTGTAGAAGCTGACCTTGCCACCGACGCATGGGACTCGAACAGCATTGAGATAGTCTCGCATTGCACGGATTGCTTCCTTGAATGTCCAGTAGACTTCGGGGTTGCCGGGGTCGCCGTACTGGAGATGGTCTACAATGGCGACTGGCTCAGCCCCCGATGCGACGAGGTTGGAGAAGGCTTCGCTGAGAATCCCGACCGTTCCCCAGTACGGGTCAAGGTAAACTTGCTTGCTATTGCCGTCGGTCGTGATGGCCACTGTCTTTCCGTTGGGTAGACGAAGCACGGCGCTGTCTCCTTGTCCTGGTTTGATGATTGTTCTGATTCCGACCTCGAAATCGTACTGGCGGTAGATCCATTCCCTGCTGCAAATGTTCGGACTAGAGAGCAGTGCGAGTAGTGTCTCATTGAGATCTTCGGGAATCGGCGGCTCGGGAGCCCTGGCCGGCCCATCGAGGTAGGCTGGTTTCCTGCTCGAACGAGGCGCGAGTGGTGCTTCGGCTACAAATCTTGCCGGAGCCCTCGCTACCACTTTTTGTCCCCGCCTGATGAGTAATATGCCATCTCTAGTGACGCGTCCGATGCGAGAGTAGCCGAGCTCCCACTTGTCAAGAATCTTGGTGAGCTTTTCTTCGTCGGCGGGTCGGACAACGAATATCATTCTTTCCTGGGACTCGCTGATCATGATCTCGGAGGGCCGCATGTCAGGCTCTCTTGTCCGAAGATAGTCTAGGTCGATCTCCATACCCGTTCCTCCTTTGGCCGCCATCTCCGACAGTCCACAGGTGAGACCTCCACCGCCGAGGTCTTTCATTCCCCGAACAAGGCCCGCGTCAACGGCCTCGAGGACCGCTTCTATGATCAGTTTCTTGGTGAACGGATCAGGGACCTGGACAGCAGATCTTTCGGTGTCCGACTTTTCGCTCAGGGTTCGACTGGCGAAGCTGGCGCCACGAATCCCATCGCGACCCGTGCTGCCACCGACGACATAGACTGAATCGCCAGGGTGACGAGCTTCCGCAAGGACAAGCTTGTTCTTGCGGCCGAGTCCGAGGCAGACGACATCCACCAGACAGTTCCTCTCGAAGGACTGGTCGAATTCCAATTCTCCTCCTACCGTTGGAACTCCTATGCAGTTTCCGTAAGCTCCTATTCCCCGGACGACGTTGTCGAAGAGCCAACGGCTATGACTACTGTCGAGACTGCCGAATCGTAGCGGGTCGAGTAGTGCGATGGGTCGAGTTCCTAGCGCGAGGATATCTCTCACGACGCCTCCTACGCCGGTCGCGGCCCCGCCGTAGGGGTCGATGGCGCTGGGGTGATTGTGAGACTCGATGTGTAGTGTTGCGACCCAGCCATCGCCAAGGTCGATGACTCCAGCATCATATCCGGGTCCGACAAGGACCCGTGGGCTTCTGCTAGGCAATAGTTTGAGCAAAGGTTTGCTGGACTTGTAGCTGCAATGCTCGCTCCACTGAGCTTCGAGCATGGCCCATTCGACCTCGTTGGGCTCGCGTCCAAGCTTCTTGACCGCGTAACGAATCTCCTCATCGGTCAGATTCGGCTTGTGAATTTGGACGACAGTCATTCTGACTCCTCCCGTGCCTTGTGCATCAAGAGGACGGTTCGCGAGCCTACTATTGCTCCAGCGACGAATCCGATTATGAATCCGACTGGACCCGCAAACAACGAGCTGATGTAGCCTGCTGTGATTCCGGCGATCAGTCCGGCAAGGACGGCTCGTGGAATCGGGCTGGGCTTTCGGATCTGGCTGTTTGAATCGCTCATTCCGTCACATCCTTCTTGAGGATGAGCGAGAGACCGAGGGCTATCATGACTGCGCCGTAACCGGCTGGCCCGAAGGCGCCTATCCCAAAATAGAAGCTAGTGACGGGAAGACTGATCAGCGATACTACGCCGAGGGTTATGGCAAATACGCCGAGAACTATGCGCTTCTTGGAACGAGAGGGTTGGCTCATCTTGCGGGTCGACTCTTCTCGATTCTGAAGAAGTAGAGGGTTACTGTGATTAGCGCTCCTCCAGCGAATCCCAAAAAGAAGCCTTGGGTTGTGTTGGGGCTTGTTATGAGACCAACTATCAGCCCTGCGATTAGTCCCACGACGATGATTCCGAATATCGATACTCGAGGCCCTTGACCACTTCCTCCAAGAGCTTTCTCCGGGATCTCAGCGAGGAGCGTCTTGTCCAAGTAGCCGGTCCTCGCTTTACGCACGGGCCGGGTTCAGTGTTCTCATCATGGAGTCGAAAATCGTTCTCCCATCGTCCTGACCGTCTGGTGAAAGAACAGGGAGTGAGGCTCTTTCCGGGTGAGGCATGAGTCCCATGACATTTCCTTTCTCGTTGCATATTCCAGCGACGTTGTCTATGGACCCGTTGGGGTTGGCGTCTTCGGTGGGCTCGTTCGCTTCGTTCACGTATCTCATTACGATCTGCTCGTTCTTTTCTAGCTCGTGAATCTCGTTGCTGTCAAGATAGTATCGTCCTTCGTTGTGAGCGATCGGGATCCTTAGCGTCTGTCCTTTCTGCGCTAGATTGGTGAACGGTGTTCGAGTAGTTTCGACTCTCAACCGGGTCCAGGTGCAGACGAAGCGCAGTCCGCTGTTGCGCAAGACTGCTCCGGGTAGTATTCCCGCCTCCACAAGTATCTGGAGTCCGTTGCATATTCCTAGAACGGGCTTATTCCGGTCCACCGCCTCTCGTATGATCTTTAGGCTGGGGCTTGTTGCGGCAATCGCGCCGGCGCGGAGATAGTCGCCGTAGCTGAAGCCTCCTGGCAAGACGTACGCATCGTAGTCGTCACTTTTGAGGGCCTTGTGCCAGACGAGCTCCGCTTTTGTCTTCTCTACTTTCTGGAGAACTTCTAGTGCGTCTAGGTCGCAGTTGCTTCCCGGGTATTGTATTACTGCGACCCTGCTCATGAGTCCGTTATCCTACGTTTCTCACTTGGCAGGTATGGGCTGCAGGGTTGTATATTCTTAGATCGTCGCAGAGTCTCTTGACCAGATCTCGTGCCTGATCGGGAGAACTGGCTTCGACACTCATCCGGAGCAGTTTGCCGGCACGGACGTTTGTGACCTGGTTGTAGCCGCCCTTCATGATCAGGTTGTGGTGTATCGTTTCGCCTTCAGGGTCTCGAGCTAGGGGCTTGTTCTCAACGAGGACCTCGATTACGTAGCTCCGAGTGGACATTCGCAAGTACAGTTAAATCCCGAGCGGTATTAAGCCCTTTTTTGACTGATTCTTGCAAACTATCTCCGAACGTGTGAAAGATCCCTGTTCTTCCTTTCGGAAGATGAGACAGTACTGGTGGTGTCTGTTTCCAACCCAAGCATTGTAGACTCCCAAGGGTAGGAGTGCCTTGTCGTCTTGACACCAAACCTTCTCGTCCTTTGCAGTCCATCCGTACGGCTCTTGAGATAGGGTTGAGACGGTGTCGAAGGCTAACGGGTACATTCTACCTTGAGCGAAGACGTTGTTGGTGATGACGGTCAGGTAGCCGTTCGGCTTCATCACTTTGTAGACCTCGTCGAAGAGGAGCTTCATCGCATTCAGGAAACTTGTGTAATCTTCAATGTTGCCGATGTCTTCAGGATTGTCGCTGTACACTGTGTCAAAGCCCTTCTCCACGCGTCCCTTCTGACGGATGCTGTTCCTCTTGAGCTGGTTCCAGTACGGAGGAGACGTTATGCAATAATCGGCGAATGGAAATCGCTTCTTCTTCCAAGTCTCTGAGAGTTTCTTTGAATCAGCTTGAATCACTTCGGCCCAGCCCGGTTTTTTTCTCGTGGGGCCGTCGCCACCTCGCTTCCCATTCAACGCGTCGGCAACGCGTCTCTTTGATATCTCAGCGTATCTGCCTACAATCTCAAATCCTACTCCTGACCTGCCTGCCTCAACGGCCGCTACGAGGGTGCTTCCGGTTCCCAGAAACGGGTCGATGACAATCTCTCCTCTCTTGGTGAAGAAGAGGATGAACTCTCGAACTAGGGATTCTGGAAAAGACGCGGGATGCCGAATCTTCTGGTCGCCTCGGCGCTCGGGTCGATGGACAAACCATGATTTTGTGAACTTGATCCAGTCCTTACCGGACAGTTCGTTAAGCTTGTTCTTGTGCGCACCAGATTTTCCCTTCTCTCCATGCGACACTCTGGATTGGACAGCTGCTAGCAATGCGGGTTCTTGCATTATCAAAGGTCGAGTATCTCTCCTCTAATCACACTCTCTACGGTCAGTATTCCGTAGCTTTTCTTGAGCGCAGGGAATTTCCCGGTAGCGCTTCCGGGATTGAACCAGAGAACGCCGTCCTTCACTTCGTTCTTGGTCCTATGGCTGTGACCATGAACGATCGCCTGGACATTCTGGAATTTCCGTCGAATCCTCTGTTCGATATTGGTGGGCGATCCGCCCTCAGCGGGATGATTCACTCCTATCCTGAAGCCTCCCGCCTCAATCGTGTCGATCTGTGGAAGCTCGCGTCTTACGTCGGGTCCATCGATGTTCCCATAAACGCCCCTGAGCTTGCCTAGCTTGCGTAGGTCGTCGACGAGCTTTTTGCCGGTGAAATCGCCTGCGTGGATAATCAGATCTGCATGTGAGAGTTCATCCAACAGTGTGCTTGGCAGGGAGTCTATCGAATCGGTGTGCGTGTCCGAGATGACGACGATCTTTGTCAAACCACACGCAGCCTACGAATGATCGAGTTCTCAGGATGTAATGATTCTTGTTGCTCCCTTCAAACCTAGAGAAGCGCCCCAACGCCGCAATCCCAAGATGGATTCGGCAGTTGATTCTGAAAGCTGGACAGATCGCCGATAAAGGCACAATCTAACGGACTGAACGCCGCCATTTCTACCCTGGAGGTCTGGATAGTCTTCTCTTAAGACCTAGGCTTTTGAGTCGTTATCTAGGCGTCACCAAAACCACATACAGATCTCATGATAGAAAAAAGGGGTGTTTTTGGGCTCGCTGCTTGCGAGCCCTAGAACTACTTCTTGGGTTTCGTGAAGGCAGTGGCGACGGCGATGACAGCCGCGGTCAGGAAGAGGGCGCCGCCGATTATCAGCGATGCTGCTTGAGAGAGTGCCTGGTCCGCGGGTAGTGTTGCCGTCTCAATGTTCAGCAGGAAGTATCCGACGGCGTAGAATACGCCCGCGACTATGAACCCCTTGAAATTGTTGATGACTCCTGGAAGGCTCTCTGGTAGGGGACTGTGGTCTGAGAGTGCTGAGAGTCCCAGGTAGAGCGCTGATGCGAAAGCATAGCCTGCGATGATTAGCATTGCCCATCCCTGAAGCTGTGTCGTGGTATTGGTGACGAAGCTCTTGGCGCTTATCGTGAGGTAGGCGCTGAAGGCCATGAGCACCGTGCCCACAGCCAGGTTCTGCCAGTGCTTGAAGGCAACCGTCAGCGACTCAGGTCCAATCTGTTTCAACATTTTTCTTCGAAACCCCAGACTTCGGGGCCGGGTCTAAAAACCCGTCCTTGATCAAAAATTGGACAACGAATATCGAACTTTCCTGCCGCCCAACGCCAATTTTCTCCAAAGAAGTCACGTTTGGGGGTCATGTTTGTAATGACTATATATGATTCACTGTGAGAGGGAGGAATAATAACCGTCGGCTATCCTGAGATATATGGAATCGCACTTGGATTGTGGGATGGACAGCTCCGTAGATCGAGGAGCCACAAAGAAATGATGGAAGGGAGACTTGGGTTCATTGCCTTTCGTTAGCGCCTCTTGAGCCCCTCATCAACAATTACCCTGAAACGGAACTCTAGAGGGTAGACCCATAGCTGCTTCCGGATCATGAAGACCCGAATGCACTCTTCACATAGGAATCCACCTCTGACGCTGGTTCCCATTCGGACGGTCAAACACTTGCTGCAGAGATTCTTCTCCACAGACCGTTGAACCGATCCATTTGCCATTTTTCATCAAGAAATTTTTGGGCGAGTTGGTCGCCACGATAAATACGTGACCTTGTTCAAGAGTTTGGAACGCTACGATCATGGATCTTTCGAAGTCCGAAAATATCTCCTGAACGGTGGCGTATATCGTTAGGTCTGTATTGCTTGCAATCGCCTCGAGCTACAACTCGATACTCGATAGCCGAGCAAATGGGCGATTCTCGATGGAGCGCGTAGACCCCAGGTTCCCAATGCATGTCCCTGCTCGAAAAATGGTCCGGCCTGTATACGGTCGCGTCGAAGTCGAAAGGACGCGTGGGATCCAACATTCGGGAGGTCTGGCAGTATAGCATGATCGTTCTCTGAGCGACAATTCTTGAGGCATTTCCGACTGGTTTCGGCAAGCGCTAAAAGTGCGATGATGATACTTGAATCAGGTCCTTGTCTGGTATCGGGGTTCTAAAGGTAGCTGAGGATCTCCTTAGGCGGAGGAGGGAGGTTCTTGCGAAGATCAAGAGCGGCGAGAACCTTAACAGCTTTCTTCTCAACGCGAACCTCGCAACCATACTCTTCGCAGCGATCTACGGCGCCACGATGGGAGCCTACGCTGGCGGTCTTCAAATCCTGTACGACATCATCAAGATTCCGCTTCTCCTACTCATCAGCCTCTACGTGGCACTACCCACTTACTACGTTCTGGACGCTTTCTCAGGGGGAGATATCAGCCTCCGGCAGACAGCTGCAGTCATCGTATCCAGCTTCGCCATCATGAGCATAATCCTGCTCGCATTTGTCCCAGTTAGCCTCTTTTTCACACTCACGACGCCTGGACAGGGTTTCTCGACCTACGCGTTCACTGTCCTCCTCAACGTGGGGATATTCGCCATCGCCGGAATCGCGGGTCTAGCCTACCAGGTCTCGGGGATGGAGAGCATCCACTCCAATAGCCGCTGGGCAAGCGCTTTCGTCCTCGGTCTTCTCGTGCAAATCTTTGTCGGGACCCAGATGGCCTGGGTTCTCAGGCCCTACTTTGATGCTGGGCCATTCATCAGACCCCTAGAGGGCAACTTCTACATTGCCCTGATCAAGCTGATCGCCAGAATTCTCGGGGGGTGAGGCTAGCAAGAGAGCCCTTCGTGAAGATCTAGAGAATCGCAGGAAACTGGCTGGCGCCTGCTCGAAACGCGCCTCCTCGAATTCGTGAGGGGTATTGAGGCATTCCGGGACGGATTCGCTGATTCCCGTTCTTGTTGAGACTGGTTACATCATTCCATTATTCGGCCGAGATTCCATGCGACAATAGAATCTAGCATTGGCGCCGAGGAGAACCTCTCATTCAGCTAGAACTGCCCATTCTATGGTAGACGAGGATCTGAGGGTCTTCACCCACAAGAGCATCATCAAGACCCTTGGACGCCAGTACACTGACGCGGCCCAGTTCTTCGTGGAGCTCGTGGTCAATTCTTGGATGTGGGGGGAGGCTACGCGGGTCGAGATTAGGATTCCCGAGAACGGGTCGACCATCGAGTATGAGGAATGGGGTAATGGTATGGACCTCACGGGTCTGCGAGAGTTTCTCACCAAAGGGAAGCTGACTGACGAGGGCTTCTCACCCAAGTACAAACGTCCGATACGTGAATCGTACGGCATGGGGAGTCTGGCCTGGCTGACCGTGGGTAGAGAGTTGGAGCTTCAAGTTCACAAAGGCCGATTCGATCGCACGATCATCCTGACGGAGAATCTTATCGACAAACACTGGGACGCTACCGACCAATCGACCTGGAGGCCGCTCCGGCTCATCCAAGCACCTCTGGATCATGACGGTCTGAGAATCAGGATACGCTCGCTCACCAAGAGACCTGATCCTTCAGATGTCCGGAGAGCTCTACTAGCCCGGGCCAATGTTCTCGCCCTCCGAGGATACGGGTCCTTCGAGGTCACTGTTAATGGAGAGCAGGTGAAGCCTGAGGAGTTGAGAGGGTCGACGTTACTTCCGGTCAAAATTGCAACGGAATACGGAAGGATAACAGGCGAGATCATGATAATGCCGATATCGAAGGTCAGGGCGGGAATTTCCGAGGCAGGAATAAGTGTTCAGCAGAAACACATTACCTGTCTCCAACACCAGTTCTTCGGTCTCGACCAGTACCGGATTCATGGCTTGTCTCGAATCCAGGGGTGGGTCAACGCCGACTTCCTACGACGACTTCCCGGAGGAAACGATTTCGAGCATGACAGTCCACAATGGAGAGTCTTCGAGAAGGCATTACGAGGATTCGTGAGGAACAAGGTCTACAAGTCTCTTAGACAGTCAGCTAGTCGAAGAGAGCTCAGAAGCATTCAATATCTTAATCACGAGATCGCTGAAAGGCTTCGGCGAAGTCTCAAGCGAAACATAGAGATTCTCTCGAAGGCAATGGCGAAGCCAAAGAGAGTTCCGAAGATAAACGCGGTACCTGGCAAGACACGGAAGGAAATTGTTCTCGGAGAAAGGAAGCGTCGGAGAGGAAAGAAACACAGTCGGGACGCTACTCGAAGCGTAATCCATCTCAAGGACCAGATCCTCGCGTTCGATGTTGCTCACGGGGGAGACCGGGGCCAAGCGTACGTTGAGACCGACAAGAACGGCGTCCGGACAGTCTACGTGAACATGGATCATCCGATGTGGGACGTGGAGTCGAACCTGACGCCCACGAAGCTTCGATACTGTATAAGACAGATTCTTGAAAGGTCCATAACCGAAGAGATCCTGCCGGTCAACCCTTCCACGCCGGAAGAGACCTTCTCGACTCTCGATGCTCTATACAATGATGCCCTAGCCTAGGGATTATCAGGATAAGGCGTTCGCGCATATTAGCGGCTACACAGTCCTAGAACGCATGGTCGAGCTTCCGAGAGACTTTACACCAGACCTTCGTCGCTTGAAGACCTGGCCCACCATTGAGAGTAGTCCATGGAGGCAACCCTACCTCGCAGAGTTGACGTATGGGGAGATGTATCGGTTGGCAGACGCTTTTGTCCCTGGCCGCAAGGTGAGGATTCTTGAGGTAGGCTGCGGTAGAGGTTTCCTCAGCCTCGAGCTCGCTCGCAAAGGTCATGACGTGTTAGGGATCGACGTAGATGAGGAGGTTGTTAAGACAGCAAAACGAGTGATGAAGTCTGACCCTTACAAACCCAAACGAGGAACTCTAGAATACCAAGTGTCAGACTTCTCTTCTTGGAATAGTTTAGGGAAATTGTATGATCTCGTAATTTTCAATCGAGTCTTACATCATATTCCTCGACCCAACAAGGCACTAGAAAGAGTCAAACATCTGCTCACATCCCGAGGCCGCATAATTTGTATCGAATACGCATATGATCGATTTGAACACCGGTCCGCGACATGGTTCTATCACATTCGTAGGGTCCTGGAACAGACGGGATGGTTTGCATCCAACAAACGGCTTTCTGACAATATCCAGGTGTCGGTCAATCGGATTATGAAAGCTTGGCACGAGCACGGCAGAAGGGAAGGTTTGAATCGATTCAAAGAGATGCATGAGCCCCTGAGAAAACTATTTCGTGAAAGGCACTTTTCTTGGGAGCCTTACATTTTCTGGGACATTTTCATGGGCATGCGGATCCCATCTGTAGAAACGGAAATGGGTTTCGCTCGCTCTCTCAAGGCTATGGAGAAGGCTCTCATTGAGAAAGCGGCCATAAGTCCGATTCTGTTCTGCTTCGTCGGAGATGTGTCAAGTGGGAAGCACATCTGAACAAGACTCTCTTGCAAGATTGGGCAACGCCCATCAGGAAGAGGTCCGAATAGGCTATCTTTAGCGGAGTTCTTGAAAGCAAGTAGCGCTGGCGATGCGGGAACATGGCAAGACCTACATTCAAAGCGTATGCGCGAAACATTGAAGCAAATAGCGGGAAAACTCTGGAAGATTTCTGGAAACTAGCTTTGTAGGAAGGGCTTCGTAAAACGTGGCCATGTTGTCGCAAAACACGGTGAAATGCTTGCATGGCTCAAGCCAGAGATGGGACTTGGACATGTGCATGCGAATTTCATCATCCTATTTCTAAGGCTGCGCGCAAATGATCAGAAAGTTAGTTCTCAAGCAAGAGAGTGGGCCTTTCGCACAGGATTCAAGAAATCAGAATAGGCCATAGACACAGTCAATATATTGGTGGCGAGATTCCTTGGAATAGTTGATGATGGCATATGTTCTCTGAAGCTGAAGTTCGATACTTGAAATCTCAACGTTTGGCAAGAATTGCCACCGTATCCAGAAAAGGTCAGCCAGACGTGGTCCCTGTCGGCTTCGAGTTCGACGGGAAATACTTCTGGGTGGGCAGTCACAGCCAGGACA
>WNGN01002183.1_pt1 | contig 13105 bp, 9 predicted proteins | sample 5400561 | NCBI WGS metagenome assembly WNGN01 (sample SAMN13153379, study PRJNA577476) | soil metagenome | isolation source: 115 cm soil or saprolite under Garry oak tree replicate 2 | place: USA:California | collected 2016-06-15
TATCTTGCTGCTTGACTGGGAAGAGCGACTTACGGCGGCGCCTTCTTCAGTAGTCCAGGAAATGGATCGCTCTGCCGATGAACAACGAGATCGCGAAACGGTACAGACCGCACTGCAAGGGAAAATTGAGATGGGGGATTTCGATGTGTTTCTCTGTCACAATGGCGAGGATAAGGCTGCGGTGAAGAAGATTGGGGAAGAGTTGAAGGAATGGGGGATTCTGCCGTGGCTGGACGAGTGGGAATTACGCCCGGGATTGCCATGGCAGCCTTTACTGGAACAGCAAATTAAACAGATCAAATCGGCGGCAGTTTTTGTTGGCAAAAACGGCAGAGGCCCCTGGCAGGACATGGAGTTGTACGCTTTCCTACGGAAGTTCACGAAGCGAGAGGAGAAAGGCCCTGTTATTCCTGTGATCCTGGCCGATTGTGCTAATGAGCCAGAGCTTCCGGCTTTTCTTGAAGGCATGACCTGGGTCGATTTCCGCAAGCGGGAACCTGATCCGATGGAGAGGTTGATCTGGGGGATTACTGGGGTTCGTGATCTAAGCGTTGTTTATCGATCAGTGGATAGTAAGTATTGATCATGCCGCAGGGTTCGCTCTATGAAACAATAGCCTGGTTTATGCTGTTTAACGTTTTCATCTGGAGAGGGGAAAATCCAGCGAGGGCCGATAAATCGGCGATGGGCGCGATAATGCAATTTAACAAATTGATCCAGGAAGCCGTATGGGTCACAGCACTGTCATGCTGAGCACAGCGAAGCATCTCTCTGCCCATGGAGACAGACCCTTCGCTGCGCTCAGGGTGACATGGGAACCCACCCTGCCATGCTGAGGGCAGCGAAGCATCTCGACGCCCTTGGAGACAGACCCTTCGCTGCCGCTCAGGGTGACATGGGAACCCACCCTGTCATGCTGAGGGCGGCGAAGCATTAGGTTGATGCATATTAGGGCCGATAAATCGGCGCTGGGCGCGATAAATCGGCCCCTACAGAGGGCCGGAGTCGTTTGTTACAAGTCATTAACAAGCTCAAAGTATTGAGAGAGAGAGTGAGAGTACGTGATGCGAGTTCCACCTTTGGAAACCGAACGGTTGATTATTAGACCTTTTACTGTGGATGATTTGGATGATGTTCACCAGTTGCTTGATGTTGACCTGCATGATGCGGATTTTGGCTCCGAGGGGGCGACGACACGTGACGAGCGGCAGAAATGGTTGCAGTGGACGGTGATGAGTTATGAGGAGTTGGCAAAGCTTTATCAGCCACCGTATGGCGACCGGGCGGTTGCGCTGAAGGCAACGGGACAGGTGATTGGGGCCTGTGGGTATGTGCCCAGTTTTGCTCCGTTTGGACAATTGCCAGCATTCCGTTCCGCCACTGCAAAAGACGATACAGAACGCTTATTTACTCCTGAATTTGGCCTGTTTTATGCCTTTTCTCCTGCCTTTCAGCGGCAGGGGTATGCTACGGAAGCGGCCAAAGCGTTGATTGACTACGGTTTCAGGCAGTTGAATTTAAGGCGTATTGTGGCCACGACAACGTATGATAATGCCGCTTCTATTGGAGTGATGCGCAAGCTGGGGATGCAGATTGAGAGGAATCCTTATGCTGATCCTCCCTGGTTTCAGGTGATGGGGGTTATTGAGAATAGACTTATTGTTCCATTATCCTTTCAGTAACATTTTTTCTTCTCCTTGAAAAAGGGTAACCGCTCAACACGATTGTGGTAGCGCCGATGGTGTGAGCAAGAGTGGTAGCCTGGGCAGCCTGGTGCGTCTTTTTATGCAGATGGTGCAGATGACCAACCATCTGCTGAAGTGTCACGAACGTGAATCCCCGGCGCAATAAGCTCTTAATGATGATGGGAAGAGCCTGCACGGTCTGCGCACGATTTCCCCCACCATCATGCATGAGAATAATGCTCCCGCTCCCCGCCCAACTCAGCACTCGCGAGATGATGGCTTTACTTCCCGGCATTGACCAGTCTTCTGGATCAACGCTCCACATGACCGTGGTCAGACCCAGGCGATTAGCCTGCGTCAACACATTGGCATCATACGCCCCATAGGGGGGACGAAAGAAGATGGGCCACCTCCCTATCGCTTTTTGAATAGTCCTGGAAGTCGTCGCGAGTTGCCAGAGGATCATTGATGAAGCCAGGGAGGGGAGATAGGGATGTGACCAAGTATGGTTTCCTACCAGATTTCCGGCACTATACTCTTGCTGGACAAGATCAGGACGGCGTTTTACCAGGGATCCAATACAGAAGAACGTGGCCTTGATTCGATACCGCCGCAGAATAATCAGTATTTGTGGCGTATAGTTGGCATTGGGCCCATCGTCAAAGGTTAAGGCGATCTCGCGCCGCGTTGGATTACCATAATAAAAGAGGCGATCATGTGCTTGCAGTACTGCGACTTCTTGCTGATATCCCCTGGGAAAAGGCGTGACTGGAGGTGGCGGCGTGGGAGTCGGCGTTGGGAGAGGCGTGGGAGTAGCAGTAGGCACAGTTCTAGCAGATATTGCTTGATGTACAGTGTTGACCGAAGAAAGTGTGTGAGGAATCTGAGTGCAGGTCACTGTGATAAGGGCCAATCCTGTGAGAATCATTATATGGAGAGGGTGGAGAAGCAAACGTTTCATGGCCATATCTCCTGTCGATCGAACCCTACCTCAGGTTGCTGTACCGCGCGGCATCCCGTATTCGAGCACCTGCGCCATCGCAGCCTATAGATGAGAAGTCAGCACATCATTTGAGCTTTGTGTATTTTTTGCAGTAACAACGTTATTGTCAAATTGAACATTTTTCTAATCCTTTCAGTAGCTCATTTGAACATGATACAATATAATCATCATGTTTTTTTAAGGAGGATGGAATGGCAAATATTGACCAGGCGCGCCTCGACCTGATGCACAAATATTGGAACGCCGCCAATTATCTCACGATCGGTCAGATCTATTTACTGGATAATCCGATGCTGAAAGAACCTTTACGACCCGAACACGTCAAACCGCGTTTACTTGGGCACTGGGGCACATCACCCGGCCTCAGCTTCATCTATGTCCACTTAAATCGCCTCATCCAGGAGCAGGATGTCAACATAATCTATCTTACCGGGCCCGGTCATGGTGGACCTGCAATCGTTGCCAATGTGTACCTCGAAGGGACCTATACCGAGATCTATCCTGAGATTACACAGGACAGTGAAGGGATGAGGCACCTGTTTCGCCAGTTCTCCACTCCCGGTGGCATCCCAAGTCATGTCAGCGTTACCACCCCGGGTTCCATCCATGAAGGAGGTGAACTGGGCTACGTCCTTTCCCATGCCTTTGGCGCAGCCTTCGACAATCCTGATTTGATCGTCGCTGCTGTTGTCGGCGACGGTGAAGCAGAGACCGCGCCGCTTGAAGGGGCCTGGAAGGGGATTTCCTTTTTAAACCCCATTCGCGATGGTGCAGTTCTCCCTATTTTGCATCTGAATGGGTATAAAATCTCCGGCCCGACGGTCCTGGGCGTCTAGACGACGATTCGATCCAGAAACAGATCTCGGGCTACGGCTATGATGTCCATTTCGTGGAAGGCAATGATCCGATGCAAATGCACCAGGCCTTCGCCGAGACATTAGACACTTGCTATACGAAAATTCGCTCGTATCAAGAAGATGCCCGTAAGCATGGCTTCACGGAGCGACCCCCCTGGCCTGCTATTATCCTCCGCACCCCGAAAGGATGGACTGGACCTAAAGTAGTAGACGGCATTCCCATCGAAGGCACCTTCCGTGCCCACCAGGTACCAGTAGCAGACGTTAAAACGAACTCCGAGCACCTGAAAATCCTTGAGGACTGGATGCGTAGTTATCAACCTGATGAAGTATTCGACGAGACCGGTCGATTTATTCCTGAACTTGCAGCCCTTGCGCCGCGGGGAGATCGTCGCATGGGCGCTAATCCTCATGCCAATGGTGGAAAGCTGCTGGTTGACCTGGATATTCCCCCATTTACGGATTATGCGATTGAGGTGAAGAAACCCGCGTCAGAGCATCATGAGTCAACTCGCCAACTCGGCAATATGATGCGCGATATCTTTACGAGAAACGCACAGCAGCAGAATTTCCGTTTCTTTTGTCCTGATGAGACCAATTCAAATCGCCTGGGGGCAGTCTTCGAGGTTGAGAATCGCACTTCGGTGGAAAACATTCTTCCGGGTGACGATCATCTTTCTCCAGATGGACGTGTAATGGAGGTGCTGAGCGAGCATCTCTGTCATGGCTGGCTCGAAGGCTATCTACTCACTGGACGGCATGGCTTGTTTGCAACATACGAGGCCTTTTCAATGGTCTCTGCTTCGATGACAATTCAACACGCAAAATGGTTAGAAGAGGGGATCAAACTTCCCTGGCGCAAGCCCATCTCGTCTCTCAATATTCTTTTAACATCGACCTGCTGGCGTAATGATCACAACGGGTTTAGCCATCAAGGACCTGGCTTGATCGATACCGTCCTCTCGAAGAAAGGGACAATCGCCCGTATCTATCTGCCGCCAGATGCGAATTGCCTCCTCTCCGTTGCGGACCATTGCTTCCGCAGTCGCAACTACGTGAACCTGATAGTTATCGATAAGCAGCCACAACCGCAGTGGCTGAGCATGGAGGAAGCTGTTGCACATTGCACTCGTGGTCTATCCACCTGGCACTGGGCGAGCAATTGTGAAAAAATTGAGCCAGACGTGGTGTTGGCCTGTGCAGGTGACATTCCAACACTTGAAACAGTTGCCGCGGCGTGGTGGCTGCGACATCACATCCCAGAACTGAAAGTGCGCGTGGTCAACGTCGTAGACTTGATGACTCTCTATCCACCCGAATTGCACCCCCATGGTCTGGATGTGGAGAGCTTCGTTGAGCATTTCACTGAAGACAAGCCCGTTGTATTTGCGTTCCATGGTTACCCGCGAGCCGTCCACGAGATCGTTCACGGGCGTCCAAATGTGGATCGTTTCCACGTGCGCGGCTTCAATGAAGAGGGAACGACAACTACGCCCTTCGATATGGTCGTGCTCAACGGCATGAGTCGCTATCAACTCTGCATAGAAGCGATGCGCCGCGTGTCCCGTGTGCGCGAACTAGTTCCTCCCTTGATTGCTGAATGCAACGATATTCTTGCCAGGCACAGAACGTACGTACGAGGCAATCTCGAAGATATGCCAGAAGTTCGCGACTGGGTCTGGACAGACTAATACATTGAGGCTGAGATACATCCATCATAGGAATGGATGACCCAGCCTCTACTAGATGTACACAAGTCTTACACCATCACGGATAGATCTGCGCCCGAGTGTACGAGTGCGATGCGAGAGCGTGACAGCGCGGTCATACGTGCATGGTCATGCTGAGCGCAGCGAAGCATCTCCTGCGCCACGCGAGAGAGACCCTTCGCTGCGCTCAGGGTGACAGGGCGGCGCTCAGGGTGACAACCGGGGTAGCAGACAGGGGGACACCAAAGGGAGACGCTGGTACAGCAAGGCTATAAAGCCGCTTTGCTGTACCACCTCTTCTTCGGAATCACTGAGGGCATTTTATTACTCAAAAGTTCTCTTAGGTGCGAATTTCAAACTAGCGAACTCATCATTCGCCTGAAGGGTAACGAGAGGAGCAATCAACTCTACCTCATCGTATTCAAACCATATAGGTCCCTTTATCTGCACCCCTTCGAGAGCTATCAAGTAAAAACAAAAATGCTCATCAAGATCAGCAGCAATCGTATGGACGCTGCGGACTGTCCCTCTAAGTCCCCGGAAAGGGCTATAACTCGTTACACAGACCAGGCTTCCTACTGGCAATACGTTCACCCCATAGTGGGTTGACCTCCTTTCCCATGAGCCGGATGCCTAAGGCTTTGCATCCAGCTGTTTCATCCTTGATGGAAGAAACTTTCACTCCCTTCTGAAGCAGCTTAGCAAGCTAAGAGGTACGTCGAATCCAACGGTCGTCCATACTGCATCTCTTGTCTCGTGAACGGTAACCGGTGCGTCGCTATCAAATGATCAAGAAAATGGTGCATCGGCGGATTGCCCAGATACACATCCAGTTCAATGTCTTTTATCCTCAGCAACCGGCCTTGTCTGCGCATTTCGAGCAGTGCTTGTTCCCCAATCCCTTTCTCAACACGATGGCCCTCTTTATCACGTTGATAGGCTGCTGGATCCACCAGGATATCCCCCTCATAGCGATCTCTTCTGAGCTGGGCATTCGTGTCCCGATTGATCTCGGCATATCCCACAAGCCGGTTGGCCCTTTTGATCAGAAGGACATGATCGGCTGCATAGAGTGCTTTGGTGTCTTCTTGCGTACGAATGTCTCGATCAAATCGATAGATGACCTCGTCTTGCCTGGCCGGATCTGCCCTCATCTGGGTTAAGAACGTCCGGATGGCCGTCACCATCTCTCTAACGCGAGGATCAGTATAGGCTTGCTTGCCCAATACACTTGGATGAAGGACCTCAAATTTGAGATCGAGCACCAGCGCTTTTTCTAACTGACGCTGTTGAGCGTGTGGGGCATGTGTCGGCTTGCTTGTGGTTGGCAACTGGCCTACTATCAACCTGGGCAACCCTTGTATAAGCTCAACGGAATTCTCTTGCACCCACCGCAGCGCGAGGAGAACCGATTCTTCCGCGCCAGCTCGTGTGTCAAAGGTGCTGATGGTGATCACCTGGTCGTTTCCGATGCGGTAGGTGTCGTACGCGATGAAGCCTGGCAACTGGCTGATGAGAGGCACAAAGCTCTCCTGCACGCGCTGCAGAAATTCCTCACTTGACCCCGGGAGAAGGGTGTACGTTCGTACGGCTTTGTACATGACTGTCTCCTTTCCGAGCAAATGCACCCGGCCTGATATCTTCCTTGAATCAGGCTCCCCTGATGTGCAAGACTTTCCGTGAGGCCTCACCGCTTCGATGGGCAAAGAGTATCACCGCAGGAGAAAGATAACCTCTTATTCAATGTATATATATGTAGCATAGTGACATCACAAAGCCATCACTTTTTATCGTTCTACGATAACAAAACTATCACACTTTCTACTTGAATTCGAGAGCATTTCCTCAATCATAGCGAAGCCCTGCCAGGGTTGTAGATCAGGGGATATTGGCAATGCCAATTGTACTATGTACACTAACACCCTTGCCCTATTTCAGGGAGGCGTGCTATACTGTTAGTAGTCAAGATTTTTTGTCGTACCCACGGTTGTGGTGGCGCACCAGATGAGGTTTTAGACGTGTTTGAGACGTCGCCGCTGGCGGAAGCTACAACTGGAGGGAAAAGGAGGTGAGGGAACTATGGACGCTGGCCCTAGTCATAGTAGGCTTATATGTGTTCGCGTGCCTGCTCACGGGACGGTTCTACTCACCAGCGAGTATGGTTTTTGAGTTGATGCGTAGGCATCGCTTCCTCTGATGAATTTGTACTCATCAATACCTTACTCGACGGGCATTCATCACATTACCCCTTGAAGTTGGTTGAGTAAGAAACTTCCCACCTGCCAGTGAGTCCCGGGATGGATGGGTGTCCTCCGCGGATACTCTCCACACACAATAGTCCCCTGCATGAATTTCGCATGTTAGATGGCCTGTGCATTGCCTTTTTTTGGGCGGCGCAGTACCCTATTATGCTTGTGTTCTTTGTAACAATTGTTACTCAGGAAGACTAGTTATCCACTTATCCACAAAAACGTGGATAAGTTTATGGACTTTATTACTCTGAAAAGAAGGTGGTGATTCCAATGATTTTTTTAAGCACTTTGCTGCGCCAGAGCATCTATGATATTGAAGGACGACGCCTGGGTGTGTTACACGATGTATGCGTCACATTGGATGAGGCGTTTCCGGTGGTAACGGCTCTTGTTGTTCGTTCTCCCCTGGGCAATAGCCTGAATGATATGATTATTCCCTGGTACCAGGTGAATAGCCTGGAAGAGAGCAAGATACATCTTGTGGTAAAGCAGCCCCATATTGCTTCTTATACGCCTCATTCTGATGAATTATTATTAAGACGAGATATTCTAGATAAGCAAATTGTCGATACCCAGGGCTTTCGCGTGGTGAAAGTCAATGATTTAAAGCTGGCACAAATCAAGAAAACCGTGCGACTCGTGGGGGTCGATATCAGCCTGAGTGGACTGCTGCGCCGCTTAGGTATACTGGCACCCGTTGAGACGTTGTCACGTGTGTTACCAATTCGTCTTGCTGAGCGAACAATTACGTGGAATTATGTTGAGCCAATCCAGGTTGTGAAAAGCGGGACTGTTACAGGCCAGCTGACAGCGGCGCTGGCAGGCGCTGGTGCTGCTACCAGCATTGGGGTGAGCGGAGTCGTACCCAAGGTACAGCTGAATGTCAGTCACACCAAACTGGCTGATTTACGTCCGGCTGATATTGCCGACATTTTAGAGCAGCTCGATGTTGAAGATGCAGGGGCCATGCTGGATCGCCTGGATGCCGAGACGGCTGCTGATGCGCTCAACGAGGTTGAATCCACACTGCAATATGAATTACTGAGCGAACTCGATCCCGAACGCGCCTCCGACCTGCTTGAGATCCTTCCTCCTGATGATGCAGCCGATATCCTGGCGGACATTCCAGCGGAAGAGGTGGAACGCCTTTTGAGCCTGATGCCAGCATACGAAGCGCAGCCAATCCGCGATCTGCTGCGCTATGGCGCGGAGACGGCTGGCGGCATTATGACCACAGAGGTCTTATCGCTCTCGCAGGAACTGACCATCGAGGAAGCGCTGGTTTACCTGCGCCAACATTCGGCTCACTTAGAGATGATCTACTATCTTTACATTGTCGATAGCGACAAGCACCTGGTCGGCGTCGTCTCACTACGCGAACTTGTAGTTGCGGAACCAACGACTCGGCTCCAGGATTTGATGGATAGGGACGTGCTCAAAGTAACAACCGATACCGACCAGGAAGAGGTGGCGCGGCTCATCTCAAAATATGATCTGCTGGGCGTGCCGGTGGTGGACAGCGAGAATCACCTGGTGGGATTGATAACAGTAGACGATGTCATCGATGTACTCCACGAGGAGCAGGCGGAAGATTTTTCCGAAATTGCCGGTGCAACCGTTGAAGAGTTAGAGGATGAAGAGCACTTCTCCTGGCGCTCAACCCTGAGTCGCGTCACGTGGCTCGCAGTCAATGTGATCGCGGGCTTTGCCATTGCTCTTGTGCTCTACCAGCTTTTTGGCCCGACACTGTCATCCCATACTACTGTGGCCCGGGCGCTGGGCTTTGTGGCGACATTGCATTCTCCTGTCGCAATGAATGGAGTGCTCTTTTTGCTGCCCATGCTCTTACTGAGCAGCGGAAGCGTAGGCTCCCAGGCGCTTGGGGTAGCCGGTTGGCAACTGCGCACAACAGGCGGCAGCGACTTCTGGCGCGGCATTTTCCGTGAACTGCGGTTGGGCACCGTTGGAGGGGTACTGGCAAGTGTCGCGGTAGGCCTCCTGACGTGGCTGCTGTTCCATTCTCCACAACTGGCGGTAGCGATTGGCCTGGGGTTTGGGTTTTCGTTGTTGGCCGCGGCCATTTGCGGCCTGATTCTGCCGACGCTTTTTCAGCGTTTGCACCTGCGTGGAAGCCTGGTGAGTGCGCCATTGCTTGATCCTATTATTGCGTTTATCAGCCTGTGCATTTTTCTGGTGGTAGCGTTGTGGCTGATTGGCGTGTTCCATGCATGAAATTGTAGGGGGATTTTCGCAAAAAACTATTGACGGATCGCTCAAGCTTAGTGTATACTGCAAGCGTTCCAGAGGAGCGTATTCCTCGATAGCTCAACGGTAGAGCGGCCGGCTGTTAACCGGTAGGTTACAGGTTCGAATCCTGTTCGAGGAGCCATTGAAAGAAAGGCCACCGGCATAAGTGGCCTTTCTTCATGTTAGGGAATATGGCGTATGCTATAACACGCTTTAGTTTTTGGAACTATCATCGGCTACGGCAAGAAATACGTAAAAGGGAAGGGCAGGTTGAGAACAGGCGATCAAGCAGCACGCCTCCTCTTTACTGCGAGTGTGCCTAATGGATACACCAGACCAGAAAGCACAAAAACTCAAGACAGCAGACCGCGCTGACAGCAAAAAGCGAGCGCGGTCACGTTTTCGTTTCAGCCGATCTTCACCCTTTCTTAAGCTCTTTGCGGTGCTAGGTCCTGGATTGATCGCTGCCAATGCAGGCAATGATGCCGGCGGCATTGCTACATTTTCTTCTGCGGGCGCAAATTATGGGTACAACCTTTTATGGGCACTGCTGATTGCTGGTTTTTGCTTAGCGATTATACAGGAAATGTGCGCCCGTATGGGAGCCATTACTGGTAAAGGTTTGGCTGACCTCATTCGTGAGCAATTCGGTGTCCGCTGGACGGCTTTGGCGATGCTTGCGCTACTGATTGCGAACACCGGTGTGACAGTATCTGAATTCCTGGGTATCGCAGCTAGCGTTCAGGTACTGGCAAATGACCCTCAAACGCCCTGGATTTACGTCATCGTCCCTGTTGCTGGATTAGCTCTTTGGTGGCTCGTCATCAAGGGTTCTTATAGACGTGTTGAAAAAATCTTTCTTATTATGTCACTTGGCTTCCTTGCATATATTCCGGCTGCCTTCGCTGCTCACCCTTCATGGAGCGATGTTGGACGACAGCTTATTATGCCCCATTTATATACGAGTAGCGCCTATTTACTCACTGCTGTGGCCCTTGTGGGGACGACCGTCAGCCCCTATATGCAATTTTTTATCCAATCTTCTGTGGCTGACAAAGGTATTCACTCAGGTGATTATATCTACGAGCAACTGGATGTTTTTAGTGGTACTATCTTCGCGGTGATTATCGCCTGTTTTGTCATTATTGCTTCGGCGGCGGCGCTTTACCAGGGTCACCCACTACCACAACCCATCACAGCAATTGATGCAGCGCAAGCGCTGCGCTCCTTTGCAGGCCAGTACGCCGGGCTTCTCTTTGGAGTAGGCCTATTTGGTGCCTCTTTGCTGGCGGCCGCTGTCTTGCCGCTTTCAACTTCTTATGGTATATGCGAGGCATTTGGTTTCGAGCGCGGGGTCTCACGCAGTTTCAAAGAGGCCCCGGTCTTTCAGAGTATTTTCACCGGCCTCATCATCCTCGGTGTACTTATCACGCTCATACCAGGTCTACCAATCTTTCCAGTGCTGGTCATCCTACAAGATTTGAATGCTGCTATGTTACCTATCTTGCTGGTATTTATTATCTTATTGGTCAATAACCGTCGCTTAATGGGCCGCCACGTCAATAATCTTGCGTATAACGTTATCTCCTGGGGGGCTGTAGCACTGATAACGATTTTGATCCTTTTGTTTCTCCTCAATCAAATCTTTGGTGTTCAGCTCTGACGCGGGCAGGTAGTTGTTCATGCGACCCGAGGTCGAGTTTGTTTCTCAGCAGTTACGGGAACTTCTCGCAACATTTCAATGTCAGGCGCAAGAGCGCGGACAGAATATGCTTGTTTACTCCGCTTTAGCTCTTGGTACTGACCAGCTTTTTGTGAAGTACGTGTAAGGTTCTAATTTGATGCGAAGAGCCAAGGTTCTTCTAAGGAGCCATCTTCATCAGCGATGTCCTCACCAGCGATATCCTCATGGTCTTCTGATCCGGATGTAAAAAGTTCAGGTGTAACTGCTTCCATTCGTTTGCATATAGGACTTTCAATGAAGTTATGCATATCTTTTTGTTTTGTAAAGTTCCAGGTGTGCCCTTTATTCCAAACACATACTATGAGTTCGCAGCTATTCAGGAACCCTGCTCTTCTTAGCTTAGGAGGCGGATTCGTTTTATGCCAGACAATAAACTGAAAAGTATCGAAGACAGGGTCAAAAACCTGATGCCATTGGCCTAATAGGTTATAGCTGGTGAATGCAAAAATAGTGCCGGTTGGTTTAAGTATTCTTATAAACTCATCAAGCCATTCAGCGGGGTTGAAGATAGTCGTATCCCATTCAGCAACATCATTGTTAAAATCCTTTCTCCAAGACATTTTGATGTTGCCAGTAGAGTAACGTCCCAGGTTATAAGGGGGGTCTGTTAAGATCAAGTCAATAGACTGGTCTGGGATGTTTTTAATATATTCAGAGCTATCTCCTAAAATCAGATGATACTTATTCATTTTTTCCTAAATACACTTTCTTAATAGACTCTAATGCATCTCTAATTAAGTATGCATTCTCTTTATATGCGTGTAAAACGGTATCGGCTACCTATGTTGGTGGCTTTTCTTCATGTTTAGGAGGGAGAAAGACTAGAGGAGGGGCTCCGTTTTCTGGGCGACCCAAGGGTCGCCCCTACTGCTTTACGGTCGTGAAGCGGCGGGGGGAGCCGCTCTGTTGCCCAGGTCTGTACTATTAAGTTGGGGCGAATAGGAGAGCTGGAATTTTAGCCCCAGGACGTTGGTGCAGCATAGGATATCGCTGGCTCATCTTGCCAACTTCTTAGAGACACAGCAGAAGGTGATGCGTCTGTACCGTGAATGAAACATTTTTGGGAGGATGACTATATGACAACAATTACCGATGAGTTTATGCGACAGATGATGTCCACTACCAAGAATTATTGCGTCGTTATTTTGAAGGCTGGACCAAATAGGGATGCCTTGGTTATCCCAGTAGTTGTATAATGAGTAGTAGAATAGCAAATGCACCGGCACCCCAACACCACTTACGCAACTTTGGATGGAAGAAACCAAAAGTGGATAAAATGAGAAGAGCATCGAACGCGAGTTGGAGTCCAAGTCCGTGTGGGTGGAACCATTTGAGTAGGTGACTACTCCCCGGCCTAAAGGCGCGGGGCTTCTACGGACAAGCCGAGGGCCTGTAGTCCCAGGCCACGAATATTGTAGGCAGCATTGAGGTCTCGATCAAGTTGAACATGACAGCACGGACAATCGAATACTCGGACATCCAGGGGCATCTTTTGCCGATGTCCACATATGCTACATGTCTGACTCGTATAGGCCGGATTGACTTTGACAAACGCTCTGCCAGCTTCTTCCGCTTTGCTAGAGAGTTGAGCAAAGAAGGCCGTCCACG
>WNGN01002185.1_pt1 | contig 13104 bp, 13 predicted proteins | sample 5400561 | NCBI WGS metagenome assembly WNGN01 (sample SAMN13153379, study PRJNA577476) | soil metagenome | isolation source: 115 cm soil or saprolite under Garry oak tree replicate 2 | place: USA:California | collected 2016-06-15
CGTCAGCCTGGATTGTCCCGACCACAACTATCCTTCGGTCGGCTTGCATCACCCGCCGGCGCTTCGGCTGGAGCGCGCCATCAACGATCTGTTCGGGTTAACCGCGGAGGGCTTGCCCGATGCCCGTCCCTGGCTTGATCACGACTGTTGGGGCGTGGGCTTCCCGTTGGGAAATCGCGTCTACGGGTTGTCGAAGACATCGCCCTATCGCTTCCTGCCGGCGGAGGGCGACGGCCTGCATCAGATCGCGGTCGGTCCCGTTCACGCCGGAATTATCGAGCCTGGGCATTTCCGGTTTACCGCGAGCGGGGAGACCGTGGTCCGGTTGGAACAGCGGCTGGGATACACCCACAAGGGTATCGAGGGGCTCATGGTGGGAGCCGATCTCGGGCGGGCCGCCGAACTCGCCGGGCGCGTATCGGGCGACAGCACGGCCGCCTATGCCTATGCGTTTTCGAAGGCCGTCGAGGCGGCCTTGCAACTCGCCGTGCCTGATCGCGCGGTTTGGCTGCGGGCACTGGTTGCGGAACTCGAGCGGCTCGCCAACCATCTCGGCGACATCGGCGCCATCTGCAACGATGCCTCCTTCACCCTGATGCACGCGCATTGCGGCATATTGCGGGAAGGCGTCCTGCGCGCGTCCCATCGCGCCTTCGGTCATCGGTTGTTGCGGGATGTCATCGTGCCCGGTGGCGTGAGCCACGACCTTGGCGATGAAGAGACCAAAATCATCCGGGCGATGCTGGGCAATATCCGCCTGCGCTTTCCTGCCCTGGTCGAACTCTACGACAACACCGCATCGCTGCAGGATCGCACCGTCGATACCGGCGTGCTCACATCCGCATTGGCCAAACAATATGCCGTGGGAGGCTATATCGGCCGCGCCTCCGGCCGGTCCTTCGACACGCGCCGGAACCTTGCCTATCCGCCGTATGACGGCCTGCGCTTTGAGGTACCGGTCCTGAGAGAGGGTGATGTCAACGCGCGCGTCTGGATTCGCGTGCGCGAGCTTGAGCAAAGTCTTTCCCTGATCGATCAGATCCTGGACCGGCTTCCGCAAGGCCCATTGCGGGCAAAAGTAGAGCAGCTTGGCGAACCCCGCGAAGGCATGGCCATCGTCGAGGGATTTCGCGGCGACGTTCTGGTTTGGATTCGCTTGCAGGATGGCCGGGTCGAGCGATGCCGCCTGCGCGACCCATCGTGGTTCCAATGGCCGCTGCTCGAGGCTGTCATCGAAAACAATATCGTTGCGGATTTTCCCCTATGCAACAAGTCGTTCAACTGCTCCTACTCAGGCCAGGATCTCTGAGAACATGACCAAGAAACCGTCATTGCGAGCGAAGCGAAGCAATCCCGACAGCTCTGGATTGCGTCGTCGCTTTGCTCCTCGCAATGACGTCTAAGGACAGGACGAGATGCGCAAGCTGCTTTTTCAAAGTCTGTTTCGCCGGCCGCTCACCGAGCAGGCGCCGTCGCCGGACGATGCCGCGGTGAGCGAACTCGCGAGCGCCGTCGGCGATGCGGCGCGGCGGCGGCTCGGCCGAAGTCTCTCGATACGCGAGGTCGACGCTGGATCCTGCAATGGATGCGAGCTCGAGATTCACGCGCTCAACAACGCTTACTACGACGTCGAGCGCTTCGGCATCCGGTTCGTGGCCTCGCCGCGCCACGCCGATGTCTTGATGGTGACCGGTCCCGTGACCAAGAACATGCGCGAAGCGCTGGAGCGCACCTATCATGCGACGCCCAATCCCAAGTGGGTGGTCGCGATCGGAGATTGCGCCCGGGACGGAGGATGTTTCGCCGGCAGCTACGCGGTCGTTGGCGGTGTTTCCGAGGTCGTGCCCGTCGACCTCCACATTCCCGGCTGTCCCCCTACTCCGACGGCGATGCTGCAAGGTCTGCTGGCGCTGCTCGAACGGGTCGACGCAGGCGCCGTTGCGCCTTGAAAATCGTTTCGATTTCGATGTCTGCGCTGGCCTTGCGCGAATGCCGTGAGCTTGGCGCGACAACCCTGAATTCACCGAGCCCGTTCGAGGGCTCGCGAGGATGACTGCTTTGGTTGCCGGGCCGTCTTCATCTTTGGCTTGGCGACGTGCTCGCGCAGCCGGACGCCGCGGCCTCCCGTCGCACTCTGCACTCCCGGATTGATCAGCTCGATGCCCGCCTTCTCAAGCGCGGAAACCAGCTTCATGAGCGAATCGACGTTGCCGCGGACCACGCCGTCACTGGCTTCCATACGCTGGATCGTCGGAACTGACAGGTCTGCCAATTCTGCGGTTTGCCGCTGATCGATATTCAGGAGCGCGCGGGCGGCCCTGAGTTGATTGGCGGTAATCATGACCGTTACGCCTCCAATCTGGATGAAATATAATTATAACACATGAACTCCAGCCTCAAGCATCAATTTACACGCACAATCTATCAAAGCGAGCCCCATGGCCGCCGTGCCGCAAATCGTTGCGATCGCCGTCAGCTAGGTTGGATTTAGTCCCGCGACGATTGGCAAACGCGCGGCGCGGAGCGCAGGAAATAATCCGCCGATCAATCCGACGATCAGCGCGAGCGCGACGCCCTCTCCGATCAGCCATGGGCTCAGCTTGAAATCGAACACCACCTGCGTGAAGTTGCCGCCAAGCGTCGAGGCCGTGATGCCATCGAAGATCAAATAAGTGGCAGCCGCGCCGAGCAGGCCGCCGATCGCCGCCAGCGACAGCGATTCAACCAGCGTTCCGACAAAAGCAGGAAAGCCGCCAAAGCCGATGGCCCGAAGCGTGGCAATTTCCGTCGCGCGGGCTGCCACGGACGAATACATCGTGTTGAGCGCGCCGGCGAGCGCACCGAGCGCCATCGCGATCGCCAAGGGCCAGCCGAGTTTCTGGATCAGGTCGGAGGTTTGCGACGCCTGTTCGGCGAAGTAGGCGGCTTCGGATTTGACGTCGAGCTTCAACCGCGGATCGTTATCGCTGTAGCTCTTGAGCTCATTGAGCGCGGCCGGCCCGGTGAGGCGCGCGCGCACCGTCTGGACGAAGTTGTTGCGGTTGAACAGGCTTTGCACCACGTTCAGATCAGCCCAGATTTCGGATTCGAACACGCTGCCGCCGGCATCGAACACGCCGACCACGGTCCAGCGCGTGGCGCCGAACGATACCGTGCTGCCGAGATCGAAGCCTTCGAACTCCCGCAGCAGCGCCTTGCCGACCACGACCTCGTTGCTGCCGCGATTGAACATGCGGCCCGCGGTGACGGCAATGCCCTTGCGCAACGCGGCGCCCTGCTCGCCGATCCCGCGCAGCGGCAGGTTGGCCTTGGTCCTGGTGGAACGCTTGAGACCGTCGACCACGAGATAGAGTTCCGGCGAGATCAGCGGCTTGCCGTCGGCACCTCGCGCGATACCGGGCCCGTCCTCGATCAGGCGCACCTGATCGCGGGCTACGGTACTGTTGATTTCCGCCTGCGAGCCCGCCCGCAGCACGATGGCAATGTCGTCGGCGCCGGAGCCTGCGATGGTGCGCTGGAATCCATTGGCCATGGCGAGGAATGCCAGCAGCACAATCACCACCAGCGCGATCGCGATCACCGTCGACAGCGACAACCAGCGCCGCTGCGCAATGCTTTTGAGATTGATGGAGGTGACCGCGATCACCTGAAGCAAAAGCGAGCGCATGATCTTATCCTCGTCCGAGCGCGGTGGCGATCTTCAGCCGCATGGCATTAAGAGCAGGAATGATCCCGGTGATCAGGCCGAGCGCGATCATCAGCGCGATCCCCTGCAGCGCGATATCCGGCGACACGGCGAACGCCGGTGCAATGCTGGCAAGGCTGGCGCGCAGTGCAATCGTGATCAGCGCGGCGATCGCCAGCCCCGGTAGGCCACCGAGCAGCGCAAGCAATATCGATTCGCCGAGCACCATTCGCAGAATCCGTCCGCCCGAGAAGCCGAGCGTCTTCAGCACGCCGATCTCGCGGGTGCGTTCGCGGATCGACAACGCCATGGTGTTGCCGACGATCATCAGGATGGTGACGAAAGCGGCGCCGACCACCAGAAACACGATCAGCGCGATATTGCCGAACTGCGCCACGAACGCCGTGCCGAAAGCCTTTTCGGTATCGGTCGCGGTCTCGGCGGTCGAATTGGCGAACATCGAATCGATGGTTTTCACAACCCGGTCGTTGTTCTCGGGGGCGTTGGTCTGGAGGATCAGCCAGCCGATGGTGTCCTTGCCGAACGAGCGGGTCTCGTCGAAATAGTCGTACTGGAACAGCACGAAGTTGGTGTCGACGTGCTCCACCTTGGCTTTGACGATGCCGGCGATGGTGAAATCCCAGGTATGTCCGCCGCTGCGCTGACTGAAGATGTTGCTCGCGATCGGCACGCGATCGCCGACCTTCCAGCCCCATTTGCGCGCCATCGACTCGCCGATCACCGCGCTGCTGCGATCCCGGATAAAGGCCGTCAGCTGTTCGGGCGGGATATCGAACTCTTTGCGGTAGACGTCGAAATAGGTGGCCGGCTCGATCGCCAGCGACATCACGAAATTCTTCGGATCCTGATAGTAGCCGCCGAACCAGTTGGCGTGGGTGACCTGGCGCACCCCATCCACCGCGCGCACGCGGTTGAAATAGGCCATCGGCAACGGCTGGGTGAAGTTGATCTTGTTGACCGTGATCAGACGATCCGCGGCGGCGCGATCCTCGCCAACGGTGAAGGCGCGATGGAATCCGGCGAGCACGCCGAAGATCATGAACGCGATCAGGATCGACACGATCATCAGCGCGGCGCGCAATTTACGGCGGAACAGGTTTTTCCGCACCAGGTCGAAGTCGTTCACGCGGCGAGCTCCTGTTCGACGAAACGGCCCTTGTCGAGGTGCAGGATCCGTTGGGCATAGCGCGCCGCCGCAGGATCGTGGGTGACCATCACGATGGTCTTGCCGAGATCCTTGTTGAGCACTTGCAGGATCGAGAGAATCTCGTCGGCGGAGTGGCGGTCGAGATCGCCGGTCGGCTCGTCGCACAGCAACAGGTTCGGATCCGACACGATCGCGCGCGCGATGGCAACGCGCTGCTGCTGGCCGCCGGACATTTCGCGGGGATGATGCTTGACGCGATCGGCGAGGCTAACCGCCGACAGCGCCGTTTGGACGCGGGCCGCGCGTTCCTTGCGGCGCAGGTTGGTGAGCAACAGCGGCAGTTCCACGTTCTGCGCCGCGGTCAACATCGGCATCAGGTTGTAGAACTGGAAGATGAAGCCAATGTTGGCGGCGCGCCAGGCCGCCAGTTCGCCTTCCGACAAGCCATCGATGCGCCGGTCGGCGACGGCAATCTCGCCCGCATCGACGCGGTCGATACCCCCGAGCAGATTGAGCAGCGTCGTTTTGCCCGAACCGGACGGACCCATCACCGCGACGAAATCGCCTCGAGGTATAGCCAGATCGAGATGATCGAAAATCGAAATCGTTTCCTTGCCCTTGATGAAGCGCTTGCTTACGCCGGTGAGGCGAACCATCGGGTGTTCCGCTGTCACTTTTCTCTCCTCTCGCAATTCAACTGGGACCTAGTTCGCGGCCGTGGTTTTGGTTGCGGCCGCGCCACCCGCCTTGGTGTCGCGCAGAAAATTTACCTTCACCGCCATGTCGGGCAGGATGCGCGGGTCTTTTTGTTCAAAGCGGATGCGGACCTTCACGGTGGCCTTCTCGCGGTTTGCGGTCGGCACGATCGCGATCACCGAGGCGGGGATGGTCCAGTCCGGATAGGCGTCAAGCACTGCGTTCACGGCGCCGCCGGCAGCGACCCGGCCGATGAACGCTTCGTTGACATCGACCTCGATCTCGATCGAATCCATGTCGACGATGGTGCAGATACCGGTACGGGTGAAGCCGCCGACCGACATCGGTGAAATCATCTCGCCAGGCTGTGCGCTGCGCTCGATGACGACGCCGGCGAATGGCGCGCGTATCTTGTGTTTGTCGAGCATCGACGCACTGCGTTTTGCGTCGATCTTGGCGGTCTCGAACTGCGCCTGCACCTGGCGCAATTGCGCCGCGAGCACGCCGACACGCGCCTGCGCCTTGGTCAGATCGGCCTCGGTCGCAAAATTCTTCTGCGACAACGTCTGCACGCGCGACATGATCCGCGTCGCGTCCTGAAGATCGGCGGTGATCGCGGCAATCGCGGCGTCCGCCGCCTCCGCGCGCGACTGCGCCAGTTCATAGTCTTTTTCGGCAAGCACACTGTCGAGCCGCGCGACAATTTGCCCGTCGGTCACCGTCATGCCTTCGTCGATGAAAATTTCGATTACCTTGCCCGTGATCTCGGCCGCAACCGTCGCCTTGCGCCGCGCAACCACATAGCCGGAGGCCGCAAGATTACCGGCCTCCCTGCCGCCCGCAGCGGCCTGCTGTTGCTGGGGTTGTGGCGTCTGCGGCTGTGCTGCGGGCTGGGATGCGGTCTCGTTGGAACGGTCTTGCATTCGAAATCCGGACGCGGCGAGGACGGCAAATGCCACGATGACACAGGCGACAACGCCCGCCGAGATCGGCAACCAGCGACGGCCCGATCGCCCCGCTTCGCTCGCGCTGCGATCGATGGTAAGCGATCGCAGCAATTTGCTCTTGTCTTCAGTCATCATCCAACTTCCATCGACGAGCCCGCTTTGGACGCAGTTTCCTGCGTCGCGGCGTCATTCTCGCGCTGGTACTCTCGCTCGCAGCTGGCTTGCATATCTCGCCACAAAGAGGCTGGGCCCCAGCCTTGTTCCGTGATGCGGCGTACCAGTTCGGTTACGAAATCCAGTTCCGCCTTCACCAGTGTCAGGCGATATTCGTTTTCGACGACGAGGATTGCCGGAAATTTCAGGCCTAATAGCGGCGCCGGCAATTCTTCGTCGGCTCCGGCGACTTCCGCAAACGTCTTGCCGAGGATGTCCTGGAGTTCGGCTCGCATCTGCATGAGTTTTTCCTCCAGCCGCGACCGGCGGTCACGCAGCAACGCCACAGCTTCATCCGGCGGCAACACGGGCAGAAGACACAGCGCGGCCTCGAACTGCGAAAACTCCTTTGCCGGTTCCGCCAACAGATGCCGCATCCAGTTCCGGAGCAAATCACGCCCCGCTGGCGTCAGCGCGTAAACCGTGCGCTCAGGTCTCTTGCCGCCGCGCGAGGTTTCTTTCGAACGGATCAAACCGCGCGAGGTCATCAACTCGATCACGGTGTAGAGCGAGCCGTAACGCAGCTTGATGCTCTCATGTTTCTGCCGACGCTTGAGCGTCGCCGCCATCTCATAAGGATGCATTGGGCGCTCAAAGCACAATGCGAGCACCGCCAGCGCCAGGGGGTTTGTCGGCATCTTGGGAGACATGGGAGCCAAGGTTATTCAGAGTCTGAATATCCGTCAACGGGTAATATCGGGAGGAAGAGCCAGACCTCGCCGTAACCGAACTGGACGGTTTTCCCTGCCTTCTTATGACGCGATTAAACGGCATGGAAGCGAGCTGGGTGCGGCTTGAGGCGTTCCTTTAAGTGTCTGTCTTTATAAGTGTCTGCCTTAGGTGTCTGCCTTTAGGTGTCCTGCAGCGAGCTTCAAGTGACGTACAGCGGTCAACCGGGCACCGCTGTTGATCCCAGCAGATGCATAACGCATGCTATTTAATGCATTGAACTCAAACGTGGTGATCGGCCGTGCGGTTGTTGGGGCGCTATCAGGGCAGGAACGGCGAGATCGAGATCGTTGAATGTTCGTGGGACGGAACCCGCATCTATTTCGAAGACGGCGTGAGGCAAAGCCAGGCGACATCAGACGGTGAGAGCGTATTCACCTACGTCAAGCTGATGGACGAGCTTCTGCACCGCCAGAAAAAAATCCTCATGTTGGGATGCGGTGGCGGAACCCTGGCCACCCGGCTGGCCCGTCTTGGCAAACGACTGACGATCGTCGACAACAATCCGATCAGCTTCGTGATCGCTCACAAGTTTTTTGGACTGCCGGATGATCTGCCATGCATGGTCTCCGATTTCCGAAAGTTTATCTATGACGACGATGCGCTTTACGACGGCATCGCCATCGATGTCGGCGGTCCGGGTTTTCAGTTCAACGATGAATTCGATACTGAGACCTGCGATGCCATCCGCGCACGGCTGGCGCCGGGCGGCCGCATCGTGATGAATGTGACTGTCATGAACGACATCGATCCGATACCGGATCGAATCGCCGCAAGACTTGCCGGTGACAGCTTAAGGATATGGATCGTCGATGAGCAGGGTATCCTGGACCGCAATGCGGTCATCGCCTGCTCGCCCGAAAGGCAGCTCAACGCGCGCTCCGGGCTCAACGATATCCTGCACGGCAATCTCGAAAAATGGTCGATCCGACGCGGCAGACTGCATCGCCGCGACCTGACTTGCGGATCAGGCAACGGGTGAAGCGCGCACACGCTCGTCTCGTGGCGGCCCCTTCTAGAACAGCCGCGCTTTGGCGCAGATCAGTGTTTACGTTCGAGAACGATGACCACGCCCGTCAGTTCGGGTTCATGCGGACTGAGACTGGTGAGAGTCGCATCGCTCCAGTCGGCAAGACTTACGACTTGACCGGTTTGAGCTTGCGTTTCCGGCGTTTCGGTGGGCTCCAGGACCTTAAGACCGCCGCCATCTAGAAAAAAAGTATGATCCCCAAACAGATCGTGCAACTGGGTAACCGCCGGGTGATCCTCGGGAAGAACCTGAGCATCGAATTGGTTCAGTGTTTGCTTCACCTGTGTCGAATTTAGCTTCATGGCGTACTCCTGTTTTTTTCTTTAGCCCATTTGGGGGGCTCGCCTCCAGACACGAAAGCTTGCTCGGCGCTTTACCCGCCTTTCGGTCGAAATGCCCAGCAGGCGCAAGTCAAAATAGTTTGATGCCTGATGAGCAATCATGATCGGCACAGCCAAAATCATTGGCCGCCAGCTTTACCTTCAGATCGAATTAATCCGCGCCGGGAACGTTCCCGCTTATTTCGTGAAATTTTCAAGGCGCCGTTCTTGTCGGGCTTCTTGCCCCGTGGCTGGTTGATAGTGGCGCAATCGTGACATTCGAGACCGGTCATCCCGCGATAGCGCTGCAACGGGTCAAGGCTCCGAGGACAGCCCTCGCCTCAGGTGACATGCCGGCCGGAACACCGCGCGTCGCTAAGCGGCGATAAGCTTCTCGATCTCTGACAGCGGATGCGTCGTTAAATCCTTCGGGATCTCGGCGGCGATAAGATCGACGACCTCCGCGTGAAGGACCTTGCGGAGGTTGCCGAGTATTTTCGGTGGCGCAACGATCACGAGCTCCTCGAAGCGATTGGCGTGAGCATGGCGATAGAGCGCTTCGGCAACCTCGCTGGCAAACCGTTCCTTTGCAAGGTGATGCCAGTCGACTTCCTCCATGGCACTTCGGCCAACGCCGAGACTTGCGGTGGATCGTCCTGGGCGATCCGTGCCCTGCTCCCGGTTTGGCGGGTTGTCCTGCTCGAGAATCCGTTCAACGACAAGATCGACGCGTAATGCGTTACCTCTGTTGCGCAAGAACAGCGCCTTTTGACCGTCGCCGACGAGAACGAGACTATTGTGAGGGACATGTGGTCCAGGTTCCCTGGTCATTCCGAGTATGCTCCAAAATCCGCCACTTAAATCGAGTGGTCAACGCGCTGAAACTTGGATCAAGACCGCCGGCATCTCCAGCGGCGCCGTAGTTTTTGCCTTTTGCGCAGGCCGCCATTCGCAGGGAACTCTGCCGTCGCAAAATTCGCTCCGGAATATTCCAAGTGCAACGCGCAAATCGTCGCGCGGTTTCCCCCATGCCAAGCGCGCCGCGTCATCCGCGCCGTGCGCGAAACACGACATCAGCACGCATGATCAGCACGCATGGTCACGATAGGTGCATCATGAATTACAAAAAAATAAAATTCCCTGGAACAGACACTTCTCGGACCTCGTTGAGCAAACATCAACTCGGGGTGACCGGCTTCGCGCTTTTCGGTTCCATCCCCCGGAAGTTTCCGATGCATCTCAAATTCTCGGATCAACGAAAGGGTTGCCATGGAGATCAGCAATTTCAAGGATATGTATCTTGCAGAGCTGCAGGAACTTGTGAGTGTCGAGGGCCAACTCGCCGACGCATTGCTGCGCATCGCGGCGGCTGCTTCGCACCCGGCGCTGAAGCGCCTACTGCTTCATCATCGCGCGGAAACAGAGATCCAGAACGAACGATTGGTGACCATCCTGCAGAAGCATGGTGCCAGTACCACGGCGCATACCGACCAGGCGATGCAGGCGCTCGTCACCGAGACCAAGAAAATGCTGACCATATTAAAGGCGGACGACCTTCGCGATGCGGGCCTTATTGCGTCCGCCCAGAAGCTCGAGCATTACGAAATAGCCGCCTACGGCACCGCGGCGGCGCTCGCCGGCCAGTTGGATCTGCGTGACGAGCAGAAGATGTTGCACCTGAGTCTCGAGGAAGAGAGGCGGGCCGATGCCATGCTGACCCAGCTCGCCAAACGTGAAGTAAACCCGGACGCATTGGCTGCGTGACAAGCGCCAGCAGACGCGCTTGCCGCAGATCATGATAGGCGTCATTCGGCGAGGAGCCGGCTGATCGCAGATCATATCTCGGAGGAGCAACAAATGAGCAGAATCGTTTTGATAGCAATTTCCGTCATGGTTCTGGGATATGGCACGGCGCGAGCGCAATCCGGTACCCCTCAAGAGCAGAACGCTTGCTCGCACGATGCGTCGCGGCTTTGCCGAAAGCAAATGGCAGATGGCGACCATGCCGTCCAGCAATGCCTCCAGCAAAACCGGGAGCGACTTGGCCGCGCATGCCGGAAGGTTTTTCAAGACCACGGAATGTAATACGCTTGCGAGATATCGGAGGAACCGCGCGCCCTGCGCTAATCCTCTCGCCACGCCGAGCCATATCCGTGGCTGACCGCTCCGTGTTGTGACGGCTATCACAAGCTCACGAAGCTGAAGGCAGTTTGTTTCCGAGCAGATAATGCTCCTCGACTTCCGCTATGGCTTTGTTGGCGAGAACGACCTTGTTCCTCACGCCCCGTCGCCAGTCGTCCATGATGGCCTTCCCGACGAAGGATTCCACCGCAGCGTACTCCTCTTCGTCCGAAGGCAAGTCGAAATGGCGCATGGCGATAGCCAGCGCGTCATCGAGAACCAGTTCATCGTCAGTGACGGGCCAAGGGAAACTCATCGTGCAAAACTCATCGTGTGTCTCCACGAAATTTCCGCCGAATGTGGCAACGTCTTCAGGACAAAAGCGGTCCAGTCCGGGACGGAAACGCGCGAATCGCGGCTGAGGTTCCGTAAGCACGCCCGATGGTTTTCACCTCATGCGATTGACCGGAATCTCGCGCCGTTGCGGACGGCTTCTGTCAGGGGCGCTGACCTACTCCGTCGATGACGGTCTCCCATCCCGAAACGTGGATTGTGCATCGCAGCAAAGGCGATAAGGTCCAGGCTTCGCGTGAGGTCGCTAAGTGTCTGATATTAATGCCAATGCCTGGGTATCATCCGGGCATCGCCCGATGGGCTTTCCCGAATTCGTCGTCGTAATCGCATCCATCATGGCGCTGAACCCGCTGGCGATGGACATGATGCTGCCGGCGCTGCCGAACATCAGTTCCGCGTTCCACATCGCTGTCGCCAACCGTCCGCAAATGGTGCTGTCGATCTTCCTGGTCGGCTTCGGCGTCGGCCAGTTCGTGATGGGGCCCTTGTCAGACCGCTTTGGCCGCCGCCCGGTCTTGCTCGGCGGCATGACCGTCTACTGCATCGCCAGTCTGCTCGCGATCGCCGCCCCCTCGTTCGAGACATTGCTGCTGGCGCGCGCGCTGCAGGGCCTTGGCACATCGGCCACCCGCGTCATCGCCACCTCGATCGTCCGCGACTGCTACGCCGGCCGCCGCATGGCCAGCGTGATGTCGCTGGCGATGATGGTGTTCATCGCCGTACCGGTGATCGCACCGTCGTTCGGCCAGGCGGTGCTGCTGCTGACGCAGTGGCGCGGCATCTTCATCGTGCTGATGCTGTATGGCGTGGTGGCGCTGATCTGGAGCGCGCTGCGCATGCCGGAGACGCTGCCGGTTTCCCAGCGCAGGTCGCTGGCCATCGGCGAGGTGTTTGACGCCTTCCGCCAGACCGTGGCCAACCGCCAGACGCTGGGCTATGCGCTGGCGGCCGGCGGCGTACTGGGCTCGCTGTTCGCTTTCGTGTTCACATCGCAGCAGGTGTTCACCGACATCTACCAGCTCGGTCATTATTTTCCGCTGGCGTTCGCCGCCATCGCCATCGGCACCGCCATCGCCGGCTTTATCAACTCCCGCCTGGTAGGCCGTCTGGGCATGCGCGTGATCTCGCACGGCGCCTTGCTCGGCTTCGTGGCCATCGCCGCGACAATGCTGGTGGCGGCGAAAATGCAGATGCTTCCGCTGCCGCTGTTCATGGCGCTCTCGGCATCGATGATGTTTGCGTTCGGGCTGATGATCGCCAATTTTACCGCACTTGCGATGGAGCCGCAGGGCCATATCGCCGGCACCGCTTCGTCGCTGTATGGATCGATCACCACGCTGCTCGGCATCGGCATCGGCATGGCCATCGGTCAGGATTACGACGGCACGCTATTGCCGTTCGCGACCGGGTTTTTCCTCTGCACGCTGGCAGCGCTTGGCGTCGTGCTGGTGGTGGAAAAGGGCCGGCTGTTCAAGCCGCACCATTTGGCGGTGTAGCTGCCCTCGCGAGGAAGCGACATCTCGGAATACCGGATCGCCGCTTTCGCGGGTTTCCAAACAGCCACGACGGTTCAAGTGTAAAACCGTCATTGCGAGCGAAGCGAAGCAATCCATTCTTCTTTTAAGCGGATGGATTGCTTCGCTGCGCTCGCAATGACGGTCTCAGGGCGATGGCACAGCACGGCACGCCACGCTCACCAGCTCGGTCGGGTAGGATCGAGGCGCGTAGCGGGCTTCGCATGATGCCGACGTTTCCTCGATCCCCCCTATCATTCCGTACGGCGGGTTTTCCCCAGTACGGCTGGAAGGCAGGCTTTTCAGATGGCGCCTTCCTGACTTCCA
>WNGN01007707.1_pt1 | contig 13094 bp, 15 predicted proteins | sample 5400561 | NCBI WGS metagenome assembly WNGN01 (sample SAMN13153379, study PRJNA577476) | soil metagenome | isolation source: 115 cm soil or saprolite under Garry oak tree replicate 2 | place: USA:California | collected 2016-06-15
GACGACGGCTGCGAAGCGGCGGGCCAATATATTCCGTTTCCAAAAACGAAAATAGACCGCATCGAGAGCGCCGATCCGCGTCTGTCCGTTGAAGAGCGATACGGGAATTTCGAGACGTACGCGGCCCGGTTTGAACAAGCGGTGAATGATCTTGTGCGCCGAGGAATCCTATTGCCGTTCGATGCGGAGAGGATGCTGAAGAAAAACCTGGAGGACGTGCGGAAGCGGAATCTGTTTTCGAAAAAGTAACCCTCTCCCTCTGGGAGAGGTCGGCGCGGAGCGCCGGGTGAGGGTCGCAAGATTGTCCTTATTATGGGGCAACTTTGACGTTCACCTTACCACTGGTCCAGCAGCACTGAAAACCACCGCCCCCATCGCCGGAGTAATCATTGAGCACCACGTGTAAGATGTAGTCGCCAGGGGCACTGAAAGTAGCGGTTGTGCCCGCTTTGCCTGCGAAATGCACTCCGGGAGTTCCGCCTGCGAGCTTTTCGACTACGGGCTGTTCATTCTCAAAGCGGACGGTACCTGGACCGCGATATTCACTCCAACGTATCGTGACTGGCGGGCCCAAATTCCGCGGCGGGGCACCCGAAGACGTGCTCAGTTTAGCGTCATCCTCGACCCATATCGTCAAATTCAGCGGTGATCCCATTTTTGCGCTGCGCTCGACGGTAATACCGGGAGGCCCCTGGGCGGAGGGACCCTTCTCTTCGAAGCGCAGGACCGGCGGTGTGTTTACCGTGGCCGCTTCGAGATGAGGAGAGATTTCGTAGTCTGGATGCAGACTAGCGGGGATCATAGTGGTTTGGCCGTTAGCTGCGATCGTCCATGTGAGCTTGTTTTTTCCGAAATCAGCCGGAACTTTTATCGTGAACATCCCCCATTGCCGGCCGATCAAAAAGTGCGTCGGCTGGCCCTGGTCTGGTCCACCCGGTTCAATCCGGTTATTGGGTCCGACAGGAAGATCGATCACCTGCTTCGTATTCCGGTTGAAGTAACCGAGAACCAGGCTGAAGCTTCCGTCGGTGTTTTTGAACCAGCCTTCGAAAGCGCCCGTGACGCTGGCACCCGATTCGTGCGTGGGTTCAAAGGGTAAACTTTGCGCAGCTAAAAGCGTGCAACACACCGAGGCTAGAAGGAGGGCAGCGATCCCTCTCCCTCTGGGAGAGGGCGGCCCGACAGACGCAAGTCTGGCGCGCCGGGTGAGGGTCACACGTTTATTCAAATCTTGAAACCCTCACGTTTTTCTGAGGCTTCGCCCTATCGGGCTCGCGCTTCGCCCCCTCTCCCAAAGGGAGAGGGTAATCTCGCCTGTTGCCGATTCGTCTCACTGGCTGGCTGTATCGGAGACTGCGCGCTTTTTGTGCGTCGCAGCCCAAGCGTTGTAATCCTCGTCACTCTCGTAGGTAACGTTCATCCACGCGTGGCCCATCTCGTCAACCGTACGGTCGCCGAAACCGACCCATTGATCCGGATCGGGATTGTTCGGATTTGCGCGCGTGTTGTCGTACCACGCCGTAACACGAATCATCGTTCCTTTCGGGAACATGGGTGCGGCATCGTCGGCATAGATGTAGTTGGTCATCCAGTTGAAATTGAACTTGCCGACATAGCTCACGACTTCCGTCGAGCCATCGGGAAGAATGGCTTCCACCATCATGGCCTTGCCGCGCAGGTGCATATGCGGCTGGAAATTCTCGAGCATTGCAGCCTTCTTCAGAACGGTGACTCGCTGGCTTACCGTGATACTGTTCGGAGGAATGTCGACGCGGCGAGTGCGATCCTCACCCTGGATGGCCTGAAAACCCGTTAGATAGGTCCTATACCTGGGCTCCTGACCTTTCGGATAGAGCCAAATGCCGATCTCGACATGATCCCGGATTTCCTCGCCGACAGCGTGATAATGAATATCCCACGAGATCTTGGATCCCGGCAGCAGCAGCTTGCCAGTATCCGGGCGATACAAATCGTAGCCTTTACCGATCGCCCATTCCATCAACAGGGCGCGGCCGCGCAAATCGTCTGTGCTGCCGGGAACGACACTGTCGGGATCCTCTTGCGCGAGATATGCCACAGCATGATGTGTGATTTTGCGGCCCGCGATCGATCCGGGACGCATTTCAACAGCACGAACCCAACGCGGCTCCGTTAGGCCGATCTCGGTAGCCAGTCTCCACCATACGTCCTGATGATGAGCAGGCATGGTCCAGGCTTCGGACTTGACGATGAGGTCGGGTTGTCCCAACTCCTTCGTGGCCTTCCATTCGTCGGCGTTTGGCCATTGCCGTGGACGCGGCATGTCTTTGAGATCACCGAGGGGTGCGCCGCCGTCGACCCATCGAACGATGGTATCGACCTGCGCCTGGCTGAGCGACATGTCATTCTTGAATTTCTGGACTCCCACGGTGGGGTCAATGTGCCATGGCGGCATCTGACGGGTGATCACACGCTCGCGGATCGCCTTCGCCCAGGGGCGTGCCTCTTCGTAAGTCACCAGCGACATCGGCGCCATCGACCCGGTGTGATGGCACTCCTGGCACTTCTCTTGCAGAATCGGTGCCACGTCTTTGGCAAAGGTAACGGTGTCGGCCGCCAGAGCGACGGTCGAAAGAATCAAGCAGACACCAGTAAGCAGAATGACGAACGCGATCTGCCGGCTATGAAAATTACCGTTCATGCTTTCTCGCTCCGTTTGGATACATAAATATTCCTTCTCCGGGAGGAGGGAATAACTTCCTCAAAGAGGCATTTTACTGTCTCAAAAGATGCGTGGTAAAGAAAAAGGGATTACCAGCGGTTGCGGCCGCCGCCGCCGCCGCGATGCCCGCCGCCGCCTTCACGCGGGGCCATTGGACGGGCCTCAGCGACGGTCATATTCCGGCCGCCGTATTCGGCGCCATTGAACTTCTGAATGGCGTCTGCCGCCTCTTGATCGGTAGACATCTCAACGAAACCGAAACCCTTGCTTCGACCCGTATCGCGATCAGTAATAATCTTGGCGGACTGGACGTTTCCCGCCTGAGCGAAGATTTCTTGAAGAGCTTCATCCGTCGCGTTGAACGGAAGGTTGCCGACGTATAGCTTCTTACCCATGTACCTCCCTTGGAGCCGCAGAGGACATGAGCACCATGCTCGAGGACTCTAGGCGACTGTCAGGAATCCTCAACCTTATACCACCGGTCGTCTCGTTATACAATTCGCTTTATGACTCGTTTTCGCGTGGGGGATCTGGTCCGCGTGTCCAAACAGGATATTCTGCGTCCGGGCGATGCCGGTATCGTCCGTAAAGTACTGGATAACCCAACGGATGACGAGTCGCTTCAGGAATACATTGTCGAGTTCGGTGATCGTGTGTACGACCAGGTCTCGGAGCAAGGATTCCGGCTTCGCGTTCACAGCGACGCCCGGGTGCATTGTTACCTCAGCATCTATCTGGAGGATGCCAATGAACCGGTGGAGGGCTAGTTCCCTTCCAGCCACTGAGCGCGTAACTTCCTTGCCTCCGCCGGCGCGGTAGGCATCTCCTCAATTCGATACTCGTAAATCTCAGGAGGCCCAAGCTGAAGGGTGAGCTGCAGTATCTGGCCGAAACGCCGGACAGTCACAGGTATCCGGTCGCCTTCCTTATATCGGTTGAGTACGTTACGCCAGTTGTCGCGGCTGACGGTGGTCCCGCCGATCGATACCAGGATGTCGCCTTGCTGCAACCCGCCGTTCTCGGCGGGGGAGCCTGGGCGGAGTGTGCCCAGCCGGAGAGCCTGGCGGTCTTCGCGATCGATCCTAATGCCTGCGGTGTAGGGCTCGCTCGGGGCGGTTTTCACCAAACGCAAACCGAGAAAGGCAAGGGATTCGTCATACGGCAGAGTCTCGACGCCGCGAACATATTTCTCAAACCATCCCGTCATATCCATCCCGGCGACTTGTGAGACGATCCGTTTAAAATCCTCGACGGTATAACCGCGGCCTTTCAGGTAATAGCTCGCATTCGGGCTTTTGAGATACAACTCATCGTATGCACGCCGCATGACGTCGTCCAGCGACCGCTGGCCTGTTGTCCATCCACGTATAAGCAGATCGAGATTTAAAGCGATCAGCTCCCCTTTTAGGTAGTAGCTGAGCGAACTGTTCTCGAGGTTGGTGCGGTCATGGTAGGAAGCTCTGTCGATAAAAGGCGCCGCCATAGACGATGCTTCCGCGCTCATCAGTTTGCTTGCCGGCGAATTTTCGATCGTCGCGATCGTGTCGGCAAGGTCTCGGAGGAATTCTGAGGAATCATCGAATCCGGCGCGGTGGTACATTTCAACGCCGTAATACTGCGTAAAACCTTCCGCGATCCACAAAGCCCGTGTCGCCGCGGGTTTTGTCCAATCCCAAGGTCCAAACTCGACCGGCCGTAAACGTTTCACATTCCAGACGTGGAAGAATTCATGGGCTGCCGTGCGAAGGGCAGAATAATAGGTACCGCGATCGGCGAGAATGCCGGATTGGATGATCTGTGTTGAATTGAGGTGCTCCATACCGTCGCCCGACCGGTTATCAGCAGCGAAGTGGAACAGGAAAGCGTAGCTGTCGAATTCGGGTGTTCCCCACATCCTGGTCTCAGCGCGAACGATCTTCTCGATATCGCGGACAAATGCCGGGCGGCGTCCGCCTTCGTCCCCGCGCGAGTGAACAACGACGTGATAGGTCTTTTCGACGAGTTTGAAATCATCAACCGTCCAATCGGGTCCGATCTCGGTCGGATTGTCGATCATCAGCTCGTAATTTGGATATTTCCAGTCGTGCTGATCGAACCGTTCGGTCCGGCCATTGCTAACGCGCCAATTCGGCGGCGGCTCGACATGCAACTCGACGGAGTCTTGCTTGTGCCCCGCGACGTACATGAAAATTTCGCCACCCGTGTAGTTTCCGTGGCCGGCATCGAGTTGCGCGTATGTTCCGGAGAGATCATCGCCAAAAACTTTGTAAGTTGCTGTGATGATCCGCTGGCCTCGCCGTTGAACCCGCCAGGTCTGGTCGTCCACCTTGTCCCATTCGAGTGGCTGATTCTGCGATTGTGCGCTGAATTGCTGAACGTTCTTGGCAAAATCGGCAACGGAGTACCGGCCGGGCTGCCACCTGGGCATCTGCAAATCGACGAACGCAGATGTGTCTGCCGCGGGGATCGAAATATCGATTGTCACTTCGAACAAATGGGAAGCCGGACGAGACATGGCGAGCCTGTAGCTGATCAGATACGAGGGAAGAGTTTGAGCGCGCGCGAACAGCGCCAGGCTTAAAAGGGATAGCAACCTGATTGTGTGTCGCATGGGTTTTCCACTTCCTTGAGAAGTGAGGGTTGCGCGAACAAGCTGTGAACAATCGGCAAGACGAAAAATCGACCTCTCCCAGAGGGAGAGGGACCGCAGCCGATTCATTCACCACCGGTCTGCTCTTTCCTCTTTCAATCGAAATCCTTCCTTGAACGTGCCTGCTTAACCGACGCCCGCTTCTTCTTCGCTTCGATGCGCCGTTCGCGTGCGCCCGCAGGAGTCCGAGTCTTCACACGAGCCGGGCGTGGTGTGAGCGCATGCCGGATCAAGTCCGAAAATCGCTCGATCGCATCCGAGCGGTTCAATTCCTGGCTTCGTGTGCGTTGAGAAACGATACGCAGCACGCCGTCTTTATTGATTCGCCCGCCGAGTGTCTCCCTGATCTTACGCTTGTGTTCATCCGAAAGAGTTGTTGAGGCTTTCAGGTCAAACGTCAAAGTGACACGGCTGCTAACTTTGTTCACATTCTGGCCGCCCGGCCCGCCGCTTCTGGAAGCGGCGAAACGCAGTTCGTCTTCGGGGATGGCGATCCCCGGCAGAAGATGAATCATGCGGAAAGCGCCATCACCAGCCGGTAAAGAAATTCAATTCCCTCGTAAAACTGTTTCACGCCGAGGCGCTCGTCGCGGCCGTGCGCCCGAGTGTCGTCGATGTCCTCGAAAAATCCCGAAATGCCGTAAGTGGGAATGCCCGCGTTTCGAAGGTACAAGCCATCCGTGGCTCCGGTCGACATCACGGGCACAACAGGAACGCCCGGCCACATCTGGTTTGTGAGCTGTTCGATCGCGGCGAGCACATCCGCACGCATTGGCGACGGATTGCTCGCTGTCGCATCGCCGATCGGGGTAACAGAAATCCTGGAATCCTCCAAAACGCGAATCAGCGTAGACCTCACTTCAGCCGGCGATTCACCTGGCAGCAACCGGCAGTTCACGATGGCACGCGCCGTTTGCGGCAACGCATTGTCGGCATGTCCGCCCTCGAGTCGAGTGGCGACGCACGTCGTTCGCAGCAGCGCATTCTCGTACGGCAGCGCGGAAAGCCGCGCGATGGCAGCTTTGTCGCCCGGATTTTTACTGATAAGGCGCATATCGGCGGCCAGTTGGCCCGTAAGGATAAGTGACATTCTTTGGAAGTAGCCCGCGGTGACTTCATTCAGGTGGATCGGAAACTGGTACTTCGCCAACCGCGTCAGTCCCTCGGCAAGATGATAAATCGCATTGTCCTTCACCGGGCGCGAACTGTGCCCGCCCGCATTTCGCACCTCGAGGCGGAAGCTTTGATACACCTTTTCGCTCGGCTGAATGCCATTCAGGAGGTACTTGCCGTCTTTGATCAAACTCTCGCCCCCCTCATTGAGCGCGAAATCGGCATCCACGAGATCCCGATAATTTTTCAGAAGCCATTGCACACCGTTGTAATCGCCGCCTTCTTCATCAGCCGTGAGCGCGATGATCAAGTCACGATCCGGTTTATAGTCCTCTTGCCGCATACGAATGAAAGCCGAGATCCAAGCAGCGGCCATGGCTTTGTCGTCCGTCGTTCCCCGGCCATAGAAGTAACCGTCTCTTTCTGCAAGCGTGAACGGATCGAGCGACCAGTCCTCCCGTAACGCTTCCACAACGTCAAGGTGCGCCAGCAGCAGTAACGGTCCTCTCCGGCCCGTTCCCCGGTAGCGTGCGACCAAGTTGCCTTTGCGGGGATGAGGACCGACCACCTGAATGTCCGCCTCCGGAAACCCGGCAGCCTTCAAGCGCGCGGCTATGGCTTCAGCCGCCCTTGTCGTACTGCCGGCGGAATCGGTCGTGTTGATCTCGATGAGTTCTTTGTAGATATCGCGCGCGATCTGGTTGTGAGCGCCATTCTGCGCGAAACCAAATAACAAGAGACCGGCGAGGAAGCGCGAGATCACAGTTCTGATTTTCCTCCAAAATCGACATCATCCGGCAGTTCGTCCACATCCGTCGCAGCGACGTACGGAAAATGGGTTGAGAGCTGCTCGCCAACTTCTTCGATACCACGAATGAGGCCGCCAGTGAAATCGCCGCGGCGGAATCGTTCAGAAACAACGGCAACGACGACGCGTTCATGAATCCCGCTATCGCCCAGCACCACAAACTTCCGGCGAGAGGGAACGACGAAGAAAAGCACGCCGTTGCGATCTTTTGTGCGCGTCATGCCGAGCCTGACGAACGCCTTCTCGGCAGCCTTGTGGACGTTGCCCCAAAACAATCGTGCAACGGAAACCCGGATCTCGCCTGAGGTGCGGTGTTCCGCCTTCTGGATGGCTTCTCTGATCTTTTCGTGGTCGATGATCCGGATCATCTTTTTGTGTGTCATTACCATGATCCGCTTGCTCCGCCGCCACCTGACCTTCCGCCGCCTCCGCTGAACCCGCCGCCGCCCCAACCGCCTCCGCCTCCCCAGTCGTCGCGATCGCGCCGGCCGCCGCCGGAGAAAATGCTAAAAAGAAGAAGCATAGCGAGACTGGGGTTTGTTAGAAACATAACGAGGGCGATGACACCGATGATGGCAAGAAAGATGAACTGCGCCAACGGCATCGGTTGTCGCTCACGCCGGCCCCGACCGGCGGGCAGCGCTCCGCCGCCAATAACCATCATGACCGCATCCATGCCCGACGTGACCGCGCCATCGCGATCACCCGCCTGAATCCGCGGGACCATGACTTCGTTGATTACACGCGAAGCGATCGCGTCGGGCACCTGAGCTTCGAGACCGTAGCCGACCTCAATTCGCAATTTCCGGTCCGCCGCCATGATGAAGAGCACTAGCCCGTCGTCGATGCCTTTTCTGCCGACCTTCCATCTCTCAAAGGCGCGGACGGCCCAGTCGTCGATGGGAGCGTCACCCGTTGTTTGCCCAATATAGACAATCAGTTGATGTCCGGTGGACTGTCCGTAGGCTGCAAGGCGTGAATCCAGCGAGCTTCGAGCTCCAGGCGACATGAAGTTGGCTGTGTCTGTAACCCAGAGGGCAGGAGGGGGAGGGATCGGTGTTTCGGCTGCGTTCAGGCGGGCAGCCGAAACACCGGCCAGGACAACAAATAAAGCCGCGGCCCGCAAACTGCGACGGAATTTCAAATCTAAAACTTCACCTCGGGAGCCTTCTCCGCGCCGGCCTGCGCCTGGAAGTAGAGCTTGGTTTGGAACCGGTCACCGAAGAGGCTGGCGACGATTACTGTTGGAAAGGTATTCCGCCTGGTGTTGAATGCTTGCGAAGCTTCATTGAATCTCATCCGCTCCACCGAAATTCGATTCTCTGTTCCTTCCAGCTGCGCCTGCAGGTCGCGAAAGTTCTGCGTGGCCTTCAGTTCGGGATATCGCTCCGCAACAACCATCAGGCGCGACAAGGCGGAGGACAAGCCGGCCTGGGCCTGCTCGAAGCGTTGGAACGCCTGCGGGTCTCGCGCTATGTTTTCGAGCGCGCCAGACGTGACCTGTCCAACTTTTGCTCGTGCCTCGGTAACTGCGGTCAGAGTTTGCTGCTCAAAATTTGCTGCGCCTTTCACCGTTCCAACGAGATTCGGCACCAGATCCGCACGCCGTTGATAGACGTTCTGCACCTGAGCCCCTTGCGACTGCACGGCCTGATCGAGCTGCACGAGCGAGTTGTAGGTCCCGGCCACAGCTCCGCCAAGAACGACAACGAACAAAACGATTGCGGCCAGGATGCCCAGCGCGATCTTTAACCCAGTACTCATTCATTCCTCCGTATTCCCCTCTCCCTCTGGGAGAGGGATCGCCGCTCACTCAATTCGATGTTACCTTTCCCTGAGGGGCAATTTTGGCAAGCTCGCGCAGTGGCGCAACCTCTCCATGTCCGCCGACAATCCGGTCAACCTGGATGTTTGCATTATTGATGCCGGTAAAGAGCGCGACCGCGTTTTCAACGCCCAGAGTATTCGTCGGATCGACGGGGGCACCGGGCGTAAACAGATCGCTCTCGAACAGAATCTTCTCCTTCGGGAGATAGACCATCAACATTCCGGAGGAGTGCGGATTGGGGAGGTCTCTCAGTTCAACCGTGCGCTCGCCATCCGTAAGCGACTTCTCGTCTTTCACGCCTTCGACATTTGGAGTGACATTGCCCGCCTTCGCCAGCGAATCGGGCCTCATTGTCTTTGGACGCGAGAGTAGAGTTTTCAGAAACGGAATGTTCGTTTCTTGCATCAGAATCGTCGCGCCTTTGGCGGCATAAGCGCGGATTCCGCCGGAATGGTCAATATGAAAATGCGTCACCACAAGGTATTTGATCGGTTTTCCCGGAATTTTCTCTTCCACAGCCTTGATCACGGCGACAGACCGTTCCTCGAAGAACGGCGCTTCGATCATGATCACATGGTCCTTCATTTCCACGGCCATGCTGTGATGATCGCTGCCCTTGATGTGATATACACCCTTCGCTACCTCAACCAGTTCCACTTTCTGCTCGCGCCCGAAGTCCAAATAATTCACGCCCATCACCAGCCTGCGCAGCGGCCATTGCGACACGATGCGCTCCCCCACTTCAGGCTGCGAACGGATTTCGGCGGGGATGGTGAGACCGTCGTCTTCATATTTCGGATTGTTGATGAGAGTCCGGACGCGTTCCTCGCGAATTTTGTTGCCATTCAGGAAGGTTGCTTGGGCTTGCGGCAGCCGGACGCCGTTGTAGTCGCGCCAATCGAAGAACGCAAGCTCGTTGAGCGTATCACCGTAGATGGGATCGTCCTCGGTATAAATGACGCGCAGCGGCAGTTTGTTGAAGCTGTCGAGCTGAAGTTCCGCAGGCTGTCCGCTATCTTTGAACCGGAGAACGTTGATGGTTACTTTGCCATCGATCTTATCGGGATCTCTCGTCAGATCCGGCGCATTTTTGGCGGTATAAAGGATGCGTACTGGCATGCGTCGCATATCGCGAAGGCGTGTCGCATACCGGCTCGGATGCATGCGTTCGCGCGCCGTCTTGCCATCGGGCTGAGACGTTTCGACCATGCCGCCATCGCTGTCGACGATTTCGACGAACTTCACCGGCTGACGGCTCGGGTATTCCCGGATTGCGTCGAAGGAGAGACGCATCCGGTTCTTTGCGAAATCGGCGAGGATGTCTTGACCGAATTGATTGATGACGCGCGGCTGACCCGTCGGTTCGACGGCCTGCAACGGTTCTACATCCGCGCCCCCCGTGATGATCTCCTGAGACTTCACGGAATCCAGCACCGCCCAACCACCTATCGCCGCTGCCGCCTCATCGACTAAGGTGCGCCCGGCCGCTGGACCGGTCGGAGCCGCCGATGAGCAGGCAGATAAAAACATCAGTAGGGTCAATGCAATTGCAAACATAGATACCTCCCGCTACAAAAGGGAGCCTACGGCAGGACGGGACTAAATATCAAGCGAAGTGCACAACAACGTCATCATACGGGAATCGTTCTTTAAAGACGCCGGCGTAAAGGAAGATATCCATAGCCGTCTCGTACTGCTCCCGAGTGATCCCGGGGTCCAGCCGCCAGGTCCCGAGTTGTTGGTAACGTGCGATGGCAGCTTCCAGCACATCCAGCGGCATACCTGGAAAGAAACCTGACTCGGCATCCGCGATCTCCTCGGGAGATGACTCGATCACAAACCGCAGTGAGCGCCGATAAGCGCGCATGAATGCCTGAGCCTTTGGCGTCTGCAGAAATTCGCGGGTCGCCATAAGACTGCTGAATGCCACAGGGGGAATGATATCTCCCATGGCGGCAACGGTTTTTCCAATTCCGTCCTTTTCGAGCTGCTGCGGCGCCGGCCCCTGGAGATGAACATAATCCGCTTCTCCTTCCCGGAAAGCTTTCTCCATCGCACCGGGCGAACCGGCGTTGATCAGTTCTACCCGCTCGAAATCCACATTCTTGAGGTGGAGACCATACTTGAGCATTGCAAATGGCTGCTGTGCGTGATCGGCAAGCAGCCGCGCTCCTTCAAGATGATCCCACTCGAAGGCGCCCCGGCCGGGGCGCCCCACCAAGAAGAATCCATCGCGCTGGTTGATCTGTGCGAAATGAACCGGAATATCGCGCTCCCCTTTCGACAGCGGATCCCAACTTGTGGACACGGCAGCTTGCATGATGTCCAGTTCCCCATTCCGAAACATTTCATACGGACTTCGCTGAGGGAGTTTTGGGAAATATACTGTGGCCAGCCCCTCGTCCTCGAGAAAACCGGCCGCGATCGCCGCGATCAATGGACTGTAAAAGACGGAGTGGCGGTACACCATGATCCGCAATTGATCTTTCGGCATGATTTTATAAGTCCTGCTCGGGTTTATCTTGACGGCCCCGTGGAGTCAAGATAAACCCAGAGCGGACTTGAAGAATAGCACCCTCGCCGAGCGTCGAGTTAGCTGTGAGCGACCTTCGCCTCGATTTTCCGAATCTCGTGCTTCAGTTTGTGCACCTGGCGCCGCACATCATGCAATTTCTTATGGTCATGGGCCTGAAGCACATTTTCACGCTCCGTTTTGAGTTCCTTAATTTTGTGTTTCAAGTCCGACTTTGTATGAACAACCTTCTCCGCAAAGTGGACGTGCGGCTTCTCGATCCCCAGACTCTTCGCGAGCTCGTCCATTAGTTGCTCTTTGTTCTTTCCGTGTACGCCCTCGATTTCGGGGAACTTCAGTGCTTCCTCACGCAATTTGAGGACAGTCATCTTCTCGAGATCTTTCCATTCCATAGAACTCCTCCGGAGTTTGGGTTAACGTTCCATTTTGTCGCGGATGTTTACCACAAAAGGCGGGAAGAACCAAGAGTATTGGAACGATGCCTAGAACGATGCCTGAACGATGCTGAACGATGCCTCCGAACACAACACACTAGTTATCGATGGTCTCGCGTAGTAGAATACTCACGGCTAGGTTTCTGCAGCACGTTCTCCAGAACTAAAAACGTTTCGGAGGGATCCATGGGCACGTTATTCATGGTGAACGTTCCTTACAACTGCAGCGACGAAGAGTTGACCTGGTGGGTCGAGTCCTCGGGAATCGAAGTGAAACACGTGCGAGTGATTCGCGATACCGTATCAGGAGCGTCGCCCAGTTTTGCGTACGTCGATATTACGGAAAAAATTCCGATTGCGGATGCTGTCGGGAAGTTGAACGGCCATAACATTCGCGAGCGGACGATCGTGGTGAGTGAGGCTCGCCGGCGGCGCCAAACGGCAGCGTAGGCCTATTCTACGGGCCGGTCGTACCTGTCCAGGACGGCGCGTCACTTGCCGGAAACGAATCTTCCGAAGCTGTGTCGACGGTCTGGTCCCAGTGTGCTGTCTTGCCTCCCTCAGCTGCCGTGGCGATCTCGCCAGCTTCCATGCGTAGAGACGGCCGGCAGGCGCATTGACGGCCGGCAGGCGCATTGACGGTGACTGTTCGGGCCTTCCGTTTCATCTTTCACCTGCCTCAAGCCACGCGTTTCTGTTGTTCCTTAGAAGCTGGAATATCGACCGCGACTCCGTGAACGTAGACAAGGCTGCCGCCAAGCCAGCCCGAGACCGCCAGGAATGCAATCGCAATAATCGACAAGACGACGCCAAAAGTCTCACTATCGGGTGAACCGTTGTACCGGATAGCGAGATTGAAAGGGAATAATGCCACCACAATGAGATTAAGTATCAGGTGCGTGGTTGCGATCCGCTTCACTCGCCGGTTTGTGAGCGAAATGTAGTCGATGAATCCGGGAATCGCAGCTAACAAAGCGCCAACCACGCCGCCCACTATCGTGTAAAAGGCAACTCCCTTCCAAAACAG
>WNGN01008799.1_pt1 | contig 13088 bp, 13 predicted proteins | sample 5400561 | NCBI WGS metagenome assembly WNGN01 (sample SAMN13153379, study PRJNA577476) | soil metagenome | isolation source: 115 cm soil or saprolite under Garry oak tree replicate 2 | place: USA:California | collected 2016-06-15
GGCCCTTGGAGTCGGTGGGCCGCTACGAATGCGAGGTCATCGACGGCTGGGTGCAAGCGGAGATCGCGCCCCAGGCGCAGAAGAGCTCGCTGCGCGACGTGCTGCTCGCGCACGCGCGCGGAGACAATCCGCGCAGAGCTCAAGGCAGGCAAGCCTGCTCAGCTGGCCTCGTAGCGCAGCTCAACACTGTCTCGGTGGCCCGACCAGCTCAGGTTGAGAGTCCAGCATCCGGCGGCTGGCGGGCGTGCCGATCGGGATCGAGGTGACCCGGCTGTGCGGGCCGCCAGTCCTACGGCGAGTTGAACCGCGTGTTGACCCGCCTGGTCATCTCGGCCATGGCCGCGGGCCTGATGGCGCTGGCGGGTGCGAGATCACCAGGCGACTGCCCGGTGCGAGCGCGCCCGTCAGCCGGGCCCGGTGGCGCCCTGCGGCGCGCTGGTCAGCAGGGCGCGTGCGTGCAGCAGCACGACCAGGTCGTTGTCCGCGTAGACGACGCGCGACTGTAGTGCGACGGACTGCGCGACCTGGTAGGTGTCGCTGGCCGTGGGCAGCCCGGCTCGCTAGACGCCGCGGGAAGGCGGGGCGGGCGCGCGGCGGGTTGCCTGGATCGCCCGGTACAGCGTGTGCGCGTAGACCGAGGTACCTGGCTGCAGTGGATGTACGTGGTCCGGCCAGAGCAGATAGGTCCGATTCCTGATCGTGTCGAACCAGTCCGCGAGCACGACGGCCGGGTGCCTCCGGACGAAGCCCGCCATCGTGGCGTTGACCTCCTTGCTCCATTCGTCAGGAACATGGGTGTTGACAAGCACAAGTCTCCGATGCGGCCCGACCAGCCGCACCAGCTGGTTGAGCTCGCCAGTGGTAACGATGTAGTTCGTGCCGAGGCCCACGACCACCACCGGGCGCAGGCGGCCGCTGGCCGCGAGGCGGCGCACGATGGCCACACCAGCCGGCATCTGCCGACTGGGCTTCGCATCGATGTAGATGCCAGGCAGAACCGACTCCAGTGCCATGGCGCTGGCCGCCATGACCGAGTCGCCGATCGCCGTGACCTGGCTGCCGGACACCCGGTGCTGTGCGGTTGCCGGAGCCGGCCGGGCCGCATGCCCGGTAGGCTGCCGCGACGCGTGCGCGCGGGTCGCCGCGCTGATGCGCTCACCATGGATGACTTGCCTTTCCAGGCCGGACGGCGCGTCGGGCGCACCGACGACACTGCAGCCTGCCGTGCAGGCGACGACCAAGGCAGCTGCCGCTCGCAACGCCGGCCGCGTAGCGCCCAGACCGGGACGCGGGACGCTCATCTGCGTCATCCGGCCGACGGCAGTAATGGCCACCGCGGCAACGTCCTTGGCCTGTCCGGCCCGCCCGGCCCGCCCGCTCCCGTACTCCCCTGCTGCGTGTTTGCCTGGCAATTCCTGCCCTCCCCCGTTGAATACATCTTCTTTCTCGCCGTGCGGCGATGAACGCAAACGCCCGGCCTGGTCAATAAAGCGGAAGGTGCAGTTATGGCTTCTGCTTTCGGCCCGGCACCAATCACCAATGTGACGTGACCCGCAGTCACGACATCCGGCAGCAGGTCCTTGGCCTGCCCGACTTAGACGACGACAAGATCGTGCACCGGATCCTGACCTGCGCCGCGATCCTCGCCGACGACGAGCAACTCGCGGATTCCAAGCTCCTCAAACAGATCAGAGGCTAACCCGTCCGCTTCTCCATGATCGTGGTGGATTGACGTCGTATAGCCCAGTCAATCCACCACGATCATGAAAACAAAAGGGGCGGAAGGAGAGTTAGGGCGCGTCATTGCAGTGGTTGATCTCTACCGATAGGCGCGGGCCACAGGCAACGGCGAGTAGACGTAGTTCTGGCGCCGGGACCTGTGCGTCTGAAACGACTGTTGCGTCCGGGAGGAAGTCACCGTCGTCCCGGTCACGCCAGCGTCGGGCATCGGGATGAGATCCGTGACAGGGATGCCGCGCTCGTAGCGCTGGGTCCAGGCCCGTTGCGGCGCCGGTTCGTGTGCACGAGCCATTCGCTGAGCGCTGCGACGACCGACATGCCTCGTCGCGGGTGCCCGCCGGGGAGCATGCCGCCTCCGGGGAGTCGAAGAACCTCAGGTCTTTGGTCGCCCTCACAGGCTTCCTGACTGCCAGTCCGTGGTCGTCGACGCGCGTGTCGGTGCCTCGCCCGTTGTCCGCGATCGGCACCGAACCATCGCGGTACAGGGTGACGACGGCCGCAGCTTAGGTATCTGCGCAGGTCACAGACGTAGGCGGCGGGCGAGCTGGCCTGTAGGCCGGGTTCTGTGCGCCCGCTCGCGCGGGCCGGCGGCCATCCATCTAGGACTGCCGTTGCCGGCAGCCTCGTGCGGTCTACCCGCGAGCATCGGGCGGGCCGCCCTCGATCGCTCGCGCAGGCGCGGCGCCGTAACGCCGCGCCCTTCTGACCTTGCTCCGGGTGGGGTTTACCGAGCCGCCGCAGTCACCTGCGGCGCTGGTGGTCTCTTACACCACCGTTTCACCCTTACCGCCCGGCCGGAGCCCGGCGGCGGTCTGTTTTCTGTGGCACTTTCCCGCGGGTCACCCCGGGTCGGCGTTACCGACCACCCTGCCCTGCGGAGCCCGGACCTTCCTCGGCGGCTCCGGCCGAAACCGGAACCGACGCGGCCGCCCGGCCAGCTCGCCCGCCGCTGGGCACCAGTGTAGGCCCCTGCGGGCGTTACCGCCGTCGTCGCGGCTGCAGATGTGCGGTGTCGTTCAGCGACCGGAGCACGGCCGAGCCGTTGTCGAAGCAGTCGATCCTGGTCAGCGACGCCACATCGAGGTTCATCCGGAACATGGCCTCGGGCGGCGCCAGCAGCGCCCGGCACACCAGGGTCTTGATGGGCGTGACATGGCTGACCAGGATGGCGCGCTGGTGTCGGTGCGCCTCGATCAGCTGGTCAAGCGCGGCCAGCACGCGGAGCGCCACCATGGCGAAGCTCTCGCCATCCGGCGGGGCGGCGTCGGGGCTGGCCATCCAGGCCGCCAGCTCGTCCGGCCAGCGCTCCCCCGCCTCGGCGAAGGTCAGCCCCTGCCAGGCGCCGAAGTCGGCCTCGACCAGGCCATCGTCGACAATGAGCGGCGCCCCGGTCGCTTCGGCGACGGCCTCGGCGGTGTGCCTGGCACGCTGCAGCGGCGAGGTGACGATGACGTCGATGGCCGGTCCTGCGGCCAGGCTGCGGGCCGCCAGCCTGGCCTGCTTCATGCCCTCCTTGGTCAGCGCGGTGTCACCGCGGCCGGCGAACCTGCGCTCGGCAGACAGCTCCGTCGCGCCGTGACGCAGCAGCAGCGTCGTCGTCAGCTGGGTCGAGGTCCCGGCCGCCCCCCAGCCCGGCGCCGGGCCCCGGCCGGGCTCCGGCCCTCCGCTCCGCGCCGCCGCGCCAACCGGCATAGCCGCCTCGCCCGGCGCCGATCCCCGTGCTGAGCTCTCCCCGCTGGTCACAGGCCCGAGTCAGCCGTCCGGACCAGGATCCGCCTGCACTCCTCGCAGCGCAGCACCTCGTCGTCGGGCGCCGCCCTGATCGTGTTCAGGTCCACGGTGTTGAGCGCCAGGTTGCAGCCCTGGCAGCGGCGCTGCCGCAGCGCGGCCGCGCCCACCCCGCCGCCGTGCTGCACCCTGAGCTTGTCGTACAGCCCGAGCAGCTCGGCGGGGACGGAGCCGACGACCTCGATCCGGCGGTCGCCCGCTTTGGCCGACTGCTCGTCCAGCTCCGCCATGGCCGCGTCCCTGGCGGCGGTGACGTTCGCCTGCTCCGTCTCGAGTTCCTTGCGCTCCGCGGTCGCCTCGTCGAGCGTGACCTGCGTGGTCTCCCGTCGTTCCATCACGTCGAGTACGATCTCCTCCAGGTCGGACTGCCTGCGCTGCAGCGACTGGATCTCGGACTGCAGGTTCTCGAGCTCGCGTGGCGAGCTGACCATGCCGCCGTCTAGCCGGCTGCGGTCCCGGTCGATCCTGGCGCGTACCTGCTCGACATCGGCTTCGGCCTTGGCCTGCTCGCGTTTCAGGTCGCTGCTGCGCGCGGTCAGCGCGGCGATCGTGTCGCGGAGCTCGCCGTCGCGGGCCTCGAGCCTGACCAGCTCGGCGTGCTCGGGAAGTCCGCGGCGCCGGTGCTCGGCCCGGCCGAGCTCGGCATCGATATCTGCTAGCTCAAGCAGCCGCAGCTGCGCCTCAGGCGATGCTTTCACGAGGCCACGTTAGCCTGCCCGGCCCGCGAGCGCGCACACTGCGGGCCGAGTGCCACAGCGGGAGGCTCAGCCGGGCGGCAACAGCACCTTGCTGACGATGTAGACCGTGGCGTTGGCGGTCTCGATGTTGCCGCAGAGCACGGTCGCCCCGCCCACCTTGTACACCGATCCCGACTTCGACAAGGTGAGCGGCTTGCCCTGGAGAGTCGCCGGCCTGGCGCCGCTGGCGAACTGCTGAGGGCCGATCCTGGCCTTGAGCGCGTGGTACCTGACGACCCTGTGCAGGTCACCCGAGTTGTGCAGGTGGATGATCTGCGTCTTGGACAGCGACGCGAACGCGCTGTTGGCCGGAATCACCAGCGTGTAGGAGTGCCTGGAGTTCAGGGTCTTGTCCAGCCCGGCCGTACGCACCGCCGCGATGAACACGGAAAGCCGCGGGTTGCTCGACGCCGCGGTGATGGCCCGCTCGGTGCTCATCGCGCGGATGCTGCCGTTGCCCGCCGCCGGGATCATGCCGCAGTCGCTGCCGACCCGCGCGGCAGCGCCCGACGGCGCCGACCCGGTGCTCGGGACATACGGGCCCGCCCCGCCGGTGGGAGTCGCCGAGACCGTGGGCGAACTGCCGCACCCGGTGATCGCCAGCGACAGGCCGGCCAGCGCGGCGACAGCAGCGGGACGAATTCGTTGCGCGCATGTGCATCGAAGCGCCATGCCGCAGGTTATTGCCGCCGGCTGGCCTGCGTTAGCCCAAACCGCGGCCACCGTTGGCCAAACGCGGCGTCACGTTGACAGCGTCACTAGCCGATCATGACCACCGGCGCGGAGGTCGGCCTGAGCGAGCCGCTGGCCGGCTCGACGGTGAGACCGACCATGTCCCCGGCCGACATCCCGGAGATCAGCGCGGGCCCTGCCATCCCGTTGCCGTGGATCCTGAGCAGGCCGGCCGGTCGCTCGCCGCCCGGTCCCATCAGCCACAGTTCGTAGCTCCTCGCCCGCGGCAGCGACGGCAGCCCGTGCGCGATGAATACCCCCATGTGCTCGTGGCGGGAGGCCACGACGATCGCCATGCCGCCGGTCCTGACCGGTGCGGACCGCATCACGGCGTCGGGCGCGCTGAGCACGCCGTCAACCGTGCCGACCGACAACGACGGCTGCTGCCCTCGCTGGTCCGCGTAGTGCGTGCCGACGGCGACTCCGGCCGCGACGGCGATCACCGCTGCCGCGGCCGCCATCGCCCGGATCGCCCGCGGCCTGCCCACTGTGCGGCGTCGGCGGGTCAGGCGTTGCTTTCCGGCGATAACGGGAGCGAGCTGGCCGGTCAGGTAGGCAGCCCGGATCGTATCCCCCCGCAGCTCAGGACACGGGCGGACGGCCTGCGCCGTCCCCAGGCTGGCTGCCGCCTCACGCAACTCGCTGATCTCCGCGCGGCAGGCCGCGCATCCGGACAGGTGCGCGGCGAACCTGGCCCGCTCGTCGGCGGAGACCGCGTCGAGCACGTACGCCCCGGCCAGGGTGTGCAGGTCGGGATCGTCGGATGTCATCGCTGCACCCCCAGACAGTCCCTGAGCTTGATCAGGCCGTCCCGCATCCTGGTCTTGACCGTTCCGGCCGGAACGCCGAGCAGTTCGGCGACCTCGGCGTAGGTGTAGCCGCCGTAGTAGGCGAGGCTGACGCACTGGCGCTGCAGCGGCGTCAGAGAGGTCAGGCAGCGCTGCACCCGCTCGCGCTCCAGGCTCGCCTCGACCGCCTCGGTCACCTCGTCGTAGTCGACGACCGCGGTCGCGGCCCTGAGCTCGCGGTCGGAGTGGCTGCGCTCCGACCGCACCCTATCCACCGCGCGGCGGTGCGCGAGCGTCATGACCCAGGCGGTGCCGCTGCCCAGCGCCGGGTCGAACCTGCTCGCGCGCCGCCAGACCTCGAGCATGACCTCCTGCATGACCTCTTCGGCCATGGCCGGGTCGCGCAGCACCTTCCTGGCCGCGCCGAGCACCCAGCCCGACGTCAGGTCGTAGACCGCCTCGTAGGCCTGTTCGTCGCCGCGGGCGACGTCGGTCAGCAGATCATCCAGCCGCGGGGCCGGGCCGTGCGCGCCCCCCGCGCCGTGCGCACCCCGCACGGCGCGCACGACCTTGGCCGGCAGCGCCCCCGGGGGCTGCCGGTCGCCGTCAGTCATGCCCACACCTGATTATTCGTTGCCGGCCGTCCGATGGCTTGGCCTTCGCCGCCGACCGAACCATGGCCGACGCTGGTACGAATAACAAGTGTGACCCTAGATAAGCGCCTGCCCGCGCTCGGCATCCTCATCGGCCTGCTGTCCGGGGCGGTCGGCGTCTGCGTCGGCTTCCTGGTCAGCGGCATCACCGGTCCCGTCGGCTCGCCCGTGGTAGCCGTCGCCCAGATGGCCATCGACCTGAGCCCGCCGCCGGTGAAGAACTTCGCGATCAGGGAGTTCGGCACGAACGACAAGCTGGTGCTCCAGATCGGCGTCCTCGTGGTGCTCGCCGCATTCGCCGCCGTCATCGGGGTGCTCGCGCGGCGCCGCCCGTCCGACGGCCTGGTCGGAATCGCCATCTTCGCCGCGATCGGGCTGGTCGCGGCGGGAACCAGGCCGACCTCGACCGCGGTCGACCTGCTGCCGGCCCTGATCGGCTCGGCCGCCGCGGCGATCACCATGGTCGCCCTGACCCGCGCCGCCGGACCCGCCGCCCAGCAGGCTGCCGCCCGCCGAGCAGCGGGCCGACGCGCCAGGCAAGGCCGCGCAGCCGAGGTACGCCGGCCTCAGCGTCACCGAGCCGGCCAGGCGTCAGTTCATGACCTACAGCGCCGTGGCCGCGGGCGCCGCCGCGGTGTCCTACTTCGGCGGCCGGCTGCTCAGCGAGCGGGCCAACGTCTCTGCGGCCGTGAGGTCGCTGCACCTGCCCGCGCCGGCGACTCCAGCACCTGCCCTACCGGGCGGCGTGGACCTGCGGATTCCGGGTCTCGGCCCGTTTGTCACCTCCAACGCGGCCTTCTACCGTGTCGACACCGCGATCGTGCTGCCACAGATTCCGCCGTCCAGCTGGCGGCTGCGGATCCACGGGATGGTCAGCCGGGAGCTCACGCTGACCTTCGACCAGCTGCTCAGGCGGCCGCTGATCGAGGACTACATCACGCTGGCCTGCGTCTCCAACCCGGTCGGCGGGCCGTACATCGGCAACGCCCGGTGGCTGGGCGCGAGCCTGCGTTCGCTGCTGCGCGAGGCGGGGATCCGGGCCGGAGCCGATCAGCTGTACTGCACCTCGTCCGACGGCTTCACCTCGGGCACGCCCGTGCAGACCGCGATGGACGGCAGGGAGGCCCTGCTGGCCATCGGCATGAACGGCCAGCCGCTGCCGACCGCGCACGGCTTCCCGGTCCGCACCGTGGTCCCAGGACTGTACGGATACGTGTCGGCCTGCAAGTGGATCACCGACATCGAGGTGACCACCTATGCCGCCAACCACGCCTACTGGACCGAGCGAGGCTGGAGCCAGCAGGCACCGATCAAGACGCAGTCCAGGATCGACGTCCCGTCCGGGCAGGGACCGGTGAAGGCCGGGCCGACCGCGATCGCTGGCGTCGCGTGGGCGCAGCACAAGGGCATCGACGCCGTGGAGGTGCGGGTCGACCGCGGGCCCTGGCGCCAGGCCAAGCTCGCCGCGGTGCCGGGGATCGACACCTGGCGGCAGTGGTCGGCCGGCTGGAGCGCCACCCCTGGCACCCACCGGATCGAAGCGCGCGCTACCGACGCCACCGGCTACACCCAGACCCCGCTGGTCGAGCCGCCCGAGCCGAACGGCGCGACCGGCTACCCGGCCATGATGGTGACCGTTACCCGTTAGCGTGACTTCCCCCGGATTGGAGTCAATATGATGCCCGATCTGCGAAGTATCGGGTGACCTACATCCAGATACGTGGCAGCGGTCGGCGGCCCAGGTGGTAACTTGCGGGGATATGGGCGATCTGGGGGTCGGGGCCGTCGTGTTCGACATCGGCGGCGTGCTGCTCGACTGGGACCCGCGCCATCTGTACCGGCAGCTGATCGGCGATCCGGCGGAGCTGGACGAGTTCCTCGGCCAGGTCTGCACGCCGCGGTGGCACCGGGCGCACGACCTCGGAGCCGACACCGAGCTGTCGTGCCGCGAACTGGCCGCCAGGCACCCGGACCGCGCGGACCTGATCATGGCGTGGGCGCATCGCAGCGAGGAGATGGTCGCGGGCCAGTTCGACCCGGCCGTCGAGGTGCTCGCCGAGGTGAAGGCGGCGGGGGTGCGGTGCCTGGCGCTCAGCAACATGGAGCCAGACAAGTTCCTGCTGCGCCGGGCCAGGTTCCCGTTCTTCGGCCTGCTCGACGGCTGCGTGATCTCCGGCCTGGAGGGCGTGGCGAAGCCGGACCGCGCGATCTTCGAGATCCTGCTGACTCGCTACGACCTTGAGCCCGCAGCGACCGTGTTCGTCGATGACACGGCCGCCAACGTCGCTGCCGCGCGCGAGCTTGGCATCCGCGCGATCGAGTACTCGACGACCGGACGGCTCAGGCGCGACCTGCACGATCTCGGACTTCCGATCGCGCGCTGATCAGCAGCGGAACGCAACATCGGAGCGCACGAGCACACCGCGTCGGTCCAGTTCGGGGCGCCGTGAGGCTGGATGACGGGACAAAGTCCATGATCGTGGTGGATTCACTGGTCTATCTGACCCGAACCCACCACGATCTTGGAAAAGCCGCCCCGCGGCCCGGCGACGGTCTCAGAGCAGCTGGTCGCGGGCCTTCCCGTACATGTATGCGCCGAGCCATCGGCCCATCTCGTCGAACAGCCGCCTGCGCTCGGGCGGCTGACCGCCGGATGATGACCCGGAGTCTGGCTCGTCGTCGAGGTACAGCCAGGTCACATGCTGGCCGAGCCTGACCGCGTTCTTGCCCCTGCTCTTGCGCCCGCCGACCGGAGGCCTCCGCGGCTGTCCGGCTGCCGAGATCACCAGGACGGGGCAGGCGATGTCCAGCCTCTCGGCGAGGCCCCGGCCGAAGTCGGGATTGGACAAGACCAGCGCCGCGACCGGGCCGCCGGCGCGTCTCGCGTGGCACCACAGGGCGGCGGGCGCCGCCGCCGCGTCTTGTGCGCTGAGAATGACCGCGTCGATCCCGTCGGCGTCCCGCAGATGCCGGCACGCCGAGTCGAGGTTGGCGAAGCAGGCCCGCGCCGTCCCGGCCCGGTTGCGGCGGGTCACTGCGTCGAGCGGCTCACGCAGGTCCAGGTCGGTGACGTAGAAGTGGAAGCCGCGCTCGTTGTACCAGCGGGCCAGGTCGGCGGGCGCGAACGAGCCGGTCAGGTCGTGCAGGTGCAGGACCGCGCGGCGGCTCGGCCGAGCCGAGCGGCGCAGGAAGACGGCCGCTCCGAGTGCCCCGGCCGCGACTCCCGGCGCGGGCGGCAGCGCGACCGCCTCGTACTCGTCGAAGGCCCCGCCCTGCTCAATCATGAGGCCCATTCACTTCCCCGTCCCTGTCTGCACGCCCGGCTGACGCTCCCTCGCGACTGTGTTGCCTGCCGGAAAGGCCTGGGGCGCGCGCCTCGCTCCCGGGGCTGGCGGTTGGTCGTGGCGGTGCCCGCTGAGGAGAGCGCGAAGCAGGGGCGAGGCCTGCCGCGGCGCCGTGCGCGGACCGTCACGGTTAGTGTCGCACCGTAGTCGGTGGCTCGCGCGCCAAACGCGCGGAGCGATCGGCGGCGCGCTCAAATTATCCGGCAATTACCAGGATCATTCTCGGCCAGGACAATTAATCGCTCGGATCGCCGCTGATTAGGAAACTCGGCTCGATGTGCTTACTGTTCCGCGAAATAAGCAGAACAGGGCGCCGCACACCGCCAGGAAATCGGACAGGAAACAGCGGAGGCCCCTCCATGTATGAGATGGAGGGGCCTCGCCCGGCCTGGGCGCGCTAGCGAGCCGATGACTCGGCGGCCGATGCGACGCCCGGCAGCCACCGGGTATCGGGCACCGCCGGGAATCGCCGGTCGCCCGGCTCTCCCCTGCGTTCCCCGGGTCTCCCCGGAGACCGGCCCGCCTTCGGTGGTGAGAGACTTTCTACTGCTACCGCGGCGGGTCGCACAAGGCATTCGGAGAGTAATTACAAGATTCTTTTGGCTGTCCACAGGACGTGTCGTGCTTATCCACCGCCACAGGCCGCTGACCGCAACTTGTCCACAGGCTGATGCACAGGCGGGCCGGTCACCTCGCGATGGCGGGCGCGGCAAGCTGGCCCAGGTCGTCGAGGATGTCGCCGATCCTGGCGTTGACCAGCGTGAGGTGACCCTCTCCGGCCAGCAGGTGTGCGCACGAACGCCAGATCGTCGTCGCGCCAGCCTGCGATCCCGGTGCTCAGGGCTGCCTTGGTGGACTGGGCCATGTACGCCGCGAACTCGCCGGTGAGCGCGGCCCGGTCGGCCGCGGTGACGAGTTCGCCGAATGCCTCGGCGACCTGCTCGGCGGTGACCTCGGCCAGTTCCGCGGCCGTGGCGGACCAGGCGTCCAGGAACGGCCACCGTCGTGTGTCTGCATGACGTCGCACTTGAGGTTGAAGGGATCCGGGAGTTGCGAGAAGATGCCCACGCAGTCGAGGTTCGTCGTGCAGGAAATGTCGTCGAGGTACGACGCGAATCTCAGCCGCAGCGCCCGCCAGCTCTTCCCGCCGTCGGTGGTGCGCGGCAGCACGGGCAGTCCGCCGCCGGCGCCCGTGCCTGGCGCCCGCTCATAGGCGCCGGCCACGCACGTCGTATCGGTGACCGGGCACTGAAGCGGCGTCGTGAAGCTGACATCGGGTGACAAGCTGAAGGCCATCCAGCTCGCACCGCCGTCATGACTGCTCTCGATGACGTTGAGATTGCGCGCCACGTGGATGGGCACGGGGCCTTGCCTGGCCTGGTCGCCGTCAGGTAGCACGTCGCCGTGCTCGGACAGGACAGGCTGCCTGGCGGGTTGGACAGGTCATGCACATGCCAGCCGGGTACTACGAGATAGCTCGCGAGCCGCCGCCGGCCGTCCGAGCGCGGGGTGGCCGGGCTGGGCCTGACGGTTCCCAGGAAGGTCGCGACGAAGCGGGAGCGGAAGGCCGGCGACGCGGGCGGGGCCTGGCGAAACGGTGAACGTCACGAGCGCGGCTGCCACCGCGACGATGACCGCCGCGGCGGCGGCGGCCGCGGGACGCCCGCGGCGGCTAGCGCGGGTGTCGTCATGGTGGAAGTATGCCAGGCCCGGCCCCAGGCGAGTTTCTTGCCTGAATTCGGGCAAGAACTTGGGCCTCGGTGCTCCAGGCGAGCAGGATGGGCGGGTGGACAGGGAGCTGGTCGCTCGTGTCGCGGCCTCGACCGGCCTGTCGCCGGGCGAGGCCGCTCGCGTGGTGACCGACGTCGTCGGCTGGTACCGGGAGCCGGTCGAGGACTTCGTCAGGCGCCGCCACGCCCAGCTGCGCCTGCACGGTAAGAAGAACGAGGAGATCTTCGCCGTGATCGCCGCGGAGCTTGCCGAACGGCTCGTCGCCGCCCCCGGCCTGTCCGAGCGGCAGCTTCGCCGGATCATCTACGGCTGACAGCGGCCGGCAAAACGGGTCGGGCCCAGTAAAGCGGGTCGGGCCGAGCAAAGGAGACCAGGAAGCGCATGTGCGGAATCGTCGGCTACATCGGCAGCCAGAACGCCGTCCCCATCTTGATGGAAGGCCTATTCCGGCTGGAGTACCGCGGCTACGACTCGGCCGGGATCGCGGTCGTGACGTCCAGGGGCACGCAGGTCCACCGCCGGGTGGGGCGGGTGCGCGAACTCGAGGCGGCGCTGCCGCGGCGGCTGGCCGGAAAGGCCGGCATCGGGCATACCCGCTGGGCGACCCACGGCGCGGTGACGCAGGAGAACGCGCACCCGCAGGTCAGCGAGGACGGCAGGATCAGCGTGGTCCACAACGGCATCATCGACAACGCCATGGACCTGCGCGAGATCCTGATCGGCAAGGGCGAGACGTTCAGCTCGGAGACCGACACCGAGGTGGTGGCGCATCTGATCGCCCTGTCCGGCGCGGCCTCGCTCGAGGACGCGGTGCTCGACGCGCTCGGCCAGATCACCGGCACGTACGCGTTCGCGGTCACCGACACCGACCACCCGGACCGGATCGTCGTCGCCAGGAACGGCTCGCCGCTGATCGTGGGCGTCGGCGACCGCGAAATGTTCGTCGCAAGCGACCTGTCCGCGCTGGTCAGGCACACCACCTCGGTCGTGCACCTGGACGACGGCGAGCTCGCGACCGTGACCGCCGGCGGGTTCATGACGTTCAGCCGGGAGCAGGAGAACACCGCGAAGAAGCCGGTCCGCATCGACCTCGAGGCCGAGGACGTCGACCTGTCCGGCTACCAACACTTCATGCGCAAGGAGATACTCGAGCAGCCGGCCTCGGCCGAGCGGATGCTGCGCGGCAGGCTCGACGAGCGGTTCGGCACCGCCAGGCTCGACGGGCTCAATCTCAATCCGCGCGAGCTACGGGGATTCCGCCGGGTGAAGATGCTCGGCTGCGGCTCGGCCTACTACGTCGGCCAGATCGGCGCGCAGCTGATCGAGGAACTGGCCAGGATGCCCGCCGACGCCGAGCCTGCCTCGGAGTTCCGGTATCGCAACCCGGTCATCGAGCCCGACACGCTCTACGTGGCCGTCAGCCAGTCGGGCGAGACGGCCGACACCGCCTTTGCCGTCCGCGAGGTCAAGCGCAAGGGCGGCCAGGTCGTCGGCCTGGTCAACGTCGTCGGCTCCACGATCGCCAGGGAGTGCGACGGCGGCATCTACCTGCACGCCGGCCCGGAGATCGCGGTC
>WNGN01007329.1_pt1 | contig 13085 bp, 16 predicted proteins | sample 5400561 | NCBI WGS metagenome assembly WNGN01 (sample SAMN13153379, study PRJNA577476) | soil metagenome | isolation source: 115 cm soil or saprolite under Garry oak tree replicate 2 | place: USA:California | collected 2016-06-15
CGGGACGGCCGAGTGGAAGCGGCGTTCGAGGGTGACCCCGCGGTGGTTGACGAGATGGCCGAGTGGTGTCGCCGGGGGCCGGGGTGGGGAACCGTCAACTCGGTCGAGGTCAGGGAGGAGCCGCCGACGGGCGAGATGGGCTTCCGGATCACTCGCTGAACTGGGGCGAATCACGCCATACGGTTTTTCCGCAGAGCTTCCGAACTTCGACCGTGTCGCGGCTTTAGCATCGACGGCACCGATGTTCCTTCGATCGATCACCATCCGGGGGTTCAAGTCCTTCGCCGACAAGACCTCGCTCGAGTTCGAGCCTGGCATCAGCGTCATCGTCGGACCCAACGGATCCGGGAAGTCCAATATCGCCGACGCAATCGCGTGGGTATTGGGGGAACAGGGCCCACGGGCGCTCCGCGGTGGGCAGATGACCGACGTGATCTTCGCCGGCAGTCCCCGCAGGCCGGCCCTGGGCATGGCCGAGGTACGGATGGTCATCGATAACTCGGCCGGCCTGATCCCGATCCCGGCGTCGGAGGTCGAGGTCAGCCGCTCCGTGTTCCGGTCGGGCGAGAGCGAGTATCGGTTGGGCGGACGGCCGTGCAGGCTGCTCGACATCCAAGAGCTGCTCTCCGACACCGGCATCGGGCGCGCGATGCACACGCTCATCGGGCAGGGCCATCTGGAGGACGTGCTGGCCGCGCGGCCGGAGGAGCGGCGTCAGTTCATCGAGGAGGCCGCGGGTATCGCCAAGCATCGGCGCCGCCGCGAGCGAGCCGAACGGAAGCTGGCTGGGCTGCAGGGCGATCTGCAGAGGCTTCAGGACCTGGTGGGAGAGGTCAGGCGAGCGCTCCGACCGCTCAAACAGCAGGCCGAGCTGGCCGCTCGCCACGAGGCCCTGACCAAAGACGCCGAGGAGCTGACGCGAAAGCTCGCGGCGGGGCGGCTTCGGGAGTTGTATCGGGATCGGGACCGGCGCCGACCCTCCTGGGTGGAGGCGGAGAAGAGGCAGGCCGAGGCAAGGGCGCGCCTCGAGGATCTGGACCGGCGGATCGCCGAGGTCGACCTGGACCGCCAGAAAACGGACGCGGATGCGGCCGTCGCGGAGGCAGGCCATGCCGAGGCCTTGAGGGCGAAGTCCGAAGCCGAGGTCCGCCTCCGCAGGGCATTCCAGGCCGAGGCCGCGGCCCGGGAACGCCTGGCCACCGCGTCGAATCGCTCCGGCAGGCTGTTCGCCCTCGAGGAGGAGATGCAGCGGACCGAGCGGGCCGTGAGCGAGGTGAGCGAGAACCTGGAGGCCAGGCTCGCCGAGCTGGAAGAGGCGGAACGGGCTTTTCGCGAGGACGAGTCGGCTCGCCGGGACGCTGAGGAACAACGCCGCCGGATCGAGGAAGAGGCCGCGACCAGACGCGGGGAGGCCGAAACGCTGCGCCGCTCGCTGGCAGGGCACGAAGAGGAAATGGCACGGCTGCGGAGAGCGCGTCGCGAAGTTCGTGTCAGGATCGACGAGAGCGTGCGTCGGGTGGCGGGGCTGCAGGCCGAGATCGAGCAGCTCGACGCCGTCGAGACGCCCCTTGCGGCCGAGCTGTCGGACATGGAACAGAACGCAGCGCAGCTCTCCGCGACGTTGGGGGCCCTGGAGGCTCAGGAGCAAGGCCTGGTTGCCCGCGAAGAGGTCTTGGAGGCGCGGAGGGAGGAGCTGTCCCAGTCCGCGGCGGCGATCTTCGCCAAGCGGCAGGGGGACCGGCCGCTGGGACTGCTGCGCGATCTGATCGAGTGCCCCCCGCACCTCCAGGCGGCGCTTCGCGGTGCGCTGGGGTCGTTCGCCGATGCCCTGGTCTACCAGACGGCCGATGACGCCATGGCCGAGGCGGGCGCCGACGGAGCTCACGGCCTCGTGCTGGCGATCGCGGAGGAGACGACCCCGAGCGAGGGTGGGGTTGGGGAGCCGCTCCCCGGGGAGCGCCGGCTCCTCGATTCCGTGAACCCCGACCCGCGGGTGACCCGGCTCGTGGAGGCGCTTCTGGGCAGCACCTACCAGGTCAGAAACCTCGCGGAGGCCGCCGCCCTCCGGCGCGCCCACCCTTCCGCCCATTTCGTCACGCCAGAAGGAGCCGTGGCCGGGCCCGCCTTCGTGCAGACCCCGGCGGGCCACGACGCCCGGGCTGAGGCCCTGATGCGCGAAGCTGGGGCGCTCGAACGGGAGCTAGCGACGGTCCGGCGCGGGATCCGGGAGGCGCGCCAGGTGCTCGTCGCCGCGAGGTCCAGGGCCGAGGCGGTTCGCGGGGAGCTTGAGGAGACGGACCGGCTCATCACGAAGGCGGCCGACGAGCTCGCGGCGGGGCAGGGCGAGCTGGCCTCGGCGAATCGGGAGGAACAACTCTTCGTCGAACGACTGGCTGCGGCAGAGGCGATGGCCTCGTTCGTGGGTGCGCGCCTGCTCGAGACCCCGGTCGCCACGCGGGCGGTTCCCCCGCTCCCTCCGATGCCTCAGGTACCGATCCATCTCCGCGTGGAGGTTGAGGCGCTTCGCCGCGAGCGGTCTCGAATGGAGGCGGGTGCCGAGCGGATCCGCCGGGAGCTGGAAAGGCTGGCAGCAGACGACCCGACCGCACTGCGGGAAGCGGTCTCCCAGGCCGAGGCGGAGCGCGAGGCCGCCGAAGGGGCGCTGGACGGAGTCGAGGTCGGTCTCGAGCATGCCGCCGCCGTCTACCTCGCATCGACGGGCGCGGCCCGGGCCGCGCTGAGTCGACATGCGGAGGCCAACCAGGCGTGGAGGCAAGAGGCGGCGGCAGCGGAGCGAGTTCGGCAGCAACACGAGGAACAGGATCGGGCTCGTCTGGACCTGGAGCGCCGGATCGCCGAGGGCGAGCGCCTTCTCGAAGACGGCCACGGCCTTGACCCGCAGGAGGCCGTGGCCTCGCTCTGCCCTGAACACACCGTCGAGGAGCTGCAGCGCCAGGCCGACACCGTCGCCAGGCGGATGGGTCTTCTTGGAAAGGTGAATCTCCTTGCCGTAGGGGAGCTCGGTTCGCTCCAGGAGCGGCACGACTTCCTGGTCAGGGAGCTCGAAGACCTCAAAGGCGCCCGCGGCGATCTCCAGGAGGTGGTCAGGGAGGTCGATCGGCGGATGGCCGAGTTGTTCGAAGGGGCGTTTGCTGACGTGAGCCGGGAGTTCACAGAGCTGTTCTCGCTGTTGTTCCCGGGCGGGGAGGGACGGCTCGAACTCACCGATCCGTCGGATCCTCTCACCTCCGGCATCGAGGTTGAAGCACGGCCGGGACGCAAGCGGGTCAAGCGTCTCTCGTTGCTCTCGGGGGGCGAGCGGTCGCTGGCGGCCTTGGCGTTCCTGTTCGCCATCTTCAAAGCCCGGCCCAGTCCCTTCTATGTCATGGACGAGGTCGAGGCTGCCCTGGACGACGTGAACCTGCATCGGCTGCTGGAAGTGGTCCGAGGGTTCGCCGCCGCCTCTCAGATCCTCATCGTCACCCACCAGAAGCGGACGATGGAGATCGCCGATGTGCTCTACGGTGTGTCGATGGGCCGGGACGCCGCCTCGACGGTAATCTCTCAGCGGCTGGCCGAGGTGGCCGCGGGCGTGCGGTAGCCCACCGGCCCGCGCCAGCCCCGTCCCCTTTCGAAGGAGCAAGGACATCAAGGAGATCGTGTTCGCTGTCGCCGCGGGCATCGTCCTCAGTGTGATCGCTGCGATCGTGGTGCTCACCAGGCGGGGCGACGCCCGCCGGCCCCCTATCGCCCCCTCCGCGGCGAAGGGCCGAGGCGCGCCGCCCGGGTTGGGCGAGCGGATCAGGGCGCTGTTCCGAGGGGGGGAGGCGACCCAGGAGACGTGGAAGTCGCTGGAGGATGCGCTCGTCCGAGCCGACGTCGGCCCTCGAGCCGCGGCCGAGGTGGTGGCGCGAGTCCGCGCTTCGTTCCGGCCTCCGGCAGACCCGGCGGAGGTGGTTGCCCAGGAAATCGCCCGGGCATTCGCCGCCGATCCACCGTGGTCAGCGCCGGCGGGCTCTCCCGGAGTCGTCCTGGTCGTGGGTGTGAACGGCACGGGGAAGACCACGACGATCGGCAAGCTTGCCCACCTTCTCGCGCGGGAAGGTCGGTCTGTGAGCCTCGCGGCGAGCGACACGTTCCGGGCCGCGGCCGGCGAGCAGCTCGAGATGTGGGCTTCGCGAACCGGGGCGCATCTGGTGGCGCAGGCCCGCGGGGCGGATCCCGGTGCGGTGGCTTTCGACGCGGTCCAGGCGGCGCGGGCCCGTGGAAGCGACGTGCTCATCGTGGACACGGCCGGCAGGTTGCACACGCGTGAGCCGCTCATGCAGGAGCTCGCCAAGGTGAGCCGGGTGCTGGAGAAGGCCGCCGGCCACCCGCCGGATGAGGTGCTCCTGGTGCTTGACGCAACCACGGGGCAGAACGGGATCGCTCAGGCTCGGGCCTTCATCGAGGCCGTCGGGGTCACGGGCGTGGTGCTCTCGAAGATGGACGGCACGGCACGGGGGGGCATCGTCCTGGCCGTCCGAGAGGAGCTAGAGGTGCCGGTGAAGCTGGTGGGCACGGGAGAAGGGCTCGCCGACCTTGAGCCGTTCGACCGGGTGCGGTTCGCCCGCGGCCTCATCGGATAGTCGCGTTCCCGAAGCTACAGTGTCGGCGTGATCCTTGTCGCCGGCGGCAGCGGCTTCATCGGCGCGGCGGCGGTTCGGCGCCTGGTGGCGGAGGGCGAGGACGTTGGGGTCATGACCGCGCATGTCGGGCGCTCCCGGCCAAGGGTCGAAGGGCTCGGGGCGAAGGTGGTCCCAGGAGACATCAGAGAGTCGTCCTCATTGCAAGACGCGGTGAGCGGCGCCGAGTCCGCCGGGGGGCCGGAGCGGCACCCGATGCCGCCAAGGTTTGGTTCCGGACGAAATGGATCGGCGAGGAGAGCGTTCGGGCAGCCGGCATGGACCACGTCATCCTGCGACCGTCCTGGGTCTACGGACCCGAGGATCGGGCGCTCAACAGGTTCGTCGCCTTCCATCGGTGGTTTCCGTTCGTCCCCGTGATCGGGGACGGCACCCAGCGGCTCCAGCCCGTGTTCGTGGACGACGTCGCGCGAGCCATAGCCCAGGCCGCGAGGCCGGGCGGGTTGTCCGGCACGTTCGAGATCGGAGGGCCGGAGGTGTTCACGATGGACGACGTTCTGCGGGTCATGATGCACGTCCGGGGAAAGCGGCGGCCGCTCGTTCATCTCCCCGTCTGGCTACCGAAGCTCGCGGGGCTCTTTGTCCAGCACCTGCCCAAGCCTCCGCTCTCGCCGGAGGCGGTCGACTTCGCCACGGGCGACGCCGTCGCCGACACGGCCGCCCTCCTCGATCACTTTGACCTGACCCTGACGCCTCTGCGTGAGGGGCTCGCTACCTACCTCTCAAGGGAAGGGCCACGGTGAACGTGGAACCTCGACCGGCCGCCGAGCCGACGGAGATCGTCCCGCCCATCCCATCGACCAGCTGCTTGGCGATGTAGAGGCCGAGGCCCGCTCCGCCCGGACCGTCCGAGCACGAGGGAGCGCCCTGGTGGAACCGGTCGAAGACGCGCTCGAGCTCCTCCCGCGGGATTCCGGCACCCTCATCGGTCACGCAGATGGTCAGCTCCGAGGCAGCCACCGACGCCTCGACCAGCACCTCGGATGCTCCGGGAGAGAACTTCAGCGCGTTGTGGACGAGATTTCCGAGGACCCGCGCCATCAGCTCGGGGTCGATCCGGACGACCCGGGGTTTCGCAGGCGCCGCGAGGCGGATGCGACCGGCCCCGTCCTCAGCGAACGGCTCCACGGCTTCTCGAAGGAACTCGGAGACCGATACCTCCCGGAGGGCCGGGCGGACCGCGTGGGCCTCCACGCGGGAGACCAGGAGGAGGTCCTCGGCGAGCCGGGCCAGGCGGTCCGCTTGGCGCTCGATGATCTCGAGGAAACCAGTCGCCTCCTCCTCCGACAGCGTGCGGCGATTCCGGATCAACATGCGAGCGAACCCGCGGATGGCCGTGATGGGTGTTCGGAGTTCGTGGCTGGCCATGGCAAGGAACTCGACCCTTCGCCGGTCACGCTCCTCGAGCCGCTCGATGGCGCGCTGGGGCTCTTCGCTCGGTGCGCTCAACGTCCGCCTCCAAAACCGCTCGGTACAATGAGGCGCGGATAGCATACGCGGGGCTCTGACCCCGTCCCATCGATGTTCGATTCGCTCAGTAGCCGCTTCAACTCGGTCTTCGGGAAGCTCCGGTCGAGGGGGAAGTTGCATCCCAAACAGGTGGATGCCGCCCTCGAGGATATCCGTTCGGCGCTGCTCGACGCCGACGTGGCTCTGGAAGTGGTCGAGGACTTCCTGACCAGGGTCAGACGCCGCGCGCTCTCCGATGAGGTGATGCGGAGCCTTACGCCCGCCCAGCAGGTCATCAAGATCGTCCGCGACGAACTCACCACCACGATGGGCGGGGAGCACCGTCCGTTTACGCTGCCCGGGGCGAACCCGGTGGTGATCATGGTGGCCGGTGTGCAGGGCTCCGGGAAGACGACCCACTGCGCGAAGCTCGCCTTGCACCTCAAGGAGAAGGGCAAGCAACCCTTGCTGGTGGCGGCCGACCTCCAGCGTCCCGCCGCCGTCGAGCAGCTGCTCACGCTCGGAGGGGAGATCGGAGTTCCCGTCGTGTCCGAGGGCAAGGATCCGATGAAGGTGGCCAAGGGTGCGTTGAAGCAGGCGACACGCGAAGGTCGCAACGTCGTGATCGTGGACACCGCCGGCCGGCTTCACGTGGACCCCGAGATGATGAAGGAGGCTCGCAGAATGCGCGACGTCCTCCGCCCTCACTTCGTGTTGATGGCCTGTGACTCGATGACTGGTCAGGACGCGGCGGTCCAGGCCCGCGAATTCATGCGAGAGGTCGACACGAGCGGGTTCGTCCTCACCAAGCTCGACGGCGACTCGCGAGGCGGCGCCGCGCTGTCGATCACCCAGGTCACGGGGCGTCCGATCTACTTCGCGGGGACGGGCGAGAAGCTCAAGGACCTGGAGCCGTTCTATCCCGACCGGATGGCCTCCCGAATCCTGGGCATGGGAGACGTGCTCACGCTGATCGAGAGAGCAGAGAAGGAGCTCGACCAGGAGCAGGCGGCCGAAGCGGCGGAGAAGATGGCCCGAGCCCAGTTCACCCTTGATGACTTCCTGATCCAGATGCGCGAGGTCAAGAAGCTGGGGCCGCTGCAGGACCTGCTGGCGCTGCTTCCGGGGGTGCCCGGGGCCAAGGAGCAGCTCAAGGACCTGCAGGTCGACGAGCGCGAGATGGCCCGGACGGAGGCGATCATCTCCTCGATGACCCCCGAGGAACGCCGGAACCCCGCTATCATCGGCGGGAGCCGGCGCCTTCGGATCGCACGAGGGTCAGGGGTGACAACCCACGAGGTGAACGCCCTCCTCAAGCAGTTCGCGCAGGCCCGGCGGATGATGAAGTCCATGATGGGGATGGCCGGATTCGGCGGCCGGCGCTCTTCGGGCACGAAGGGGATGCGGTTCCCGAAGCTCCCCCCAGGTATGAACCTGCCGGGACGGTAGGGAAAGGATCGCGAGCGGGCGGCCGAGGTCGTCTGCTGGGCGAGGGTGATGGTACGTGGTCAAGATCAGGTTGATGAGGATGGGGGCGACGAAGCGCCCGTTCTATCGAGTCGTCGTCGCGGACTCGCGCAGTCCGCGGAATGGGCGTTTCATCGAGAACATCGGCAAGTACCATCCTTTGGAGGACCCTTCATTGATCCAGATCGACGAGGCTCGCGCGCTCTACTGGCTCTCGCGGGGAGCTCAGCCATCCGAGCAGGTTCAGAGCCTCCTCAAGGTCCTGGGGATCTGGGAGCGGTTCGAGTCCACTCACAAGACCCCGCCGGCCAAGGTCGCGCCGCCGAAGGCCTAAGGAGCCCATTCGTGCGCGAGGTCCTGGAGTTCATCGCCCGGAGCATCGTCGACTCACCGGACGAGGTGCGGGTCAGTACGGTCGAGGGGGTGGACACGATCGCCCTGCTCCTGTCGGTGAGCCCCGAGGACGTCGGCAAGGTGATCGGCCGGCAGGGCCGCACCGCCCGGGCGATCCGCGACGTGGTTCGGGCCGCCGGTGCAAAGTCCGGCGTGAGCGCCCAGGTCGAGATCGTGGGGTGAGCCCCGGCACCGACTGGATCGCCGTGGGGCGGATCGCTCGAGCCCACGGGGTGAAAGGCGAGGTCGCCGTTCTTCCACTCTCCGATGTCAAGGCAAGATTCCTGGCCGGATCGCGTCTGTTCGCGGGAGATGTCGCCCACCGGCAGCTCACCGTGACCTCCTCGCGCCCCCACCAACAACGTCTCCTGGTCGTCTTCGACGAGCTTCGCGACCGGGACGCAGCGCAAGCCGTCGCCGGCGAGTACCTGTTCGTCCCGGCCGAGGAGGCCCCGCCCCTGCCGGAAGGCGAATACTGGCCGCATGAGCTGGAAGGATGCGAGGTGTCGACCGTCGGGGGCCGCACCCTGGGCCGCATCCGCGAGATCGTGCGGACCGCGGCGAACGACGTCTGGGTGGCCGAAGGAGCGGGGGGCCAGGTCCTGATCCCCGCCCTCAATGACGTGGTCGAGTCCGTCGACGTGGTTTCCCGGCGGGTCGTGGTGCGAGAAGTTCCGGGGCTCACCACGGCGTGAGCGCGAGGATCGACGTGCTGACGCTGTTCCCCGCCTTCTTCGAGGGGCCGCTGCGCGAGAGCCTTCTTGGCAGGGCGGCGGAGACGGGTCTCGTCCAGATCCGCGTCACCGACATCCGCGACCATGCCCACGGCCGCCACCGGCAGGTTGACGACTATTCGTTCGGGGGCGGTCCAGGCATGGTGATGAAGCCGGAGCCCGTGGTCGAGGCGGTTGAGTCGCTCGGCGACGGTCCCAAGCGCATCATCCTTCTCTCACCATCCGGTCGGCGCCTGGACCAGGCGTTCGTTCGAGAGCTCGCTGGGGAACCGTGGCTCGTGCTCATCTGCGGTCGGTACGAGGGCATCGACGAGCGGATCCTCCCGATCCTCGGTGCGCAGGAGGTCTCCATCGGGGACTTCGTGCTGTCCGGTGGTGAGACGGCGGCGCTCGCGCTGCTCGAGGCCGTTGTTCGGCTGGTGCCGGGAGCGATGGGGAACGAGGAATCGCTCGCGTCGGAGTCGTTCGAAAACGGCCTGCTCGACCATCCGCACTACACGCGACCGCGGACCTACCGGGGGATCGGCGTCCCCGACGTGTTGCTGTCGGGCGATCACGCGCGAGTCGCGGCCTGGAGGCAGCGCGCTGCGCGGGAGAAACCAGGAAGAATCGGCCGGACCTGTTGGACCAGAGCCGACCCGAGGACTAGGCGGAGCTGGCCCAGAAAGGCCCAGTGCTATCATGGGCAGCCACATCCCGGAGGATTTCCAGGCAATCACCTATGAACAAGACCGACCTCGTCGAACGACCTCGGCTGCGCGAGGATCTTCCGGACTTTCGTCCAGGCGATTCATTGCGCGTGCATGTCCGGGTTGCCGAGGCCGGACGGGAGCGCATCCAGATCTTTCAGGGTGTGGTGATGCGCCGCCAGGGCGGAGGCCTTCGCGAGACGTTCACCGTGCGGAAGATCTCCTTCGGGGTCGGGGTCGAAAGGACGTTCCCTGTGCACTCGCCAACGGTCGCCAAGGTCGAGATCGTGACCCAAGGTCGGGTTCGCCGGGCCAAGCTCTACTACCTGAGAGAGCGACGCGGAAAGCGCGCCCGCATCCGGGAGCGGAGGGAGTCGGCGCCGGCTCGGGGGCCCCTGCCCGAGGCGGACGAGGGAGCAGAGCCGGAGCAGGGCTGAGCGATGGCGGAGTCTGGCGAGCGACCCGCCGAGGGCGACCCACCCGCCGCCGTTTCCTCACCCGACCTTCCTCCGGTGGGACTCGGCGAGGCGCCGCCACCCTCCAGCGGTCCTGAACAAGCCGACCGAGCCGACAAATCGACGCCTGCCGTCAAGAAGCCGTCGCGGAAAGGTCCGCTTGCCTTCCTCGGGGAATTGCCGGTCCTGCTGCTCGTTGCCTTCTTCATGGCGCTCCTCATCAAGACGTTCCTGGTCCAGGCGTTCTACATCCCGTCGGAATCAATGGTGCCGACACTGAACGTGGGCGACCGGGTTCTGGTGAACAAGGTGGTGTACCACTTCCACTCACCAAGACGCGGCGACATCATCGTCTTCTCCGATCCCCATCCGGCCGTCGAGACCCATCGCAACCCCGCGTCGGCGTTCCTCCATTGGCTGACCGAAGGTCTCGGAGTGAGCACGTCTCCCGACAAGGACTTCATCAAGCGGGTGGTCGGTCTTCCCGGCGAAGAGGTCGAGATGCATCGGTGCGTCATCTACATCAACGGCAAGCCGCTCAACGAGCCGTATCTCAAGGGCGCGAAATTCAACAACTGCGAGTACGGGCCGACCCACGTGGCTGCGAACAGTCTTTTCGTCATGGGCGACAACCGAGACGACTCCAACGATTCGCGGTTCCAACTCGGGTTGATCCCGTATGACAAGGTGATCGGCCGTGCCTTCATCGTCATCTGGCCGCCATCGCGGATCGGTCTGCTCCACGGACTCTAAGCTGTTCGGCGGGGTCTGGACGGGAGGCAGGTTGGGACCGCACGCTAGGCCGATCGATTTCTACGAGCGACGCCTCTGGGCAGCCGGATTCCGCTTGATCGCCGGGGCCGACGAGGCAGGCCGAGGTGCCCTAGCCGGGCCGCTCGTGGCCGCCGCCGTTATCCTGCCGGAGGCATTCGACGTCGAGGGGCTGGCGGACTCGAAAGTGCTCTCCCCGGCGGAGCGCGAGACGTGGTTCGGACGGATCAGCGCGAACGCGATCTGCGTCTCGGTCTGCCGGGCGTTCCCCCGACGGATCGATCATCGGGGGCTGCACGTCTCGAACCTCGCCCTGCTCCGGGCAGCGGTGAACGGACTCGAGGTGCGACCGGACTTCGTGCTGAGCGACGGGTTCCATCTTCCGCGGATCCGCCTGCCGCACCTGTCGATCAAGAAGGGCGACGTGGTGACGGCCTCCGTGGCCGCGGCTTCCGTGGTGGCCAAGGTTACCCGGGACCGGATCATGGATCGCTACCACCGCCGGTTTCCGCAGTACGGCTTCGACCATCACCGAGGGTACGGAACCCCCGGTCATCGCGCTGCAATCGCGGAGTTCGGTCCCTTGCCCATCCATCGGATGTCCTTCAAGGGAATGACGCTGTACGAGCAGGATCGTGAGACATACGTGCGTACCTACGGGCGGAACAGACGCGAGGCGGCCGGGGGAGGCCCCAGGTGAGCGACGAGGACATCGAGCGGTTCGAGGACGACATGGAGCTCCGGCTGTGGAAGGAGTACCGGGACGTCCTGCCGATGTTCTCGCACGTGGTTGAGACGGAGCGCCGGTTCTATCTCGCCAACACCGTCGAGGTGACCCGGCACGAAGGGCCGGGCGGTGTGTGGTTCGAGGTCGAGCTGACGGATGCCTGGGTGTGGGACATGTACCGTCCGGCGAGGTTCGTGAGCCGGGTTCGGGTGCTGACCTCACGGGACGTGAACGTCGAGGAGCTGTCCCACAAGGACCTCGCCCCCGACGATGCCATCCGCGCGAAGCACCCTCCGACGGGTCCCGTTTCGATGTAGATCCGTCGTGTCGGTGGGGGCGCGCATACTGCCCCTGCATGAAGGGCCAGCAGATGGAACGAACGCCGGCCTCGTCGCGCCTCGAGATCGGCAAGGCCGGAGAAACGGCCGCCCTCGCGGAGTATTCGAAGGCAGGCTTCCGGCTCGTGGCCCGGAATTGGCGGTGCGCGATGGGGGAGATCGACCTCGTCCTGGAGCGGTGGGGGCTGCTGGTGATCTGTGAGGTGAAGACCCGACGCGGGAGTGGACTCGGCGGCCCGTTCGAGGCGGTGAATGCCCGCAAGCAACGCAAGCTCAAGATCCTGGCCGAGGCGTTCCTCAGCTGGCTGCCCACTGAGCCGGCCGGGGTGCGGTTCGACGTGGCCAGTGTCAGCGTCGACCCGAAGGGCCGCCCATCGGTGCATGTGTTCGAGGGTGCCTTCTGATGTACGGCCGGGTGTTGGGAGTCGCGGTCGTCGGTGTGCGAGGCCATCTGATCCGGGTCGAGGCCCACGTGGGGCGTGGGCTGCCGTCGCTCACCGTCGCCGGGCTGCCTGGAGCGGGGATACAGGACTCGCGGGAGCGGGTCCGGCCCGCGGTTGAGAGTGCGGGCCTCGAGTGGCCCCTCCGGCGTGTGGTGATCAATCTCTCCCCGGCGGGCCAGGCTTCGACCTTCCGATCGCGATGAGCGTGCTCGCCGCGTCCGCCCAGGTCCCCGAGGCTCCTCTGGCTTCTTACGTTTTCGCCGGGGAGTTGTCCTTGAAGGGTGAGCTCGTCGGTACTCCGGGCATCCTCTCGGTGGCCATCGCGGCGTCCGCGGCAGGGCTGGCCGGGGTGGTGGTGCCTCAGGCCAACGCCGAGGAGGCAGCGTTGGTCGAAGGCCTGGAGGTGGTCGGGGCACCGACGCTCGCCGAAGTGGTGGGCTTCCTGAGGGGGGCCTGGCGGCCTGAGCCGATGCCTCCCCCCGACCTGGAGGAGGCGGCCGCCCAGCCTCCGCCCGACCTGGACTTCGCCGACGTCCGGGGGCAGGGGACCGCGCGTCGTGCCCTGGAGATCGCGGCGGCCGGCGGCCACAACGTCCTTAACGTGTATTCGGTAGACCGGGAGATGGAAACGGGAAGAGGAAACAGGGGGCGGATTTCGCTAGGTCGGGGCTGCTCTCCGCGGGGAGCATCCGATCAGGTGGAAGACCTGTTCTGCCCCCTCAAAGGGCTAAGGGGCTAGGGTAGGGCGTGGGGTTGAGCCCGGGTGGCAAAGTGGGAACCCCGGGAGTCAACCGACCGGCCGACCGTTGCTCCTATGTCAAGCGACAGGAGAAAGGTGGTTCACCAGACGGGTCCTGCTGGGGACGAGGAGTTCTGACGACGCGCGTCCTTCGGCCTCCTTCAAGAGGTGGAACACGGTACGAACGAGGTGCCT
>WNGN01002196.1_pt1 | contig 13071 bp, 11 predicted proteins | sample 5400561 | NCBI WGS metagenome assembly WNGN01 (sample SAMN13153379, study PRJNA577476) | soil metagenome | isolation source: 115 cm soil or saprolite under Garry oak tree replicate 2 | place: USA:California | collected 2016-06-15
GATCCATCGACAATGGAGCCGGCGCTGGCCGGCCAGGTCACTCGCCCGGAAGATATCGCGAACCGCCTCGATGAGGCGCCCACCGCCGACGCCTCGGCGCACTGGCTGGTCCAGGGCTGGCCCGAGGACGTTCGTCGGGGGATCGCCTCGTTCGACCGAGAGGCGCATGGGTTCACCGTCCAACACGTGGTGGTGGACGTTCGCGAAGAGGCCGGGGCGGGGGAGGCTCCCTGGGGCGAGGTCGACCTGATCCGTCTGCCCCTCGGCACCGGCTGGGGCGCAGCCCGAAACGCCGGTCTGCTCCGCTCCGCGGGGAAGATGGTGCTGGTCGTGGACGGCTCGGTCGAGCTGAACGGTGACGTGCTCGGACCGCTCCGGGATGCCCTCGCCGACTCCACCGTCGGCCTGACTGGGCCATTCGGGATCGTGACGGGCGACCTCCGAGAGTTCCACGAATCGCCAGGGCCCGACGTGGACGCGGTGGAAGGCTACCTGATGGCGTTTTCGCGAACGCTCCTGCAGGATGGGCTCCGGTTCGATGAGAAGTTCAAGTTCTATCGAACGGCGGACATCGAGCTATCGTTCCAGGTGAAGGCGCGCGGCCTTCGGGCGACGGTGACTTCCCTTCCAGTCATCCGGCACCAGCATCGCGTGTGGGCGAGCACACCGGAACACGAACGATCACGCCTGTCGAAGCGCAACTACTATCGCTTCCTCGACCGGTGGCGCGGCAGGACCGACCTGCTCGTGCATCCGGACGAGCACGGGCAAGATCCCGGTCGTCGATAGGCGGGGGGCAGCTCTCCGGTTCAGTCGGGCCTTGCCGGGATCTCTTCGCCGAGGGACACCGGCAATCCGTCACGGTGGACCGACGTCACGATCTGGGGTCCGGCAGGGATGGGCGCGTCCTCCTTCCCGTTCTCCGATCGCTTCTCCGCGGCCTCCTTGGCCAACTCGTCCTTCGTGGGGATCGGAACGTCCCCGTCCACATAGTCACGGAGGTTCTTGCCGTCGATGACCTCGCGCTGGATCAGCACATCCGACAAGCGGTTGAGCAGATCACGATCCCTTTCGAGGATCTCCCGGGCGCGATCGTGCGCCTCGTTCACCAGGCGGCCCACTTCCTCGTCGATCACCCGGGCGGTGTCGTCGGACATCTCAGGCCCGCTGCCAGGGAACAGGAACCGCCCGTCGCCGGACCGGAACCCATCTCGCCCGAACGAGAGGGGGCCGAGGGCCGGGCTCATGCCGAATTCGACGACCATCGCCCGGGCGATCTCGGTGGCCTTCTGGAGGTCGTCCGCCGCTCCGGTGGAGATCTCCTGGAACACGACCTCTTCGGCCGTGCGCCCGCCGAGGGCGAAGGCGAGCCGGTCGAGCAGCTCGGGCTCGGTCATCAGGTAGCGATCCTCGAGCGGGCGGACCATCGTGATGCCCAGCGCGCCGGCCCCTCGCGGGATGATCGTGACCCGGTGTACAGGATCGATGTTCTTCAGCCGGAGCCCGACCAGCGCGTGGCCCATCTCGTGGGTGGCGACGCGGGTCTTCTCTTTCTCCGACATGACCCGGCTCTTGCGTTCAAGCCCTGCCACAGTGCGATCGATGTCCTCTTCGAGGTCGTCCATGCCGACGCTGTTCTTCTCGCGCCGGGCGGCAAGGAGTGCGGCCTCGTTCACCACGTTGGCCAGGTCGGCCCCGGTGAACCCCGGTGTGCGAGAGGCCAGCACCCGCAGTTCGACGCTTTGGTCCAGGGCCACCCCTCGCGTGTGGACCTTGAGGATGTTCTCGCGGCCTCGCAGGTCAGGTCGGTCCACGACCACCTGCCGGTCGAATCGACCGGGACGAAGGAGCGCGGGGTCGAGGACGTCGGCGCGGTTCGTTGCGGCCATGAGGATCACGCCCTTCGACGTGTCGAACCCGTCCATCTCGACCAGGAGCTGGTTCAGGGTCTGCTCGCGCTCGTCGTGAGATCCGAACGAGCCGCCGAGCGTCCCCGCTCTGGACTTCCCGATCGTGTCCAGCTCATCCAGGAAGACCAGGCAGGGCGCCTTCTCCTTCGCCTGTTGGAACAGCTCGCGCACGCGGGCTGCTCCCAGCCCCACGAACATCTCCACGAACTCCGAGCCCGACATGTAGAAGAAGGGGACGGCCGCCTCGCCCGCGACCGCACGAGCCAGGAGCGTCTTGCCGCACCCCGGCGGCCCAAGCAGGAGCACGCCCTTTGGGATGCGGCCGCCCAGGCGCTGATATTTCTTGGGGGTCTTGAGGAACTCCACGATCTCCCTCAGTTCTTCGACGGCCTCGTCCAGGCCGGCCACGTCGGAGAAGGTGGTCTTCATCTCCTTGCGGTCGTAGATCTTGACCCGGTTCTTCCCCAGGTTGAGAGCACTGGCCGCGCCGCCGCCCGCCATGCGGCGGATGATGATGAACCACAGCACGGCGATCAGCGCGATCCAGATGACCGCCTGGATGATGAACCCCAGGAGGGCGCTGGGCTGCTTGCCCGAGACGGGAACGTTGGCCGCGGCGAGCTGGGCCACCAGGTCTTGCGTCTGGAAGTTCGTGGGAAGCGTGGCCTTGAACTGCTGGTCGCTCTTCGTCGTCCAGGTGAGGCTGTCCGGAGCGATGGACACGCTCTTCAGCTGGTTCTGCCTGAGGGCCGTGTAGAAGCTATTGAGGGTCACGTTCTGCTGGCTGCGCCCCACTCCGTTGGTGAACAGGAGCACCAGCACGGCCACGGCCGCGACCAGGAAGATCGTGAACCGCCAGGGACTCCGACCTCCCGCGCCTCCCGATGATCCTCCTTGGAAGTCGAAGCCCTGCCACCGGCCTCGACGGTTGCCACCCTGGTTGTCCGACATCGATTCGGTCCCTTCACTTCGAAAGCTCTACGCTACATCTTCCCATCGGATTCCCTAAAGACCACGGGAAGCCTCCCAAATTGGGTCTCGGCCGACTCCTGGGTCGGTGGCCGGTGCTGGGGATTCAGGGCGGCGGGCGGCCCCCCGACTCCCGACGGCGCAAGCGGGTACGATGCCATAACGATGCAACGTGGAAGCTGAATCTCGAAACTCCCACAGGCGGCTGAACGAGCGATTCCAAGCGGAGGCCCTTCCGCTTCTGCCCGGCATGTATTCAGCGGCCTTTCGCCTGACCCGCAACGCCGCAGACGCCGAAGATCTGCTCCAAGAGACATTCCTCCGCGCGTACCGAGGCTTCCACCAGTTCGAGGAGGGGACCAACCTCAAGGCGTGGCTCTACAGGATCCTGACCAACACCTTCATCAATAGCTACCGGAAGAAGCAGCGGGAACCGCAGACCATCTCCGAGGACGAGGTCGAGGACTGGTATCTCTATTCGAAGATGACGGAGGAAGGCCTCGAGCCCTCGGCCGAAGCCACCGTCCTTGAGTCCCTTCCCGACGAGGACGTGCAGGAAGCCCTGTCGTCGCTGCCCGATCAGTTCCGTATCGCCGTTCTCCTTGCCGACGTCGAAGGGTTCAGCTACAAGGAGATCGCTGAGATCACGGGCGTACCCATCGGCACCGTCATGTCACGGTTGCACCGGGGAAGAAAGGCTCTTGAGAAGCGGTTGTGGAATGTCGTCAGGGAGCGTGGTCTTGTCCGAGATTAGCTGCGACGAAGTTCTCCACGAGATCGAGCACTATCTCCACGGTGAGCTCGGCTCGGATCAGTCCGCCCGTCTGGCGAGCCACCTCGAGGAGTGCAGCCCGTGCTTGGGCCGGGCGGAGTTCCAGAGGAAGCTGAAGGAGATCGTCCGGACCAAGTGCCGGTGTGAGACTCCTGAGCACGTGGTGCTTCGCATCCAGCAGGCCATCCGGCTCGAAGGCGATTTCGAATAGGTCCTCGGCGACCGCCCGCGTTCATCCTTTCTCCACAACCTCCGAACCATCCACCCGAAACCGAGGCTCGTGCTCGCGCGAATACCCTGAAATGGAGGGGGCGCTCTCCCAGGCTCGCGCCTCGAGTGCATGAAGGGAAACCGTCCAGGCAAGATGCCGCCGCCGACGCCCATCGAGCGAGGGGGGCGGACCTGTTCGGCCTCCGGGTGTGCGACGAAGCTCTCGATCTACAACCTCAGCTCGACCTGTTGGCAGCACACCGATCTGGTCTTCCCGAACTACCGGGGGAAGCGTTTGGCCGAGGGCAAGACCTGAAATCCGTCTGAGGACTTCCCTAATCGGCCCCCCCGAACATGGCCCGCGTCGAGCGAATCCTAACGCCCGGCGGACATCCCGCAGCCTCTCCTGCATAATCCGCGAGAACCATCGTCTCAGGGAGGGCATGCCGAATGAGCGACACGCGGGAGCTGCATCGGAAGGCACTGGCAGCGTTCGGGGAGAAGGTGATGGCCATCCGCGACGATCGGTGGCACGATCCGACGCCGTGCTCCGAGTGGGACGTGAGTGCCCTGGTGAACCACCTGGTCTCGGAGAACCTGTGGATGCCACCGCTCTTGGCCGGCAAGACGGTGGCCGAGGTGGGGATGTCCCTGGACGGCGACCTTCTGGGAGGCGACCCCAAAGGCGCGTGGAGCGCATCCGCGGAATCGGCTGCATCAGCGGTGAACGAGGAGGGAGCGATGGACCGGCTGGTGCACATCTCGATGGGGGACGTGCCCGGGGCCGACTACACCTTCCAGGTCGTGGCCGACCTCGCGGTGCACGGGTGGGACCTGGCCCGGGGCATCGGGGCCGACGAGACCATCGATCCCGAGCTCCTGGACGCGGTGCAGCCCTTCTACGAGACCGTGATGGCGCAGTGGAAGGCATCGGGGGCCTTCGGGAGCGACATCGAGGCGCCCCCGGGGTCGGACCGGCAGACTCGACTCCTCGCTCTGTTGGGAAGGAAGGCCTGGGAACGATGAGCGTCCCCCCGAGGATGAGGCCGATCGAGGAGCGCGCTCCGGGGATCATCCGGCGGCTGAAGTCGGCCCACCCCGATGCGAAGGTCGCCCTGCACTTCACGAACCCGTTGGAGATGCTTGTGGCCACGATCCTCTCCGCCCAGTGCACCGACGATCGGGTCAACCAAGTGACCACTGGGCTGTTCGTGAAGTACCGAACCCCGCAGGACTACCTGAGGGTACCGGAGGCCGAGCTTGCCGCCGACATCAAGCCCACCGGGTTCTTCAACCAGAAGGCGAAGTCGATCCGGGGCGCCGCCCGGAAGATCGTCGAGGAGTACGGCGGGGAGGTTCCAAAGACCATGGCCGAGCTCATCACGCTCCCGGGAGCGGCGCGCAAGACCGCCAATATCGTGCAGGGGAATTCATACCCGGACCGGCACCGGAGCGATCCCGACGCGGGCATCGCGGTCGATACCCACGTGCGACGCCTGGCTCAGCGCATGGGTTTCAGCACCGAGTCCGACCCCGACAAGATCGAACAGGACCTGATGCGGCTGATTCCCCGGGAGGATTGGTTCGCGTTTACCTACGTCCTGATCGACCACGGCCGGAACGTCTGCAAGGCGCCGACGCCGCGGTGCGAGGAGTGTGTGGTGAGTGGGCTCTGCCCCTCCAGCCGCGTGTAGCTACCCGGTCGCCACCAACGGCCTGGTCTCGCCGCGCCGACGTGCTCGCCGGAGGCCCCGCCGCTCCTCCTCCGAGAGGCCACCCCACACGCCCGCGTCCTGACCCGTCGCCATCGCCCACTCCAGACACTCGCCCCGGACCTCGCATTGCATGCAGATCGCCTTCGCTGCGGCGATCTGTGCGGCGGCTGGGCCGGTCGTCCCGATGGGGAAGAAGAGCTCGGGGTCTTCGTCCTTGCAGCGTGCGCGGTGTACCCAGTCCATAGAACGCCCACCTCTCGACGAACCCGAAAACGCTTCCGAGCAAGAGTTGCCGTCCCGCCGACCCCTGGAGTGCCGGTTTCGGTTCGCCCTGCCCTCCGTCAGGGCGCATATGGGTCGAGCGAGGGGCGGATTATACAGACGCCCCTTCGAAGTGCACAATGCCCCGCGTGGATTCTGCTCGACAAAACCCGGTGGCGGTCGTCGCTCATCGCGGCGCCTCTGCCGACTACCCGGAGAACACCTTGGAGTCCTTCGAGGGAGCCATCGGAGCCGGAGCCGACCTGGTCGAGCTGGACGTCAGGCTGTCGGCCGACGGCATTGCGGTCATCATGCACGACGCCGACGTCTCGGTCACGACCGATGGCTCAGGGTTCGTGCACCAGCTCTCGGTGGCCCAACTGAAGCGCCTGGACGCCTCGCACGAAAGGGGACATCGGGTCGAGGTCCCAACCTTCCGAGAGGCCCTCGACACGCTCAGGGGCCGAACCGGGGTGAACGTGGAGATCAAGAACATGCCGGGGGAACCTGCCTTCGACTCTCCCCGCGAGGCCGTCGCCGAGGAGGTGCTGAGAGAACTCGACCAATGTGAGTTCCCGGGACCGGTGCTGGTCTCTTCGTTCAACTGGCTTTCGATTGAACGGGTCCGGGAGGCTCGGCCGGACCTGCCCACCGGCTTCCTGGCGAGCGCCGTCATCGATCCGGCGGCCGCCCTCGCCTACGTCCGCTCTGCTGGCCACACGCACGTGCTGCCCCAAGCCCTGGCCCTCCTGGAGGCGGGATCGGGTTTCGTCGAGGAGGCCCATCACTCGGGGATCGGGGTCGGCACGTGGACGGTGGACGACCCGGCGGACATGGAGCGGCTCTTCGCCATGGGCGTCGATGCGCTGGCCACCAACCGCCCGGACCTGGCGGTGGCCGTTCGAAGTCGGTGCGGCCCCGATCACGCCGACTAATCTGCCACCCTTGGGGAGGAACATCGACGTGGAGAACAGTCGCTCATTCGCGGCCGCGCTGGGGCCCCTCCGGTCCCAGCCAGGATCCGCCGGCATCTTCCTCGACTTCGACGGAACCATGGCTGACATCGCGCCTTTGCCCCGGGATGCCGAACCGCTTCCCGGCTTCTCCGCTCTCCTCGATGAGCTGTGCACGTCCTATGCGGTCGTGGCGATCCTTTCGGGACGTCCGAGCCTGGAGATCCGCCGCCTCCTGCCCGCCAGAAGGATCGAGGTCATCGGGCACTACGGCGCGATCGGCGATCCGGTCGCCCGCTCTTCGATCCGAAGGGTATTCGAGGAGGTCACGGCCATCGCCGATGCCGTGCCGGGCGCCTGGGTCGAGGACAAGGGCTCGACCCTGGCTGTGCACTACCGGGACGCAGCTGATCGGTCGGAGGCCCAGCGCCTGCTTTCGCAACGCCTCCGCGAGGTAGGCGATCGGAACGCCCTGGGTCTGCTTCGGGGCAAGATGGTGCTGGAGCTCATCCCTCACGGCGCGCCCGGGAAGGGAGGGGCGCTCCTTCGGGAAGTGCTGGCGCATGACCTTTCGGCGTGCCTCTGCGCCGGTGATGACCTCGCCGACCTCGACGCGTTCCGCGCCGTCGAGCGACTCCGTGAGGGACGGGTGTACGGCGTCCGGGTCGCCGTCAGATCGGAGGAGACACCGGAGGAGCTCTGCCGGGAAGCTGACATCATCGTGGACGGCCCTGCGGGGCTCCTCGCGCTCCTCCAGTCTCTTCGCTAGTCAGGTGTTCAGGCGATCGAGGTCCTGGATCTGATCGTCGATCCACCGCTCCGGTCGGTTGCGAAGGACGGAAACCCTCAGGGCTCGAGCTCGCCGCCGTCGTTCGGCACCCTCCATCTCGAGGGCCGCGAGAAGCGCCTCTGCCGTCTCGCTCACGTCGAAGGGGTTCACCATGAGCGCGTAACGCCCCAGCTCCGCGTGGGCTCCGGCGTTCTCCGACAACACCAGGACTCCCCGGCGCCGGTTGACGACCGGCCCCTCCTTCGCCACGAGGTTCATCCCATCGAACAGAGGATTGACGAGCAAGACGTCGTAGAGGCTGTACGCGGCGAGCAGCCCTGGTTGGTCCTCCTCGAGGCGTATCTCGATCGGCTGCCACTCGGCCGTACCGAACGTTCGGTTGATGCGCTCGGCTGCAAGGAGGCACTGCCGGGTATACCGCCGGTACTCGGGGATCGAGCCCCTCGAGGGATCCATGCACGCCAAGAACTTGACGCGGCCGCGCCAGTCGGGATGCCTGATGAGGAAGTGCTCGAAGGCGAAGAAGCCGCGCAGGATGTTCTTCGAGAGCTCGGCCCGATCGACCCGTAGGACGAGCTTCGCGTCTCCCAGCGAACGCCGGAGTTGCCGCCTGGCGCGAGCCACCGCACGAGAGCGCGCATCCGCTTCCATCGAGTCCCCGTCGATCGAAACTGGATAGACGCGGACCTTGATCTCTCGGCCGTCCCAGAGCACGAGGCGATGGCGCAGGTTGACCCGGGTTCCGGGGAGGGTCCGGCAGGCGAGCAGGAAGTTGTCGGCCCAGTGATCGGCCTGGAACCCGACGATGTCGGCGCCGAGCAGTCCGGCCAGTAGCTCCTCGCGCATCCACCTGGGGAGGATTCCGATGTATGTGGGCCCGGCGAAGGGGATGTGCGAGAAGTGTGAGATCCGAGCCCCTGGGACCTGTTGCCGGAGCATCTGAGGCACGAGCGAGAGGTGGTAGTCCTGGACGAGATAGGCCGGATTCGTCCGGAGCCTCGCTCCCTCGTTCGCCAGGACGGAAGCAAACGACTCGTTCACTCGACGGTAGGCCTCCCAATCGGCTCGCGTGCGTTCGTCGAATTGGGGAACGCGAACCATGTCCCAGAGGTAATGGTGAACGAACCACAGCACGCTGTTGGCGATGCCGTTGTAGTACCGGTCGTAGGTGTCCTCGTCGAAGGAGAGGAACTTCAGATCGAGGGTGGAATCGTCGCCCTCGATGGAGATCCGCCGGCGCTTCGCCTGCTCCCGATCCTCGTCCGACATCGCGCTGGCCACCCACAATCCCCCCGCCTGATGCAGGGCTCCGGTGAGCGCGGTGACGAGGCCTCCACCGCCGCGCTGCGGCACCAGGTCGCCGTCCTGGCGCGAGAAGGTGATCGGGCCGCGATTCGAGGCGACCAGGATCTGGCGGTCAACGGACAAGCCGGGTACCCCGGCCCCTCCCAGGGCGGGGCCGGCGGCCGGCCTCCTGGTGATCCTGAATGCCTGGACCCGGCGGCGAAGGAAGCCGTCGGTCGTTCGGCGTCGCACGAGAAGTCCCTTCTCGGCGGTTCTCCTCAGCGCCTCCGCCATCACTCGTCTCTCAGGATGCGTGCTTGCGCCCGAGCATGAACCATACCCGGCATCCCTGGTCGGGAACGATGCCCCAGCGATCCGCGATCCGGTCTACCAGGACCAGGCCCCACTGGGTGGCCCGATCCAGCGGCGCCGCAGCCGGGCGCCCGGCGAAGCAGGGCCCCGGATCGTGGACGTCTACGCGCACCAGCCTAGGGTCGAGCGTGACGTTGACGCCGATCCGGTCGTCTTCCCGGAGCCGGCCATGGATCAGGCAGTTGGTCACCAGCTCGGTGGTGAGCAGGCGGAGGTTTTCCAGGGTGTCCCGATCGAGCTGGCCGGCCAGCCGGTCCAGCTCACGGCGCAGAACGGGCAGGCGAGCCGCGTCTGGGGCCATGGAGATCTGAAACGTCTCGGCGTCGTGGTCCGTTCGGGCCTCCTCTTGCTTCGTCTTACCCACCTTTGCTCGGGCCCAATACGGGAATTCTGTCCCCGCTACGCGACGCGGACGATGAGGAACGCGGCGTCGTCGCGAGGCAGGTCCGTTCGGGCGATCTCCAGGTAGCGGTCCAGAGCGTCGGCGACCTCCGAGATGGGAGACCCGGCGCACCGAGCGAGGACCGCGATGAGCCGCTCCTCGCCCCCGCCGGCGCCGGCGTGACGCTCGTCGAGGAGCCCGTCCGTGTAAAAGACGATGGAGTCCCCTGATCCGAGGTCGATAACGACGTCAGTCAGGGAAGGGTCGGGCAAGACGCCGAGGAGCGTGCCCGGTTGCCCGACCGCGACCGTCTCGCCGGTCGTCCGGACGACGATGGGAAGTGGGTGCCCTCCGCTCGCGATCGTGAGGCGAGCGCGCCCCTCGTCCGGGCGAAGGCGCGCACAGCAGGCGGTGCAGAAACGCTGGTCCGACACCTGGCCGAGGAGAATGTCGCTCATCGTGCGAAGCACTCTGCTCGGACGGGTTTCGTACATGGCCGCCGCTCGCAGCGTGTACCGGGCCACTCCCATCACCGCGGCTGCATCGGGGCCCTTGCCACAGACGTCCCCGATCACCACGGTCCATGAGTCTCGGCCGATCTGGAACACGTCGTAGAAGTCCCCGCCCACATCGCTGCCGGCCATCAAGGGGTAGTAACGCGCCTCAAGCTCAATGCCTGGGATCTCGGGCAGATGCGGAGGTAGCAGGCTTCGCTGGAGCGTCTGGGCAATGTAGTCGCGCTCGTGGTACAGACGCGCGTTGTCGATGGCTAAACCCGCCCGGCCCGCGACCTCCTCGGCCAGCTCCAGATCCTCGGGCGTGTACCGTCGTCCGGATTCGCCGGCCACGAACGTGATGGCGCCCAGCGTTCGCCCGTGCGCCGACAGCGGAACCGTCATCGAGGACCGAAGCTCGAGGTCCCGGAGCGTGTCGAGGACCTCGGGATCCGTGGTGAGTTCGGAGAGCAACGAGTCGGGAACGTCGCCGATGAGCTCCGATGCCCCCGTCCGGATCACGTTCGAGACTCCGCTCGCGGCGCTCCGGCTCGCGGGATGCTCGTCCTGCAGACGACGCAAGCGCTCGACCTTGGAGGGATCGACGTGGGCAACCGCGACGGTTCGGATCTGATCAGTTTCGTCACTGACTAACTGGACGGTGCACCAGTCGGCCATCTGCGGCACGATGAGGTTCGCCACCCTGCCGAGCGTCAGGTCGTAGTCCAGCGAGGACGACAGGATCCTGCTGGCCTCCGCCAGGAACTGGAGGCGCCTCCGGGCCTTCTCCGTCTCGGCCCGGGCCTGTTGCTCCGCCTGGAACAGGCGGGCGCTCTCGATGCGAACGGCGGCCCGCCTGGCGATCTCCCGAGGCAGCGCCAGATCCTCCTCCGTGTACCGGCGAAGGGGATCAGTGGAGACCAGGGTGATTGCGCCGAGGATCCTGCCACGGACGGCCAGAGGCACGCACATGAACGACTGGAACCCCAGCTCGGTCACGATCCGGAAGTGTTCTTGATCGAGAGTGGTTTCGCGGAGGAACGCCTCCGTCATCTCACGGGAGAGCTCGGGCTCGCCCGTGCTGATCACTCGGACGACGGGATGATTGCCGCCCGGTGACGGGGCGAACCTCTTACGGAGAGCGTCTGCCAGCGCCTGCTTTTCGGGGTCGGCGTGCGCAGCCGCAACGCGGCTGATCGATCCGTCCTCCTCCCTGATGTCGATGAGGCAGAGATCGGCCAGGCTCTCCACGACGAGCCGGGCCAGGCGATGGAAGATGGCGGGATAGTCGAGCGAGACCGCCAGCATCTCGCTCGCCCGCGAGATGATCTCCAGCCGAGCGACTGCCCTTTCGGCGTCGTGGCGGCTCAGCTGTTCAGTCTCCAGTAGCCGCGCCCGCTCAAGGGCCAGGGCGCACTGCCTCCCGAGTGTGGCCACAAAGGCGAGATCAGGTTCCCCGAACCGCCGAGGCTCGTCGAATCCGATCGACAACGCCCCCAGCACGCGCGAGTCGAGGACCAGCGGGACCGTCAAGCTTCTCGGGCCCTCGACCGGATGGCGCTCCGTGATCGCCTCGGTCATCGGGCCCGAGAGGTCGGCCGGGAATCGGCGCCAAAGCGCGACGAGCTCCTCCGGATAACCTCGGGAGGCAAGGATCTCGAAGTTCAGGCCTTCGTCAACGAGTTCGGCGATCGCAGCACGGTCGCCATCGAGCGCGGAGCAGGCCTCACCGGCGATGACGTCCGCCACCGCGGACGGCGTCATCGCCTGGCCGAGTGCGGCTGCCACGGAATGGAGCAACTGCGTTCGTTCGAGGAACGCCACGGCGTCGTCTCGAGCCTTTCCCTCTGCCTGGAAGAGCCGGGCGTTGTCGACGGCGAGGGCCACGCGGGTCGCCAGATCCTCCGCCACGTCCAGCTCCGCGGTTCCGTACCGTCCGCGAGCGCGGGACGCCAGTACCAGGGCGCCGATCGTGCGCTCCCTGGCGATCAGGGGAGCCATGATGACTGAGCGGGTGCCGAGCTTGCGGATGATCTCGGCGTGCTCGGCGTTCTTGGACACGCGCGCCAGGAAGTCGGTGGCTACGTTCGTCACGACCTCCCCATGGCCGGACCTCAACACCTGCTCGAGCGGATGGTCGGGTGATGTCAGGTCCGGAGGGAACTTGAGCAGCGCTTGGGCCAGGGCGTCCCGGCGGGCGTCGGTCCCCGCTGCGGCGACCCGAGCCACCGAACCGTCCTCCTGGATGAGGTCGATCAAGCAGTACCCGTCGAAGGCCGTAGCGGCCAATCGAGCGACCCCTCCCAGCGACTTCTCGTAGTCGAAGGACTCGCTGAGCAGCTGGCTGACTGAGGCGAGGACGATCATCTGGTTGCCGAGGAGACGTGCCCGATCGGTCTCGGCGCGGGCCCGGGCCAGGAGCTCGACCTCGACCAGCCCGACGAAGAAGAACGCGAGGAGCGTCTCGATCGCCGACGCTCCTCCCGTCCCGGGAGCAAGGTGTCGGCCGGGAAAGAGGTGGTGCACCGGCGGCAGGAAGAAGAAGTCGAAGGCCAACGAGCACAGGACCAGGCCCAGGAAGCCCGGCCGACGGCCCCCGACGGCCGTGGCGAGGCCCAGGACGACCAGGTAGATCAGGGCCGGGATCAGCGACGGAGGGGGAGTGGAGAGCAGGCTGAGCGCGCTCCCCAGCCCAAGGCCCACGGCCAGGACCAGGCCCGCCGCCACGGACTTGCGCAGCTGGTCGGCCGGGACCACTGCCCTCCCGACCGCGGTGCGCCAGCGGGGGATGGGCCGCTCTCGGGAGGTCATTGTGGGCTCGCTTCCGCGCGCGGCGCGGTGGCCTCGTGGGCAGGCGATCCTTCGTCGCCCAGAGGAGGCCCTCGGGATCGTTCCGGGTGCGTGAGCGAAGATAGCCGAATCCGCGAACGGACGGCAACGCAGGCACGCCGTGCTCAGG
>WNGN01008692.1_pt1 | contig 13044 bp, 16 predicted proteins | sample 5400561 | NCBI WGS metagenome assembly WNGN01 (sample SAMN13153379, study PRJNA577476) | soil metagenome | isolation source: 115 cm soil or saprolite under Garry oak tree replicate 2 | place: USA:California | collected 2016-06-15
GACTTTTATTTTTCGGTTCAAATCGAAATAGGCCGAAGCTTCATAGGTTGACGGACCATCCGCCCGCCGCGATGGAACTCCCTCCCTTCGAACACCTCCTGTATTACGAGAAGGTCCACGGCGCCCGGCTGAACATCTCCTATTCGAACATCCGCGAGTTCCGCCTCGACGGCTTCCGCCAACGCCTGCCCAAGGACCTCGACCTCAACTGGACGTTTCGTAACGGCACGCCGGAGTTGAGGCGACTGATCGCGAGACGGCACCGAACGAGCCCGAACCGGATCCTGGTGACCACCGGAGCCACGGAGGCGAATTTCCTAGTCAACGCAAGCCTGGTCCGTCCCCGGGATCGGGTGCTCGTGGATAGCCCGATCTATTCCCCGCTCCGCGACGTCCCGCGGGGGGTCGGTGCGAACGTGCTCGAGATTGCCCGCGATTGCGACGACGGATGGCGACTCGATCTCGACCGATGGCGGAAAACCGCCGGACGACGCGCCCGGCTTCTCGTGTTCGCGAACCTCAACAATCCGACGTCGACCGCATTGTCCCGCGGTGATCTCCGAGAACTGGCCGATATCGCCGAGGAGTGCGACGGCCACGTACTGGTCGATGAGACGTTCCGCGAGCTCGCGTTCGACGACACACCGCCCAGTGCGGCCGAGTTCGGTCCTCGAATGATTGCCCTCTCGACCGTGACGAAGCTGGGCGGCCTCGGAACGCTGCGTGTCGGATGGATCGTCGCGGCGCCGGATTCGATCGACCGGTTCGCGCGGTTGAAAGACTACACCACCGGTGGTGGATCGGTCCTGTCGCAGACGATCGCAACATGGGCCCTGGGCCGATGGGGGTTCTTCGTCCAGCGGGCGAAGCGAATCCTCGCGGTGAACCGGAAGATCGCGGCCGAGGTCCTCCGCGAAATGCCCGAGCTGCGCGGCGAGGTCCCCCTGGCAGGGACCGTGTTGTTCCCCCACAGCACCGTGAACGTCGCAAAGCTTGCGAATCGATTGCTGAAACAATACGGCACCGTCATCGCCGAAGGTCGTTTCTTCGGGGTGCCGGACCACTTCCGCCTGGGATTGGGCGGAGACACCCGGGATCTGAGAAAAGGTCTCGCGAACCTCCGACGGCTTTTGCGCTCCATGTCGTAGAAAAAAGGGGAACAGGAGGCGCTTCCCGGCCTCCTGACCGTGCAGCCGGGTCCGGCTATGGCCAGAGCCCCTGCGACGCGGTCGCGGTAGGGCTCGCGGTCGTGTTCGTCATGTTCGGGCACGTGTGGCCGGCGGTCGAGTTCCCCGAACCCGCGACGGCAGTCCCGGACAGGTTGTCTGTTGCCACGGTGCTCGAGGCGCTCGCGGCGTGCGCCACGAACACTCCCGCCACGACGACGGCGACGATCGCCATCAGTGCGATTGCTCCGAGAGCTTTCGTAGGTCATTCACCTCCTGAGGTCCATCGCCTCACGCCCACGACGGATGTGGGTGTCGAGCCAATTCTGCGAGAAGTCTAAAGGTTCGTTAGTGAATTCTTCCCAAATCGTCCCGTGTCAGAGTGGAGCCGATTCGCTAGCAATCTGGGAAGGTTCTCGCAAAACGGAGAATGCCCCTTGGCGCTGTGAAGGGTCCGGGTGAGGCGACCTCGACGGTGGAGGGAAAGGTAGATGACACGGCTTCCGTCTGAGAGCGCGGGTCCGCGTGGACAGCTTTGGACGGCTGCTTTGGTGGCTCTTTGGGAGCAGCGTCGGGGCTCCCGTCCGCGGGAAACCTTCGGGTGCTCCTGAAGAACCAGGTGGTGGTCACGTCCGGGCCGCGGTACGGCCAGGTGTACTTCCCATCGCCGGCGATGGAATCGCACTGGGACGACCTCGAGCGGATCCTGGACAAGTTCCGGAAGAAAGGTGAGGGGTAGCACATGCCGAGCGAAATTGCAAAGACGAAATGGGGAGCGAGTCTCTGGGTGCCCATCGTCCTGGCCATCGGCCTCGTCGTCGGACTCGGGTTCCTCGCGCTGCCATCACCGGTGCAGCATCCGTTCGGCCGTCCACCTCCGGAATTCGAAACGTTCGAGGATTTCGGCCTTATCTTATCGACCCTCAACGTGGCCTTGCTCGTCGCTCTGCTTGTGATCTATGCGAGGATGTACTCCCAGACCGGGGCCAATTTCGCCCTCGGTCTCGTCCTGGTGCTCGGCGCCCTGCTCGCCGAGACCATCGTCGGATCTCCGCTCCTGTTCCGTTTGTTCGATGTCCCGCCCGGAGGACAGACGCCGTTTCTCCTGATTGCGGAGACGTTCAAGGCGGCAGCCCTCACGATCTTCCTCTACCTTAGCCTTCAGTAAAGGACGCATGATGTCTCCGCAGTAGATAGTTCACGATGTAGGCACAGCCTCGAAGTCGATTTGAGGAATCTTCTTGTCGAAGAAAATGCTCTTGTGGGACACGCTCATCGAAAGCGCGACCGCTAGGTCCGAGTGAATGATTCCGAGGTGCCTCGCGGCAGCGGCGACTCGAGTCTGACAACGGGTGTCGACGTTGTTCATGCTCGCGAGTTTCGCGGCGGATCCTACGGCAATCCCGAGGTCGATGCAGCGAAGCTGGCAAATGGGTCCGAGGAATTCCCAATCCTTGGACTCCGCCGTGTGATGCGCGGGACTCGCACGCAGAAATTCATTGCAGGTGCCGTATCCGCAAGCGCCGCAGTCGTACATCGGCGGATACCACTTCTCGAGCCCGATGAATAAGATTAGGTCCACCTTTTCAGCCGTGTCGGCGTCGCGGAAGAAAATCGGGTTCTTGAGTTTCGTCCCTCGCGCCCGGAGCCATTCCGCGAGGCGATGAAGCGTTTCTTTGTCGCTGACGATTGCGGTCTCGATGAAAGGCTTGGATCCCTTGAGGAAGAGCTGCCCTCCGCTCTTCGGAGCCGTCATTGCACTGACGGCGCACATCTTCGCGACGTTTTCTACGACTTCCGTGAACATCTCGTGTTGATCCATCACTCACAACTCCAACAAGTCAGTCGTCTTGGTACACCAACGCTCGGTGGGTGGCAGGTAGGAAGACGTAGACCATGTTCTTGCGATGGTCGAAAGCGAGCGTGTGGGCTCCCTTCTCCGTCGGAACGGCTTCGAGGATCCGCATGCGCGCGGCGTCAAAGACGTCAACCACTCCTGGAGAGCCAACGGCGACATAGACCCGTTGCAGCGCCCTATTGAAGGAAACAACGTCGGGTGTGCCACTAAGGTCTCCGATCAACCGGGCCTCTCCGGTATCCAAGTGGACCGCCACCAACTTCCCCTCGTCACAGGCGCAGAAGAGTTGTCTCGCGCGGGCATCTAGATCAAGGCCATGAGGCCCCTTGGAGGGAATCTCGAAGGTCTCCCGAATTCCCGAGGGATAGTTGGCGTCGATCCCCACGATGAGTGGGGGATCTGCGATATTCACGTAGAACGCGGCCATCACCTCGTCGTAAACGGCCCACCGAGGGCGCCCCGGAAGGATCACGGTGCCGGTCACGACCTTCTGGCCCACATCGATGAGTGATACACTCGAGGAGTTCGGAACATTAGGATCGCCGACATTCGCCACGAGCAACAGGCCGCGGGAAGGGTCGAATGCGAGCCCGTTGGGACGAATGCCGACGGAGAGCCTCGCCGTTTGTTGTTCCTTGCCCGCCGCGAAGATGCTGACCGTGTTCTCGTTGCGATTTGCCGTGAAGAGAAGATCGCGTTCGTCCGAGACGAGTACGCCCGCGACACCCTTCAGTCCGTGGATGGACCGAAGGAAGCGATCGGAGGCGGAGTCCACCACGTCGACATCATCGTTAGCTGTGTGGGCGATGTAGAGCCGCGACGATCCGTGATGAACCGCGGCGTGATCGAAACCGCCATCCCTTGCGTGCGCGGGAAGCTCGATGGAGCCCAGCAATCGGAGGCTCATCAAGTCGCGTGCTCCAACTTGGCTTTCCCCTCGACTTTGAGTCGGCAGTACGTGTAGAGCGCGTCGTACGCGGGGAACTGGAGTCGCATGTTCTCGAAATCGTCTTTCGCGTTCGTCCTAAACCCGAGGGCCATCGCCTCGAGACCCGCACCTTCGGGTCGCCGCACCCGGGGGGCCGCATCCGCCGTGCGCACGATTTCGGCCATGTCCAGCAACGCTGGGTCCGTGAGCTTGTACGTCTTGATGATCGCATCGAAGCTGCAACGCTCGTCGCCACTCTCCTTGTAGTGGAATAGTTCGGCACCAGGGCTGTCGTACGGGATCGCGCCCTGTTCCTTCGCGACCTCCAAGACCTTTTCGCGTGGCACGAACAGGAACTCCGCTTTCGGATCGACAAATTTCTTGACGAGCCAAGGACACGCAATCCGGTCCACCTTCGCCTTCTCTCGGGTTACCCACTTCATCGAAGTCCTCCTTGAGTAGATTCTCTACGCAGGTAGTACATCTATGTATATTAAGCATTCCGAATGGTCGGTCGATATCGGCCATTGAGTAGGACATCTACGCATATAAACCAGAACGCGATTGGCTCGCCTCGGGGTGAGTTGATGGCCGCGACCGGACCGCGAGGCATGAAGATTGGAGCCGTCTCCCTTTGGCTGCTCCTGCTCCTATCGGAGAAGCCGATGTACGGATACGAAGTGATTCGAGAACTCGAAAAGCGGTTCTCCGGCTACTGGCGTCCAAAGACCGGGACAATCTACCCGGCCTTCGAGAAGCTAGAAGAGGGAGGTCTCGTGACGAGTCGGATTGAGTTCCGCGATGAGGGTCTCGACCGCAAGCACTACGCTCTGACGGAAAAAGGCCGGACCGAGCTTGCTCAAACGATGAGCCATTGGACCAAAATGATGGAAGTCTTGGAAACCTATCGAGAGGTCCACGAGTCGATCTTCCGCTACAAAGACCGGCTCAGCAAACAGGAGACCTCAAGGGTCCTGGTGGCGCTGGGGGAAGAACTGGGCCGCCGTACGGTCGATATCTCTAAGGTCCTGCCAGGACGGCAGAAGAAGATCCTGATCCGGCCGACCGAGCCCATGACCTTCAAGCTCCTTTACGCCAAGGAAGAGGACGAACTCGAAGTCCACATGGAACTGAAATGGACCCCGAGCGGCCCTGCACGTCCTAGAGCCAAGGCATCGCCACGTCCGAAGCGTTCAAGGCCGAACCACTGAGCGGGGTGGATCTACGGGTCTCGCAGACTGGATCGATCGAGATGGAAAACTCATCTTCCTCGAGAAGACAATCCGAACGGTCCCCTACGGTTTCCTTGGAGTGATCTTCGGCGTCTACCTCGCCCAACTGGGCTTCACGCCCTTCGCGATCGGAATCGTCCTGACGGCGACCGTTCTCAGCAGCGCGGTCTACACGCTCATCATCAGTTTCATTGCGGATCGCATTGGCCGGAGGAAAACACTCGTCTTCTTCGCCCTCACCGACTTCGTCGCGGGGACCCTGCTTTTCGTGTCGAAGGATTGGTGGGCGCCGGTCCTGACCGGCATCGTCGGCAACATGACCGTCGGGGCGGGGGAAGTCGGGCCGTTTCTCTCCCTCGAAACGGCGATCCTCCCGCGGACCGCTCGCTCCGATCGCCGGACCCTGACCTTCAGCGTCTACAACCTGGTCGGATATGGGGCCTCCGCGGCGGGAGCTCTCCTCGCGGGACTCCAGAACTCCGTTGGATATTCGCCGCTCTTCCTGGGGTACATGGTTTCCGGACTTCTCGGCGCGGCCCTCTACTCCAATTTGTCCTCGCGCGTCGAGCCGGACCCGGGCGTCGCCCGACGCTCCCCTCTTTCCCCGCGGGGTCTGCCCATCGTGGCCCGGCTGTCCGCCCTCTTCGCGGTGGACGCGTTCGGCGGCGGCTTCATCGGACAAAGCATTCTGTCCTACTACTTCTACCTCCGATTTGGGCTGGATCTGTCCACCCTTGGAGCGATCTTCTTCGCGACCCAGCTCGTCACCGCGCTGTCGTTCCTCCTGGCGGAGCGGATTGCTCGGCGGATCGGCCTGCTACGGACGATGGTCTTCACCCACGTGCCTTCGAACGTGTTGCTCATCGCGGTGGCGTTCGCTCCGACCCCGCTAAGCGCGGTCTCCCTTCTCCTCTGTCGTCAGTCGTTGTCGCAAATGGACGTGCCCACGAGGCAATCGTACGTCATGTCGATCGTCGACGAGCAAGACCGAACCGCCGCGGCGGGCCTCACGAGCGCCACGCGCACGGGTCAGTCCGTCGCTGGCCGGTTATGCCCTTGCGAACCTGTGGCTCGGAACCCCGTTGGTCGCTGCGGGCGCCCTCAAGCTCGCGTACGACCTCTTGATCTATCGAAGTTTTCGAAGGGTCCGTCCACCGGAGGAACGCGAGGTCAAGGCGCGTTGAACGGCGCTCGGGACGCCACCGGGTGAAGAGCGGGCACGGAGGGATTCGAACCCCCGTCTTAGGCTCCGAAGGCCCATAGCCTAGTCCAAACTAGCCGACGTGCCCGGCGGTCGAACCGTGGCCGTTGATAAAAGGGTTCCCGCCGTGGACAACCGCCGGGCAAGCTTGACGGATTTCCCCTCGGGAAACCGGCTGGCGAGCGACTTCGGTACCCTCCTTCACTTTAGCCCCGAGAGAACCATAGGGAAGATAGGAATCGTTGCGCCAGCTTCACACAGAGAAGACCCGAATATGCTACCCGTCCTCCGCATCAAGTATCCCAACCCCAAGCCGAGAAAGAACGAAACTAATGCGAAGCCAAGGAGAATCGACGAGAACTCGGCCTCCACCACGCTTGCCGCGAAAATCGCGGCTTGAAGAAAATTCGAAAGTCGAAAGCCCAGGATCGTTTCGTATTTGTTTAGGAACAGGCCTCTGAACCACAACTCTTCCTTGAACCCATTTGCTACCGCCAAGATCAGAAGAAATGGTGTGAGGGATAGAAAGAAGCCGGAGCTCATTCCGGCTATCGTTATTCCAATCACCGCGGTCAGCAAATAGAAAATCGCGATTACCGCGAGTCCGACCAGAAGGCCTAGTCTGAGGTCCCCCCTCCTCAGGAAAATTGAAGCGAGATTTGCCCTCGACGCAAATGTAAGCAGAACAATTGGACCGATGACCACTGTTGAGTCAACGAGTTGGGCGACCACGTTACCTGTTATGGTTGAGTAAAATGGTTGGACAAGAGAACTGTCAAGAACCGAATGTCTAAACAACCATACAAAGGAGAAGATGAAGAACGCATAGAACACCTGCCAATGTGCATTCAGGCGAACGCTCCGACGTGTCATTATTGCAGCTACAAGGAAGAGCGAAGGAACCCAGAAGGTCTGAACGTTGAGTTCCCCGGATGTGAAGTGAGAAACGATGAAGACCAAGAGACCGCAACCCAAAAAGAGGACAGAGAGACCGAGTCGCTGCATGAGGCTCTTCGGGCGGGAGGGTTCGGTCTCCTGCGTTCTAATATCCATTTTCGCTAGTCTCCGACGGTACTGGCCTGAGAGAGCGCACTTCCCCCGATCCCCTTGTAGGAGCTAGCACGACGTCCTTTAGTCCGGACTAGCCAACGTGCCCAGCGGTCGAACCGTAGCCGTTGATAAAAGGATTCTCAAATAGATGGTCCCTCAGTCACCGATGTGCGTTCGGTACCCCGTCGAATCCATTAGGGCGTTGGCTTGCGCAGGCTCTATGACGTCGAGAACGACCATCCATCCGTCGCCGTAGGGATCTTTGTTCACCAGCTCGGGCTTGTCCACGAGAGCCTTGTTGACATCGACGACGGTCCCGCTGATCGGTGCGAAAATCTCACTCACGGCCTTCACGGACTCGACGGTCCCGATCGGCTCTCCTTGCTTGACGGCCTTCCCGATCGGCGGTAGCTCGACGTATACAACGTCCGTTAGCTGATCCTGGGCAAAGTCCGTAATCCCAATCCGGGCCCGCTTGCCTTCGAGCTTCGCCCACTCGTGGTCCTTCGTGTAACGCAGCCCCTCCGGGACGTTCGACAAATTGACTCCAACCGGACCGCCTCGATACGACCGTCGAGATATGAGAGTTTCGCGCGCCTACCGGCCTTTCCAGTTCGCGCCCCAGGCCTGGTGCACGAAGATCTCTTCGCTGTGAATCTTGTGGATGTGGTGCGCCACCACCAGGAGGGCGAAGAACGCGAGCCCGCCGATTGTGAGCAGAAGGTAGAAGGGATTCCCCAGGATGGTGGAGAAGAAGCCGTTCACGGTACCGAGCGGATCAGCCATTCGATCGTGCCTGTGCGAACCAGTTTCCGGCGCCGGAGAAAAACCTTTCTCCGTGAAGCCCCGATCCGATAATTAATCGCTCCAGCTCGCCTTTTTGGAACAGATGATAGAACCGCGGCACCACGGTCTTGTCGGGCATCGTCCACGGCACTTCGACATCACCGTCCACCGCGGACGCCGCGGGCCTGGATTGAAAACGCGGCTGCTCTCGCGCCCACACACTGACGAGCACGGGGGCCCGTCGACGTAGGACGCGTTGGATCTCCGCCAACGCAGCCAGTCGGTCCGACTCGAGCGGGAGATGATGCAAGACCGCGATGCACAGGCTCGCGTCGAAGGACGCGTTTCGGAACGGCAGTTTCGTCGCTTCGCCGCCAACCCAATCGATGATGGGGGAATCTCCCTTTCGAGGTTCGTCCGCTCGCCCAATCAACAGGAGTCGCCGGGAGAAGTCGAGGGCCACGGCGCGGTGGCCTCGGTCTGCGAGGATCGTCGCGTGTCGTCCATGGCCGGCTCCGAGATCGAGGACCCGCGAGCCACGAGGCAAGGAATCGATGAACGACCGGACTTCGGGCCAGGGAACTCGTCGGCGGGCCGCGTACGATTCGGCGATGCGATCGTACGTCGTGCGGATATCCGCCTTCGTTCGGGCCATCCGAGTGCAGACGCGAAGGCGGTAGGATAAAGACTCGCTCGTTCAGACCTCGAGAGAGGCTCGCTCCGTCTCGCGCAGCGCTCGCTCGCGAATCGCATCGAGGGCCGGCAAAGGCGCCATCACCCGACCTTGGTCAAGGTACTGGGTATACGCCGGGGCCATCTTGGCGCCGCACACCGGACACGTCCGCACGCCCACTTCGTAGGTGCCGTCTTTCGGGCACCGCTGAAGGTCTTTGCGGCCGCCGAACTTTCCCCGCTTCGCCGCGGGCTTGCCATCTACCTCGACGAGGTCCAAGGCGAAATCGATCGTCGGAGCATTGCTCAAACTCGTGCCCACGCCAAAGCCATCGACGCCTGCTCCGAGGAGAGCGGGAATCGATTTCTCGTCCACCGAGCCCGACACAAAAATCTTCACGTCCTTGTGGCCGCGGAGGTCCAGCTCCCAACGCACCTCGCGGACGATCGCGGCGAAGTTCCCGCGGCGCGAGGCCGGCGTGTCCAGGCGGACGCCCGAGAGGTCCGGAATCGCTTCAACGGCCATCAGCGCCTCGGTCTTCTCGTCGTAGTAGGTGTCGACCAGGGCGATCCGCGGAATCTTCGCTTCGAGGTATTTGTGGACGGCCGCGAACGCTTCCCGCGGTCCGCCCATCACGATCACGAGCGCATGGGGCATCGTCCCGGTCGCGGGCACGCCGAGGAGCTCGGCGCCGAGGGGCGTCGTGATCGCGTCGAGACCGCCGATCGTGACCGACCGTTCGATGAGCGGCGCGATACCGGGATGCATGCGTCGCACGCCGAACGACAGGACCTGCTTTCCGTTCGCCAGCTTTCGGATCCGAGCGGCCTTCGTCGCGATGCCGCTCGCCTGGCAGATCATCCCGAGGACCGGCGTCTCGTAGAGCGCCCACTCTTCGTACGGGCCCTCGAGGGTCAGCACGGGGACCGGGATGCCTCGAGCGGTCTTCGGTGGGAAGAGACTTCCTTCCGGGAGCGCCCACACGCTCACGTCCTTTCCCGTCAGGAGATGCACGACTTCCTCGAGGCCGCAGAAGATCCCCCATGGCCATCCATTCGGCAGGGCGCCGGTCGTGACCTCGGCGACGACCTTCGCGCGGCTCCGACCCGCCTTTTTCAGGACGTCAAGGGTCCGCGCAAAGTAGATGTCCGAGGTGCGTCCCGCCCGGATCTCGTCCGCCGTGGCAATGTAGAAGTCGCGTCCCGTCGTGGGCTTGGGCATTTCTCCCGGAGCGGCTACTTTCTCCATTTATTAGAGCTTTTACCTTCTGCTCGCATCCGGGATTACGCTTCTACGCCCATCGTTTCATGGGGACGTCGAGGGCTAACGAACGTCGCCAAGGCGCTGGGAGGTCCGCCGTCACGTCTATCTGCATTCCACCTCATCGTTGGGTCCGGAAACATGCCTTGCGTCTGTGTTCCGGGATGCGGCTGCGGTTCGGCCTCCGCCTGCGCTGCTTCTTCGTGCGTAGGGGCGCTGACCGCGGGTGCGACAATCGCGGCGATGAGCGGTGCGCTCTCCACGAGGTATGCGAGCCTCGGGTCGCTTCAAGGCAGGACGGCCCGCGAAGAGTTGCCCGCGAATTACGAAGCAGCCCGCCCGGAACTCCTAAGGGAACGGACAGACGAAATCCATCACTTGCAAGCCAAGCTGGCGAGATTGCAGTCCGTTCGCCCGATCCCGGTTGTACGCTCTTCCGGGCGACTCCGCGGGGAAGTCCGGACCTGCGAGGCACGAATCAGTCGACTGACGCACGAGCTTTCCGCCCTCGAGTCTTGAGGCGAACTCTCGGACACCGCAGTCCAAGGTGATGCCTGCAAGGGATTACCGGCTCAACCGCCGTCAATCATTCCAGAGCGATCATTCGATGTCAACCATCTTCTCGAGGTGTGCCGACACGAGTTTGGTTCAGGATGTAGTGCATGGCCTTCCGGTCGACGATCCAGAAGCTTACCAGGTCGTACGCGGCGAGCGCAACGACGAAGGGCAACGCTAGTTGTTGCATCACCTCGCTTCTGCTCCGGCCGGTGGAAGACCAGAGAGTGACAATCGACATTACGATGAAGAGGGCCAGACCCGTCCCCAGGTACGGGGCAAGCTTCCTTCCGCCAATGACTTCCCACCTTGCGAGCCGATATCGGACGAGGTCCTCGTCAAGCGCCTTCCAAGCGACGGGCAGCATGAGAAGAACGAACATCGCCGTCAACCCGATCAAGCCGGGAAACCAAATGGCCGTCGAAATGGAATAGGGAAATCCCGAAGCGAGAAAAACGAAGGAAACGAGGATGAGGACAACACCGAGGCAGAGGACAAACACTCGCGCCCGAATGAGGTGGCCTTTCGGCCGTTTCCTCGCGACTACCATCTGATCCAGAACAGTCGTCGATGGGCGAATAGTCGTTGTGCTTAAGGAGCTCGCCAATCGCCGAGCACCGGGCGCGGGGAGAACGAGGTCCGGAAAATGCCGTCTGGGTAACGTCTTGACACGCGAATGGCCGAGTGTCTGTCCATTCGCGAAAAGGGAAGTGCCCGCCCTTGTGGAAGGGCAGTAAGGGGACGGCTAGAACGGCAGCGCGCGGGCGATTCCCGAAGCTACCAAGTAATCAAGTGTCTAGGCGCGGGACTAGAGCTTTTGTCCTCGACTCGTGCGGTTGGCAACGGTTTCCACCTGATTTCCGGGGGCGAGAACAGGGCCGATACGGATTTCTAGCCGTCCGAGGTCCGCGGGATCGATGCCTGCGATCCCACCGCCGCCACCTCCGTTCCATCTGTCGCCAGAAGTTCAGCGCCGCCGGAAGCAGATGCTGTATTGGTCATATCGCCGGGCGCGGCCGATCTGGCTGGCTAGTCTCGGCCTAGGAGCCCTTCTTTTCTTCGTCGGGCGCACCGAGTCGAATCCTGCCATGGGATTTGCCTTGCTCCTCGTGGGGGGCATTCTGGTGTTGACGGGCTTCGTGGGCTTTGTGGCCTTTGAGGCCGTCATCTGGCGGGCCCGGGTGGCCTTCGGCGCCCTATCTGCCGCGGGGCCCGCGGCTGTCGGGCCAGTCATGAACCCAGTCAGGTCCTGCTGGCACTGTGGCCAGAACATCCCTGCCGGCTCGATCTCTTGCCCGAGTTGCGGTGTGAAGCTGGGCTGAAGAGGGCTGGAGGACGTTCTGCTCTAACCTAGATTGCAGCTTTCATCGTCGAGCCTGGAATCGGATTACGGTCCTCTCCGCCTCAGGATGCGGCCATGGAAGGCGTCAAGGGATTGCGGGGGGCGCAGTCGCGGAGCGCATCCGATGTCACCACGTAATCCTGCGTTCGGACGTCGTGGCAGTCTTTGCTCATTTGTGGCACGACGAGGCGCGGTGGCCATGTGGGTCACAGTTGTCTCCGATCGAGTTCGTTTTGAACAATCGCGATCGCGTGGTCCGTGTGCAAGGCCAACGGACCGAGTCCAAGGACGAGGACCCCCCGATCGGTCAGGGCCTGCTCCTCCGCCTGGGTGAGATCCTGGTTGTCCGAGAACACGAAGGTTGCGTCTGCGGGGAGACTCGCTTGCCGGATGTCGGTCCCGCCCTCCTTGGCGTAGACAAATGCCGGACCGAGGCGATCGAGCGCCTCCTCGAACGTCGTCTTTGAACCGAACACGCCCGGAGAGGTCTCCCGTTCGATTCGGGAGGCATCCTGAAGCGCGCGGCGCACGAGTGCGGCGTTGCTCCGGATGTCCGGTTGGTAGCTCCGAAGCCGAAACCCTTCGAGGCGAACGAATCGCGGCGGATCCGGAGGACCCAAGAGGAGGAGACCGACTTCCACCTCGCGGCGGAGATCATGGGCGACGAGGAGCGCCGAGTTTGCCGCGTTCAAGAGGATGTCCATGCGGCCTGCTGCACCGGCCAAGTCATCCAGTGAAAAGGCAGGGTCCGTGGAGGCACGATGGCCGACGATCAGGAACCGTCGCACGACAATCGGATGGCTCGTTCCCGCTTAATGGTTCGGGGCTGATATTTATCTTACTATCTTGATATTATCCGGTGCTCTCGAACGACTCGGTTCCCGCCAGCGCCTCGATTGCGTCCCGGTGAAACGGCACCAAGGGAAGCCGCATCGCCTCTTCTCGGGGAATCCAGCGGACCGACTCGGTCTCCTTCGGACGTCGAATCGGCGA
>WNGN01005296.1_pt1 | contig 13026 bp, 11 predicted proteins | sample 5400561 | NCBI WGS metagenome assembly WNGN01 (sample SAMN13153379, study PRJNA577476) | soil metagenome | isolation source: 115 cm soil or saprolite under Garry oak tree replicate 2 | place: USA:California | collected 2016-06-15
CCAGCTTGCTGGTGCGGCGCGTATGGTCTCAAACCCACCTATGGCCTTGTCCCCTATACGGGTGTCTTTCCTATCGAACTGACGCTGGACCATACCGGTCCCATTGCCTCCACGACTGCCGATGTGGCCTTGCTGCTCGAAGTGATCGCGGGCGAGGATGGGCTTGATCCGCGCCAGAAAGGGGTCAAGCCTGAGGCGTATACAAGCGTCCTCAGCAACGATACAGAAGGGATACGCATTGGCATAGTAAGCGAGGGTTTCGGGTGGCCGCAGCTCTCTGAGCAAGACGTGGATGAACTGGTCCGGGCAGCGGCGCAGCGCTTCTCCGAACTAGGCTCCCAGGTCGGCACGCTCTCTATTCCCATGCATCGCGACGGAAAGCATATCTGGAATGCCATCAAGGTGGAGGGTTCTGCGATGCTCATGGTGCGCGGTAATGGCATGGGTACCAACTGGAAGGGCCATTATAGTACCTCGCTGCTGGATGCCTATGCACGGGGACGTGCCACTATGGCCGACGACTTCTTCGATACACTCAAGTTAACCACGCTGCTGGGCCAGTACATGCAAGAGAGGTATCACGGGCGTTACTATGCGAAGGCACAAAACCTGGCCCGCACGCTCACTGCCGCCTACGACGATGCTCTGCGGACCGTTGACCTGCTGGTCATGCCAACAACGCCCATGAAAGCTACCAGGATACCGCAGATCGATGCCCCGCGTGAAGAAAAGGTCGTACGAGCCTCGGGGATGAACGGAGGGTTGAATGCCAACAACTGCCCCTTCAATGTCACGGGTCATCCCGTCATGACGGTGCCTTGCGGTCTCTCAGGGGGCTTACCCGTCGGTATGATGTTGGTAGGCAGGAGAGGAGAAGATGCGACCGTGCTCCGCGCCGCTCATGCTTTCGAGCAGATCAGCGGCTACTCGGTTCGCTCGAAGCAGCCATCCGCTCTCAGTGCCCAATAAGGAAAGAACCGGGCACCGGCACCGTCCGCTTGTGCCACTATCCGCTTAACGATGAGGTGCATAGGTTCTATGGCACGCCAATCTATTCCCCGGATAATCGAAGATCAGCTGATACCACCTGAAGGTGCCAGTCAGAGCTTCCTGGCGATTCAGGTCGGCTCAGATACCTGGTATACGTGGCTCAATGAGCCTGCCACCCGCTCATTTGCCTTTCACAGCCCCCAGGGCGCCTTGACCGCTCGCCGCGAACAACGTCATGGCACCTGGTACTGGTATGCCTACCGCACCCAGGACGGTCGCCTCCACAAAGCCTACCTCGGCAAGTCCGAGGAACTCACGCTGGTGCGGCTTCATGAAGCCGCTGCCTTGCTGTCAGCAGAGCGAGCAACGAGTTCGCAGCCGCCCGACACGCTGCGTCCTCTTCAACCTCCCGCTGCCACTCCGCCCCCCTCCTTCACAGGCACAACGTCCCTCCACCTGCTCACGACGAAAATCTCCGTGCCGCCCGCCCGCCTGAATATGGTAACGCGCCCACGACTCATGCAACGGATGAACGCTGCTGTGAGAGGTACAATTACCCTCATCGTGGCCCCTGCCGGATGGGGCAAGACGACCCTGCTCAGCGCCTGGTATGCTGATCCCAGCCACGGTACCTTACCCCTCGCCTGGGTCTCGCTTGATGCGAGTGATAACGACCCCATTCGCTTCTGGACCTATGTCATCGCCGCGCTCAATACGCTGCATCCGGGTGTGGGCGAGACCCCCCTGGCGCTGTTTTACGCCTCGTCGTCGCCACCGATCGAGGCTGTGCTCACGTCCCTGCTGAATGGCCTGATCCAGCTTCCTATGGAAACCGTGCTGGTGCTGGACGACTTCCACCTCATCGAGTCCCAATCCATCCACGATGCGCTCACCTTTCTACTGGAGCATCTGCCACCGAACACGCACCTGGTACTCGCCAGTCGAAGCGATCCACTCCTGCCCCTGGCGCGTCTGCGTGCACGGGGGGCTTTGACCGAGCTGCGTGCTGCCAACTTACGCTTCACCTCTGAGGAAACTACGGCTTTTCTCACGGAGGTCATGGGACTACCGCTGTCAGCAGAGGAGGTGGCCGCTCTGGAGGCACGCACCGAAGGCTGGATTGCCGGGCTGCACCTGGCCGCCCTCTCCCTGCAAGGTCGCGACGATGTGGGTGGCTTCATCGCTGCCTTTACGGGCAGCCATCGCTACGTGGTTGACTTCCTGGTCGAAGAAGTCCTCTTGCGCCAACCGGAAGAAGTGCAGGACTTTTTACTGCAGACCTGCCTGCTGGACCGGCTCTGTGGGCCGCTGTGTGATGCAGTGCGCGAACAAGACGATAGTCGGAGGCTACTGGATCAGGTGGAGCAAACCAACCTCTTCCTCATCCCGCTCGACGACGAGCGGCGCTGGTACCGTTACCACCACCTGTTTGCTGAGGTGCTGCAAAGTCGTCTGCAGCAACTACAGCCGGCAGTGGTTCCTGAGCTGCACCGCCGTGCCAGCTTCTGGTTCGAGCAGCACGAGCTGTTCGACGAGGCGGTGACCCATGCGCTCGCTGTTTCTGATGTCGAGCTAGCTGCCCGCCTGATCGAACAGTACGCCCACTTCACCAACTTTCCCAGTCAATTCCAGCTATTACTCGGCTGGCTGAACAGGCTGCCCGATGCGCTCGTCCGTGCCTATCCCTCCCTCTGCATCATGCACGCCATCACGCTGATGTTAACGCATCAGTTGGATAAGGCCTCCGTTCGCATCCAGGATACCGAAAGGTGTCTTGAGGAGGAGATGCCTGCCGAACAGCGTCATACCATTCTGGGCCAGTTGGTCGCGTTCCGCAGCCAACTGGCTCGTCTCGTGGGCGATCACGAACGGTGTGTCCCTCTTGCGCACCAGGCACTCGAGCTGTTGCCGGAGACGAAGGAGATGTCCCTCACGCTCATGTTACGTGCGAGTGCTCTTGTGACTGCGGCCAACGCCTATCTTGTTGATGGGGATATGACACCCGCGGCGGAGCATCTCGTCGAGACGACGGTGGTATCCGTGCGTGCCCTGGGCAACCTCCCGACAACCGTGAGAAGTATCTCCAATCTGGCCAGGCTGCAGGTGTTGCAGGGAAGGCTGCGCCAGGCTGCCGTCACCATTGAGCAGGCAACGCAGCTGGCACCGAAGCACGGGGGGCTGCAGGCCCTGATCAACGGTGCAGACTACTACTTCATCCGCGGCGATCTGCTGCGTGAGTGGAACCAGTTCGACAGCGCCGGGCAGCAGTTGGTGCAGGGTATGGACCTGGTCAAGGAAACGGCGACGGCGGACGCCGAGATGATCATGCGGGGCTACCTGGCTTTGGCTCGCCTCCAGCAGGCCTGTGGGCAGAGCACCGAGGCACGCGAGACCCTGGATGCCTTCGCGCTGCTAAGTCGTCAGCGCGGCTTTGCCCCCGCCCTGTTGGCTCATGGGGCAGCAGTGCGGGCACAGATGGATCTGGCCCAGGGCAAGCTGGCGGCTGCCATCCGCTGGGCGGAGGCGTGCGGCTTGTCTGCCAGGGATAAACTGAGCTACCTGCGTGAGCGAGAGTACCTGACCCTGGTACGGGTACGCATTGCCCAGGGACGAGAAACTCCAACAGGTCCTTTCCTTTCGGAGGCGCTGATTTTGCTGGAGGGGCTCCTACGGGATGCTGAGGCAAAAATGCGCATGCGCAGTGTGCTTGAAGTCCTTCTGCTGCGTACACTGGCGTTGCAGGCCCAGGGCGACTATACAGAGGCTCTAACCGCTCTGGGTCGTGCCCTGACACTGGCCGAACCAGAGGGCTACATTCGTCTGTTCCTTGATGAAGGAGTACCAATGGTCACCTTGCTGCGCCAGGCTTATGCACATAAGATTGCACTAGAGTACGTCACAACCTTGCTGGAGGCAGCGGGTGAGCCGATTGCAACGGATCTTTATCACTCTTCCTCGCGCTCCGGTACGCTCATGGAGTCGCTCACTGTGCGTGAGAGCGAAGTGTTGCAGCTATTGATGGATGGCGCGTCCAACCGCGAGATTGCCCGCCAATTGGTGCTGAGCGTGAACACTGTCAAGAAGCATGTCTTGAACATCTGTGGCAAGCTAAACGTACAAAGCCGCACACAAGCTACCGCTAAAGCTCGGACCCTCAACCTCCTGAGCTACACTCCTCCTGGACACTATCGTGATACACAGAAAAGCAAGTAATACCGGGAGGGAGGAGCGATGATGCTTTATGAAATGCGGGGACGGGCCTGCAAGACTTGCCAAAAGCAAACCATTGCAGCAGTCAGGATAATCGCAGAGGGCATCAGCGACCAGAGGCCTATGTGTTGGGCCACCATACCCACAAACCAGGGGCATACGGCTGCTCCAATACTGCCCAGGCTTACCATGAAACCAATAGCGCTTGGCAGAATACGGTGAAACCGATCAACCCCAGGCCAACCGCAGAAACTGCATAGACCGGCACGAGCCAGACCAGGAGTAGACCTATGACTACTCCCCCCAGGCAACCCTGTATCAATCGCTCGCTCCCTACCCACAGTGTTACTTTCGCCAGCGCCAGGCGTCCAAGTGTAAGCCCGAACCAGTAGCCGCCGACCATCCACCCTGCGAGGAGGATAGAGGCATGCCGTTCCTCTGTCAGAAAACTGTAGCTCCAACTGCCGATGCTTACCTCGGCTCCCACGTAGATGAGCAGGAAAAGAGCCGCAATCCAGACTACTGGTTCCCTGAGCGCGGCCACAAGGACGTTGCTTTTGGGCCTGGTCGCCACGTCTTCTTGTGGCGAGATGTTCTGTCCCTTGAAGACCAGCTTAAGGCCGATCAACAAGATCAGACTCATCCCTATCCACAGGATATAGACGCTATTCCACCCCCACCTGATTGCCAGGAACGCAGAAGCTACCACTGGACCAAGCAACGCGCCGGTTCCATAAAAAGCGTGGAGGTAATTCAGTGGCGCTGCATTTCGAGGCATGCTCGCAATATACGTATTCAGGCCAGCATCGATGATTGCTATGCCGAAGCCAAGTGGCAGCATCATGATCAGTATGACCTTAAAAGGGAGCATCAGACTGAGAGCGACCACGCCAAGGAGGAAGCTCGCCACGCCCAACATCAGGAAGCGTCGATTCCCCAATCTCTCAACGAGAAGCCCGCTATTGAAGGCAGCAATAAGATAGCCAATGGTTTGAAAGAGAAAGAGCAAACCAATCGTCGCTTTATCAACGCCATAATAGGTACGCAGACTGGGTATAAGGACCCCCAATGCTCCATCGTTTAAACCAATCAAGATAAAAGCAAAGAAAGCTAGCCCTACTTGCAACTCGGCAAGCTTAAGGCGCTTTGCATAGTGGCTGGTTTCTGGCCTCCGAGATGGCAAGAACATCAGGACAAGGTCAGCGGAATGAGCACCTCTTCATCATCATGTAAGAGGGTGAATCCTCCAGTCGCGAAGTTTGGTGTATCTTTGAGGACTGCCTGCCCTTCAGGTGTGGCAAGCGTAGCATCCAGCACCTCGCGAGAGTCTGTATAGATGGAAGTGATCACATAGTACGGGGCCTTCTCGCCATTGTCACTGGCGTCGAGCTTTCCTATCGTCAACCCCTTGATTCCTTTGAGCTTCCTGGTCAGAGGGAGGTGTACCTCATGGTAATGGCGGTCGAACGCGGCTGGGTCCGTTGGATATCCAAAGAGGATAGTGGTTTTATGCATGGTTATATTCCTTACCTTTTGTAGTGGGTATCCGTACAGATACCCACTTGCTGTGCTACTTCACTGCGCCAATCTCGGTTTTATCTTCTGTCCTTCACCCCTACTGATCGAGGGTCGAGAACAGATTATTCAGCGACTCAGCCAGTGTCGGGTGAGCAAAAACGCCATCACGCAGGACGGTATAGGGGACCTTGCCGATCATCGCCACCTCCAGGATTGCCATGATCTCGCCCCCTTCAATGCCCAGGACGGCTGCACCCAGAATCTGGCCCGTATCGGCGTCCACCACCGCTTTCATGAAACCTCGGGACTCATCCATCTCTAGCGCACGAGCCACATAATTCATCGGCAAAGTGGCTACCTTAATGTTGCGGCCTTGCGCGCGTGCATCTGTTTCGCTCAGTCCAACGCGTCCGAGTTGCGGGTCAATGAAGACGGTGTAAGGTACTAGCCTTTCGTGGATACTGGCGTTCCCTTTCTCCAGGAGATTGGTGCGGATGATGCGAAAATCGTCGTAAGAGATGTGCGTGAAGGCCGGGCCACCCTTCACATCACCTAATCCATAGATGCCCGGCACGTTGGTTTCCAGCCGCTCGTTTACCTGGATGAAACCGCGTTTGTCCGTCTGTATTCCTGCTGCATCCAGGTTGAGCCAGTCAGTATTGGGTACCCTTCCCGCCGCCATAAGCAAGTGCGATCCATTGAGGATACGTTCTCCTGTCTTTGTCTGCACCATCAACTGAATGTTTCCCTCAGAGAGCTGTTTGACACTTATAGGCTTTGTTTCTAACAAGACTTCTAAGCCGTCTTCGCGCATGATTTTCGCCACCTCTTCAGCCACATCCGCGTCTTCACGAGCCAGCAGATTCGCTCCCCGTTGTATCACGGTAACTTGACTGCCGAAACGGCGGAACATCTGGCCAAATTCCAACCCAATGTAGCCTCCACCTACGATCAACAGGTGTTCAGGCACTACGTCCAGTTCCATGATCGAGGTCGAATCCAGGGTGGATACAGCTTCTACTCCAGTTATGGATGGCTTTGCTGGTCGAGCGCCAGCATTGATGAGGATCGTACTGGCTGTAAGTTGACGCATCTCACCGTTGTTCAGGCGTAGTTCTATGGCCTTCGGCCCTGTGAAGCTCGCCTCTCCCATCAAGAGGTCCACGCCTTCGGTTGTCTCGATACGACGTTGACCACTATTACGGAAGCTCTCTACAATGTCGCGTTTGCGTTGGCGCACCTTGGTCATATCAATGGTCACTGGACCAGTTTGTACGCCATAATCCGCGCCCCGGCGGGCTAAATAGGCGACGCGACCGCTAGCAACCATCGGCTTGGTCGGTGTGCAGCCCTCGTTGATACAGGTCCCACCTACATGTACCCGCTCGATAAGAGCGGTTTTCCATCCGGCTTTCGCTAAGGTTGTAGAGAGGGGCCCTCCCGCCTGGCCTGCGCCGATCACAATCGCATCATAGTGTTTTGTTTGAGTCATCTTCTTTCATCTCCCTGTTGTATCTCATGGGCTCCATGTACTTTATCCTATCACATTGTCATTCCTTGCGCGGATTCGTTACACATGAGTGAGAATGTGAGAAAATATGGGCCGGTGAAGCAAGGCAGTAACAAATCTCAGTGTACCTGAAACCACGTTGGAATGCCTCCATCTTTTTCCGGATGTAACGAATTGACGCGAATGGAGACTACGTCACTGAAGGAGTACAATGAGAGTTACCACAGCTGTCATATAGATGCGAGGTTGCCATGCCAAATGTTTCATTCTCCGGATTGCTCATCGTCGCCGTTGTTGCCTTTGCTGCACCGCTCTTGCTGGGGCTTACTCCCGCACGCCGTTTACCCGCAATTGTGCTCGAGATCGTGGCGGGTATCATTATTGGCCCGTCCGTCCTTGGTTGGGTCAGGGTCGATCTACCGCTTTCAATCCTCTCGGTGCTTGGACTCGCCTTCCTCCTCTTCCTCGCCGGGCTGGAAGTCGAACTTGAGCGGGTAAGAGGACGCCTGTTGGTGTTTGTTGGCTCAGGTTTCCTGCTTTCATTCGGACTGGCATTGCTGGTAGGGTATGGGCTTTATCTAGCTGGACAGGTGGTATCACCGCTGCTCATTGCGATCATCCTCGTTGCGACCGGGTTAGGTATCGTCATTCCGGTACTGAAGGACGCAGGCGAAAGCGCCTCAGACTTTGGACAGCTCGTCATTGCCGGTGCCATGTTCGCCGAATTTGGCTCGATCATCCTGCTCACGCTCTTCTTCTCACGTGAAGCCACCAGCACCACCACAAAGCTGGTGCTGCTTGGAGGTTTCGCCCTGCTGGCCGCGGGCTTTGCCTTCGTCATCCTCCGTCTGGAGCGCTCGAAACGCATAGCCGCAGTGCTGCTGCGACTCCAGGACACAACGGCGCAGATTCGCGTTCGTGGTGCCTTCATGCTGCTGGTTGCCTTCGTTGCGCTGGCCTCAGTACTCGGGCTTGAAACCATTCTTGGTGCATTTGTAGCAGGCGTGATCCTCAGGCTGATTGACGGAGACCAGATGATGACACACCCACAGTTTCGCCTGAAGCTAGAGGCTATCGGCTTCGGTGTCTTTATCCCGGTCTTTTTCGTGACGAGTGGCATACGGTTCGATCTTCCCGCGCTCTTCTCAAGCCCTGCGACTCTTTTGCGCGTGCCGGTCTTTCTTGTCGCGTTGTTGCTCGTCAGAGGTGTGCCTGCTCTTCTCTATCGTCCGCTTGTCGGCAGCCGTCGTTCAATCGTCGCTGGCCTCTTGCAGGCCACATCGCTTTCGTTCATTGTTGCGGCATCGCAGATCGGTTTGGAACTCGGCCTGATTACAAAGGCGACTGGCGCGGCCCTCATAGCCGCTGGACTGCTGTCTGTCCTCATCTTCCCTCTGCTTGCTCTCACCATCTTACGCCGTTCTGGGGTGGTGTCCACGGCAGTACCTGAGCAGAGCTAATTTCGTTGCAGGTACAGAGATCGACAACACTGGTATTGTATCCTTTGCTAAGGGTTGAGATTCAGAAAGTCGAAATAGAGCGAGTGAGAGGTTTCCCACCACGTGTGCTTCGACCAGCGAGCGTTGAGCCGTTTGACCTGGAGATACATGGCCACCTCTGCCCCTCTCGAACTGCCAAAGCAACACACTTGGCGAAACTTGCGCCGCAACTCCCGGTTGGTGCGCTCCAACAGCGAGGTAGTGCGGATGAGCTCGCGTGCTACCCCATGGAGGGCATAATAGGCGATCGTCTGCTCGAAATCGCGCTCCAAGGTCGCCACGGCTTTGGGGGTTTGTGCCCGCCACAAATTGTCTACTCATCGTGCTGATTGCTCCTTGTTGTAGATTTGATGGATATCACCTACTCTACCACTTGGAGGCTCTTCAGCTTTCTTTTTTCTTCTTCTCTCCCCCTTTCTTCTCAACCCTTCTCGAAGGATACGCTACCCGATTTTCCCGTGAGGCAATACGTCCTCACCGTGTTTTTGCAACACCGCCTCTACTGTGATATGCTCTTGGTGTATCGTCAAGAACGAATCAGTCAATGAGTTTGAGTGTGACATCCTTTGCTGTAGAAGGAGAAAATAGCTATGCTTCTCAAAACACAAGCCGCTACTGAAATTGCACAGTTTCTCGCGAATCATCCAACTCCTGAACAAATCGTGGCTTTCCATCCCTCTTCCGAGGTGGCTGAACGAGCATACGAACTCGTCCATACAGAGCGTGACGGCTCGCTTACCGAAGAGGAACGCAAAGAACTCGAGAGCTATTTGGTCATTGAATATATTATGGAGCTTGTCAAACTTGAAGCCCAGCGACAATTGAGACAGCAGGCATCTTAAGGCTATGACCAAGAAGCCCTCCGTCCCCGAACGCTTACGGCGTCAGGTTCAAGAGCGTGCGCAGGGACGATGTGAATACTGCCTCATCCATGAATCAGATATGTACTATCCGCACGAACCAGACCATGTGATTGCTGAAAAACACGGTGGACCGACATCACTTGATAATCTGGCATGGGCGTGCTTTTATTGTAACCGTTTCAAAGGCTCAGACCTTGCTTCTGTTGACCCAACATCAAATAAAGTCGTCTTCCTCTTTCATCCACGTGAGCAGAGATGGAATCGCCATTTTCGCCTCAACGGTGCTCTTATTGAAGGCATTACCTCAAGTGGGCGCGCTACTGTCGCTCTTCTTCACCTCAATGATGCCGAACGGGTGGCCTACCGGCTTGGGCTGATTGATATTGGCCACTATCCTGCCCGATAGGAACCAGCACAACCGGGGGCAGGTTCGATCGCCAAGCGTACTATGAACTCATACCAGCGTTTGTAGCAAGTCGATTGATGGTGCTTTAATGGTAGACCTCCTGCCTCTCTTGTGTTTACACAAAAGTTCTGGTAAAGTTGTTCTAGAGCGCTCTGAGGTCGTGAAATCCTGCCTTCGTCAGATGCATTGCCTCACGGGAAACCTTACTCGGCGGTGTGATGCTAGCGATATCCTCTCTCGAAAACTATTTGGCTTGCAAGACGATCTCAACCTCCCTCATGTATTTCCCTGGAAACGATCAACCGGATGGCATACTTTCGTGGGTTCTTGGACACATTAAGTGTGCCTGCTTGCTTGGGGTGGGAACTGATCACGCATCAGGGATGTAAGGGATGAGCCCTTGGCGGAATGCAGCCTCCTGGATCTCCCTGGGTGCCTGACGCACATCGATGATCAGCCCATTGACCTCAAGCATCCAGATGAGGGGGTTCTTATCAACCATCGAGGGGATCGACCAATCCGGATCCATGGGATACATACCCATGAGATCGCGGATCTGCTTGGATTTGGCCTGCATGGTAGAAGAACTGAGCTCGAAATACTCCCAGATTTGACTTGCCGCAATGTGGGGTGTCTGCGAGGAATCGAAAAGAAAGTTGACCATGCCCAGTGCATGAATGATCCCACACGCCCAGGTGTTGGCCTTGCCTCGCATCAGCGGCGAAAGGTGTTTGCGACACAGGGTCGCCGTCAGCTCACGGCAGAGTTGCCCATACTCGTCATTCAAGTAGGTCTGACAGAAGGTGTCTGTGAGATGGGTGATCTCATCAAAACGCGCCTGCATGTCTTTTGGGACGTTTTGTGATGGACTTCTTTTCGGCATACCTGCCTCCTTCACGTCTTCAGTGTAACGCATCAGCGCGAGAGGTGACAAATGAGGCACCCATTCGTTAGGCACAGACTACGCTGCTGCAGTGGCCATTGGTGTAGACCCGGTGCCGCTTGTCTCATGAGAGGGAGGAGAGGCAGACTTCCAGGAAGAGCGTCGTCTCTGATCTTTGCTTAACAGTTCCCGAGCAGCCGGATGCAGCAGGACGCGGCGTTGCAGCAGCGGAAATCCCGCCTGTCCGTAGGAACTGCGTTTGATCCACTTCACTTTATTCACGAAACCCTCAACCATTCCATTGCTCCAGGTCATGCTGCATCCATTGGCAACAGCCTCCGCATCGTCAGCCAACGAGCTCAACAAAAGCGATTAGCTCGGCAATCCCACTGGTCCGGACAGCGGCTTTCCATTGCTCCAAGCGCACCTGCCCCTCGTGTTTTCGCAGCAGACGACCAAAATCCTGCGTAAGCGTGAACACCACAGCGATGGTCGAGTCCCTTTGGACAAGGTGCTCCAGATAGGCCGTTTGCTCTCTCGTGCGGCTTTGTGTGGATCTCACCATCATAAGTGCAACACCTCTGGGCGAAGGAGGCTTGTCCCAGATGATGGTCTGTTTCGAGACAGGGCGCGCTCCTTTGGGACGAAAGGGGCGCAACCGCATCTCAAGTGTACGCCGCGTACCCGTGTATCGCCTCCGCGACAATTTCCTCGTACAACCTGGCTACGTTATGGCACCCTTGGTTCCATCGCGAAGCCAGGTAGGAAAGGTAAGGATCAACGATGGAAGAAGAGCGAGATCGTCGTCGCGGAGGTGGAGGCGTTTCTTGTTCGAGGGCACGATAGACACGGCGCGAACTGACTCCGACGACCTGGGCAATCTGCTCTTTGTGATATCCTTCTCGATCCAGTTTCCAGATCCGCTTATGAAGACTCACGCGTTGGCGATGACGAGCACGGCGCTCTTGTGAGACTTTTTCCGGCACCGCTCCCCTCTCTGCAGGACGTGCCTTTCCTGTGCTGCCTCCGGTCGCCTTTTTGAGCACACGCTCCTGCTTGCGAAAGAACTTCTCCAAGGCTTCGGCAAAGTTCTTCTGTAAGTGATAACGATCGACCACCTGTTTGGCCTGGGGAGCGCCCTCGGTGGCAGCTTCACGGAAGATTTGGCCGCGATCGCGTGAGACCAGGTCAATTTCGGGATGCTTGCGCAACCACGCTTGACTCGTTTCCACCGAACGGTCTGCTAACAATTGCACGACTCGTCGCTTTTCCAGGTCCACCAGGATAGTTCCATAGCGGTGGCCTTTCTTCCACGCCCACTCGTCTACGCCCACCTGGTGCACCGAGCCTTCGCTGGGTAGGGGAAGCTGCAAGACGCGACGGATGATGGTCTTGGCGGTCGTGGGCATGCCAAAGGACGAGGCAATCTGCGCGGCATCGGCTCCGTTGGTGAGCACTCCGGTCGATTGGAGTGCCTTGATCAGCCGATCAGTCATCCGGGCGTAGTGCTGGACCAACTCTGGGAAGCGTTCAGCAAAGATGTGTTGGGAACACAAAGCCTCTGGACAGATCCACTTGCGCACCAGTAATTTGAGCGCGAGACTTCGCCCACCAAACGCGAGATCAGCAACGGTGCGCTGATAGCGACTGTGGACTCGTGACCCCGCTGTTCCACATCGTGGGCATCTAGCGGTGAGAGATGTTGTATGAAGATGGACGAGAACTGTCTGCTCATGCACCTCGATACTATCCAGATCCAATGTTGATGGGAATCCAAAAAGAGAAGAAAGATTGATGGGGAATGCCTCCAGGTAACTGACATGGGTTTCACTGCGGGTATTCTACCACAAAAGGTTCTCCGGTGTCGAACCATGAGGTCACAGTGCCATTTAAGCAAGCAGGCACACTTAATGTGTCCAAGAACCGATATTATTTCGCTCGTCTGCAAAAAACGATGAAAGGAAGAATGTGATGGTTCGTCAACGACGGTAAAAGATGCAGAGAAAAGATATGGCTCATGGCCACTTTGGGGGCATGCAGGTTGCTTGCTTGCTGTGGCAAAGAGTCTGCTCTGAGAAGTTCCCTTCCAGGACAAGCCTCTCAGGCGGTTTCGGCAAAGAAGCTTTCTTATGTGTTCCTCTCCTTTT
>WNGN01001965.1_pt1 | contig 13022 bp, 8 predicted proteins | sample 5400561 | NCBI WGS metagenome assembly WNGN01 (sample SAMN13153379, study PRJNA577476) | soil metagenome | isolation source: 115 cm soil or saprolite under Garry oak tree replicate 2 | place: USA:California | collected 2016-06-15
CTCTGGTCTCTTTGAGACGCCAGCCGTCACTGACTATCAAGTGGCTGAAGATCACATAAGAGGACAATTTACCTCCAGGGCAGATCTGGCGGACTGCATGCTCCAGCAACTCGCCACCGACCAGTATTCGCGCAAGGTTCTGGCAGTAGCAACGTTCTCGGTGCAGCCCAGCATGGTGAAGTTTCTGCTGCAAGAGGCGTTCAAGGAGCCTAGCAAAAGCTGAGAAAAAGGAAGGAATGTTCTCTAGCGGCTTCACTCCTTTCATTGAGCACTTACAGAATAGACATGAGGCAGTCTTGCGAGTGACCATAATGCATGTATCTATCCGGCAAATTTCGGTCGTACTTGCCCTTTAACACCTGTTTTGAGTCGAAAAAGATCACCAGCCAAGGGATGGTTCTTTCTTTGTTCCTCGCCTAGTTCAGTCCAGGCAGAGGTGATGTATAGCTCATCTAAATCTGGGCCGCCAAATGTGCAACTGGTAGGATGTGGTACTGGAAGTGAGATGACTCGCTCTACTTTTCCAGTAGGATCATAGCGCGTTATCTTCCAGCCGCCCCAGTGAGCGCTCCAGATGTAGCCCTCGCTGTCAACGGTAAGGCCATCTGGAACACCTTCTTCCTCAGGTGTATGTAGGAAGGGTCGGCGATTTGTGATGGTGCCTGTTGCAGGATCGAAATCATAGGCATAGATCACATGCTGAGGTGAGTCGGTAAGATACATGATTTGGTTGTCAGGGCTCCAACCAATGCCGTTGGATATGGTAAGGCCTGTTTCCATCAGGTGAATAGAGCCATCGGGATCAAGGCGGTAGAGGCTCCCTTCACCACCTTTACGTACCGCCGGAACTTCGCACATTGTTCCGGCCCAGAAACGGCCCTGGCAATCGACGGCTCCATCATTAAAGCGGTTGTGAGGTTTATCTGCCTCGGCGTCTCCAATAAAGTGAAGCTGTTGGGTTTGTGGATCCCAGAAGGCGAAACCATTCTTCGTTGCCATGACCAGGCCGCCCGAGGCTCTTAAGGCTAAAACTCCTACCGGTACGCCAACATCAAAGAATTCGTGTTTCCCTGTTGCCGGATAAAAGCGGTAAAAGCGGCTGTTTTCGATATCGACCCAGTATAATGCCTGCTCGTGCTGACTCCATACAGGGCCTTCGCCCAATTTATTCTTCACGGCCAGGATATGTTCTATTTCGCTCATCGTGGAATCTCCTTTCGACTGAGGTTTGCATCCTGCCAGCCATTACCAGGTAGTCCAACTAGCGTCCACTGGAAGAGTGATTCCTGATATCATATACTCAAGTGGATGATATAACTGTATGTATCTGCGCTGCTGGTGTCAAGGGCGATTGTATTGGGCCTGATCGTCAATACTACGACATCGGAACTTGCCGAAATCGAGCAGTTTTTATATAAACATCCGTAAAGGGATAATTGACTTCTTTCTACTACGAAGACGAGTTTGAGGCCGGTCGCACCATTGTAACGGTGAGAACGACGGATCGCTGTGAAGATGCGGTGGGCATTTGCGTGAGAGCACGGTGGGTTTGAACGGGAGATAAAGCGTGGCGAAGATCAAAATTGACCTGGATCGCAGGATTGGCAGCGTGGATAGGAGAATCTATGGAGGGTTCATTGAGCACCTGGGGCGGTGTATTTATGGCGGGATATTTGATGAGGGGTCACCGCTCAGTGATGAACATGGCTTCAGGCGCGATGTTATAGAGGCTCTGGAGGCGCTGCGGATACCTGTATTGCGTTGGCCGGGCGGTAATTTTGTCAGTGGCTATCACTGGCTTGATGGTGTGGGGCCAGTAGAGCAACGACCACCACGTTTGGAGTTGGCATGGCATGCTGAGGAGTCCAATCGTTTCGGTACCAATGAGTTCTTGCAATACTGCGAACTGCTCGATATTGAGCCGTATATCTGTGTCAATATGGGCAATGGTACGATCGATGAGGCGCAGGCGTGGGTGGAGTACTGCAATGGTACCGGCAATACGTACTGGGCTATTCTGCGTCGTAAGCATGGACGAGAAGAGCCCTACAAGGTGAAGTACTGGGGGCTGGGCAATGAGATGTATGGGAATTGGCAGATCGGCGCTCTTGATGCCGTAGATTATAGCAAGAAGGCGCGAGAGTTTGCGAAGGTGATGAAGTGGACTGATCCTGGCATCAAGCTGGTTAGTTGTGGGATGACCGGCTGGGATGACTGGGATCGGATCGTTTTGGAGGCGTTGGCTCCTTTTGTAGATTTCCATAGCATTCATATTTATACGGGCAGTAATGAGTACTATAACAATGTCTTCTTGCCTCACCAGGCGGAGCGGGCGCTGAAGAGTTGCCAGGCGGTGATTGATCGCGTTCGCTATCAACAGGATATCAAGCATCCCATCTATGTTGCGTATGATGAGTGGAATATCTGGTTTCGCGAAGCTCCTGAGTTGGGAGTGTTGGAGGAACGCTACACTCTTGCCGATGCATTGGCGGTTGCAACGTACCTCAATATTTTTATCCGGCATTGTCGCACGGTACGGATGGCGAATCTTGCTCAGATGGTGAATGCGCTCTCTCCTATTTTCACCAGTAAGGATGGTCTGTTCCTCCAAACGATCTATTTCCCGCTGCTGCTCTACGCGAAGTACATGCAGGGGATTGCGCTGGATGTGTATGTTGAGAGCGAACGTTACGAACTGCTGCGAGAGGAAATTCCTGCCTGGCACCATCACCGGATTCTGGATTTAGGGCCGTTTCAGTTGTTGGATGCGGCAGGGACCTATTATGAGGCTGAAAATGTGCTTGCACTGGCGGTGGTGAATCGTGACCAGGAGCATGCCCACACAAGTACAGTTCAGTTGACGGATGCAGGTTCGCTTGTTGGGGCTGAGGTTTATGAGGTGAATGGGGCGAGTCCAAGTGTTATCAACTCCTTTGATGAGCCTGAGGCGGTCTCGGTATGCCAACAAACGTTGGAAGTGAATGGGCAAAGTTTCACATATACATTTCCCGCGCATTCGCTCACATTGCTGAGGTTGCGTCTAGTCTGAAACAGAAAGGGCCATACGGAGAAGGAGAACGGGGACAATTTCATTTGGGTGTAGAGCGACATGGTGAGGCTTATGCTCTGCGTCTTGATGTGGCGAATGAGGAGCAGGGCAGGCTGTAGGCTAACGGCGTGGCTGGCCTGGCATAAAAAAGGCGCGCCCGGCGGGACTCGAACCCACGGCCAATCACTTAGAAGGCGATTGCTCTGTCCACTGAGCTACGGGCGCAGTCTCATCTGGAGAACTAGCTCTCTCCAAATGTCATCACTCATAATAGCAAGTCATAATAAGATCGTCAAGCACAAAACAGACCGCTATTCAGGATCTGTGAATTATTGCTAGGCAGATCTCCTTTGAAGAAGAAAGGTGAAAGCCAGATAGTCGTTCATGCCACAACTAACCTCAATAGAGCGGGTCTCGGTGCATCCCCGCTGCCGATCGACTACCCGGCGCTGCGACGGGAAAGCAGATCCTTCTTCCCGAACCGCAAGTACAGGGAGGGGACGACGAACAGGTTGAGCACCGTCGAGGTGACCAGACCACCCAGGATCACGATGGCCATCGGGTACTCGATCTCTTGACCGGGGATGTTGCCGAAGATCACCAGGGGCACGAGCGCCAACCCCGCCGCTAGCGCGGTCATCAGGATCGGCGCGAGCCGCTCCCGCGCTCCCCGCAGCACAAGCCCGAGACCGAAGGGTTCACCTTCTTCCCGCTCAAGATGCTGACAGTGATTGATCAGCATAATGCCGTTGCGTGCCGCAACTCCGAACACCGTGAAGAATCCCACCAGTGACCCCATCGAGATCACCCCGCCAGTCGCGAACGCTGCCAGCACCCCTCCCACCAGGGCCGACGGTAGGGTGAAGAAGGCCAGAGTCGCCAGACGCCAGGAGCCGAAGGCTGCCTGTAGGAGGAGGAGGACCCCGGTGGCGGCGGCGATGCCGAAGAGGAGCAGGTTCTGCTGGGCAGTCTGTCGCTCCTGGTACTCCCCGAGTAGTTCCGCATGGTATTCGAGCGGGAACTTGATCGCCGAAAGGCGCTGTTGGACATCGCTCACTACTGCACCGAGATCGCGCCCACTGACGTTGAGGCCCACGTCGATGCGACGCGAGTTGTTTTCGCGCGCTATGAGGTTTGGGGTCGGCAGGACGCTCACGTTGGCCACATCCCCCAGGTGCACCGTGCCGCCGTTGGGCGTGCTGATGAGCAGATTGCGGATACTGCTCAGGCTATCGCGCGCCCCGGGCGTACCCCACACCATCACATCGTACACTTTTCCGTCCCGGTGAATGTCACTGACTTCGGTGCCCGCTACCAATGTGGCCGCCGCCCGGCGCACATCGCCCGGTTTGAGTCCATAGTGCTGGACCTTGGCGAGGTCCACCTCGACTTGTATGTGTGGTACGTCAACTTGCAGCTCCGAATGTACGTCAATGGCACCATTGATCTGCGCGAGGGCGCGTCTCACCTCCTCAGCCTTGCTGCGCAGGACGCCTAGATCAGGGCCGGAGATGCGCACAACGATCTGATCGCTCGATCCCACCAGCACCTCATCGATTCTCTCATTGAGGTAGGTCTGCACATCGTGATACAGCCCGGGGTAGCTGTAGACCACGTTGCGGATGGCGTCCACCGTCGTGTCGTAATCGGCGGCAGGGTCAATGCTGACCCAATTCTCGGCAAAATTGATACCGGATATCTCCTCCCCCTGCACAGCGCGCCCGATATGGGAGCCGAAGCTACGGATCCCCGGGATGGTGCGCAGCTCGCGACTGACCTGGGTCGTGATCCGGACGACTTCATTTGGGGACGTACCCGGCGTAGTGACCCAGTGCATAAGGAAATCCTTCTCCTTGAACGTAGGGAACAGCGACTGTCCAAGAAATGGCAACACCGAGCAGCCGATCACCACGAGGGCACCGACGGTGAGGAACGCGGGACCCGGTGAGCGGATGATCCTCCCAAGCAGCCCCTCATAACCGCGTTGCAGCCAGCGTAGGAGGGGGGACTCGCGCCGCTCGAGCGGGGCATTGCGCAACAGAAGCAGGCACAGCGCCGGCGTGACGGTCAGCGCCACCACCATCGAGGCCAGCAGGGCTAGCGCATAGGAGATAGCAAGCGGCTGGAAGAAGGCACCGGAGACACCTCCCAGGAAGAAGACCGGCAACAAGACCATCACATCAATTAGCACCGCGTAGATGATCGCACTGCGCACCTCGAGCGAGGCCTCCAGGATGATGCTCGCCGTCGACCGGTTGCTTCCCTCCCTGCGGTGCTGGCGCAGACGCCGCACGATGTTCTCCACGTCGATAATCGCGTCATCGACAACACCACCAATAGCTATTACGAGACCTGCCAGGATCATCGTGTTGATCGTGGCCCCGCGCAGGTCGAGCACAAGCCCCGCTATCACCAGCGACAATGGAATCGCTATCATGCTGATCAGCGCGGTACGCCACTCGAAGAGGAAGGCAGCGAGGACCAGCATCACGAGCAGACAAGAGATGAGCAACGACCTGGTGAGGTCGTCTATCGCCGTCTGGATGAAGGTCGCCGGTCGGAAGATGGTAGAATCGATCTGTACACCTGGAAGACCGGGCAGCATCTCCGCGAGCGCTGCATCGACCCCCCGCGTCACATCCAGCGTGTTGCCCCATGGGAATTTCTCAACGATGAGCAGGAGGCCGGGACTGTCGTTAATGACAGCATCCCCGATGAGCGGTTGATGATCCCACACCACCTGGCTCAGGTCGCCCAGGGTCAGCGGCGAGCCATCGCTCTTTCTCCTGTCATGGACGGGCACTTTGGCCAGATCCTCCGGCCCGATGACGGGCAAGAGGTGCTGAACCGCGAGCCGTTGAGCGGGGGTATCGATGAACCCGCCAACACGCGTCTTCGCTGCGTTCGTATACTTCAATAACCCGTAGTCCAGGGCATCCGAGGTGACCTCCTGCACCTCATCCAGCGACACGTGGTAGGTTTGCAACTTTGCTGGATCAGTTTGCACCTGCAACTGCTTAAACCGGTCGCCCCATATGACGACATTCGCCACGCCGGGAACAGCCATCAAGCGCCACCTGATCGACCAGTAGGTGGTCATCGCCAGATCAGTCTGGGAATAGGTGTTCGAAGAAATTCCGATCTGCATGACCCGGCTCGTCGCCGACAGGGGCGGGAGCATCCAGGGTATGCCTGCCCAGGATGGCAACGTACGTATCGCTATTGCAAGGCGTTCCTGCACCAACTGCCGTGCCTCCATGATGTCGGTCCCTGGCTTGAAGATGAGAGTGATCGCTGAGACCCCGGGAACCGACTTGGAGCGCAGAGTGTCGAGATGCGGGGTGCTGTTGAGCGAGTTCTCCAGCGGGACAGTGATCAGCGATTCCACCTCCTGGGTGGACATGCCTGGGCCTTCGGTCTGAATCTCCACATACGGCGGCGCGAACTCGGGAAAGACATCCACCGGCAGGCCGAAAAGTTGCTTGGTGCCCAGGAGCATCATCACCGCGGCGGCAGCAATCACCAGGAAGCGAAAGTGTAGGCTCGATCTGACGATCCAACGTAACATGGCTCAAGACCTCCTTGCGCGATCATTGCCCGACCCCGAACTCAGTGCCGTACAACTCAGGCGCTCCGACGGTCACCACCTCGGTGCCAGAGGGTGGACCATCCGACAGAACAGCCAGATCACCATCGATGTAGTCGACACTAATGCTAGCGCGAACGAAGTTAAGGGGTTCGAGGTTCGTGTACACCCAGGTTGCGCCGTTCAGGTCGTAGAACACCGCAGCGTAGGGGACGACCTTCCGCAGCTTCCCTCGAACTTGCGCGTCATGAACCGGGGCTGTCTGGATATCGAGCCGTTTGGCCGCCTCCGCGGTCAAGATCACGCGACTAAAGTTCGTCCCCACAATACGCTCGACCCTGGCGGGTGGGCTGCTGGTGAGACTTTCTGACGTCCGGGGCGTCTGTGCCGCACATGCCGCAAGTGTGAGAGCAGCAGCGATAATCAGTACCGCAATCATCCAGCGATTTCTATGCCACATCTGGATTCCTCCTCGTCGTGTAAGCTTCAGAGATAGCCGCCTCACTGCTTTCATGGTGAACTTGCGGAATTTCCATTGAGGCGCGTGCGTGCGATCTAGCACCGAACCGCAAGTACAGGGAAGGGACAACGAACAGGTTGAGCAGCGTCGAGGTGACCAGGCCACCCAGGATAACGATGGCCATCGGGCTGGCAATCTCTTGACCGGGGATGCTACCGGAAATCACCAGCGGCATGAGAGCCAGCCCCACCGCTAACGCGATCATCAGAATCGGCGCGAACCGCTCCCGCGTCCCCTGCAAAACGAGGTCGAGACCGAACGGCTTATCTTCGTGCTGCTCAAGATGCTGGTAGTGTTTGATCAGCATGATGATGCTGCGTATTGCTATCCCGAACACAGCGAGCAGGCCGACGAACGAAGCGAACGGGATCATCCTGCCAGCCGCGAACGCCGCCAGCACTCCACCTAGAAGGGCTGATGGCAGAGTGAAGAAGGCCAGCGCTGCCAGGCGCCAGCTCCCGAAGGCCGCCTGCAAGAGGAGAAAGACTCCGATGGCAGCGGCGAGACCGAAGATAAGCAGGTTTCTCTGATCAGCCTGTTGCTCCTGGTACGCCCCGAGCACCGCCCCACGGTATTCGAGTGGGAACTTGATCGCCGAGAGACGCTGTTGAATGTCACTCACGACGGCATTGGGATCGCGCCCACGCACATTGAGCCCCACGTCGACGCGACGCGAGACGGTTTCATGTTGGATGAGGTTCGGGGTCGGCACGATGCGCACGTCGGCCACATCCCCCAGGCGCACCTGGCCGCCGTCGGGCGTATCGATGAGCAGATCACGGATACTGCTCAGACTGTAGCGCGTCTGTGGCGTACCCCACACGACCACCTGGAACACCTTCTGCTCCTCGAAGAGACTCCCGGCTTCAATGCCGGCTACCAACGTAGATGCCGCCCGGCGGACATCACCCGGTTTGAGCCCATAGCGCTGAGCCTTGGCAAGGTTCACCTCGATATCCACCTGTGGCTTCTCGACTTGCAGCTCCGTATGCACATCAACGGCACCGTTGATCTGCGAAATGGCGCGCCTCACTTCCTCGGCTTTGCTGCGCAGGACACCCAGGTCTGGGCCGGAGATACGCACGACGATATCGTTGCTCGTTCCCGTCAGCACCTGGCTGGTGGCCTCCTTCAGGTAGGTCTGCACTTCGCTCCTGATTCCGGGGTAGCCGCCGGCTACCTTGCGGATGGCAGCCACCGTCGCGTCATAATTGGCGGCAGGATCGATGCTGACCACAAGCTGGGCGGAATTGACATCGACCACCTGATCCCCCAGCACGGCACGCCCTACATTGGCTGCAACGTTACGCACCCCCGGTATGGTCCGCAGTTCGCGGCTGACCAGCGTCGTGACCCGGGCCATTTCAGGATAGGACGTGCCCGGCGGAGCCTGCCACCGGATCATGACATTTGGCTCCTTGAACGAAGGGAGCGTTGGCATTCCCCCAAGCGAGGGCAACATCGCGAGGCCGACCAATGCTAGGGCACTGGTGGCGAGGGCACCAATGGCGAGAAACGCCGGGCGAAGTACGCGAATAAGCCGCATGAGCAACCCCTCGTAGCCACGCTGCAACCAGCGCAGGAGGGGGGACTCGCGCCGCTCGAGCGGGACATTGCGCAACAGGAGCAGGCACAGCGCCGGCGTGACGGTCAGCGCCACCGCCAGCGAGGCCAGCAAGGCCAGCGCATAGGAGATGGCGAGCGGCTGGAAGAAGGCGCCGGAGACGCCCCCTAGGAGGAAGATCGGCAACAGCGCCAGCAGGATGATCAGCGTTGCAAAGATCATGGCGCTGCGCACCTCGAGCGAGGCCTCCAGGATGATGCTCGCCGTTGACCTGTCGCTCCCCTCCAGGCGATGCTGGCGCAGACGTCGCACGATGTTCTCCACGTCCATGATCGCGTCGTCGACGACGATGGCGACGGCGATCAGCAACCCCGCCAGGACCATCATGTTCATCGTGGAGCCGCGCAGGTCAAGCACAAGCCCCGCCGTCACCAGCGACAACGGGATTGCCACCAGGCTGATCAGTGCGACACGCCAGCGGTAAAAAAAGGCGAGGAGGACGAGCACCAGGAGAAGAAAGCCGATGAGCAGCGACCAGGTAAGGTTGCCCATCGCCATATCGATGAAGTTCGCTGGCCGGAAAATATTGGTGTCGATCTGTATACCGGAAAGGCCGGGCTGCAACTCAGCGAGCTTTGCTTCGACCCCCCGCGTCACATCCTCTGGGTTGGCACCTGGGAACTTCTCGATGACGAGCAGGAGGCCGGGACTGTCGTTGGCGAGAATATTGTCCCCGATGAGCGGCTGATGATCTTCCACTACCGCGGCCACGTCACCCAGGCTCAACGTCGTATCCTCGACATTCACCTGGGCGAGGTCCTTTGGTGATGAGATAGGCAAGACGTGCCGGACCTCGATCCGCTGTTGGGGTCCATCGATCCACCCTCCGCTACCGGGCGTCGATGCGTTCAAGAAGGTGAGTGGCGACACCCACAAGGCATTGCCGGTGGTTGAGACGATTTGATCGAGCGTGATATGGTTCGCTCGCAACTTTGCCGGATCGACTTGCACCTGCAACTGCCGGTCCCGCATGCCCCAGATGGCCACATTCGCCACGCCGGGGACGGACAACAGGGCAGGCCGAATAGTCCAGCGAGCGAGCACCGACATCTCGATCGCAGACACCTGCTTCGAGGACAGGCCGACGATCATGGCCCGGCTCGTCGCCGATAGGGGCGGCAGGATGACAGGCGGTTGTGCCACGTTTGGCAACGCATACGCCAGACTCAGGCGCTCACTCACCAACTGCCGTGCACGGATGATGTCGGTCCCGGGCTGGAAGATGAGGGTGATCGACGAGAGCCCGGGGACCGACGTGGAGCGCATGGTTTGAAGCCACGGCGTACCGTTCAGCAACTCCTCGAGGTTGAGGGTGACCAATTCTTCTACTTCGGGGGCCGAAAGCCCGAGGGCTTCGGTCTGCACCTCCACATATGGGGGCGCGAACTCAGGTAAGGCGTCCACCGGCATGTTGCGAAGTTGGGTGATACCAACGAACATCATCGCCACGGCGAGAGCAACTACGAAAAGTCGGAACTTCAGGCTCCATCCAACGATCCAATGCATCATGGCTCGAGACCTCCCGGCGCAGTCAATGTCCTCATCCTCTCAGGATAGGCTCCGTTAATAGATGCAAAACACGTGTCTTTTCAGGGAATTTTCCGCGTCACGAACTGCTCTTCCTTCCCTCATCGATTAGCCTGAGAAGCCATCTCGTAGCTCACCGTGTAATTTCCCGCCCTCTGGCACTTCGTGGCACCTTACGTGACTCTCTCTCTAGTGTAATGATCAAGATGGGAAAAGGCTACCCTCATTGGGCGTGTTTTTGTTCCCCCTTTGGGGGGATAGGGGACCTCACTCGAAAGGGGGAAGTAAGGGGTCTCTTCTCAGTGTCGTTCGCCCTCTTCCACAGCAGACCCAGGCTCGTCGTGTGTGGGAATGTGCACACGAAGACATGTACCCTGTGCCGGGGCGCTCTCAATGGAGCAGGTGCCACCCAGCCAGGCCGCACGCTCCTGTATTGAGTGGAGCCCGAGGTGGCCGGGGAACGGCCCGGTCGGGTCAAAGCCCTTCCCATCATCGCATACTTCTAAGATCAGCTTGCCGTCCTGCCTGTTCAGGCGGAGGAGGACTGTGCTAGCACGCGCGTGCTTGACGATGTTGTGCAGAGCCTCCTGGGCGATGCGATAGAGCGCCTGTTTGCGCTCCAGGGAGAGAGCCGGCTCCTCGCCCAGCTGCGCATCAACTGTGAGTTTGTAGCGAGAGCGCAAGACGGCCACCTGTTTGGTGAGCGCGGCAATGGCCCCCTCGGTGGCCAGGGATTCGGGGCGTAGCTCGAAGATCAGGGCACGCATCTCGGCCAGGCCCACCTCGGCCAAGGTAATGACGTACTCTAGCGGGGCGATTGCCTCGCCTGGATCACTTTCGAGGGCTTCCAGGGCGGTATGGGTCCCCAGACTGATGCCGTAGAGGGCCTGGGAGACCGAGTCGTGCAACTCGCGAGCGAGGCGCTGGCGTTCCTGAAGGGCGGCGAGTTCTTGCGCATGTTCGGAGAGGAGGCGTGCTTCGCGCTCTCTGCGCCTCGCCTGCTCGGCATGACGGCGCAGTGCTGCGGTCAACTGCCCAGTCACGATGGCCGTTGCCAGGAAAACCACCGGATCGAGCGGGTCTTCCAGCTCGGCGAAGGCAAACTCGTTGGGCGAGGGAGCCAGGAAGAAGTTAAAGGAGAAGCTGGCCAGCAGGGCCGCCAGGATTGCGGCATAGTGTCCCCGTGTGCTGGCCAGTGCGACGATCACGAGCAGATAGGTCAACGCACTGCTCGGAAAGCGCGGGTACAGGTGCGCGGCAGCGATGACGCCGGTGACCAGGGCGACTCCTGCTATGGCCAGCAGACTATCACTGGCAGAACGTCGCCATCCTGGCGCTGCTCTTGCTTGCTGCAAAGGGACGCGTTCGTCTTGCTTCGGTGTTCTCCCTCTGCCTGCATTCGTGCTGCTATCCTGGCCCGGCCCACGCATGATCTGGTGCCTCCTCCTGCGCTCACGACTCGGGAGAAACAATTCTCAACCGGATCGCTGCTGACGCACATGGTCTTTGACGGTTTCCTCGACGAGATGCAGGGTGCGGGCGATCTCTTTATTCGATTGCCCCTGCGCGAGCAAGCGAAGCACGTCCATTTCACGCGGGGTCAGGGGTTCGGGACGTTCTGGCATACGGACGGCACCCAGGAGATAGGCGGCGGCCTGGGGAGAGAGGTGCACCTGCCCGGCGGCGGCAGCTTTGATGGCTGTGCGGAGTTCGGCGGCCTGGGTATCCTTGTGCAGGTAGCCAATCGCCCCCGCCCGAATCGCCTCGGCTCCATCTGCCGCCTCCCCTACCACCTCCAGGTCCGGGTCGCGCTGCAGGAACATGCGCAGTCCCTCGCGCACGACACTATGATCGTCAGCAATTAAGACACGAATGGCCACCGACCCTCCTCCTTTCAAGTGAGATCATCCTACCAGGGGTTCCGCAGCAGATGGTAAAAAAACAACGTTTAGATCTCACCTCGTATTATCAGCAGCCCATTTCAGACCAATTGCCCTGTTTGCATAGATGAGAAAGCGGATTATCAGCGGGAATACAAGGATGGCTCACGCCACTTTGTTCCCCTTCACAAGCCAGTTTATGCTCTTAACGTTGGTTCCCGTCCACTTGCTACGGGAACCCCATCTTATGGGCTGAGGCTGAGCAGGAAGTCGTACGACAAGAAGGTGGTCTGCTGCCGCTTCACAGTAATACCGGATTTGATTTGGACTGTTCAAGCTGTCAAGTACGATTCGGCCAAATTGACCTTGCCTTATGAAGAATAGCTACTGAGGACAACAGAGCATACTAGATGGTACCCAGATGGTAACGAGAGATGTGCCTTCCCACATACAATTGTATTTTAGTTCTCTGAACTGAAGCTGTGAAAAAGCTGAGATGAAACTGAGAAAGCAAGCAGGCTTACTTAATTTGTGGGAGAGCCCAAAGTAGCCTTCTCTCAGCAATAATTCACAGCCCCTGCTGAAACAGTGAGTCGACTCGACTCAAACTTGTCTGATACACCTGATACACCTGATACACCTGATACTCTGATACACTTGCAACACTTGCAATTCTGTTTGAGAAAAAGACCGCTGGTTCACATTCGGACCAACACCCCTGAAACGGCCTGCAAGGAATTCGCCAGCCCCTAGCCGTAATAAAGACATTTTCACGATAATTCATAGACCCTGGAACCTATTGGCGGGTGGAATGGGCCTCGCGCCACTTGGTGCGA